>Ga0209483_1000411_pt1 | contig 37986 bp, 38 predicted proteins | sample NGEPerA_FD_184508 | JGI IMG/M metagenome (GOLD analysis project Ga0209483, IMG submission 184508) | Arctic peat soil microbial communities from the Barrow Environmental Observatory site, Barrow, Alaska, USA - NGEE PermafrostL2-A... | ecosystem: Environmental > Terrestrial > Soil > Wetlands >...
GCGAAGCTCCGCTCACCAAAAACGGTTTGGCTATCGTCGTCTCACAGTCAGGTGAAACAGCGGATACTTTGGCGGCATTGCGCTATTGCAAAGCCAATGGTCAGCACACAATTGGCGTGATTAACGTTCCTGAGAGCACCATCTCGCGCGAAGTTGAATTGGTGATCCGCACTTACGCTGGGCCGGAAATCGGCGTGGCGTCAACCAAGGCTTTCACCTGTCAGTTGGCGGCTTTGGCATGTCTTGCATTGCTGGCCGGAAAACTACGCGGCACTTTATCGGCTGAGCAGGAGAAGGAATATGTAACCGCGCTCATCGAAGCGCCGCGCCATATGACCGAAGTGCTCAAGGAAGAAAAAAACATCGCTGCGGTGGCGCAGGAAATTTCCAAAGCACGCGATGTGTTGTTCTTAGGCCGTGGCATCAATTACCCTATGGCGCTTGAGGGTGCATTGAAGCTGAAAGAAATTTCTTACATTCACGCTGAAGGTTATGCCGCGGGTGAGTTGAAGCATGGGCCGATCGCTTTGGTTGATGAGAATGTGCCAGTGATTGTGATTGCGCCACGTGATGAGCTTTATGAGAAGACCATCTCGAACATGGAAGAAGTTGCGGCGCGCGGCGGCAAAATTGTTTTGATCACAGACGATAAAGCCCACAAGCAAAACGCGCATAAAACGTTCAGGCACATTCATGTGCCGCATGCGCATGCTTTTATTAGCCCGTTGATTTATGCCATTCCAGTGCAGCTGTTGGCCTATCATGCTGCCGTGTTCATCGGCACGGATGTGGATCAACCGAGGAACTTGGCAAAGAGTGTGACGGTGGAGTGAGGCTTCAGGAGGGCGCTTGGTGCCAGGCGTCATAAGCCAAGCCGTGACAGGCGGCGAGCAGATGATCCACCGGAAGTGATGGCCTTGGCCGATGGCCGGGCGGCGTGCCGGGGCGCAAGGGTGAGGTGAATTTCGGATTCTTCATCAGCTTGCGGCGCACACGCCAGCGGGCAAGGCGCTTGGCCTGCTGCGGCAAAGTTTCCAGCGCCAGTTTCAGCGCGGCAAAACGGCGGCAGAGAGCAGCAGCATTGTTATTGGCCATCGGCGCTTTGGATTTTGCCGGCGGCTGATGGCTGGGGATGAGCTGTGATGGGCCAAAGAACAGAATGCGTGGGCCGCCTTTGGGTTCAGGCACAAGCGTTTTACCAAAGCGTTTGCGGGCGTCAAAGAGTTGAAATCTGGGGTGAGTTGCGCGGGTAGGCGACAGCTCCAGGCCCGAGGGCATAGGTCGGGGCGGGCGCGTGGCAACATTCACATCTTTCGCCATGATGATGATCAGGCGGCGCAGAGCGGATTCTGTTGGCCGCAATAGACCCAAAACTTTCTTGCGATGCGCTGGAGGCAAATATGTGGCCTTGCCCGTAAGCGCCAATTCCAGCAAAGCGAAAATCTCTTCCACAATGAGGGCGAGGGCTGCGCGGTTCGTCTCAATGGCCTTCATCCAATCCATGTTCAACTCCATTCATTGATCCCGCGCTAGACCGGAATAGGAATAAAGTCAAGGAATAAATGCATTGTGCATTGATGTGATAGAATTAGATTGATGTGATAGAATTAGATTGTAACCTTGGAGGATTGTAGTGAACAAAGTCCGGCAGAACCCGTTGTCAATGCCTGCGTGGCACGCAATGCATCGCGAGGCTAACCTCGTCAGTCAGTTGATCGGCGTGGGCGTGACGGCTCTGGGTAAAGCAACTTATGCCAGCGGAATGGGTGAGTATTATACCGCTTTCTTCGGTCTTTCGATCGGTATTGAGCGATTGTCAAAGTTGGTGCTTATCGCAAACCATGTGTTGCGATCAAACGGACAGCTACCCGACAAAACTACTGTTCGGCAATTCGGACACAATCTTGTGAAGCTTTTGGATGAAGTCGAAAGAGTCGCCGATAGTCATTAACTTCAATTAAGATATGTTCGTCCAAACGATCCCGTGAATTCAGCGATAATTACGTGTCTGGACTCATTTGCCGATGCTTCAAAGGGCAGATATGCCAACTTTGAAGTTATCGGAAATCCTGCATTCAATCAAAGTAATGAACCTGTGGCAAAATGGTGGCGTGAAGTGATTGAGCCCATTCTCGCGAAACACTTCAAAGGAACTCGCGCCGAAGCAGTTGTGCAACATAAGGCTCAAGTGTTCGGGCAATTACTTGGCGGAAGTGCGCACGTCTTGTATTTCGGAGAGGATGGACAAACGATTTCAGATGTTCAGAACGCGTCCGAAAGATCAGGCCAAGCTCCGTGGGCACAGAAGTATGGGCGCCTGTACACACTGCAAATCGTGCGATGGATTTCTGACGTGTTCGAGAAATTGACTGAACTGCGAGGATATAAAGTTGGTGGAGAAACCTTATTTGGACACCACGAATTCTTTGATAGATTTCGCTTGGATGACAAGTATCTTATCAAACAGAAAAGGTGGAGTTAGGTCAAAAAGCTGCACCTTGAATTGATATGTGATCACCTTATCAACTCCTCCACCTCAACATTTTTGGTTTTCGAGCATAGAGACACAGCATCTGTCCGCTCGCGCCTTTCATGTGTTTCTGTGGATAAGTGCAGGTGACGATGCGGGCGTCGTAGCCTACCTTGGCCAGCTTGGCCCGGCTTTCGCCGGGTGAAATAGATGTGTTTACTCCGCCGCTTCTTTCCTTGCCCGTTTCAGCACGTCCTTCAAATATTGTCCGGTGTAGCTCCTGGCATTCTTCGCCACGTCTTCGGGCGTTCCCACGGCCACGATCTCGCCGCCGCCGTCTCCGCCTTCGGGGCCCATGTCGATGATCCAATCGGCGGTTTTGATCACTTCCAGATTATGCTCGATCACCACCATGGAGTTGCCTTGTTCCACCAACTCATGCAGCACTTCCAGCAACTTCTTCACGTCATGAAAATGCAGACCCGTGGTGGGTTCATCGAGCAAATACAAAGTGCGGCCCGTGGCGCGTTTGCTGAGTTCCTTAGCCAGTTTCACGCGCTGGGCTTCGCCGCCGCTCAATGTTGTCGCCTGTTGGCCGACTTTGATGTAGCCCAGCCCCACGCGCTCCAGCGTGGTCATTTTATCGCGCACGCTTGGCACCGCGCGAAACATGTCGGCGGCCTCGGCCACTGTCATATCCAGCACATCGGCGATGGATTTGTCTTTGAACTTCACCTCAAGCGTTTCGCGGTTATAGCGGTGGCCCTTGCATTCATCGCAGGTGACATAAACATCGGGCAGGAAGTGCATTTCGATTTTAATCACACCATCGCCCTGGCAGGTTTCGCAGCGCCCGCCTTTGACGTTGAAGGAAAAACGCCCCGGACCATAGCCGCGCGCCTTGGCTTCGGGCAGGCCGGCATACCAATCACGGATGAAGGTGAATGCGCCAGTGTAAGTGGCGGGGTTGGAGCGTGGCGTACGGCCGATTGCGGTTTGATCGATCTCGATGATCTTATCGAGATGTTCAATGCCAGTGATTGCGTCATGGGCCAGTGGCGCTTCACGCGTGCCCATCAATTTGCGGGCAAGTGCGCGGTAAATTGTGTCGACCACCAAAGTGGATTTGCCGCCGCCTGATACGCCTGTGACGCAAGTGAACACGCCCAGCGGAATTTCCGCAGTGACGTTCTTTAAATTGTTGGCGCGGGCACCTTTCACCGTGATGCTGCGCTTGTGATCAATCTTGCGGCGCTTGGCAGGAATCGGCACTTGTTGGAAGCCCGTTAGATATTGCCCGGTGAGTGAAGCGGGATTGCGCATCACTTGCTCGGGTGTTCCTTGCGCCACGATGTGCCCGCCGTTGACACCAGCACCTGGGCCAATATCGAGCACATAATCTGCCTGCCTGATGGCATCCTCATCATGTTCCACCACAATCACGGTGTTGCCAAGATCACGCAGGTGGGTGAGGGTTTGCAGCAGGCGGGCATTGTCGCGCTGGTGCAGGCCGATTGATGGCTCATCCAAAACATAGAGCACACCCGTGAGGCCCGAACCAATTTGCGAGGCCAAGCGAATGCGCTGGCTTTCACCACCCGACAAAGTGCCGGAGACGCGGCTGAGCGACAGATAATCCAGACCCACATCAACGAGGAATTTCAGCCGATCACGGATTTCTTTGAGAATGCGAACAGCGATTTCGTTTTGCTTAGAGGTAAGCTTATCGGCAAGACCACCAAACCAGTGATCGGCTTCACGGATCGAAAATTGCGACACTTGGCCGATGTGGAGTTTGTCGATCTTAATGGCCAAGGTTTGCGGCTTAAGGCGATAGCCATGGCAGGCTTGGCATTCATGGTCCGATTGATATTGCGACAGTTCTTCGCGCATCCATTCAGAGTCGGTTTCGCGCCAGCGCCGCTCAATATTGCCGATGACACCTTCAAAAGCTTTTTTGTTTTTGTAGGTGCGAAGTCCGTCGTCATAAGTGAAAGTGACTTCCTCTTCGCCTGTGCCGTTCAGGATAATATCGCGAAATTTCTTGGGTAAATCCTTCCACGGCGTGGTCATCGAGAATTTATAGTGCTTGGCGAGGGCTTCCAGCGTTTGTGTATAATAGGGCGAAGTAGCCCCCGTCTTGGCCCAAGGCGCAATCGCCCCACCGCGTAAGGTGAGCGCGCTATCAGGCACCACCATGTCGGCCTCAAACTTCAATTCGGTGCCAAGGCCATCACAGGTGGGGCAGGCGCCAAAGGGATTGTTGAACGAGAAAATGCGCGGTTCAATCTCATCAATGGTGAAGCCTGAAACCGGGCAGGCGAAGCGCTGCGAGAACATGATGCGCTCATGGGTTTCATTGGCGGATTTGTTGGCACTGTCTTCTTGGGTTTGGGAGGGCGGCAAAGGCTTGTCAGCAAATTCGGCAATGGCCAGACCGTCAGCGAGTTTCAACGCGGTTTCGAAGGAGTCCGCCAAACGTGTGGCGATATCGGCCTTCACCACTAAACGATCAACGACCACGTCAATGTCATGCTTGAACTTTTTGTCGAGGGTGGGAACAGCGTCAATTTCGTAAAACGTGCCGTCAACTTTGACGCGCTGAAAGCCTTTTTTCTGAAACTCGGCGAATTCCTTTTTATATTCGCCCTTGCGGCCTCGCACGACGGGCGCAAGCAGATAAAGCCTCGTGCCTTCGGGCAAAGCCAAAGTGCGGTCCACCATTTGCGAAACCGATTGCGCTTCAATCGGCAAGCCGGTTGCCGGCGAATAGGGAATACCCACCCGGGCATAAAACAGTCGCAGATAGTCGTAAATCTCGGTCACTGTTCCAACAGTCGAGCGAGGGTTCTTGCTGGTGGTTTTTTGTTCAATCGAAATCGCTGGCGAAAGCCCGTCAATCTGATCGACGTCAGGCTTTTGCATCATTTCCAAAAATTGGCGCGCATAGGCCGAGAGGCTTTCGACATAGCGGCGCTGGCCCTCAGCATAAATCGTATCGAACGCCAGAGACGATTTGCCAGAGCCAGACAGGCCCGTGAACACGATCAGCTTATCGCGTGGCAGTTCCACTGAAACATTTTTGAGATTGTGCTCGCGGGCACCTTGGACGGTGAGGAATCGTGTGGACATTTGACCTGACTAGAATAAAAGGTGAACGTTTTCAACATGCGTTTTAGTATGCAGCTACATATGGTGACTGCATGTCAGCAGTTAAAGGATGTCCACAGCGCGTTTTTAAATTGGCTGGGCCGCTTCCTTCATGCTGATCGCAGAACCGTCAGTTTGCTTCAGCGTATAAAACAACAGAGCGGAAATCACCGTAAAGGCACCCAGGACGATAAAAGCCAAGTGGATGCCGTGGATCAGCTCACCTGTGGAGCTGTTGTATCGATCGGGAATAAAAAATGCGGCCGAAAGTGATGCTGCGGCAACACCGAAACTGAGCGACATTTGTTGCATCGTGCTGGCCATGGTGCTGGCCATGCTGGTTTGGCGTTCTTTCATATCGGCATAGACCAGCGTGTTCATGCTGCTGTATTGTAATGATGAGCCAAAACCAAACACAAAGGCCTGAATTACAATCAACCAAATGGGTGTCGTTATTCCGATTGTTGAGAAGAGAGCGATCGAACCACCCATTGTGATTGTGTTGAATATGAGAACATTGCGATAGCCAAACCGCGACAGGATTTGTGGCAATACAAATTTTAGACTCATCGCGGCAATCGGTTGTGGGATGATGAGCAATGCCGATTGAACGGGGGTAAAACCAAGCCCTGATTGATACATCAAGGGCAGCAAGAATGGCACGCCACCGGCCCCCAATCTTGTAATAAAGCTGCCACCAACGGCCACCCTGAAGGTGCGGATTTTGAACAATGCGAGTTGCAACAGTGGCTTTGCCTTTTTGGAAGCGTGCACCGCATAAGTGGTCAGCAGTAAAATCGAAACAAGCAGGAGGCCCACAATCCAAGTTGTTGGCAATGAATGTTCGCCGAAAACCTCCAAGACGTAAGAGAGCAGGGCTACGCCACTGCTGAACAACACGAGGCCGATCCAATCAAGTGGGTCGCTTCGCTTGGCGCGGTAGTCAGGAAGATAGCGCAGCACGAAAAGAAATCCGGTCATGCCAATCGGAAGATTGACAAAGAAAATCATGCGCCAGGTGAAATAGTGGACAATGAAACCGCCAACCACTGGGCCGAGCATGGGCCCAATGAGTGCAGGAACGGCCACAAAGCTCATCGCGCGCACCAATTCATTCTTCGGGAAAGTGCGAACCAGCGTCAGTCTACCAACTGGCACCATCATGGCGCCGCCCAGGCCCTGCAAGACACGAAATGCAACCAATTGATGGATATCGGTTGAAAGCCCGCACAGCAATGAGCCCAATATAAATAGACCTATGGCTGTAGAAAAAACCCGCCTTGTGCCAAAGCGATCAGCCATCCAACCGCTTACCGGAACAAACACTGCAACACTCAACGTATAACTGCTCAACACAGACTTTGTGCTTAGGGGCACGATATGCAAAGCTGCAGCCATTGCAGGCACTGCTGTGTTGAGAATAGTTGTGTCGAGTGATTCCATAAAAAACGCCACTGCGACAAGCCATGGCAGCAAACGTTTTGTGTCAAAAGATTTAGGCGAGACAATGGGTTTTTGCAGTGCCATACACACCGCATATTTTATATTTGAGTGGTGTACAAGCTGCCCGTATTGCAGGTAGTGTATCAGTTTGAAATTTGAGGCCAACATGAGTTTGGAGTTGGTCTAACGCCGAAAAACCATTCTATTTGGCCAATGCCGCTTGCAGGATTGCAGGCCGTATAAATTTTGTAGCTAACCATCTGCCACGAATAACTCAGATATATACAGCCAGCGATTGCCAGCGCCACGACTGCGGTCCCTAGCAGAGTTCGCATTGAACCTTTCACTCGGTTTTTGAGATCATGTTTCATGGTTGATCCGTCTGCTTTTTGTAAGTCTTAGGCCGTCCAGCCTTTGGCCAAGTGTCTCCAGCACCCTCGATTGGGTTTTTCATATTTGGGACGTTTTTTTGCTTGGCTGCGGTGAAGCTCCGAATTTCATCGCATTGAACGCGCTTGGCCTTCACGCCCATGACCTTATCATCATGGAATGCAGCACAGAACTTGCCCGCGCAGCGCCGCCAAGTCTTCCCAAAGCCTGAGCGGCCTTGTTCTTGCCGTCATCAGGCGCAACGTCCGATTCTTCACCCGTAGCAATCCGCATAACCTTAACGGCATTGCCGATAACGTCAGCGGGGCGCTTTTCGCCTTTGGGGCCTCTAGGCATTAGACCCGTCCTTAGGATAGACCACGTAGGACGTGTATCTCCTCTCACTGCTTATAAATTTGTCGAGCTCATTTTTGAGGACGCGCATAGCGACTTTATCGTCTGATGATAGGTTGGTCCAAACATGCAGGACCCATTTGATTCTATCCTCAGCGTCCTCGTGTGCCTTCGTCACATTCGCGATGTCTAATTTCACATTTCGATGCATAGGGGGTTCGTCCTGCTTTCCACCAAGCATATAGGAAGTCAGAGCCGGATGCGATAGGCTGTCAAGACAGCTAAATTTCAAACTGATACACTACCGTATTGCACAAAGGCGTTGATTTCTTCTGTGGCTTTGGTTGATGCCGCAATTGCCACCTAATCTATGTGCTAAGTCCGGAATAATTGAGGTAATATGTGGAGATGATGATGCGTTTGGTTTTAACTTTGGTTTTGGGTCTGGGGCTATTTGCTTCGCCAGTGGTGGCCGACACCGTTGCGCCAACCGCAGTGCCGCTGAGCCGCCCGGACATGCTGCTCAGTTTTGCGCCTTTGGTGAAGCGCACCGCGCCTGCGGTGGTGAATGTTTATGCCAAAACCATTGTGCGCCAACAGCAACAAGCCAGCCCTTTTGATGATCCGATTTTCAAGCATTTTTTCCCACAGTTGCAGTTGGGTCAACCGCGTGAGCGTGTCGCCAATTCGCTGGGCTCTGGGGTGATCGTTGATAAGGGTGGTATAATCGTGACCAATAACCATGTGATCAGCGGCGCCACTGATATACGTGTAGCCTTGGCTGACAAGCGTGAGTTTGAAGCTAAAGTGGTGTTGGCCGACGAGAAAACCGATTTGGCGATTTTGCGGATTTCAGTGACTGACGAAAACTTGCCGACTTTGCCGCTAGGCGATTCAGATCAAATGGAAGTGGGCGATTTGGTTTTGGCCATCGGCAACCCCTTTGGCGTGGGTCAGACAGTGACCAGCGGCATTGTCTCGGCATTGTCGCGCAATGATGTAGGGGCGAGCGATTATCAAAGCTTCATTCAAACCGATGCCGCCATCAACCCAGGTAACTCTGGTGGGGCTTTGGTTAATATGAAGGGCCAGTTGGTTGGCATTAACTCAATGATTTATACCCGAACGGGCGGTTCGGTGGGTTTGGGGTTTGCGATTCCAACTAATTTAGTTGCTACAGTATTGCAGTCTGCTGTTTCTGGCCAGAAATTGGTGCGGCCATGGTTTGGGGGCACTTTTCAAAATGTCACGCCAGATATCGCTGAGGCGCTTGGCATGTCACGACCCGAAGGTGTTTTAGTAAACAAATTAAATGAATTAAGCCCGCTTGCTAAAGCGGGAATTCAAGCCGGTGATGTGATCTTGGCGATGGACGGAAAGTCTCTCGAAAACGCGCAAGAATTCCATTACTTGTTGGGGCTATCCCATGTGGGAGAGCAAAAACTGTTGGAAGTGCAGCGCAACGGCGCACCGCATAATTACTCCGTAGCCTTGATTGCCGCGCCTGAAACTGTTGCGCGCGATGAACAAATACTGGCCGCCCCTGCCGCCATGGCTGGCGTGACGGTTGATAATCTTTCGCCTGCGGTGACTTCTGAATTAGATATGGATGATAATGCTACAGGTGTGGTGGTAAGTGCGGTGGCCAATGGGCCAGCCCAACAGTTCTTTGCCAAGGGTGACATCATCCGCGGCTTGAATGGTGTGACCATCGACAATGTGCAGACTTTGCTCAAAACCTTACAACAGGCTGGACGAGGGCTGACCATTGCAATTGAGCGTGGCGCGCAAAAGCTATTCATCAGGCTGGGTTGATGACCAGCCTGTTTGAAGCGGCAGCCATGGATAAAGAAGGCCCGCGACCTTTGGCTGATCGGTTGCGGCCCACGCGGCTTGCAGATGTAGTGGGGCAAGATGCTTTGGTTGGCCCCGATGGCAGTCTCACCAAAATGCTGGCTTCTGGCCGCATTCCCTCAATCATTCTTTGGGGCCCGCCGGGCACGGGCAAAACCACGATTGCGCGATTATTGGCTGGCGAAACGGGCCTCGCTTTTGAGCAGATGTCGGCCGTGTTTTCCGGCGTTGCAGATTTGAAGAAGGCCTTCGAGCAAGCGCGGATGCGGCGCATGCAGGGCAGGGGAACATTGCTGTTTGTGGATGAAATCCACCGCTTCAACAAAGCCCAGCAAGATGGTTTTTTGCCTTACGTTGAAGATGGCACCATCACGCTGGTTGGAGCAACAACTGAGAACCCTAGTTTTGAGCTTAACTCAGCGCTGCTTTCGCGTGCGCAAGTTTTAGTGTTGCAGCGATTGGATGAGCAGGCTCTGGCCGGGTTATTGGAACGCGCCGCACTATATGAAAAGCGTGTGGTGCCGTTGACATCTGAGGCGCGCGCCGCCCTCATCAACATGGCTGATGGCGATGGGCGTTATTTCCTCAATCTTGTCGAAGAGGTTTTTAATGCCGTGCCAGAAGGTGCTGCAGCTTTGGATGTTGCAGCGTTAAGCAAAGTGAGCGCCAAGCGCTTGCCGCTCTACGACAAGGCTGCCGATGGCCATTACAATCTTATATCGGCTTTGCACAAATCGGTGCGTGGATCTGATCCTGATGCAGCACTGTATTGGCTGGCACGCATGTTGGCGGCTGGCGAAGATCCGCTGTTCTTGGCGCGTCGCATTGTGCGCATGGCGATTGAAGATGTGGGGCTGGCTGATCCGCAAGCCGTGCATCAGGCAATGGCTGCGAAAGATGTTTATGAATTTCTTGGCTCGCCAGAGGGTGAATTGGCTTTGGCTCAGGCTGTGGTTTATGTGGCCTCAGCGCCCAAATCAAATGCGGTGACAGTGGGCTTTGGAGCGGCAATGGCTGCGGCGCGTGAAACAGGTTCGCTTATGCCGCCCAAAACCATTTTGAATGCGCCTACTAAATTGATGAAGCAGCAGGAATATGGGTCGGGTTATTTGTACGATCATGATCAGCCTGATGCCTTTTCAGGGCAGGATTACTTTCCAACTGAGATGGGGAGAAGGCAGTTTTACAAACCTGTCGAGCGCGGCTTTGAGCGCGAGATCCAGAAGCGCTTGGATTATTGGACAAAGCTTCGGCGCGAGAAAATGAAAAAGCCGGATCAAGACTGACCCGGCTTTGAAGTTTTTGCAGGGAGGTTATGAATTGCGGTTTTGATCAACACTATAGGGGCCGGCTCCAGCAGCGGCAAAAAACAAGAAAATGAAGCAGAACAGAATGGCGGCTTCACCGTGGTTAATCAAAGGGTAGATTGAATTTGGCATGTGAGCCATGAAATAGGCCACTGCCATTTCGCCAGCCAAAACAAAGGCCACATAGCGCGTAAAGAAGCCAATAGTTATTAGCAATCCGCCAACGGTTTCGAGAACGCCTGCGGCCAGCATCAAAGTCGACAGCGGTTGGTCGCTCGCTGAAGTGGGCCAATGAAACAGTTTGCTGGTTCCGTGTTCTAGGAAAAGCAGCCCTGAAAAAATACGCAGGGCAGCATGCAGATGCGGTTGCCAAGATGATGGGATGATACCGTTTAACATAAGAAAAATCCTCCGATTGGGTTATGGTTAGTAATTGTAATTTATAAAATTACATTACTCAACCCCTTTTCTCCTTTCCATTCCCAAATTCCCTCTGCTATAGGCCGCCCAACCGAAATGTCCGCAAGGGCAAGGCTGCTGTTGGGCGGGCGTGGTGAAATTGGCAGACACGCAGGATTTAGGTTCCTGTGGGGTAACCCGTGGGGGTTCAAGTCCCTCCGCCCGCACCAGCCGCGCTTAACGTAGCAAATTGAGAGAACGAGAGAGAACATGCAAGTCACCGAAACGTTGAACGCGGGTTTAAAGCGCGAATTTAAAGTGGTTATCACCGCTGCTGATCTGAACAAAGATCTGGATGCCAAGTTGGTGGATATTGCCGCGAAAGCCCAGATCAAGGGTTTCCGCCCCGGCAAAGTGCCAGTGGCCCATGTGCGCAATCTTTATGGCAAGTCGGCCATGGCTGAAGTTATCCAGACCAAGGTTGATGAAAAGTCGCGTGAGATTTTCGCTGAACGCAAACTTAAGCCAGCTTATGCGCCCGACGTGAAACTTCCCGACGACGAAAAAGAAGTGAATGCTGTGATGGACGGCAAAGCCGATTTGGCTTTCACCGTGGCGTCAGAAATCGTTCCGGAATTTGAAGTGAAGGATTTCAGCGGATTGACGTTGCAAAAGCATGTGGTTGCGGCTTCCGATGAAGCAGTTGAAGCACAGCTCAAAACCTTGACTGAAAGCTATAAGAATTATGAGCCTAAGAAGGCAGGTGCCAAAGCCGCTAAGGGAGACCGCGTGACCATGGATTTCGTTGGTTCCATTGATGGCAAGGAATTTGACGGTGGCAAGGGCGAAGACATTCCGTTGGAAATTGGTTCCAACCAATTCATCCCGGGCTTTGAAGACCAACTGATTGATGCCAAAGCTGGCGATGATGTGACCGTTAAGGTGACGTTCCCAGCTAATTATTCTGCTTCGAATTTGGCGGGCAAGGATGCCACTTTCGCTGTCAAAGTGAAGGGTGTTGATGCGCCGGCTGATACAAGGATTGACGACGACTTTGCCAAAAAGATTGGTTTTGAAGATTTATCAAAGCTGAAAGACATGGTGAAATCCGGGGTTGAGCGTGAACACGCACAGATGACCGCGATGAAGCTCAAGCGCGATGTGCTGGATGCCATGGACAAAGATTATAGTTTCGATCTGCCATCAAAGCTGGTTGAGGCTGAATTTGAAACCATCTGGAAGGCGCTCACCCAAGAAATGCAAAAGGCCGGTAAGTCTTTTGCTGATGAAAACACCACCGAAGAAAAAGCCCGTGCCGACTATTTCAAGATTGCTGAGCGCCGTGTGCGTTTGGGCCTGGTGCTAGGCACCATTGGCGACAGAGAAAAAGTTGAGATCAGCGAGCAAGAATTGCAGCAGGCTTTAATTACCCGTGCGCGCCAATTCCCCGGCCAAGAAAAGCAGGTGTTTGATTTCTACCGCAAGAATACCAATGCCTTGATGGAATTGCGTGGGCCAATCTTTGAACAAAAGGTGGTTGATCTCATCGTATCCAAAGCCAAGGTGACAGATAAATCTGTTTCTGCCGAAGAACTGAAGAAATTGGTAGAAGACGAAGAAGAGGCTGCATAAGTTTTTTTCATCGGCGATAAAAGTATTGAGATCGGCGGATCGTTAAGTCCGCCGATTTTTTTATGTGCTAATCAATCCCTGCATCGGCTTCACCATGCCGCTGTCGGGGAACACTTTGTCGGCAAGAACTTGTCCAGAGAACCCAAACTGATCTGCCAGCAGGCCCTTCACAACGCCGCGCAAATCGGTGGTTGGTTTCAAATCGCGCTGCTCATAGAGATCGGCGTCTTTGAGGCCGGGCCAATCGGCAATGACGCGACCACCCTTGATGGCGCCACCGGCCAGAAACGCCATTGAGCCCGTGCCGTGATCTGTGCCCACCGTGCCATTGATGCGGGCGGTACGGCCAAACTCCGTCATCACCACAATCGAGGTTTGGTTCCACACTGGGCCTAAGGCATTTTCAAACTCAGCTAATGCGCCGTCTAGACCAGTGAGCAAATTAAACAAGCGGCCCTTGGCGCCGCCTTCATTTTCATGCGTGTCCCAGCCATCAAAGGCCATAGCAGCAATGCGCGGGCCATCATCAGCGGCCATCAATTTTGCGGCACTTCTGGCTTGCCGCACCATCTCATTGGGTCTGTCCGAATTGTTCATGCCCTTCATGGCGCTATTGGCGAGGGATTGTGTGTCTATGCCTTCGCGCAAAAGCTCTCCCAACTTAGGGTCGCGGTGGGTGTAAAGATCAAGCAGGCGGCTTGCTGTGTCACCATTTGGCAAGCCTGGCCCACCGGGTGCCCAGCCCAGCGTTTCAGCGGGCCCACGGATCACCAATGGGGCGATAGCGCCAACGGCCAAGTAATTGCTGGCGCCAATGCGTTGGCCTTGCGGGAGATTAAAAATAGCTCGGTTAAGCCAACCAGAGTCAGTGCGGTTTGGCCCGGCATAACCACTTTCTAAAACATCCTGCCCATCAAAGTGGCTGCGTTCACGGTATGAGGTTGATGCAGCATGAACCACGGCGGCTTTGCCTTGCTTGAACATGCGCTGGAAATTCGTCATCGCCGGGTTGAGGCTGAAGAAACTATCGAGTTCTAGGCCTACGCTATCGCCAGTTTTCGTCAGCGCCAGATCGCCGTGGAGGCTCGCATAATCCGGATCACCAATAGGGGCCACGGCGGACAGACCGTCCATTGCGCCGCGCAGAATGATGGTGATGAAGCGCGGATCTCTGGCATCAGCAGCACGGGCAAATTTAGGAATGAAGGCTGAGGCTATAAGGCTTCCCGAAACACCAAGAAGTTTGCGGCGTGAGAGGGATGGCAATTCGCATAAAGACATTTCGCTCAAAGACATTTTGCTCAAAGACATGGGGTTGTTCCTTCTTTAGCGGCGTTGGAATTCAGGTGACATGAGCAACAAGGCAAAGCCTTGATTGCGCGATTCAGCGCGAGCAATGGTCTGGCGGGTTTCAGGTGAAGCAGCATCGGCCAAAACGATATTGGCGATGTCAGTTGGGTTTGCTTGGACATTGGCTTGTGCTGCCATGTTTGATGCCCAGGCAAAGCGCATTTTCATGCCCTCAGCCGAGGCCCAATCTTGCACCCTGTCACCAAAGCCATTGGGCCCGCCCGGCCGCCACAAGGGTTGGCCGAGATCATTGATGGCGTATAATATGCGCTCTGGCTTATCGGCAGGCGATACGAAGTTAATCGCACGTGCTGCCGCCATTATGAATTCTTGTGGCGTGCGCAGTTTAGTGGCGGGTGTTGTCCAAGCCGCGTCATCATCAATTAAAGCCTTGGTGAAGGCCATCAAGTCTCCGTCCGTGTCCAAATAAACTTTGGCGAGTTTGGCAACCAAAGCGGGTGGCGGATCGTCGGCGACAAAATGACGGACAAATTTAGTGGCTAAATGTTTGGCGGTTGAAGGGTGGCGGGCCAGATCACTTAACACTTCTTCGCCTTGGGCGACGCCAGGTTGGGCATAGGTTTTACCGAGAATTGTGGCTTCGCCTGGTTCATGGTTATAGGGAACGAATACAAAGGTGGCAGGCTCAAAGTGTGGATTATTGGGATTGGTCCAAGTCCAACCCGTGATCACGCGCGCAAAACTCGTGACATCAGCCTGCGTATAGCCACCATCCACGCCCAAAGTGTGCAGTTCAAGGATCTCACGGGCGAGGTTTTCATTCAGACCCTTCTTTTGTTTCTGACCGGCTTTTGAATCCGGGCCGACGCTGCCCCGATTATCCAGAAACGTCAGCATGACAGGATGTTGCTCAACCGCTTTCAGCATGTCGGCGAATTTGCCCAGCACAAAGGGTCTGATAGCTTCGCGCTCGTACGCGCCAGCGCTGGCCACCACGGCTTGGTCTTTAGCGATAGAAACAGCAAAGTGATTAGACCAGAACCATACGAGGCGCTCAACTATTCCGGTCGTGTCTTCAAACCCCTTGTGCCAGCGGGCCATGACTTCTGCCATCATGATTTCGCGCTGAATCGGTTGCGTGTTTAGCTGTGGTATGGGCGGCCCCATCATATCTTTGGTCGCGGCTGGCATGGCCGTGGCGCTAGGCGCTGCCATGGCAGAACTGGCACTTGCCAGTGTTAGGGCTGCTGCTGCTTGTTCACGCTCCATGCGCTGACGTTCGGCTTCTGCAAAATTGATCAGCAAGTTAACGCGGCTGCTGTCGAGGTCAGGGGTGTTCAGCAAGGCGCTTTCCGGTGTGAGCTGGGCCATGAGATAGCCGCGTGGATCAGCCTCTATGGCTTGGTGTTGGGCTTCTGCAAGATCATAGCGTGCGCCGAGGCCAAAGCGGTTGAGGGCGGTCAAAGTATTCGGGGAGATGGTCACATTAAACCTCCGTGTATGAGAGTCTGACGCTTGGCCGGTTAGTTTTCCGTCGCAGTTTTAATTTTGAACACGAGACTATTTCAACTTGGTTACAAAGCGTGATAAGTGTATCTTCAAATCAACTATAATGCGAAAGTCTCAGTTGCTGGCGGCGGAATTGAGGCAAAGTTTAGATAGAGGCCCTATGAGCGTACAACAAAACGATGTGTCCTTCATGCAACGTTACCGCAGTTGGCGGCGGCAAGCTGTTTACGTTGCGGGCGAGAAGTTCACCCGTGTGGTGTCTGGATTTTTCAGCAAGCAGGGCCTTGTCGAAGATAAGCCATTTATGAAGAATGGCGATTTTCCATTCCTTCAGATTTTTGCTGATAACTGGGAAAAGATCCGCGATGAAGTGCAAGTAATCTTGAAGAACCGCGAAGAGATTCCAGCGTTCCAAGATATCTCGCCAGACCAAGCTGCGATTGCCACAGGCACGAACTGGCGCACGTTTTTCCTTTATGGCTTTGGCACGCCCTTGAAGAAGAATTGCGCACAGGCGCCGTTTACCGCATCGCTTTTGGAGCAGGTGCCCAATATCGAAATCTCGTGGTTTTCGATCCTGTCGCCTGGTTATCACATCCCGCCACATCAGGGCGTGACCAAGGGCATTCTGCGCGCCCATCTTGGTTTGATCATCCCTAAGGATTCAAAAAGCTGTCGCATCCGGGTGGATAAACAAATTCAGCATTGGGAGCCGGGCAAGATTTTTGTGCTGGATGATACTTACGAACATGAAGTGTGGAACGACACTCAAGATGAGCGCGTGATTCTGATATTTGATTTTGATCGCCCCATGCGAAAGCCGGGTCGGATGTTTTTGCGATTCTGCATCTGGATGATGAAATTCACGGCCTTCTATCTGGAGCCGAAAAAGAATTTAGCGGATTTTGAAGATCGTTTTGAAGCTGCCACCCGCCGCAATAATGAGAATATGGAAAAATTGGCCGATGCGGCCCAAGCTGCACGTGAAGGCAAGAGTTTGCATTAAAAAGAGCAAAGCAGCATTTTGATGGATTGGTATTTGCTTATCAAGACACTGCATATTTTAAGTGCTGCAATTCTATTCGGAACAGGCCTTGGTATAGCATTTTTTACGTACGTTGGGCTGCGTTCGCCTTCCCTTGCGCAGCGCTTGTTTGCTGCTAAGGCAACTGTGATTGCTGATTTCTGTTTCACTTTGCCAGCGGTGATCGTTCAGCCACTTTCTGGTGCGTATCTCGTATGGAAAAGTGGAATGGTGTGGAACGCAAAGTGGTTACTTTGGGTTTATGCGCTCTATCTATTGGCGGGCCTATGTTGGGTGCCTGTCGTCATCATTCAACTTCGATTACGTGACATGATTCAAGCTCAAGAGCAGGATGAAATTTATTCAGAGACTAAGTTCAATCGACTGTTCAGAATTTGGTTCATTTTGGGCTGGCCTGCCTTTGCAAGCGTGATTGTGATTTACTGGTTGATGGTGGTGAAGCCCAATTGACGACACGTGTGTTGATCATCGGCGGTTATGGTAATTTCGGGAGCTATATTGCCCGATCATTAGCAGGTGATGATAAAATTGATTTAGTGATTGGCGGCAGATCACTCAGTAAAGCGCAGGCATTTGCTGATGAATTGAAAGCCCACAATAGTGCCGAAGCCGCATATTTGGATATCAACGTAGATTTAGATACTTGCCTTAAATCAATAAAGCCTGATGTTGTTATTCACACGACGGGCCCATTTCAGTCGCAAGATTATCGTGTCGCGCAAGCGTGTATTAAAAACCGCTGTCACTATATTGACCTCGCTGATGCGAGGCAATTTGTTTGTGGTATCGTTCGCCTCAATGCGCAGGCGATGGCGCAAGAAGTTTTGGTCGTCAGTGGAGCGAGCTCGGTACCGTGTCTCACGGCGGCGGTTGCCGATGCTTATTTACCCACGTTTTCAAGGCTACAATCGCTGGACTATGGAATTAGCGCGGCGCAGCAAACTAATCGAGGGCTTGCAACAACCTCTGCCGTGTTGAGCTATGTCGGAAAGCCGATTGCAATGTTACGACACGGCAAATTCCGTGATGTTATTGGATGGCAGGATTTGCACTGTATGCGTTACCCGGAACTTGGATGGCGCATGTTTGGAAATTGTGAGATCCCTGATTTGGACTTATTCCCTCGGCGCTACCCAAACCTGACCGATATGCGCTTTTCAGCGGGGCATGAGCTAAAGGTTTTGCATTTGGCAACATGGGCACTCAGCTGGCTGGTGCGCTGGGGATTGGTGAAATCGCTTTCCAGATATTCTTCCGCACTTCTGAAGGTGGCGTTTCTTTTTGATTTCATGGGTTCTGCAAAAAGTGGATTCCATATGATTTTGAAGGGGCAGGGGCACGATGGTAGTTCCATCGAAAGACGGTTTTATATTGTCGCCAAATCTGGTCATGGCCCTTATATCCCCTGTATGCCCGCCATTTTGTTGACCAAGAAACTTGCACGGGCAGAAATTTCTGAACGCGGCGCAAAGCCTTGTTTGGATTTGATCGGATTGAAAGAATATGTTTCAGCTCTTCGCGGGCTTGATATCAAAGTGATCGCAGATGAGGGCGCTGATGGTTGAGTTTAATAGGCCTGCCTATAGTTACCGTGATGACCCAACGGTTCCGGCATTTGATGATAGTAAGCCACTGTTCGTTTTTGATGGTGTGTGTGTTTTATGTTCGGGTGGGGCAAGTTGGATAATGAAAAATGACCGCGCCGCGAAAGTTAATTTTACAGCGGCGCAAACCGCTTTAGGTCAGGCCCTCTATCGGCATTATGGGCGGATGATTGACGATTCATATTTGCTCATTCTCAAGGGGCAAGCTTATGAGGCTTCATACGGGTATTTTGCGCTTTTTAATGTGTTAGGTTGGCCATGGAGGTCATTAAACGTGTTTAAGATTGTGCCTGTATGGATGCGCGATTGGGTCTATCATCAAATCGCAACTAATCGATATCGGTGGTTTGGTAAGGTTGGTTATTGCAATTTGCTTACGCCACTGCAAAGGGCGCGTCTTCTTTAACCGCCCCCTTTCACTTCTGGATAACCACTCCTATCTATGGTGGCTGAGCGAACTGATTCACCCAGACCTGATTCACCTTGAGAGGCCGATATGACCAATTTCCAACCAACCGCCACCTTCTGGCCATCCGTCATCCAGCAAGAAAGCCGCGGTGAGCGGGTTTATGATTTGCCATCGCGGTTGCTGCGTGAACGGATCATCTTCATCAACAGCCCGATAGATGACCAAGTGGCCGCATCGATCTGCATGCAGCTTTTGTTTCTTGAGGCCGAAAACCCCAAGAAAGAGATTTCGATGTACATAAACTCTCCCGGCGGCAGCGTGACCTCCGGCATGGCGATTTATGATACTATGCAATTCATCAAGCCGGCGATATCAACAACGGTTATGGGGCAGGCGGCCTCCATGGGTTCTCTGCTGCTAACCGCTGGCCATAAGGATATGCGCTTTGCATTGCCACATTCGTCGGTGATGGTGCACCAGCCCTCGGGTGGTTTTCAAGGGCAGGTAACGGATATTATGATCCATGCCCGCAATGTCGAGGACTCAAAAAAGCGCCTCAACGAAATCTATGTGAAGCACACGGGCCGCACCTACAAAGAAATAGAAGACGCTTTGGAGCGTGACAATTTTTTAACAGCTGAGCAAGCGGTTGAATTTGGGTTAATTGACAAGATTTTGTATAAACGCGCAGATGTCAGTGATTCCAAGTAGTTATGCGTTTAACCTCAGGTTTTGGCGGAGGCGCAACAACCCTGAAAACGGGCTAGTTATGCAAGAAAAGTTTAACCCACAGGGTGCAAGCTAGATTATTGTGGCCGTTTTGGGCTAGGGTTGATGGTTAGAGACGTTAAGAAGTCTGAGTCTGAAAGTGAGGAAGAGTGAGCAAGAGTGCACCAACTGACAGCAAGAATACGCTGTATTGTTCGTTCTGCGGCAAAAGTCAGCATGAAGTGCGTAAGCTTATTGCTGGCCCAACCGTATTCATCTGTGATGAATGCGTTGAGCTGTGCATGGATATTATCCGTGAGGAAAATAAGTCCTCACTGACCAAGTCCAAAGACGGTGTGCCAACGCCGCATGAAATTCGTAAAGTTTTAGATGATTATGTTATTGGCCAAGATCACGCCAAGCGCGTGCTTTCAGTGGCGGTGCATAATCACTACAAGCGTCTGAACCACAGCGGCAAAGCCAGTGGTGATATTGAATTGGCCAAGTCGAACATCTTGCTGGTTGGGCCAACCGGCTCTGGCAAAACCTTGCTGGCGCAAACCTTGGCGCGCATTCTGGATGTGCCTTTCACCATGGCGGATGCCACGACATTGACCGAAGCTGGTTATGTGGGTGAAGACGTTGAAAACATCATTCTGAAGCTTTTGCAAGCTGCCGACTATAATGTAGATAAAGCCCAGCGCGGCATTGTTTACATCGATGAAATCGACAAGATCAGCCGCAAGTCTGACAACCCTTCTATCACCCGTGACGTTTCGGGTGAAGGCGTGCAGCAAGCCTTGCTCAAGATCATGGAAGGCACGGTCGCTTCTGTGCCGCCACAGGGTGGGCGCAAGCATCCGCAGCAGGAATTCCTGCAGGTGGATACGAGCAACATTCTGTTCATCTGCGGTGGTGCCTTTGCCGGGCTTGAACGCATCATTGCGCAACGCTCTAAAGGCACTGGCATTGGCTTTGCCGCTACGGTGCGTGGGCCTGATGATCGGCGCACTGGTGCAGTGTTGCGTGAATTGGAGCCAGAGGATCTGCTGCGCTTTGGTCTGATCCCAGAGTTTGTGGGTCGTTTGCCAGTTGTGGCAACGTTGGAAGACTTGGATGAGATTGCGCTGGTGCAGATTTTGGGTGAGCCCAAGAATGCTATCGTCAAGCAATATCAAAGATTGTTTGAGATGGAGGGGGTTAAACTCACCATTCCCGAAGACAGCATGAAGGCCATCGCGCGCAAGGCGATTGACCGCAAGACCGGTGCACGCGGGCTTCGTTCCATCATGGAAACGATTTTGCTCGACACGATGTATGATTTGCCCGGCATGGCAGGTGTTGAGGAAGTGGTGATTTCCAAGGAAGTGGTGGCGGGCGATGCCAAGCCGCTGCTGATTTATGCTGACCGCGAAAAATCAGTCAATGCAAAAGCTATTCCGGCTTCGGCTTGATCGAAATTTCACATCTTGAAAAATGTGGACCAATGCCCACATGGCTTGGAGGAAGTTGCACTCGCTTGCAGCCTTTAAGGTGCAGGCGAGATGGAAGGATAAAAAATGAACAAGCCTAATCACGAAGTTTTACCCGTATTGCCATTGCGCGATATTGTTGTGTTTCCGCACATGGTGGTGCCGCTGTTTGTGGGCCGCCAAAAATCCATCGCTGCTTTGGAAGAAGTGATGCGCGAAGATAAGCGCATTTTGTTGGTTGCCCAGCGCAATGCCGGTGATGATGAGCCGACTGCCGAAACAATTTATGATGTTGGCACATTGGCGCAAGTATTGCAGCTTTTGAAACTGCCAGATGGCACAGTGAAGGTGTTAGTTGAAGGCACTGAACGCGCCAAGGTGGAAGAATTCCGCGCGCGTAATGATTTCTATGAAGCTGTGCTTTCGCCCATTGCCTCAGTTGTGCAAACTGGGCCGGACGCTGACGCCTTGGCGCGCACTGCTGCCACCCAGTTTGAAAATTATGTAAAGCTGAACAAGAAAGTGCCGCAAGAAATTCTGGCCACACTTAGCCAGATCAATGATCATTCCAAATTGGCGGATACAATAGCTGCACATCTTTCTGTGAAGCTTTCAGAAAAACAGGACATACTTGCCACGGCCTCAGTGGAGGAGCGTTTTGAAAAATGCTTCAGCTTGATGGAAGGCGAGATCTCGGTTCTGCAAGTTGAAAAGCGCATCCGTGGCCGCGTCAAGCGCCAGATGGAAAAAACCCAACGCGAATATTATTTGAATGAGCAAATGAAGGCCATTCAGAAAGAATTGGGCGATGGTGAAGGCGGCGAGAAGAATGAGATCGATGAGCTGACCAAGCGCATTGAAGAAACCAAATTCTCCAAGGAAGCGCGTGAACGTGCTGATGCTGAGATCAAGAAACTCAAGCAAATGGCACCCATGTCTGCGGAAGCCACAGTTATACGCAATTACCTTGATTGGTTGTTGAGCCTTCCGTGGAATCAGAATTCCAAGGTGAAATCTGATTTGAATTTTGCTCAGGGCATTCTTGATAATGATCACTTTGGCTTGGATAAGGTCAAAGAACGCATTGTTGAATATCTTGCTGTGCAAACCCGGACCAAGAAATTGCGCGGGCCAATTCTGTGCCTCGTTGGACCTCCAGGCGTTGGTAAAACTTCGCTGGCGCGTTCGATTGCTAAAGCAACGGGTCGTGAATTTGTGCGCATGTCTTTGGGTGGGGTTCGCGATGAAAGCGAAATCCGCGGCCATCGGCGCACATACATTGGCTCTATGCCCGGCAAGATTATCCAGTCGATGAAGAAGGCCAAGAAAAATAATCCACTTTTCTTGCTGGATGAAATTGACAAGATGGGCATGGATTTCCGTGGCGATCCATCTGCGGCTTTGCTTGAGGTGCTTGATCCTGAACAGAACTCAACCTTCATGGACCACTATCTTGAGGTGGAATATGATTTGAGCAATGTGATGTTTGTCACAACTTCAAACACATTGAACATACCTGCGGCTTTGATGGACCGTATGGAAATCATCCGCCTTTCGGGTTACACCGAAGAAGAAAAGGCTGAGATTGCCAAACGCCATCTTGTGCCTAAGGCGATGGAAAATCATGCGCTGGATAAGAAGGAATTTGAACTGGGCGCTGATGCATTGAAGGTGATAATTGAAAATTACACCCGCGAGGCAGGCGTGCGCAGCTTAGAGCGTGAGATCAACAACATTGCCCGTAAGGTCATCAAAGATTTGATGACGAGCAAGAAAAAGAAAATCAAAGTGGATGCAGAGGCAGCCAGGAAATATCTTGGTGTACCGAAGTATAAACATGGTTTGGCCGAGAAAGAAGATCAGGTTGGCGTTGTCACTGGTTTGGCATGGACGGAAGTGGGTGGCGAGTTGCTGACCATTGAAGCCCTTATGATGCCCGGCAAGGGCAAGATGACGGTGACCGGAAATCTCAAAGACGTGATGCGGGAATCAATCTCTGCTGCGTCGTCTTATGTGCGTTCACGCGCCACAAGCATCGGTGTGAAGCCACCGCAGTTTGATAAGCGTGACATTCACGTGCACGTGCCTGAAGGTGCTACACCTAAGGATGGCCCATCTGCCGGTATTGCCATGGCAACGGCAGTTGTGTCTGTGATGACGGGCATTCCGGTGCATAAGGATGTGGCGATGACCGGCGAGATCACCTTGCGCGGACGTGTATTGCCCATCGGCGGCCTTAAAGAAAAGCTGCTGGCCGCACTGCGCGGTGGCATCAAGAAAGTCATGATCCCTGATGAAAACGTCAAGGATTTGGCAGAGGTGCCTGACAGTGTGAAGAACGGCATGGAACTCATTCCAGTTTCACATATGGATGATGTTCTGAAACACGCACTTGTGCGCCAACCCGAGCCTATTGAATGGGATGAAGTGGCTGAAGAAGCAGCTGCAGCGGCACGTGCTGGTAAAACTGGCGGCGAAGAAGCTGCAACCGCACATTAATTCTTCTGTATACGGATGAAATTAAAACCCCGTGCGAAAAGCGCGGGGTTTTTGTATTTGGCAGTTTAAGAACTCAGCACCCGTCTGGGCCTGAACCAAATTTGCTGTTCTTGAAGGCATAACTAAAGTCGCATACGAAATCTTCGGCCGTCTTACCTTTAATGCAATGCATGCCGCTTTTATCGCTCTTTTCCACATCGCCCGTGCATTCCTGCAAAACACCTTTGGCAGGCATACCATCATATAAAATTTTTGCGGCCTTGCCCGTGATGGAAAAATTGAGGACGCAATTTGGATTTGAAGTTCCACTGCTGCAATAATCTGAATCAAGAGCGGCTGTGCCACTGAGTTTGATCTCGTCGCCAGCTATGGCTGGCAAGCTCATGGTGAGAGATAACGCGAAAGCTGAGGCCAGGAAAAAGACGTTTGGTGCTCTTTGCATAATCTCCTCCAATTAATCTCAAGTCAGCTAAGGCGTGGCTTATCAGCCTGTCAACAAAAGGCTGCCATTGCCGCCGGGCTTTTTGGCTTTAAATCCAGCGCCGCGTCACAGCTTTCCATTTGATAAAATCTTGGCCGAAAATTTGGGCCAACTCTTCCTCTTCTGGTCTGATTACAAAAATTTCCATCAGGATCACATAAGTTATGATCCCTATTGCCGCTGCCGGATAAGATAGCGAGGCAAGCCCAATAAGCGGCATCAGAAAGGCGGCGTAAATGGGATGGCGCGACCAGGCGAAGATGCCGCTTGTCACCAAGGTCTGTGGCTTGCCAAAGGTGGAAGCGAGCAGAGATTTTTTCATGTGGCGTTGGATCAACATCACCGATGCGATGAAAGCCACATAAGATAGTGGCAGCAGCATCATCGCTGCCTTGTTGTTGAGGATCTCGCCCAAGATGTTTGAGCCGCCAGCAACAATACAAGCAATGAAATAGCTGATGCCGGAAATCCAAGCGGAAGGATCAATAACATGTTTGCGTTTTACAGATGTTTGGCTTGTCATAAGAGATGGCCCCACGGGTTTGGCGCGCAGATTAGTGGCCAGTTGCCTCTAAATGGTTAAGGCCCTTGCAGGGGTTTTGGCGCTTGGGCAAAGTTAGCACATGAGTGAGACCTCGCCACCCCTGATTCTGCCCGATGACAAGCGGGCAGGGGTATGGGTTTTTAGTCTCCTATTTTTTATTGATTCAATGGCCCGGGCATTTTCCACCGGTGTTTTATCGATTCAGGCTTATGATTTAGTGGGTTCCAACCAGAAAGTAAGCATGCTGGCGGGGCTAACATCGGGAACCGTTCTTGTCATCACGCTGCTGATGCCAATGATGTTTGGTCACGTGCGCCGCCGCTGGGCTTATACAACGGGTGCTCTATTGTTGGTGGCAGGCAGCTTCGCCCTTGGCAGCTTCACACTGACTGGCCAAATTGCTGGTGCCATTATGCGCAATGCTGGGGCATCAATCACCAGCGTTACTCTGCAACTCTATATTCTCGATCACATCAAAAAGGCTGATCTCACGCGCAGTGAGCCACTGCGCCTTGGGCTTTCGACATTCGCTTGGGTGGTTTGCCCTTACGCCGGAGTTTGGCTCTATCAAAACTATGGGGCAATGGCTCCACAGTTATGTGCGGCGGCTTCCGCTCTCACGCTTTTGGCAGTGTTTTGGTATTTGCGCTTGCAGGATACGGGCGTGTTGCAAACGGGCACGATGCAACCCTTCAACCCCATTGCCAATGTAAAGCAGTTCATAAGCCAGCCGCGCCTGAGGCTTGCGTGGCTCATCGCATTTGCCCGCTCAGGCTTTTGGATGGCGTTGTTCACCTATGGCCCATTGCTGATGATTGAAGGCGGCATGGGAAAGATCGCTGGTGGAGAAATTATCTCTCTCAGCCAATTGTGCTTACTGTTGGCCTTGTTGTTTGGATATGCAGCAAAGCGTTTAGGCTTGCGCATGGTAATAGCACTTTGCTTTGTTTTGATTTGTGTCACTTCGATATTCGCTGGCGGATTGGGCACGGCAGCGCCTTGGGCTGCTGGGGCATTTCTTTTGTTGGGCGCAGCCGGAGCCTCAGGCATTGATGCTGTGGGCGGCATTGCCTATTTGCGCGCTGTAAAATTTCATGAACGCCAACGCATGACAGCAGTATACCGCACCTATTTGGAACTGTCGGATGTGCTGCCTTCGCTCATTTACATGGTGGTGTTGCGTTATGCCGATGTGTCTATTGTATTTGTGCTTATAGGAGCATTTGCGGGCTTTGTGGGCCTGCTCAGCTGGCGGCATTTGCCAAAGACGATGTGACGGGCAGTTTGGGGAAGGGGCGGAACAACATTGCAATAAAGAACGCGCCAAGGCCCATGCCGAAGCTGGAAAGATAGAGCCAACCATAATTGCCAGTGGTGTCAAATATCCAACCACCCAGAACTGGGCCAGTTGCCATGCCAAGCCCGCCAGCGAGGCCCATTGCGCCCATCATGGTTCCGAGAATTTGCAGTGGGTAGTTTTCGCGCAATAGAACCGAATAAAGTGGCATTACGCCTGCATAAATAAATCCGAAGACAGCCGCCGAAGAATAAAAGGCCGCAAGATCGCGGGAATAGAAATAGCCCAATGCGCCGATAGCTTGCACCAACAGGCCCACAACTAAAACCCATTTTGCGCCAAACTTGTCACCCATCAAACCAAAGACAATGCGGCCGGGCATGCCAGCAAGCCCCTCAACACTATAGATGGTGACGGCGGTGAGGGCGGGTATACCGCAAGATATGGCATAGCTTACTGTATGGAAAATGGGTCCTGAATGTGTGGCGCAGCAAAAGAAGTTGGTGAAAAATAAAACCAGAAATGGTGCTGATGCAAATGCTTGGCGGCGCGAGATTGCTGGCGCAGATGATACTGCGGTTTGTGTCTCAGGCTTTTGGGCTTGCTCAAGGGCCGGGGACTTTCGCAAAAAGAAGCAAGCCGGAACCATAATTACTGCAGCCACAAGCGCCAGGATCATCATCGCAGTGCGCCAATCGTAATGGGTAATCAGCACCCCAGGGAGTGGTGACATGGTCACGGGAGCCATGCCTATGCCTGCTGAGATCAGCGAAACGGCAAGGCTTCGCCTGGTTTCGAACCATCCAGTGACAGCTGACATCAATGGCGCAAAAAACGCCGCCATCGAGACACCCATCAACACCCCATAAAGCACTTGGAACATATAAAGATTGGTAACGCGGCTGACGGCCAACAGGGTGCACACCAGCAGGCCGGTGCCTGCAAGACACACAGCGCGTGGTCCGTATTTATCCGATAAGGTGCCCCACACCACGCCCGCAAAGCCCATCACCAGAAAGGCAATGGTCATGGCGGTTGAAATGCCGGTGCGTGACCAGCCAGTATCCTGCGACATGGGAATGAGGAATACTGGCAGTGAGAACATGCAACCCATCGCCACGCAGCCCAGTAAGCCGCCTGCAGCAACAATTACCCAACGATAGTTTGAAGCCATAGTCATTGTCTTCTCCTGCCATTTGAATACCCAGCGTTCATTATATGCTGAAGATTCTAATTCAACCACATCGTTGAACGTATGTCGGTAAAACCTATTTGTCAACCATTTGGTTGAATAATTATGTAGATAAAAAAACCCCACCATTGCTGGCGGGGTTTTGTCGTCTGATTGATGAGCGTGGATTAGACGCTGTAATACATGTCGTATTCCACTGGATGTGGCGTCATGCGGTAACGGTCTTGCTCTTCCTGCTTCAGGTCGAGATAGCTTTCGATCTGATCCTTGGAGAACACATTGCCCTTGGTGAGGAACGCATGATCAGCCTTCAGGCTGTCAATGGCTTCTTGCAAGCTGCCGCAAACGGTTGGCACTTTGGCCAATTCTTCTGGTGGCAAGTCATACAAGTTCTTGTCCATGGCTTTTCCTGGATGAGTCTTGTTCATGATACCATCAAGGCCAGCCATAATCATCGCCGAGAACGCCAGATAAGGGTTCGCGGTTGGATCAGGGAAGCGCACTTCAACGCGCTTGGACTTAGGGTTGGCCGTGAACGGAATACGGCAAGAAGCCGAGCGGTTGCGGCTGGAATAAGCCAACAACACGGGCGCTTCATAACCCGGGACCAAACGCTTGTAAGAGTTGGTTGATGGGTTGGTGAAAGCATTGAGCGCCTTGGCATGCTTGATCACGCCGCCAATGAAGAACAATGTGGTTTCAGACAGACCTGCATATTCTTTGCCAGCCATCATGGTCTTGCCATCCTTCCAGATCGAGAAGTGGCAATGCATGCCAGAACCGTTATCGCCGAACACGGGCTTGGGCATGAAAGTTGCGGTTTTGCCATAAGCGTGAGCCACGTTGTGGATCACGTACTTATAGATTTGCATATGGTCAGCAGCAGTGACCAGCGGCTGGAATTTTGTTCCGAGTTCGTGCTGCGCAGAGGCCACTTCGTGGTGGTGCTTTTCAACGCTGAGGCCCATTTCGCCCATTACTGAAAGCATTTCGCCGCGCATATCTTGCGCAGAATCCATCGGGTTCATCGGGAAGTAACCGCCCTTGGTGCGCATGCGGTGGCCCATGTTGCCACCTTCATATTCACGGTCAGAGTTTGAAGGCAGTTCAATGCCATCAACTTGATAACCGCATTTATAAGCGGAGGTTGACCACTTGACGTCGTCGAATACGAAAAATTCAGCTTCAGGGCCGACGTATACGGTGTCACCCACCTTGATTGACTTCAGATATTCTTCAGTGCGCTTGGCGATAGAACGTGGATCACGGTTATAGCCTTCGCCAGTGCCTGGATCTGCGATATCGCAGAACACGGCCATGGTTGTTTGGGCATAGAATGGATCAAGATGAACCGAAGCAGCATCGGGCATCAAAATCATGTCTGATTCATTGATGGCTTTCCAACCAGCGATTGACGAGCCGTCAAACATCAGGCCTTCTTTCCAAGCGTCGGCACCCATTTGGGAAATGTCCATGGTAAGATGTTGCATCTTGCCGCGTGGATCGGTGAAGCGCAGATCAACATACTTCACGTCTTTGTCTTTGATCATTTTCAGCGCCGCTGAAACGTCTTTTTTTTCTGCCATTTGGAAAACCCCTGTTATTGGCGTTGCTTTGTTAGTTTTTTTGGTTGTTAAATTTTAGAGCGCGTCGGTGCCGGACTCTCCGGTGCGGATGCGGATAGCTTGTTCAACAGTTGAAATAAAGATTTTTCCGTCGCCGATGCGGCCGGTGCGGGCGGCGTTTTGAATTGCTTCAACGGCTTTTGCCACGAGCTCGTCAGGAATAACGGTTTCAAGTTTCACCTTGGGCAAAAAGTCCACGACATATTCTGCACCACGATAAAGCTCTGTATGGCCCTTCTGGCGGCCAAAGCCTTTGGCTTCGGTAACGGTGATGCCTTGAATGCCTACGGCTTGTAGGGCCTCCTTCACCTCATCGAGTTTGAATGGCTTGATGATGGCTTCAATTTTTTTCATGTCTGGGCCTCTTGTTGGTGAATAGCTGGTTGCACGGAACGTGCCAACTCTCCGTGCGTGTGAAATCAAAGGCTTAGTGCAGTGGCGAAAAAATGAACAGATAAATGTGATTATTTTTGGGGCTTATCGCACAAAATATGTGCAAATCAAACCTTTGGCTTTCGGTACTGGCGAAGCCCATCCACTTGGACTATTTGAACCTACACCAACTTTGAGGAACGTTCATCATGGCTAAGCCAGCACAAAAGAAACATAAAATTGCATTACTCACCGCTGGGGGCTTGGCGCCATGCTTATCAGCCGCAGTGGGTTATCTCATTGCGGATTACTCAAAGAAGCTGCCCAAAGCTGAAATTATTGGATATCGCAACGGCTATATGGGCTTGCTCAAAGGCTGGTCGGTGAAGGTTACGCCGCGCACAAGGAAGGATGCTTTAGTGCTCACGCAGCATGGCGGCTCTCCGATCGGCAACAGCCGTGTGAAGCTGACCAATGTAAAAGATTGTATCAAGCGTGGCCTTACCAAAGAGGGTGAGAACCCACTGCATGTGGCTGCCGAACAGTTAGTCAAAGACGGCATCACGATTTTGCACACCATTGGTGGTGATGACACCAACACCACTGCGGCGGATTTGGCGGCTTATCTGAAGGCCAATAACTATAATCTCACCGTCGTGGGCTTGCCTAAAACAGTGGACAATGATGTGATCCCCATCAAGCAGACCTTGGGTGCGGTAACAGCGGCAGAGCAGGGTGCTATCTTTTTTGAAAATGCCATCAATGAGCAATCAACCAATCCACGCATGTTGTTGATCCATGAGGTGATGGGGCGCAACTGTGGTTGGCTGACGGCGGCAACTGCAGAGACTTATCGCAAGCGATTGAAGAAAATGAAATTCGTTCCGGATTTCAATCTCTCCATGGCACATAAAGATATCGATGCGGTTTATATTCCAGAAATTGCCATTGATCTTGAAGCCGAGGCCATGCGCCTGATGAAGCGCATGGATGAAAAAGATTGCGTGACGATTTTCTTGTCTGAAGGTGCTGGCATAGAAGATGTTGTTGCTGCCATGCGCGCGCGAGGCGAAGAGCCAGAGCGCGATGCCTTTGGCCATGTGAAGATTGACACAATCAACCCCGGCGCATGGTTTGCTAAGCGCTTTGCAGAATTGGTGAAAGCCGAGAAGTTTTTGGTTCAAAAGTCTGGTTATATGGCGCGTTCTGCCAGAGCCAATAAAGAAGACTTGGCGCTGATAAAAATGATGTGTGTTGAGGCAGTTAAAAATGCGCTCAAAGGCGTTTCTGGCGTGATTGGCCATGATGAAGAAAAGAAGGGTGCACCTTTGCGGGCCATCGAATTCCCTCGCATTAAAGGCGGCAAAGCGTTTGACACTCAGCAGAAGTGGTTCGGCCAGATGCTGAAGGAAATTGGCCAGCCAATGGGCAAGGCGCAGAGCGTGGGACATTGAGGGATGACACAGTTTTACGCATTTGGGCTGATGACGCGGGAAACTATGTTGAAAATACTCAGTAAACTCTTGACGGCTTTGGTGTGTATAGTCTGGGCCCAGACTACCAGCTTTGCTGATGAATTAAAGCCTGTCAAAGAGTATCGTACTGGTTGTCTCGAACTTTACGAAAGAACTTTAGCAGATGGTCACTTCGCATATATTTCCGCTTTGGAGGGCGAACATGGTCATTTCAACAGATTCGATATTTTAACTGGTGAGTGTTCTCGGGCCGGGAATTTACTTACGAATGAGTTTCGGCCAATTGCATTTTCCGACGAGTATATTTTTGCATCGGATGGTTTATACAACAGGCATTCGGTTTATCGTAAATATGACGGAACAAAAATTGGAAGCATACGTTTCAGCCATCCTATTCTGAGCGCTCATTTGACCGCAGATAGACTATTTGCATTGCAATTTCTCAATAATGACTATCCGCCTCAGTTGATGATAACGGCATTTTCGATTCCAGACCTTAAACTTGTTTCTAAAACACCAGTAAAAACTGATCAATCAGGTGTTGATCAGTACAGGGCGCTTTTTAAGGATGATCAGATTTTGTTAGATGTTAGAGGGCAGATTAGGGCTTTTAACTACAACGGACTTGATATTCCTTATCCACGAAACAATGCCATGATTGACCAAAGTGGCGACAGCTGTCCATCTGAATTATTTTTACTGTCTCCTGAAAAGCTTCTTGTGCGAGAAAATTGCAAATCATACCGATCTTTCGATTCAAAGGTTTTAGCGTGGGGGCCTGAGTTTCAGCTAATCGAAGGGTACAATTTTGTAACTCCCATTTTGGTTGGCAAAACGCTTCATTTGTTGGAGGAGTCGAACGGATCAGAATCTCGTAATAATCGGATGCTTTCTTTTGATATTGATTCAGGGAGAGAGCTTAGAGATCAGGGAATTGTTCATGTTGAGGGGTACACTTATAAGTTTGTAATAGGGAGCAAACTCGTGCTTGCTGGCCGCGAACCATCAGATCGTAATTTTCGTGTACGAATTTTTGATCTGCTAGGAATCTCTGACACGAAGTGAAATATAATAATAAGAGTTGTCGTGCAATAGGTTGTAGAAAGGGCTTTGCCGATATGGTGAAAGCCGAGAAAGTTTTAGTTCAAAAGTCTGGTTATATGGCGCGTTCGGCAAGAGCCAATAAAGAAGATTTAGCGTTGATCAAGAAGATGTGTGCTGAGGCGGCAAAGCGTTTGACACTCAGCATAAGTGGTTCGGCCACATGCTGAAGGAAATTGGCCAGCCAATGGGCAAAGCTGTTGAGGTTAAGCATTGAGGTTTAGTTGGCCCTGTCATGAATGAAACTGGCACTGAGATTCTGACCGCGAAGGAAATGCGTGAGGCTGATCGCCTTGCCGTTCAGTCGCACAAAATTTCATCGCGCCGGTTGATGGAAAATGCGGGTCATGCCGTTGCCAATGAAATCATGCGTCGCTTTAAAAAATGTGCCGTCGCCATCATCTGCGGGCCTGGCAACAATGGCGGCGATGGTTTCGTTGTGGCGCGGATTTTGGCCGCTCAGAAATGGCCGGTGACAGTGTTCCTTACTGTCGCGCCAACATCACTGGTGGGCGACGCCGCACAGATGTGCAAATTGTGGAAGCGGCCGATCCATGATTTTGCGGCTTTTGGCACCAGCTTTGAAAAAAAGGCTTCGCCGCGCCTCATCGTCGATGCAATTTTTGGCACAGGCTTGAACCGTGAATTTCCACAAAGCTGGGCGGCAGCTATCGCTGCAGCGAAAGTTCCTGTGGTGTCGGTGGATGTGCCATCGGGTCTTGATGGTGACACAGGGCGCGCAATTGGGTCCAGCGTCAAAGCCGATATGACGGTGACTTTCTTTCGAAAGAAGCCAGCCCATTTGCTGGAACTGGGGCGCTCTGTCTGTGGTGAGATTATTGTAGCGGATATCGCAATTCCTGCCACCGTTTTGGAAACGATAAAGCCCCAGCTGTGGGAAAACTGCGCAGCGCAATTACCCGTCATCGCTACCAACGCCTATAAGTTTAGCCGTGGTCACGCCATTGTGTGGAGTGGGCCGGAACTTTCCACTGGCGCCTCAAGGCTTACTGCAATGACCGCAGGCCGCGCCGGAGCGGGGTTGGTGAGCCTTGTTGGTTATTCCGATGCGTTGCGTGTTCAGGCGGCGCATGTCACATCAATTATGCTTAAGCCCGTGGATGGGGAAAGCGATTTTACTCAATTGTTGAGCGACAAGCGGATCAGTGCCGTGTGCATTGGTCCAGCGGCGAGTGTTTCAGAGAAAATAAAACGCATGACGCTTGTGGCACTTCGCAGTGGGGTTGCTTGCGTCATAGATGCCGATGCCTTGATGAGTTTTGAAGATCGTCCTGATGATTTGTTTTCGGCTATTCAAGAACTGCCAAATCGTACTGTGATCATAACGCCTCATGAGGGGGAATTTAAAAGGCTTTTCAAATCCTTGGCCGATAGTATTGAAAGCAAGGTTGAGGTGGCTAGACGCGCTTCTGCCATGTCAGGAGCTGTTATCGTATTTAAGGGGCCTGACACGGTCATTGCTGCGCCCAATGGTGCTGCCAAGATCAATAGCAACGCGCCAGCCAAACTGGCCACGGCTGGTTCGGGCGATGTGCTCGCTGGCATTATCACGGGCTTGTTGGCCCAAGGCATGGCGGGCTTTGATGCAGCCTGCGCTGGGGTTTGGTTGCATGGCGATGCGGCCAACCGCGTGAAACGGCGCAACATTATTGCCGAGGACTTGATTGCGGAAATTGGGCGATAAAAGAACACGCGCCGCTATCACCTGTTTAGGCACCGCCACACATGTGTTCGGAATCCGGTAATTCCCATTGGCCTGAAGTGCGCAAATCTTTCCAGCGCCAGAAATAGCCACGGTCGTCATCTTTTGGGCAGCCTTTGGGAATGCTTTTCAGGCAAATCAAAACGACATCCTCTTTGGATGATTTTTCAAGAGCGGGGATACGATCATAGCTGACACCAGAAAAGTTATTGGCAGAACCGACCGTATTGCCGGAGTCATCAAACGGCAGATTTTCCGGGCAGTTGCCAGTTGCGTCGGCGCTACACAGGCGCGGACCTAACTCGGTGATGGTGGAAAGAGTGCATTCGCCGATCTTCAATTGGGTTTTAAGGGTGTCATAGGGCAATACTGGCGGTGCACCCAAACCCGTGGGGACCTGAAATCCAGGATCAGCCAGGGTGAAAATCGGCATCTCAGCAGAACCAACTTGGGAGATGCAGGCGGTATCTGACTTGCACGCATGGCGCTGACGCAGGAAAGTGGCGTGAAGGTTATTGGCCACTGCGCGCCCCAGTCTGGCCACCAAGCGTTTGTAACCATCGCTAATGGCAACGTCGAGCGCCGAAAGATCAACATTTGCGCAAATTGCCTTTTCATCAGGCAGGCTAGCGTTGCTGCAATCAAACGAAGGTGCTGCATGAGCTTGTGATGACATGGATAGAACAATGGCGGTGACGCAAACAGCAAATGTTCTAACAAGCATGTTGAACCTCGGCATTCTGGAGAGGTTAAGATAGGACTGCTTCATATCTGAGTCTATGTCATTTCCAACGCTGTGCGTTGCGGCTATAGTGCCAGGATGGATCATTCAGCACTGCTCGCTTTTGTTATACCCGCCACCGCTTTGGCCATTGTGCCGGGGCCGACTGTTACAGTGGTGATTGCCAATAGTTTGAAACACGGCACACGCGCCGGCCTGCTCAATGTGGTGGGCACGCAAATTGGGGTGCTGATCTGGTTGGCTATTGCAGCGCTTGGTTTAGGCGCTGCGTTGGAACTGATGGGCGTGTGGTTTGATGTCCTGCGCTATGTGGGTGCGGCCTATCTGATTTGGATGGGGATCAAACTGTTTCGCTCTAAGGGTGACTTGGCCGTGGCCACCGAACGTGCGCGGCCGAACGGTAGCTTTCTGTTACAGGGCCTTGTTGTCATTTTGTCTAACCCTAAAATGTTGGTGCTGTTTGGAGCCCTGATCCCGCCGTTTATTCCGCAAGGCGCTAATGTGATGACCACGACGTTGCAACTCGGTGCCACCTTCGCAGTGATCGCCTGCATCAGCGATTCAGCTTATGCCATTATGGCAGGGCGTGCCGGCAAATGGCTGTCACGCAAACGCATCAGGCTTTTGGAAATTATATCCGGCTCGTGTCTCATTGGAGGCGCTGTGTGGATGGTGGCGAAGAACAGGTGATGATATGCGCATAGGTTTTTATCCCGGCTCTTTTGATCCAGTCACTTACGGCCACTTGGATGTGATCGCTAGGGCGGCGCGGCTGGTTGACAAGCTGGTGATTGGCGTTGGAGCACACGGCGGCAAGGCGGCGCTGTTAACGGTTGATGAGCGCGTGGCATTATTAAAAGCCGTGGCCGAGCCAGTGGCGAGGCACAGCGGCCTTAAGATTGAGGTGGTGGCTTTTGATGGTTTGACCATTGATGCGGCTCATCATGCCAAGGCTCGAATTATTATTCGTGGGCTTCGCGATGCCACAGATTTCGATTACGAAGTGCAAATGGCGCAGATGAATGGGGCGATGGCAACGGAGTTGGAGACGGTTTTTCTTGCTGCCTCTCCTGCCACACGGATGATTGCGTCTTCACTGGTAAAGCAAATGGCCAAGATGGGCGGGGATACTTCGTTGTTCCTGCCGAAGGAGTCTCAGGCGGCGTTGAAGAGGGCGATGGGGCGATGAACTATGATAGTATCAAAGCATTCTCGACTAAAATATTCACTCTCACTTGCTGTGTGATATGTATCGCCAACACGAAGGCTTATTCTCAAGCTCATGGCTATGGGATGCCAGTTGAAGGGCTAGGACATTATGGCAATTTTAGAAGCGTAATGCTGCGAAATGGTTATGTGCCGGTTCCACAAGCTATGCACGTTGACGAATATGTTGAGATTAGTTGCGGCAACACGATGTGTAGTGCTGACTGGTTGGGGCCAGATCGAAGGAAGATTACATTCACCATTTGGTTCGGGTATAAGGGAAATAAGCAGATCTTTTACCTAGCGCCACAGGCGGAGTGAGCGACGCAATTGTCGGTTTATCGGTATCTGTGTGCGGCTAAGTATGATGGCTTTAGTTGGGTCTCGCAGATTTAGTACCGATGGCGCAGCCTAAGCCACAGCCTTCAAATCAAAGGCCGCGTGGATCACTTTATAGGGCACGTGCACCAAACCTTTGGCATCGCGTTCCACCAAGCCCCATTTGATCATCGCCATCACATCATCATGCACGCGCTTCACGTCACGCTCAAGCGCTCGGGCGAGGCCGCGAATGGTGCTTGGGCCAATATGCTGCAACTTTTCAATCATCTGCCAGCGTTTGGGGCTGATCACCGAGAAGAGTTGGGCGGGCGAACTGAAAGTAAATACGGCGGGGCTTGGTTTGCCGGATTTCCATGTTTTTCTAAAGCGCTCACCTGCTTCTTTCAAAATTGTTTCATCGTCACTCACGATGCGAATAATTGCTTCAGTCATTTTATTTCTCTCCTGTCACGAACGGCAGCTAGAAAATCATCCATCAATTTATCAACGTTGCTAAAATGGTAGGGCAGCTCTTTTCCATCTTTGTGGCAATGGTCGCCTTTCAGCCTTTCGTTGTCATAGCCCATAAGGCGCCTTCCGACCTTGCCGTAGTAAAGGCTGTATTTGTAATGGTGGCTGCAACCCGGAACTGGTAACAGCCAGATCACCATTTCCAAAATGGCCCCGTCCGAAAGAACTTCTTTCGACCTGAGAAGCAGCTTCGCTTTCATGTTGGCATTTATGCCATCATTAATAGTAAATGTCAATTCGGTTTTGCTTTTTGGGCGTAGGGTTGCTCTGCTCGGCAACAGGTTTTACATATCACAAACAGCACCACGCGAATGACACAATCTGTTGATTTTGTGGGGGAGCCAAAGTTGAGTTACAATATCTGTATCTCATAAAAGGAGTTCCACCTCATGCTCAATCGTCGTTCAATGCTTTTAGGGTCTTTGTTGATTGCTTCGCTATATGCGGCGGCTCCGAGTTTTGGGCAGCAGGCAGACGGTGTCACCAGATTTAGCGGCACGATCGAGAAACTTGATGGCCAGCACTTCACCCTTAAATCAGCCGATAGCAGTTTGGTTGATTTCAACGTCATCGCTGAAACGATGATCACCCGCAATGAGCCGTCTTCACTGGATGCCGTTAAGGCTGGTGACTATATTGCATCAGCGGCCATCAAGGGTGAGGATGGTAAATTGCATTCAACCGAATTGCGCATTTTTCCTGAAGGAATGCGTGGTTTGGGCGAGGGTCAACGCGCCATGCAGGAACCGGGCAAAACCATGACCAACGCCTCAGTTTCGGAAGTTGTCGCCGCCGCAGACGGACCAACCCTCAAAGTTACGTATAAGGGCGGGACGTCGGAATTGGTCGTTGGCCCCAAGGTTCCGATCACGGCTGTGGTCATTGGCAAAGTTGATGATCTCAAAGTTGGACTTGCGGTTTTCGTCATGGCAGGCAAGGCGGCTGACGGATCTTTGGATGCCAAGCGTATTTTTGCGCGCTAGCCTTGCTTGGTGAAAGTCCATTCATCTGCTTGACTTCAAGATTCCTGAACGGCATACAGCGCCACGCTTTGCGCACCCTTTGTGGCTAAGCTGTTCTGAAATCGGGGGGAGAGTGTCCCGAGTGGCAAAGGGGGGGGACTGTAAATCCCCTGCTTTACGGCTTCGTAGGTTCGAGTCCTACCTCTCCCACCATCCGCCTTCGCCAAGGCTTCGGCGTGACTGCTCTGTGTGTTATGCAAGCAAAGGGCTGTGAATGAGGCGGATGTCCCGCCGAAGCCTTGGCGAAGGCGGACTGGCGCAATGGTTTACGTCTATATTTTGCAAAGTGAACAAGTGCCTGGGCGCTATTATATTGGCATAACTGATGACCCTATGCGGCGGCTCGAGGAGCACAATTCAGGCAAGTCCACCCACACCAACAAGTTCAAACCGTGGGAGATTGCGGTTTCGATCGGGTTTGCTGATGCCGCTGAAGCCACGGCCTTTGAAATCTATCTCAAGTCTGGTTCCGGCAGGGCCTTCGCTAAAAAGCATTTTTAAGTAAGATTGTTTTGCGCTAAGGCGAGAGTCGATGCGGGTGTAGCTCAATGGTAGAGCAAGAGTTTTCCAAACTCAAGACGAGGGTTCGATCCCCTTCACCCGCTCCATTGGCTCGCGCCCTTCAGTAGTCTTGTAATCAGCCCTTGCAACTCCCACCTATATTTTCTAAAGAGCCCCCAAATTCAACGGCAACGAGTCATCGGTGCCGTTTTTGTTTAACGCAAGGAAGATGGAACCAAAGCCATGGCAAAAGAAAAGTTTAACCGCGACAAGCCACATTGCAACATAGGCACGATTGGCCATGTTGACCACGGCAAG
>Ga0209483_1000412_pt1 | contig 37941 bp, 38 predicted proteins | sample NGEPerA_FD_184508 | JGI IMG/M metagenome (GOLD analysis project Ga0209483, IMG submission 184508) | Arctic peat soil microbial communities from the Barrow Environmental Observatory site, Barrow, Alaska, USA - NGEE PermafrostL2-A... | ecosystem: Environmental > Terrestrial > Soil > Wetlands >...
TTGCTGGAGCGCGGCATCGCGCCCGAGCAGCTCACCACTATCGAATATGATCCGGATTTCGCCGCCGGCATCGCCCAGCGTTTCCCCGACGTGCAAGTGATAAGGGGCGATGCGTTCGACCTTGCCCGCACCTTGGGGCCAAGACAAAGCGAGCGGTTCGCCGCCATCATCTCAGGCATCCCGCTGCTGAATTTCCCCGTGGCTCGCCGCCGCATTTATGTCGAAGCATTGATGCACCGGCTTCTGCCCGGCGCGGCGCTGATCCAGTTTTCTTATGGCATGCACGCGCCCGCGCCAGCGCCCGAAGGTCACAGCGTGAGCTGCACGGCGATGATCTGGGCCAATTTACCCCCCGCGCGCGTCTGGGTTTACCGCAAGGACTAGGCGCGGGCCTTTTGGGGCTTGAGTTCGTCGCGCGTGCTCACGTGCATTACGCACGCTCCGCGCGACGCTCCTGCTCAAGCCCCAAAAACCCTCGCGCCCCAAAAGAGAAAGCCCCGGCGGAGCGATCCGCCGGGGCTTTTTCTTTCCGAAAATCGAGACCTTATTCCGCGGCTTCCGCCAGCACAGGCGCCGCCTGTAAGACATCGGGCCCGACATGGGCCTCGAACTTCTTGAAATTGTCCCGGAACATCTGGACCAGCTTGCGGGCCTGGGCGTCATAGGCCTGTTTGTCGGCCCAGGTCTCGCGCGGATTGAGAATCCGGCTTTCCACCCCAGGCACCGCCACCGGCACACGGAATTTGAAATGGGGATCGACCCGCATCTCCACCAAAGCCAGGCTTCCATCCAGCGCCGCATTGAGCAACGCGCGCGTCGCCTTGATCGGCATCCGCGAGCCGATGCCAAAGGCGCCGCCGGTCCAGCCGGTATTGACCAGCCAGCAATCGGAGCCGTTGGCGGCGATCAGGTCGCGCAGCAGATTGCCGTATTCGGTGGGATGCCGCGGCATGAAAGGCGCGCCGAAGCAGGTCGAGAAAGTGGGCTGCGGCTCCTTGCTCAAGCCTTTTTCCGTGCCCGCTACTTTGGCGGTGAAGCCGGAAAGGAAGTGATACATCGCCTGGCTGGGCGTAAGTCGCGAGATCGGCGGCAGCACCCCGAACGCATCGGCTGTGAGCATGATCACATTGGCCGGACTGCCCGCCCGGCCGGTCTCGCTGGCGTTGGGAATAAAATCGATCGGATAGGCGGCGCGGGTATTCTCGGCGTATTTCGCATCGTTGAGATCGAGCTCCCGCGTTTCGGGATTCATCACCACATTCTCCAGCACCGTACCGAAGCGTTCGGTGGTGGAATAGATTTCCGGCTCGGCCTCGCGCGAGAGCCGGATCACCTTGGCATAGCAGCCGCCTTCGAAATTGAAGACGCCGTGTTCGCCCCAGCCATGCTCGTCATCGCCCACCAAAGTGCGTGAGGCATCGGCCGACAGCGTGGTCTTGCCGGTCCCGGAAAGGCCGAAAAATATGGCGCTTTTGCCGTCCTTGCCGACATTGGCCGAGCAATGCATCGGCACCACCCGCTTGGGCGGCAGGATATAGTTGAGGATGGTGAAGACCGACTTCTTCATCTCGCCGGCATAGGAGGTGCCGCCGATCAGGATCAGCTTCTTGGTGAAATTGACCGCGACGACCGTGGCGCTGACCGAGCCATGCCTGGCCGGATCGGCGCTGAAGTTGGGCAGATCGATGATGGTGAATTCGGGATCGAATTTCTTGAGTTCTTCAGCGCTGGGACGGATCAAGAGCTGATGCACGAACAGCGAATGCCAGGCATATTCGGTGACGATGCGCACTTTGATGCGATGGCTGGGGTCGGCGCCGCCGAACAGGTCCTTGGCGAAAAGCTCCCTGCCTTCCGCGAAGGCCATCATGTCGGCATAGAGCGTGTCAAAATGGGCGGGCGTCATCGCCTTGTTGTTGTCCCACCAGACATGGGGTTCAGTCTCGGCATCCTTGACCACGAATTTGTCGCCGGCGGAGCGGCCGGTGTGCTGGCCGGTCAAAACCACCAGCGGGCCGTTCTTGGCGACATGCCCTTCGCCGCGGCGGATCGCTTCTTCGTAAAGCGCGGCCGGGTTGAGATTCCAATGAACGGCTTTCAGATTGCGAAAGCCCGACGCTTCCAAACCATGGGCAGACATTCTGCTGTGAACTCCAAAATACCCCTATGCCGCCGGTATTGGGGTCGGCTCCAATTATTTTGGCGACCCTAAACTTATGATGCGCATGTCACAATAAAGAAGCGGCGCGCTTTTTAAAAAACCAATCAAAATCATAGGCTTGATAAATTGTCCCAGGGGCACTGGCCCCTCCGCCCGCTTGGCGCTAGAGCATGACATGGCTTTGAGCGACGAGGAATTGGACCGCTATGCCCGCCATCTGGTGCTGCGGGAAATAGGCGGGGTGGGACAGGCGAAAATCCGCGCCGCCAAGGTGCTCATCGTGGGCGCGGGCGGACTGGGAAGCCCCGTCGCGCTTTATCTTGCGGCGGCGGGAGTTGGTGAGATCGGCATCGTCGATGACGATGCGGTGAGCCTTTCCAATCTGCAGCGCCAGATCCTGTTCTCCACCAGGGATGTGGGAAGGCCCAAGGTCGATGCCGCCGCCGAACGCTTGGCCGCGCTCAATCCCGGCGTGCGCGTGACGCCGCATCACGCAAGACTGACGGCGGCGAATGCCGAACGCCTGATCGCCGGCTACGACATCGTCGCCGACGGCTCGGACAATTTCGAAACCCGCTTTTTGTTGAATGATGTCTGCCACGCGGCACGGAAAATCCTGGTCTCGGCCGCGGTGACGGAATTCGATGGCCAGCTCGCCACCTTCAAGGCCTGGGATAAAAGCGGCGTCTATCCCTGCTATCGCTGCCTGTTTTCCGCGCCGCCGCCGCCCGGCACGGTGCCCAACTGTTCGGAGACCGGCGTTCTGGGCGCCGCCGCCGGCGTGATGGGATCGCTGCAAGCCCTAGAAGTGTTGAAGCAAATCACGGGGATGGGCGAGAATCTGGCCGGTAAAATTTTGATTACCGACACTCTGGCCTGGCGCTTCCGCGTTGTGAGCCTGGCTCCTGACCCCAAATGCCCGCTTTGCGGTTAAGGTCTCGCGCACGATCGAGGCATTAACATCGTCGCACGGTTAACCCTGTCTCAAGAGAAAGCCGCCCAAACTGCGGGCATGGCCAGGGAAATTCATTACGAAGTGTTCCGCCGGGTGGGCGCCAAAGGCGGCTGGACCATGCATGAAGTGACAGGCGACCGGCACCGCGCCCTCACTCTGGCGCAGGAGCTGATGGCGACGGACCAGGCCACCGGCGTCAAGGTGGTCAAGGAAACCTACAATGAGGAACGCGGCGACTATCTCACCTTGAAAATCTTCGAGGATGGTCGCAGCGAAATGAAGGAAACGGCGGCCAAGGAAGAGCCGCCTCAGGCGCCGCCCTGTTTCAAGCCCGACGATCTTTATTCCTATCATTCCCGCCAGACCATGGGGCGGCTGTTCATCGACTTCCTCAGCCGCAACCGGATCACCATCACCGAGTTGATTCATCGCGCCGACCTTTTGGAAAAACTGGAAGCGGCCGGCACGGTCTATCAACATGCCATCCAGAAAATCGCGGTGGCCCAGGCGTCATCGACGGCGATGCCAGTGCAGCAGATCATCAAAAGCCTGAACGAACTCGCCACCCAGGCGCTGCAGCGCGTCTATCGCGATCAGCGCAAGGGCCTGTTCCCCAATCCGCATGTCCATGAATTCGCGGAACTGGCGGCCAAGCTGGCGGGTCAGGGCGATGCGGCTTATGTCTTCAATGGCGCCTTGGCGCGCCGTCTCAAGGATTGCGAAGGCTGGAACGGAAGGGTCCTGGCGCTGTTGCAGATTCTGCAAAAGGCGCCGGCCGAGGACGCGCCCCGCGCGCTGGTCCTGTCGTCCATCGACGCCATCATGGCGGAAATCCTCACCGGCCCGGCGGCGCTGCACGAATTGATCGGCGGCGCCGAGAATCTGTCCGAAGCGCTGAACTGCCTGGTGGAATTGTTCTTGGGCAATGCCACCGGCGACAATCGGGAAGGGCTCGCGCCATTGGCCGCCCGCTTCACCGCCGACGAATTGCCGGAGGCGCGCACCGCCATTGCCGGGCGCATAGTGGCTGAATTTAAAAGCACCAAACGGCTTTGCCCTAACTCTCTGGTGGAGGAATTGAAGGCGCTGCGCCGCCTCGCCAACCGCGTTGTGATCGGCGTGGGCAAATATCTCAGCCACGAGGATCTGATCGCGGCGTTCACACTGCGCTCCAAGCGGCTGGTGACGCAGGAAAGCCTCAGCCTCTATCTCGCCGATTCTCCCCCCGACGAAAAGATCGAGCGGCTTTTGTTCGTCGAGGAAAACATCATCGGTATCGAGAACAAGCGCCGGCTGGCCAATTTTGTCCTTCCGGTGATGAGTTCCGCCGCCTTCGAGAATTTCTTCCAGAATTCCAAGGTCCCGGCCCTCTCCCGGCTGCAGCGCCTGGCGCAATTGCAGGGCCGGGTCCGGCGCGCCAGCTTTGTGAATGTGCAGCGCGACGAGATTGCACAGAAAATCGACCGGCTGGCCTGGGATGTGGCCGTGCGCGGCAGGTTGTTCGAGGGGCTGGAAGCGAAAAACCAGAACTCCGTCGAAAAAGTCCAGACCCTGTTGAAACTCGCCACCAGCGGCTTCTTCACCGAGGGCCAAGTCATGGCCAGGGTACGAGACATGGTGCTGATGTGTCTGACCACGCCGGGCTTTCTCACCAGCTATTTCGCCGGCCAACCCGCAGGCGACGCCGGAACGGCCGCCCTGATGGTCAAGCTGAACAAGGTCGGCATCACCGATGAAATGAGCCTGAGTCTGATCGCGGCCTAACCGTTAGCCCGAGCCCTGCATCAATGGGCGGCATCCCAATTGTCGGCAGCCCGGGCATCGACCACCAGCGGCACGGAGATTTCCACTGCCGGCAGCGCGGCGTTTTCCATCACCCCGCGCACCAAACTGGCGGTCGCGTCCGCTTCTTTTTCCGGCGCCTCGAAAATCAATTCGTCATGCACCTGAAGCAGCATTTTGGCCGAGAGTTTTTTCTCCGCCAACGCTGCCGGTACGCGGGCCATAGCGCGGCGGATGACATCGGCGGCCGAGCCCTGGATGGGCGCGTTGATGGCGGCACGCTCGGCCCCGCCGCGGAAGCCCGGGATCTTGGAATTGATCTCGCGGATATGGATGCGCCGGCCGAACAGGGTCTCGACAAAACCATGGGTGCGGGCCAGCTGCTTGGTGGCCTCCATATAGTCGCGAATGCCGGGAAAGCGGGCGAAATATTTCTTGATGTAATCGCTGGCTTCGCTTTGCGGGATGCCCAACTGGTTGGCAAGCCCGAATCCGGAAATGCCATAGACGATGCCGAAATTGATCGCCTTGGCGCGCCGGCGCACTTCGGCCGGCATGTCCTTGATCGGCACGCCGAAAATCTCCGATGCGGTCATGGCATGAATGTCGAGATTTTCCGCGAAAGCCTTCTTCAATTGCGGGATGTCGGCGATATGGGCCAGGAGCCGAAGCTCAATCTGGCTGTAATCGGCGCTGATCAGTTTTTTGCCTTTGGCGGCGATGAAAGCCTGGCGGATGCGTCGCCCCTCTTCGGTGCGCACGGGGATGTTCTGCAGATTGGGATCGGTCGAGGCCAGACGGCCGGTCGAGGTTGATGCCATCGCATAGGATGTGTGCACCCGCCCGGTCTTGGGATTGATAAAGCCGGGCAGCGCGTCGGTGTAAGTGCCGCGCAATTTCGCCAGCGCCCGCCAGTCCAGCACTTTCTTGGCGATCGCATGACCCTGGGCGGCCACATCTTCCAGCACATCGGAATCGGTGGACCAGGCGCCGGTCTTGGTCTTGCGGCCGCCTTCCATGCCCATCTTGCCGAACAGGATGTCGCCAAGCTGCTTGGGTGAGCCGATATTGAAAGATTCGCCCGCTAGTTTGTGGATTTCTATCTCAAGGCCGCCCTGAATCTTGCCAAAATCATTGGAGAGGCGGCGCAGCATACCGGGATCGATGGTGATGCCTTCCCGCTCCATGTCGGCCAGCACCATGGCGAGCGGCCGCTCCAGCGTTTCATAGACCGTGCGTTTGCCGATCTCGCCCAGCTCGGGCTTCAGCAGCAGATGCAGTCTTAAGGTGACGTCGGCGTCCTCGGCGGAATATTTGGTTGCTTCCTGGACCGGCACGCAGTCGAACGTGATTTTGTCCTTGCCCTTGCCCGCCACTTCGGTGAAGGCGATGGGCGTGTGGGAAAGATGCAGCTGGGACAATTCGTCCATGCCGTGGCCGTGCAGCCCGCCTTCCAGCACATAGGACATCAGCATTGTATCATCGATGGGGTCGAGGCGGACGCCGCGCTGCAGGAACATCAGCGCGTCATATTTGAGATTCTGCCCCACTTTCAGAACCGCCGGATCTTCCAGCAGCGGTTTTAATATCGTCAGCACATCGGCTTCCCGCATCTGCACGATCTCGCCGCCGCCTTCGAATGCCAGGCCGTCGCCATGGCGATGGCCGCAGGGGATGTAGCAGGCTTCACCCGGCGCGACCGCGAGCGAGACGCCGCAGAGATTCGCCTGCATGGGATCGAGCGAGGTGGATTCCGTGTCCACACAAACCATGCCCTCCGCCCGCGCGCGCGCCACCCAATGTTCCAACTCTTTCGCAGTCGTAACGGTGACATAGGCATTGTGATCGATAGGCGCGCGGATGGCGGCATCGTCCGGCGGCGCTTGCGGCGTCGGTTCCGGCAAGGCGATTCTCGGCGCCGGCACATTGGCGACAACGCTGTCGCTCGCGATCGCATCCACATCTTCGACTTCAAAATGCACCGCCACCCGCTTGGTGATGGCGGTGAATTCCATCGCCTTGAGGAAGCCGATCAATTCCTTGGCGTCGGGCGCATGCACCGCGAATTCGTCAGGCTTCTCCTTGATCGGCACCTTGTCTTCCAAGGTCACCAGCCTGAGCGAGACGCGGGCATTTTCCGCATTCTCCAGCAAAGTCTCGCGGCGCTTGTTCTGCTTGATCTCGGACGCGCGTTTGAGAAGCGTCTCGACATCGCCGAATTGGCCGATCAGCTCGGCCGCCGTCTTGATGCCGATGCCGCGCACACCCGGCACATTGTCGGTGGAATCGCCAGCCAGCGCCTGCACTTGAATCACCTTGTCGGGGGCGACGCCGAACTTCTCCATCACCTCCGCCGAAGCGATGCGCTTGTTCTTCATGCTGTCAAAAAGCTCGACTTGGCCGTCCACCACCAGCTGCATCAGATCCTTGTCGGACGAAACAATAGTGCAGCGCGCGCCGGCCTCGCGCGCCATGCGGGCGTAAGTCGCGATCAAATCGTCGGCTTCATAGCCCGCCATCTCGACGCACGAGACGCCAAAGGCGCGGGTCGCCTCGCGCACCAGGGGGAATTGCGGGATCAGGTCTTCCGGCGCGGGCGGACGGTGCGCCTTATATTCCTTGTAGATGTTGTTGCGGAAGGTCTTCTCGCTGGCATCGAAAATCACTGCCAGGTGGCTGGGCGCGTCGCCCGCCTTCATGTCGCCCAACAGCTTCCAGAGCATGTTGCAGTAGCCCGAAACCGCGCCAATGGGCAGGCCATCGGATTTGCGGGTGAGCGGCGGCAAGGCGTGATAGGCGCGGAACAGATAGCCCGAACCATCGATCAGATAGAGGTGATCGCCCTTCTTCAAACTCAATGGTGACCTTTGGCGCCGCCGCGCAGGACAAAACGGCGGTCGCAATAAGGACATTCCACGAAATTCTCGTCGCCCATTTCCAGATAGACGCGCGGATGGCCCAGCCCGCCACCGATGCCGTCGCAAGCCACGCGGGTGGAATCGACTTCAATGATTTCGGGCGCTTCTACCGGCATAAGAGACTCTATTTGGCTGGGCGGGCCGGATCATAGTACTTACGATCACACCGGCAAGAGGCTAGGTTTGCCGCATGGTCAAGCTCAACAAGATCTACACAAAAACCGGCGATTCCGGTGAAACCGGCCTCACCGATGCGAGCCGCGTGGGCAAATCCTCGCCTCGCATCGAGGCCATCGGCGCTGTGGACGAAACCTCGAGCGCCATCGGCGTGGCGCGTTGCCACGCTGTCGCTAGCAACGGACGCGAGGGCGATGCCGACGCCATGCTGGCCCGCATCCAGCACGATCTGTTCGATCTGGGCGCCGATCTCAGCATGCCGGGCGAGGGCTCGGGCGATCTCAGGATCGTGCCGGTCCAGGTGGAGCGGCTGGAGCGGGAAATAGACGCCATGAATGAAGGGCTTTCGCCCCTCACCTCTTTCGTCTTGCCGGGCGGCACGGCGCTGGCGGCGCATCTGCATCTGGCGCGGGCGATCGCGCGGCGCGCCGAGCGCGCCATCGTGACCCTGGCGGCCAAAGAGAAGGTCAATCCCGCCTTGCTGCAATATATCAACCGGCTTTCCGATCATCTGTTTGTGATGGCGCGCGCCGCTAACGATCTAGGCATGGGCGACGTGCTCTGGGTTCCCGGAAAGAATCGGTGACGGCGCGTTCTTTTTGACTTTGGCGTCGTCGCGCGTGCTCACGTGCCTTCGCACGCTCCGCGCGCCACTCCTAGCCAAATCCAAAAATTGACGCGCCTCTGTCCGAATCTTATTCCACGCCAGGCCGGCGGCCGAAAATAAAGGCGATTAATACGCCCACCACGCCGATCAGGCCCCAACCGGGAATCGCCAGCGCGGAATAAATGCCCTGCGCCATGAAGGGCAGATAATGCTGCACCCAATCCTTGAAATGGGCCAGCGACGCCGGATTGAGCACCGCCCAAACCGCGCCGAACGACCGCACCGTGATCTCGCCGCCCCGCTCCAGCGAAGTGAGCGCGTCCGCGCCCAACAGCACCAGCGCGGTCACAATCATGATCAAGGCGATGAGCCGCATCAGGACCGTCAAAGTGCTGAAACCTCTCTGAAAAGCAGCCAAAACCTAACGCGATGACCGCGTTGCTGGCAAAAGAAAAACGCCCGCCTGCGAAGACGGGCGCTCTTCATGCTGAATTTATCGTCAGGTCTGCGGCGCGTCCGCTTTCGTTGCACCTTGCTTCTTGGAAAGGTCTTCGCCGGTCACCTGATCCACCTGCTTCATGGAGAGGCGAACCTTGCCGCGATCGTCGAAGCCCAACAGCTTCACTTTCACGGCCTGACCTTCCTTGACCACATCCGACGGCTTGGCCACCCGCTGGGATGCCAATTCGCTGACATGGACCAGACCGTCCTTGGGTCCGAAGAAATTCACGAAGGCGCCGAAATCCATCACCTTGACGATCTTGCCGTCATAGATCTCGCCCATTTCCGGTTCGGCGGTGAGTGAACGAATCCATTTCAAGGCCGCCTTGATCGACTCGCCGTCGGCGGAGGCGATCTTCACCGTGCCGTCGTCTTCGATATTGATCTTGGCGCCGGTCTTTTCCACGATCTCACGGATCACCTTGCCGCCGGTGCCGATCACGTCGCGGATCTTGTCGGTGGGGATCTTGATCTGCTCGATGCGCGGGGCGTGTTCGCCCAGCTCGGCGCGGGCGCCATGGAGGGCCTTATCCATCTCACCCAGGATGTGCATGCGCCCACCCTTGGCCTGGGCCAGCGCCACCTTCATGATCTCTTCGGTGATGCCGGCGATCTTGATGTCCATCTGCAGCGAAGTGATACCGTCCTCGGTGCCCGCCACCTTGAAGTCCATGTCGCCCAGATGATCCTCGTCGCCGAGAATGTCCGAAAGCACCACATAGCGTGAGCCTTCTAGGATCAGGCCCATGGCGATGCCCGCGATCGGCTTGGCGATTGGGACGCCTGCATCCATCAAGGCCAGCGACGTGCCGCACACCGTGGCCATCGACGATGAACCATTGGATTCGGTGATCTCGGACACCACGCGAATGGTGTAGGGAAAGCTTTCCTTCGCCGGCAGCATGGGATGAATGGCGCGCCAGGCGAGCTTGCCATGGCCGATTTCACGGCGGCCCGGCGAACCCATGCGGCCCGTCTCGCCCACCGAATAGGGCGGGAAATTATAGTGCAGCATGAAGGTCTGCTTTCTGGTGCCTTCCAGGCTGTCGACGAATTGCTCGTCCTCGGCGGTGCCCAGCGTGGTGATAACCAGAGCCTGGGTCTCGCCGCGGGTGAACAGCGCCGAGCCATGGGCGCGGGGCAGAATGCCCACTTCCGCCACGATCGGCCGGACCGTGGCCAGATCGCGGCCATCGACGCGTTTCTTGGTGTCGAGCACAGCGTTGCGCATCACATGGGCTTCCACGTCATGCATCAGGCCGGAGAAGGTGTTGGCGGCAACCTTGCCTTCGCCTTCGCCGACATGAGTCGCGGCGAGGGATTTGCGCACGGCAGAAATCGCGTCGCGGCGCTGATGCTTGTCGGCGATCTGGAACGCCTTGGCCAGCTCGGGCGAGCCGGCAGCCTTCAGACGCTCGCGCAACGCGACATGCACATCTTCCGGCACCGGGCGCGGATCCTTGGCCGATTTCTCGGCCAGGCGGATAATGCCGTCGATGGCGGTCTGCATCTCTTTGTGGCCGAACATCACCGCGCCCAGCATCACCTCTTCCGACAATTCCTGGGCTTCGGATTCCACCATCATCACGGCGTCATGGGTGCCGGCGACCACCAGATCGAGCTTGGATTCCGGATAGGTGTCGACCAACGGATTGAGCACATATTCGCCATTGATATAGCCGACGCGCGCGGCGCCGATCGGGCCCATGAAGGGCACGCCGGAAATGGTGAGCGCGGCGCTGACAGCGATCAACGCCACGATATCGGGATCATTTTCCAGATCGTGGGAAAGAACTTGCGCCACCACCAGGGTCTCGTTGCGGAAGCCTTCCGCGAACAGAGGACGGATGGGACGGTCGATCAGGCGCGAGGTGAGGGTTTCGCGCTCGGTGGGTGCGCGCTCACGCTTGAAATAGCCGCCGGGAATCTTGCCCGCGGCGTAATAACGCTCCTGGTAATTCACGGTGAGGGGGAAGAAATCGATGCCCTCCTTGGGCGACTGCGCCGCCACCACGGTGGCCAGCACGATGGTTTCGCCATAGGTGGCGAGTACCGCGCCATTGGCCTGGCGCGCGATTTTTCCGGTCTCGAGGGTAAGCGTGCGCCCGCCCCATTCGAAGCTTTCTTTCTGTATGTCGAACATTTTGGTTTCTTTCGTCATGGCCCACCGCCGGATCGCGGCTGAGCGTCGTCATGGTCCCCCTATGGGACCAGCTTTTGTCGAGGCTCATCCCCTGCAAAAGCAAAAGCGCGGCCGGGGCATCCTTGGCACCCGGACCACGCCAATTCTATGAAATGCGAACTCAGCGGCGCAGGCCCAGGCGCGCGATCAGCGCTTCGTACCGCTTGGTGTCCTTGGACTTGACATAGTCGAGCAGACTGCGCCGTTCGGATACCATCTTGATCATGCCCCTGCGGGAATGATTGTCCTTCACATGGTTCTTGAAATGCTCGGTGAGGTTGGTGATGCGCTCGGAGAGAATCGCGACCTGGACTTCCGGCGAACCGGTGTCTCCGTTGGTGGTCGCGTATTCGGCGATCAATTCTTTCTTGCGTTCAGGCGTAATCATCGGTCATCGAATCCTTAAAGTTGGAAGACGCGGAAGGGGCGAAGTTCGCCGTCGGCGATTTCGGCCAATGCCACGGGCGCCTCGGTCTGATCCCTGAGGAAGACCACGCGCCCCTGAAGTCCCCCTTCGCCGGCAAATCCGTCCTCCATGCGGGCGAACATATTCGCGCGGATGAGAATGGGGTTGCCGCTTCGGAGGCGGACTGTATCGCTGCCCGTCACGGCCAGCGCCGGGATGCCGTCCAGCGCGGTCGAAAGGGGTTTGAGATACGCAAAAGCGGCGGGACTATGCATAAAAGGGGTCAGCGTTTCCAGCCTCACCGCGTCTTTTTCCTGGAAGGGGCCCAGGCGGGTCCGCCGAAGCTCCGTCACATGGCCCAAAGTGCCCAATGCTTGGGCCAGATCGCGCACCCAGGAACGGACGTAAGTCCCTTTGCCACAAAGGATTTCAAAGACCGCCTGGTCCTGTTCGGCGCTCACCAGCCGGGCCTCATAAACCTGGACCTGGCGAGGTTCCAGATTCACCTCTTCCCCCTCCCGGGCCAAGTCATAGGCCCGCTCGCCGGCCACCTTGATGGCGGAATAGGCCGGCGGGACCTGGGACAGGGCGCCGGTGAACCGGGGCAGCATGGCCTCGATCGCCTCGCGGCTGGGGCGGACACCGGAGGTGCCCGTCACCTTGCCGTCGGAATCGTCGCTGTCCCGCGCTTCGCCCCACCGGGCGGTGAAGCGATAGATTTTGGCCGCCTCCTGGACGAAGGGCACGGTCTTGGTCGCCTCGCCCAAGGCGATCGCCAAGATGCCGGTGGCGAGCGGATCGAGCGTGCCGGCATGGCCCGCCTTCTTGGCATCGAAGATGCGGCGCACCGCCGCCACGGCTTGGGTAGAGGTCATGCCCGACGGCTTGTCGAGGATCACCCAGCCATGAATGGGCTGGCCTTTCTTACGGCGGCCCATTGTGGCCCCCCTCTGTCTCTTTCGCGCAAGCGCTCAGAGACATCTCCCCCCACCAGCGTGCTGCGCACGCGCGGGGAGAGAAAGCCGGAGCTTTCCTATTCATCGTCGGGTTCAGGCTGATCGGATGCCATCAGGTCGCGCTGCACCTCGGGCGACTTGAGAAGATTTTCGATCTTCTCCGCTTCGGCGAAAGACTGATCTTCGACAAAGCGCAAATCGGGCGTGAATTTGATCGAGATCATGTGTCCCATCTGGCCGCGCAGAAATCCTTTGTGGCGATTGAGCGCCGCAACAATCGGCCCGGCATTCCCGCCGCCCAAGGGCGCGCAATAGACCGTGGCATAGCGCATGTCAGGCGACGGCTTGACCTGGGTGATGGTAACAGGGATGCCATCAAGATCGGGATCGCGAATCTCGTTCCGATACAGGATGTCCGCCAGGGCATGGCGGAGCATCTCGCCCACTCTCAGCTGACGCTGCGAGGGTCCTACTAGTTCCCGCCTGGAATGGTGAAGGTCATTGCGGCCGCCGCCGCGGGGAGCACGGTTTCTGGACACGGCAACCTCACAGCGCGCGCTGGATAGTTTCGACGTCAAAGCACTCGATCACGTCGCCTTTTTGCATGTCCTGATAATTGGCGAACGCCATGCCGCATTCCCGGCCGGACTGAACATCGCGCACTTCGTCTTTGAAGCGCTTGAGGGTCGAAAGCTCGCCTTCATGGATCACGACATTGTCGCGGATCAGGCGCACCTTGGAGCCTCGGCGGACCACGCCTTCGGTGACACGGCAGCCGGCGACCTTGCCGACTTTGCTGATCGAGAACACTTCCAGAATTTCCGCGTTGCCGAGGAATTTCTCGCGCGTCTCCGGCGTCAGCATGCCTGACAGTGCGGCTTTGATGTCGTCCACGACATTGTAGATGATGCTGTAATAGCGGACATCGACACCATCGCGCTTGGCGCGTTCGCGCGCCTGAGCGTTGGCGCGGACATTGAAACCGATCACGCCCGCTCCACTGGCATGCGCCAGGATCACATCGCTTTCCGTGATCCCGCCCACGCCGGCCTGCAGAATCTGCACGGCGACTTCATCGGTGCCAAGTTTGGCCAAGGCGCCCTGGATTGCTTCGGAGGAACCCTGCACATCGGATTTCAGCACCAGCGGCAGCAGTTTCTTTTCGCCGGCTTCGCGGGTCTTGAGAAGTTGGTCCAGTGTCTGGCGCGAATTGCTGGCCTGGCGGGACTCGCGGCGCTTGCGGCCGCGATATTCAGCGACTTCGCGCGCGCGCGCTTCGGATTCCACCACCACCATTTCGTCGCCTGCTTCAGGCGCCGCCGAAAGGCCCAGAACCTCCACGGGCGTAGAAGGGCCGGCCGATTTCACGGTTTCGCCGTGGTCGTCGAGCAGAAGGCGGACCCGGCCCCATTCCGAACCGGCGACCACGATATCCCCGATTTTCAAGGTGCCGCGCTGTACCAGCACGGTGGCGACAGGGCCACGGCCCTTGTCCAGCTTGGCCTCGATCACCGCGCCTTCGGCGCTGCGTTCGGGATTGGCCTTGAGATCGAGAAGTTCGGCTTGCAGCAGAATGGCTTCTTCAAGCTTGTCGAGATTGGTGCCCTTGGTGGCGGAAACCTCGACGGCCTGGGTTTCGCCGCCCAGATCCTCGACTTGAATTTCGTGCTGCAGCAATTCGGTTTTGACCCGGGTGGGATTGGCATCGCCCTTGTCGATCTTGTTGACCGCAACAATGATGGGCACGCCCGCCGCTTTGGCATGGGCGATGGCTTCCACGGTCTGGGGCATCACGCCGTCATCGGCGGCCACCACCAGGATCACCAGATCGGTGACTTTGGCGCCGCGCGCCCGCATCTGGGTAAACGCGGCGTGGCCGGGCGTATCCAGGAACGTGATCTTCTGACCCGACTTCAAATTCACCTGATAGGCGCCGATATGCTGAGTGATGCCGCCGGCTTCGCCCGCAGCGACATCGGTCTTGCGCAGCGCGTCGAGCAGCGAGGTCTTGCCGTGGTCGACATGGCCCATCACGGTGACCACCGGCGGGCGCGACACCAGCGCGCCTTCGGCATCGGCAGCGCCCGTCAAGCCTGCCAGCACATCGCTTTCGGCGACGCGCTTGACCACATGGCCATATTCGGCGGCGACAAGTTCGGCGGTATCGGCGTCAATCACATCCGCTGGCGTCGCCATCATGCCGTTCTTCATCAGCACCTTGATGACGTCCACGACGCGGCGCGCCATGCGGTTGGCGAGTTCGGAGACCGTGATGGTTTCGGGAATGGTGATGTCGCGCGGACCTGCGGGGCCGGCAGGCACGGCCTGATGGCCCTTGTTGACGCGCTGCAGATGGCGGCGATAGGCGGCAACCGAACGGGTGCGCTCATCATCGCCTTCCAGGGCGCGGGTGACTGTCAGCTTGCCGCGGCGGCGCTCGCCCTCGCCGGCCTTCTTGGGCGTGGCGGGCTTGACGGGGATGATCTTGTTGCCGACCTTTTTGGTCTGGGCTTCTTCTTCCTCTTCCTGCACGGGACGGCGGCGAGCCACCTCGACAGGGGCGACCGGGCCGGTCTTGGGATCGACGCGGCGCGCCGCTTCGGCTTCGGCATGGCGGCGGACTTCAGCTTCCGCGGCCTTGCGCGTGTCTTCTTCGGCTTTGCGCTTTTCGGCGGCGATGCGCTCCGCCTTCATCTTCTCATCTTCTTGCGCACGTTTGCGCGCGTCTTCATCGGCGCGCGCGCGCGTTTCGGCGTCGGAGACGCGCGCGTCGGCAATCGCCGTGGCGCGGCGGACCTTTTCTTCGTCGGATAGCTGGCGCAGCACCACACCGCCGCGCGGCGGCTGGGCCTTGGCGGCCGGCTTTGCCGTTTCGGCGGTTGGCGCGGCGACGGCGCGCGCGGCCGGCTTCTCGGCCGCCTTCGCGGGAGCAGGCGCGCCTAGGGTACGCTTCTTCTCGACCACCACCGCCTTGGTGCGGCCATGGCTGAAGCTTTGCTTGACGGTGGAGGTTTCCGTCTTCTTCAACGACAGCGTTTTCGGGCGCTTGGTTTCGTCGGTATCGCTCATGAATCTCTTTCGCTTCCGGACCGGGCACGGAAGCCTTGGAGGCGCTCCGCATCAAACATCAAACGCTCCGCCAGGCCGCCCGGTTGGACGGCGGCATGTATCACATTCTCGCGTCCCAAGGCCAAGCCCAATTCGACGCTGGTAAGGCACGTCACCAGCTCGGGTTTCATGCCTCTGGCATGGGCCGCGTTATAAAGTTTCCGCTTGCCATCCGCCGCGCCGTCGGCCGCGTCGATCAGCAGCTTGGGCGGCTTCGGGCTTTCCAGCGCGCGCAGCACATTGTCGAAGCCCAGGACCAGGGCGCCTGAACGCCTGGCCAGTCCCAAATCTCCCAGCATGCGCGTCAACAGCGCCTTCTCAGTGCGATCGGCCAGACCGGCTGAAGCAGTGGCGGGAGCTTTTGCCGCGCGGGCAAAAAGTTTTTTCTCCACCGCTTCGCCCACCGCCGCCCGTGTCGCGGAGACCCACAAACCCCGTCCCGGCAGTTTGGCCGCGGCGTCCGGAACCACCTCGCCGTCCGGCGCCAGCACAAAACGGATCAGACGATTGTCGGGCATGACTTCGCCCGTGACGATGCAGCGCCGTTCGCGCATCGCCTCGTCCCCGTCCATTTTGCGCGCTGCTTCCGTCATCAGGCCTCGGTGGTTTCCTCGCCGGCCACTTCTTCAACCGGTTCTTCCAACACGTCTTCCTCGATCCAGCCTATTTTGACGCGAGATTTCATGATGATGGCGTTGGCGTCGTCGGGCGTGAGATTGAAACCTTCCAGCGCGCCGGGAATACGCACGCGCTCTTTGTCTTTGCTGGTTTCATAGTAACCCAGCAGATCGTCGGTGGCGGCGCCCGCCAGATCTTCCAGCGTCTTGATCCCGGCTTCGCCCAGCGCCACTGCGATCCCGGCGGTCACGCCTTCGACTTCCAACACTTCGTCCTCGACACCCAGCGCCTTGCGCTTGTCGTCCAATTCGCGATTGCGGGCGTCAATGAATTCCACCGCTCGGCTTTGCAGCTCTTGCGCGGTCTCTTCGTCAAAGGCTTCTATCTGTGCGAGCTCGCCCAAATCGACATAGGCCACATCCTCGATGGTGGCGAAGCCTTCGGAGGCCAGCAACTGTGCCACCGTCTCGTCCACGTCCAGCGATTCCATGAACAGCGCGGTGCGGGTGGCGAATTCCTTCTGGCGGCGTTCGGATTCTTCCGCTTCAGTGAGAATATCGATCTGCCAGCCGGTCAGTTGCGAGGCGAGCCGCACATTCTGGCCGCGGCGGCCGATGCCCAGCGACAATTGCTCGTCGGGCACCACCACTTCGACACGGTGGGTATCTTCGTCCAGCACCACCTTGGTCACTTCGGCGGGCGCCAACGCATTGACGATGAAGGTGGCGGATTCCACCGACCAAGGAATGATGTCGATGCGTTCGCCCTGCAGCTCCTGCACCACCGCCTGAACGCGTACGCCGCGCATGCCCACGCAGGCGCCCACCGGATCGATCGAGGAATCCTTGCTGATCACCGCGATCTTGGCGCGGGAGCCGGGATCGCGCGCCACCGCGCGAATCTCGATCACGCCGTCATAGATTTCCGGCACTTCCTGGGCGAACAGCCGCACCATGAATTGGGGATGCGAGCGAGAGAGGAAAATCTGCGGCCCGCGGGTCTCGCGGCGCACGTCATAGATATAAGCGCGGATGCGATCGCCAGCGCGGAACGATTCGCGCGGGATCATCTCGTCGCGGCGCACCACGCCTTCGGCTTTGCCGAGGTCGACCACCACCGAACCGAACTCCGAGCGCTTGACCACGCCATGCACGATCTCGCCGATGCGGTCCTTGTATTCGTCATATTGACGCTCGCGCTCGGCATCGCGCACTTTCTGCACGATCACTTGCTTGGCATTCTGGGCATTGATGCGGTTGAAATCGACCGGCGGCAGGGTCTCGGCGATGATGTCGCCTACCTGGGCGTCGGGATTGCGGCGGCGCGCTTCCTCCAGGGAGATCTCGACCTTGTCATTGTCGACCAGCTCGACCACATGGAGATAGCGCGAGACATGGGTTTCGCCGGTCTTGGGATCGATATCCACCTTGATGTCGTTCTCGGCGCCGTAATGCGCCTTGGCGGCGCGCTGCATCGCTTCTTCCATGGCGGTCAGCACAACCTGCTTGTCGATCGACTTGTCGCGGGCGACAGCATCGGCGATCTGCAAAAGTTCAAGCCGGTTGGCGGCAACAGTACTGGCCATTTTCGTCTCCTGGATCTTTCTAACTTGTCGCGCTCTTACGCGCTTTCAAATCTTCCTGAATGAGTTTGTCGGTAAGAACCAACTTCGCTTCCATCACGCTGCGGAAGGGAAACTGGATACGCTGATTTTGTGCGGTGATGATGACATCGTTGCCATCAAGGCCGTCGAGACGGCCGCGGAAACGCTTGCGGCCATCGAGCGGCGCGGTGAGTTCGATCCTGGCTTCGTGGCCCTTCCAGCGGGTGAAATCGCTGATCCGCGTCAGAGGCCGGTCGATCCCAGGCGAGGAAACCTCGATCTCGTAATCGCCTTCGATGGGATTCTCGGCTTCGATGAAATCGAGCACGGCGTGAGAAAGCTGACTGCAGCCTTCCACATCCATGCTGCCGTCGGCGCGCTCGGCCATGATCTGGAGCGTCTTGTGCTCGCCGCCCATGATGCGCAGGCGCACGAGCTTGAAACCCGCGCTTTCAATCACGGGTTCAAAGACCGGTTCCAGATGAGACGCCTGGGTAAAAATGGCGATACTCCGAATGCAAACCTTTTCCCCGCGGCGGCCTTGCGACCGCCACACAACAGGTCTTGTTGTTAGGGATGCCGACTATGTAGGCCGGAAAGGCTTTTTATTCAACCCCTCTGGCTTTTTGCTGGCCCCTCCAGGGCAATCCCACAACATCGCTGCTGTCCAGACCACTGAAAGACCAGGTTTCCTGGGCCCGTTGACGGATGGGCCAAAACCTTGTGCCCTACCCCGCGATTTTGCCGGGAATCTCCTCATGACCGACCGCCGCTCGTTGATCAAAGCCTCGCTGCTCGCGCCAGCCCTGTTCGCCAGGCCGGCCTCCGCGGCAACGGGTCCCGCTGGAATCCAGATGAAGTTGCCCTGCGTGATTTCCACCTGGCCCTTCGGCGTCGCCGCCAACAGGGCGGCCTGGACGGTCCTGTCCAGGGGCGGCCGCGCCCTGGATGCGGTGGAAACGGGCGTCATGGTTCCTGAAGCCGATCTTAAAAATCACACGGTGGGACGCGGCGGCTATCCCGACCGCGACGGACATGTGACCTTGGATGCCTCGATCATGGACGAGCATGGCAATTGTGGCGCAGTCGCTGCCATGGAGCATATCGCTCACGCCATCCCGGTGGCGCGCGCGGTGATGGAGAAGACTCCGCATGTGCTTCTGGTCGGAGAAGGCGCCACTCAATTCGCCGTCGAGCAGGGCTTCAAGAAGGAAGAATTGCTGACCCCGGAATCGCGCGCGCCATGGGAGAAATGGCGGAAGACGGCGAAATATCAGCCAGTTTCCAACATCGAAGTGAAAAGCTATGGCCAAGGGACAAATTTGGGCACGCCGGGCGGCGCCCACAATCACGACACAATCGGCATGCTGGCGATCGATGCCCATGGCAATCTGTCGGGCGCCTGCACCACTTCGGGCGCGGCGTGGAAGATGCATGGCCGTGTGGGCGACAGCCCGATCATCGGGGCAGGCCTTTACGTGGACAATGAAGTGGGCGGCGCGACTTCGACCGGCATGGGCGAGGAAGTCATCCGCAATGTCGGCAGCTTCCTGGTGGTAGAATTGATGCGGGGTGGCATGAGCCCGCAAGCCGCCTGCAAGGCGGCGGTGGAGCGCATCCTGAAACGCAAACCCGAAACCAAGATGCTGCAAGTCGGCTTTCTCGCCATCAACAAGAAGGGCGAAGTCGGCGCCTGGGCGATCCAGAAAGGCTTCAGCTATTCGCTGTGCGATCAGACCAGTCAGGATCGCGTGGTGCCGGGTCAGGCTTTTTACGAAGCCACCCCAGGTAACTAGGCGGCCCTTTGATCGCCTTGGCTTCGTAGCGCGTGGGCGGCCAACCTTCCGGCCGCATCTTCCAATCCTGCGGTCCGCGCGCGGTCCATGCGAAATCCGGATGCGCCATCAGGCGTTCCAGCGCATACGGCAGATAGGATTTGTCGTCGGTGGCAAAGCGCAATTCCGCGCCCGGTTTCAACACCCGCGCCAATTCGTCCAGCATTTCCATCTGCAGGAATCGTCTTTTGTGATGCCTTGTCTTGGGCCAGGGATCGGGAAAGAGCAGGAAAAACCGGCTTAAAGAGGCGTCGGGCAAGGCGGCGATGATATCGCGGCCATCGCCTTCATGGATGCGGATATTGGCGCGCGGTTCGGCCGCGAGCTTGCTCAACAATTTCGCCACGCCCATTTCATAAGGCTCGGCGCCGATCAATCCGATCTCCGGATTTTCTCCCGCCAATTGATGGAGATGCTCGCCCGCGCCAAAGCCCACTTCCAGCCAGACATCCGTGATGCCATCAGGAAATTGCGCGCGCGCCTCGCGCGCCGGATGGAACACCAGTTGCGGCAAAAGAGTGCGGCGAAGCTCCAGTTGCCGCGCCGATAATTTGGGACCTTTGCGACGACCGTAAAGCTGACCGCGCTGGCGTTCCGCCTGCAATCCTAAACCGCGCTTTTCAACTTTTCCGCCAGATCCGTTTTCTCCCAAGAAAACCCACCCTCGCTGTCGGGTTCACGGCCAAAATGGCCGTAAGCCGAAGTCCTGGCATAGATCGGCTTGTTGAGACCCAGATGCTCGCGGATGCCGCGGGGCTTGAGGCTCATCAATTGCGGCAGCACCCGCTCCAGCTTGGTTTCGTCCACTTTGCCGGTGCCGTGAGTATCGACATAGACCGACAGCGGATCGGACACGCCGATGGCGTAGGCGATCTGGATGGTGCAGCGGTCGGCCAGGCCTGCCGCCACCACATTCTTGGCCAGATAGCGCGCGGCATAGGCGGCCGAGCGGTCCACCTTGGTGGAATCCTTGCCGGAGAAAGCGCCGCCGCCGTGGGGCGCCGCGCCGCCGTAAGTGTCGACGATGATCTTGCGCCCGGTGAGGCCACAATCGCCATCGGGACCACCCACCACAAAAGCGCCGGTAGGATTGATGTGCCAGACCGTCTTGTTGGTGATCCAGTCGGCGGGCAGCGCCTGGCGGATATAAGGTTCGACGATGGCGCGGATATCGTCCGAGGTCTGCTTTTCGTCCATGTGCTGGGTGGAGAGCACGATCTGGGTCGCTTCCACCGGCATGCCGCCGGCATAGTGCAAGGTCACCTGGCTCTTGGCGTCGGGACCCAGGGTCTTTTCCTTGCCGGATTTGCGCGCTGTGGCCAGCAATTGCAGGATCTTGTGGCTGTAATGGAGCGGCGCCGGCATCAGGACCGGGGTCTCGCGGCAGGCATAGCCGAACATGATGCCCTGGTCGCCCGCGCCTTCATCCTTGTTGCCGCTGGCGTCCACGCCCTGGGCGATATGCGGCGATTGGGCATGCAGCAGGATTTCGACCTGGGCCTTTTCCCAGTGAAAGCCATCCTGCGCATAGCCGATATCCCTGATCGCGGCCCGCGCCACGGCCTCGATCTCTTTGGGGCCCACCGATTTGGGGCCGCGGGTTTCGCCCGCGATCACCACCCTGTTGGTAGTGGCCAAGGTTTCGCAGGCGGCACGGATGTCCCAGGGACTCATGCCTTCCTTGGGGCCCTCGCGGAAGAACAAATCCACCACTTCATCGGAAATACGGTCGCAGACCTTGTCGGGATGGCCCTCCGAAACGCTTTCCGAAGTGAAGAGATAATCCTGCCGCGCCATCTGCTCTGATCCTTGGGGATTGGGTGCCCCTGTTTACAGGGAATCCCGGGGGGGTCAACCGGATATGCCAAATTTGACATGTCCTCCGCTGTTGTAAGGATTCACGGGGTGCTAAGCCCCTGCTATAGAGCAGTTTTGGTTCCCCCTCCGGCCTTCGCGTCGCAGGCGCCGCTACGGCCACCTCCCCCGCCAGCGCGCTGACGCGCGCGCAGGGGAGGCGGACCGGGACTGTTGATGGAGATTTGGATGCGTACTGCTACTGTCGAAAGAAAGACCCGCGAGACCGAAATCACGGTTTCGCTCGATCTGGACGGCACCGGCGAGTGCGACATCGACACCGGCATCGGCTTTCTGGATCACATGCTGGAGAGTTTTGGCCGCCATTCCATGATGGACCTGAAAGTCCGGGCCCAGGGCGACCTGCATGTGGATTTCCATCACACCACCGAAGACACCGCCATCGTGATCGGCCAGGCGGTGAAAAAGGCGCTGGGCGATTTCTCCGGCATCACCCGCTTCGGTTCGGCGCTGATCCCCATGGACGAAGCGCTTACCCGCGTCGCCATCGATATCTCCAACCGGCCTTACCTGGTGTGGCGGGTGAACATCCCCAAGCCCAAGCTGGGCGAGATGGACACGGAGTTGTTCAAGGAATGGTTCCAGGCTTTCGCCCAGAATGCCGGGGTCTGCCTGCATATCGAAAATCTTTATGCCGAGAACAGCCACCACATCGTCGAGACCTGTTTCAAGGGTCTGGCGCGAGCGCTGCGTCAGGCGGCGGCGCCGGACGAACGTCTGGAGGGCGCGCCCGCTTCAACAAAGGGTACGTTGAGCGAGCGTCACTGAGACAGCGGGCTATTTTTGATTTTGCTCGCATCCGCTCGCGGGGGCATCCACCAAAGGCTCGCTCAGCGAGCGGCACTGAGCGTCAGCTTGACGATCCGCCAAGGCTGAAGCGGCAAGGTGGGGGTTTGCTGGCTTTTCCCGAACGATGCCCATTGGCTGACGCCCACAACATAGGCGCCACTTTGATCGGCTATCACCAAGGATGGATCGGCGACAGCGGGGTCGTCTTGCGCGATCACAGCGGCGGACAGAAGCTTTGACCAATCGGGAGACAGAGCAAGCCGCAAGATATGCGGCGCGCGCGTACCGTTCTGGCTGGCAAGGAAATTTCCATCCGGCAAGCGCGCCAGGCCATCAAGACCTTTGACATTGACGCCATCGGGAATTTGCAGCGGCGTAAGAGTGGCGCTGACAAGATCGAGTTTCACCAGGCCCAGCGAATAATCCGCCACCAGCAAGGATTTTCCGTCCGCGCTCACCGCCATGCCTTGCGCCGATTTCAAAAGTGCGCGCCCGCCCAGTCGCGTTAGCGCTTGATCGCCTGGCTCCAGACGATAGAGCGAACCATCCGCCGCATCCGATGCATAGACGGTGCCGTCGGGCGCGAAAGTGAGGTCGTTGAGGATGTGGCGGCTGGCATCGGTCACCGGATAAACCTGCCGGACGTGACCGTCGCGCTGATCGAGCGCAATCAGCGCCGAAGGGCCGTCATGGCCCGAACCCTGCGCCACCACCGCCGCGGTCACCCACAGCGTGCCGCCGGAAAGCGCGATGCCGAGCGGTGAATAATCGTCCGGCAGCTGCGCGAAATCGCGTTGACGCCCGTCATGGATCGTCACGATGCGCCGCGTGGCGACACTGGCGACAAAGAGGCGATCGGTCGCCGCATCACGCGCGATGCCTTCGGCAATGAAAGGCTGGGCCTCCCCTACAAAGACATTGGTGCAGGGACAAGGCGCGGCAGCCGCCTGTGTCGCCCAGCCCATCACCGCCATGCACAGAACCGCCCAGCGCATGGAGTCATCCTATGATTGATCTTGCCGCTGCGCGATGGTCCAATCCCGTCATGAGCAGCCTTTTTGCATCTGTCGAAGACAGCCGCCGCGCCGAGCTGGAGCGCGCCCAAGCCAAAGCGTTGAAATTGTTTGATGCCATCGAGCGAGACGGCCTGATCCGCGCCGGCGTGAGCGAACGGCAGGTGGAGGACGAAATCGGCGCATTGGCGGAACGCGAATTCGGGGTCGAGAAACATTGGCACCGCCGGATCGTGCGGGCGGGGGTCAACTGCGTCACCATCGCCGGCGACAATCCACCGGTCAGGACGATTGCCGAAGACGATATCGTCTATGTCGATCTGGGGCCGGTGTTCGAAGCCTGGGAAGCCGATGTCGGCAAAAGCTATGTGCTGGGCGATGATCCGGAGAAACACCGATTGGTGGCGGACCTGCCGCGCCTGTTCGAGCAGGTGCGAACCTATTATCACCAAAATTCCGCCATGAGCGGCGCCGAGCTTTATGCCTATGCGCAAAACGCGGCGCGAGATGCCGGCTGGCGCTTTGGCGGCCAGATCGCCGGCCATATTGTGAGCGAATTCGCCCATGCCCTGATCCCGGGCGACAAGGCGCTGAACCGCATCAGCCCGCTGAATCCGAAGCCCATGATCGATCCCGACGGCAAAGGCCAAAACCGGCACTGGATTCTGGAAATCCATCTGGTGGCTGAGGACGGCAGCTTCGGCGGTTTTTATGAGAGGCTGTTGTGATTTCCACCGCCACCGCCGCGGAAGTGGCGCGCGGCGTTTCGCGCCTTCTGATCCAGGAAGGCTTTTCGCCCATCCTGGAATTCACGTTGCCCAATGGCAGGCGGCTGGATGTGGCGGCGCTGGGTCCCGGTGGGGAAATGCTGGGCGTCGAGATCAAAGTCGCCTTGGCCGATCTTCGGGGCGACAACAAATGGCCGGAATATCTGGATTATTGCGACCTGTTCTATTTCGCCATCCCGCCGGATTTTCCGCCCGAACATGTGCCCGCCGAAACCGGCCTGATCGTGGCCGACCGCTATGGCGGCGCCATCGTCAAGGCGGCCGAAGCCCAATCGCTTCATGCCAGCCGCCGCAAAGCCGTCACCATCAGCTTCGCCAAAGTCGCGGCCGGGCGGCTCTCAGCCATTCTCGACACCATCGCCGAAACCTCTTCTCCCAATCTGGTGATACCCAATGCCGCTGACTAAATCCGAGGCCCGCAAGATCGCCCTGTCGTTCGCAGGCGCGAGCGAAGGGCCTTATTTCGGCAAGCCCGCCATTTTCGTGGCCGAGAAATTCCTCACCCGCGTCCATCACAAGGAAGAAGCGATGGTGCTGGCGATCGGTTCGATGGAAATGCGCGACGTGATGCTGGAGGCCGAGCCCCGGCTGTTTTACATCACCGACCACTACAGGAAATTCCCCTATCTGCTGGCGCGGCTGTCCAAGCTCACCAAAACGACATTGAAGGATTTGCTGGCGGCGCGGGTGTTGCGGATCGAGGCGAAGAAAACAAAAAAACGCGCGGCGAAAGCGCCCGCGAAATCTACGAAAAAGAAGAAAGCGCCTTAGCGCGGACTACGTTTGGCGAGAATGCGTTGAAGCGTGCGCCGGTGCATGTTCAAGCGCCGCGCAGTTTCCGACACATTATGCCCGCAAAGCTCATAGACGCGCTGGATGTGCTCCCAGCGCACCCGGTCGGCCGACATGGGGTTTTCCGGCGGCTTGGGCTTCGAACCCGGCGTCGCCATCAAGGCCGCCAGGATATCGTCGGCATCGGCGGGCTTGGGCAGATAGTCGATCGCGCCATATTTCACCGCCGCGACCGCGGTGGCGATATTGCCGAAACCAGTGAGCACCACCACGCGGCCATCGGGACGGACGGCATGCAGCGTCTCGACCACGTCCAGCCCGTTGCCGTCATCCAGTTTCAAGTCCACCACGGCATAGGCGGGCGGCGATTCTTTGGCGCGGGCGCGGCCTTCGGCCACCGATTCCGCCAGCGAGACGGAAAATCCCCGCGCTTCCATGGCGCGCGCCAAGCGCTCGCGCAGGGGGCGGTCGTCTTCCACGATCAGAAGCGTTTTGTCTTCGGCCATGTTGTTCCTAGCAACCTGCGCTGCGATTTCCCGAAGGTCTCACCGGCGCTTAGCGCGGGGGACATAGTACCCTGAGCGGGGCGCGTCAATCCGTCTCAATGCTTAAACAATGCGTCTTAATCCGCTTCAAGCTGCGCCGGCGGTTCGGCGCCATCGATCCCGCCCCGGGCCCAGGCCACGGAAACACGCGCGCCGCCGCTGGGCGGATTGGTGGCTTTTACGACGCCGCCAGTCTGCTCCAAAAGAATTTTGGCGATGAAAAAGCCCAACCCCATGCCTTCATGCTCGCCCAATTCGCCGGGACCGAGATCGGTATCGCCCAGCGCATGATGACCTGGCCGCGAGGTGACATAAGGCTCGCCGATCCGCTCGAAAATTTCCGGCGCGAAGCCCGGGCCGTCATCCTCGATCGTCACTTGAAGATTGCCCGCATCCCACGAGCCCTTCACCGCGACACGCGTCTTGGCGAAATCCGCCGCATTCTCGATGATGTTGCCCAGGCCGTGCAGCAATTCGGGCGTGCGCCACACTTGCGGTTGCGTGCCCGGCGCGTCGCCATGGGGCACATCCACGTCAATGGAAATATCCTCGCCGCGATGGGGCGACGCGATATCGTCAAGCAGCGCGCCCAAAGGAAGGCGCGCGGCTTCCCCCAGCATCGCTTCTTCGGGATTGGCCAGCCGGGCGATGATGGCGCGGCAGCGTTCGGCCTGGTCGCGGAGCAGCCGCACATCTTCGATCTCGGCGGAATTTTCCGGCAGCGCCCGCTCCAATTCGCGCGCCACCACCGCGATAGTGCCGAGCGGCGTTCCCAATTCATGCGCCGCCGCGGTTGCCAGCGCGCCCAGCGACGCCAGGCGGTGTTCGCGCGCCAGCGCCAATTGCGTGGCGGCAAGACCGGCCGACATGCGGGCGGATTCCGAGGCGATGCGCCAGGCATAGACCGAGGTAAAGCCGATGCCGATCACCAGCGCCGCCCAGATGCCAGCCTGGTAAAGCTGCGGCAGCACCAAGACTTCGCCGGCGGGCCAGGGCAGAGGCCGGTGAAACACACCGATCAGGCTGACCGACGCGAAGGCGATGCCCGCCAGGATCAGCGTATTGCCCAGATTGAGAGCGGCGGCGCCGATCACCACCGGCGCCACGAACATCAAGGCAAAGGGATTGGTGATGCCGCCGGTGAGATAAAGCAGCACCGCCAATTGCAGCACGTCGAAGGCGAGATAATAGCTGGCCTCACGGTTGGCGAGACGGTGGCTGGCCGGGTACCGCAACGCCAAGACCACATTCAGCACCGCGCTGACGCCGATGGCGGCGGCGCAATAGCCCAAAGGCAGCGTATAGCCGAAGGCAAAATAAACCAGGAACAGGGCGGCGGACTGGCCCGCGATCGCCAGCCAGCGGAGATTGGACAAGGTGCGAAGCCGCACCCGGCCGCGTTCGGCGCCTGTCACCGAAGGAACCGAAAGCCGGCGTTTCGCCGGTGTCGCGGGTTGGTCGTTCATGGCTGCAGTCTAAATATTTCTTGAAGTTAAGTCATTGATCTCCCCCTCCGCCCTACGCACCTGATCGGTGCTACGGGCACCTCCCCCGCCAGCATGCTTTGCATGCGCGGGGAAGGCAGGTTCCGGCCAAGCCTCACCTATCCTTGCGATGGGAAGGCCGGAGAGGGTAGTGAAAATGCCATGTTCAAGACCAAGGAAGCCCTGATCCCCTATCTGCTTCTGGCCGCCTGCGTGGCGGGGGGAGCGTTGTGGCATGAGAGCGATATACTGCCTCAACTCGGGCACACAATCGTGAGCGGCCAGATCGCCGTGGGCGGGCCTTATGCGCTGACCGACCAGGACGGCCGCCCGCGCTCCAGCACCGATTTTCGGGGCAAATTCCAGCTCATTTATTTCGGTTACACATTTTGTCCCGATGTCTGCCCCACCACCTTGGCGATTATGGCGGCGGCGATGGACAAGCTTGGCACCGCGCAGAACCGGATCGTGCCCATTTTCATCACCATCGATCCCGCTCGTGACAATCCTGAGGTCTTGAAAAAATATCTCGCCGCGTTTGGGCCGCGCTTTGTGGGCCTTACCGGCACGCCGGACCAGATCGCACCGGTGGAAAAGGAATACCGGGTCTTCGCCAAGAAACAGCCCCTTCAAGGCGGCACTTACAGCATGGATCATTCCAGCGTGATCTATCTGATGGGGCCTGATAGCAAGCTGGTGTCGTTTTACGACGAAGCCGCCTCGCCCGACGATCTGGCCAAAAGCTTGAGAGAGAAGCTCTAGCTTCACATTGCAGGGGTCGTCCCGGCGTGGCGGACGAACGAACCCAAGCCGCCATTTAGCGGAGCGTGGCGCTGACGGTGAGGGATTTTAATCAGAATCTGCAGGGCGAGGGCCGCGCGAGCGAACAGCCCGAGCCCTGCATTAGCGCTTGGGTGAAGGCAACCCGTTCTGGGCGCAGGCCGCGATCAGCGTGTTTTGCATCAGGCAGACGATGGTCATCGCGCCCACGCCGCCCGGAACCGGCGTGATGGCGCCGGCGATTTCCTTGGCGGCTTCGTAATCCACATCGCCCACCAATTTGGTCTTGCCGCCCTCGGCCGCGACGCGGTTGATGCCCACATCGATGACGGTGGCGCCGGGCTTGATCCAATCGACTTTCACAAATTCCGGCTTGCCGATGGCGGCGACCAGGATGTCGGCGCGCCGCGCGATCCCCGGTAGATCGCGGGAGCGCGAATGCGCCATGGTCACGGTGGCATTGGCAGCCAGCAACAACTGCGCCGCGGGCTTGCCGAACAGGAGCGAGCGACCGATCACCAGCACATCCTTGCCGGAAATGTCGCCCACATATTCCTTCAACAACAGCATCACCCCCGCCGGCGTGCAGGAGACAAGATGCGCGCGGCCCGAGAGCAGCAAGCCGGCATTGGTGGGGGTGAGCGCGTCCACATCCTTGGCGGGATCGAGCGCATCCAGCACTTGGGCTTCATTGAGATGCTTGGGCAGCGGCAGCTGCACCAGGATGCCATGCACGCTTTTGTCTTGGTTCAGCTCACGCACCTTGGCCAGCAGCGTGTCCTGGCTGGTGTCGGCGGGAAGCGTGCTGTGCACCGACTTAAAGCCCAGCGCCTCGGCTGTCTTGCCCTTATTTCGCACATAGACTTCGGACGCGGGATCATTTCCCACCAGCACGGTGGCGAGGCCCGGCACCAATCCATGCTGGGATTTCAGCCGCGCGGCTTCGGCGGCGATCTTTTCGCGAAGACGCGCGGCGGAGGCTTTGCCGTCAATGATGATGCCGGCCATGAGACTCAGAAACCGAAGCGGTTGGACGCCCAAAACAGGCTGTACTGGAGGAACCAGATCACCACCAGCACCACCAGGGGTGAAAGATCCAGCCCGCCCATGGGGGGCACCACCTTGCGCACCCGGCGGAACACCGGCTCGGTGAGCGCTTCCAGGCCCCGGAGCAGGCTGCGCACGAAATTGTTGTAGGTGTTGATCACATTGAAGGCGATCAGCCAGCTCACGATCACGGCGATGATCACCACCCACCAATAGAGGTTGAGCAGCAGGTTGATCAGGGCGATCACGGGATTGGCCATGGGTGACTTGTAGCGAGGGTTCCGGGCAGTCCGCAAGCGCGGGAACCTGTTCTGATCGGCCCTGCTTGACGGGTAGAGCGGCTATTCCTAAAACCCTCGCCCCTGCTTGGATTTCCAGGCTGGGACCGGTTCGGGGCTGTAGCTCAGTTGGGAGAGCGCCTCGTTCGCAATGAGGAGGCCAGCGGTTCGATTCCGCTCAGCTCCACCAACCGCCCGGTTGGGACCGAACCGATCCGCCCTTGTTAGCATCCACTTAATAAGTCTGCCTTTTTGCGTTAGGCCCTGGTTTACCAATCCGTGGCTTAGTTAACAGCCATGCGATCACGCTTCCCCGTTCTGAGTCTTGGGCTTTTGGCGGCTCTCACGTTGGCGGCGCACGCCGACGACGATGACAGCGCCAAAAAGGCGCCCGAGCACAAGATCACCCAATCCAAGAGCTACCTTTCGCTCGATCCCATCTACGCAACCATCGTGGATGATGATCGCGCCCAGGGCATGCTGATGATCGGCATAGGGCTGGACGTGCCCGATGCCGGCCTGCGGACTATTGCCAGCCGCTCGCTTCCAGTGTTGCGCGATGCCTATGTGCGCAACCTGATGGCCTTTACCGCCAGTTCCGTGCGCACCACCACCCAGCCCGATGTGAGCGCGATCGCGGAACGGCTTCAAGGCGTGACCGACCGCGCCTTGGGCCATAAGGGCGCAAAAATTCTTCTCGCCCAGGTGGCGCTACGAGTTCTGCATTGATGCAAGGCTCGGGCTATCCGCTCACGCGGCCCTCGCCTCGCAGATTCCAATTACAACCCTTCACGGCCCGCACAAATTCTTCTTCGCCCGCGCATTGGGCGACTATCAAATCAGCACCAGCCCGTAATGCGCGGCTGGCGCATTGGTGAGCGCCGCCCATAATTGATCGCCCCAGGAGAAATGCCACCATTCTTCGGGATGGCCGGCAAAGCCTTCTTCCGTCATCAGCCAATGCAACAGCCGGCGATTGGCCTGCGCCTCATGGTCGGAGAATGAGAAATTGTCTGGCGCCAGCGATTCGAACCGGTCGCGAGCCGCCAGCGCGGTGGCGTCATCGAACAGCGAGCCCATCCACAAGGTCTCGCCGTCTTTCCAGCGCAAGGTGAGATCGACCGCTGCCCCAGTGGCATGGGGTGCGGGAGAATCCGCGTCCGCACTTGGCGCCGCCCAATAGCGTTCCACTTCTTCTGTCAGGCGCGCGCCTTCCAAGGTGGGATCGCGGCGCTTGAGTTCGCCCGGCATCCACACATCATGGAAATAGGCCTGCACTGCCCGCGGCCGCCAGGCATCGAACAGGAACAATTCCAGCCCGGCCTGGTTCGCGCGCGTGGTCACCTTGCGCAATTTCTCCGCCACCGTACGGCGCAAAAAAAGCTTGTCGGTCGCGCCCGCAATGGGCTGCCAGTAAGGCGGGTTGAAAGCGCTGGCATAATAATTGGCGCCCTTGAGACCAAAGTCTTGCGCCTCGACCACCGCCTCACCGAACAGTTCATTGTCACGGCGGATGGGGACCCGCGTGCGGAAGTCCTTGCGCGCCCCGCGCGCCGCCGACTGATCGGCGATGGGGCGGGCGCGTAACGCCTCGAGCGTGCCAAACCGCGTCATCTTTTCTTCCCTACGGACAGCGCTAGAGTAATGGCAATGGCGGACAAAGCAGAAGCGTCTTTTGCCAAGGATTATCGCGATGCCCGCAAGGCCTTCATCGCTGCCTGCGAGCACGCGCAGGGCGACAGCATCGCCCGCGTACATCCCACGGTGCGGGGCCCGGATGGCAAGCCCCTTTTTATCGATTCCGCCGCCTTCGGTTCGCGCGAGGCGGTCAAGGCGCTTCTGGTGATCACCGGCGTCGATGGCGAAACCGGGTTTTCAGGATCGCACATTCTCACCGCATTGCTGGACAGCCGGACCATGCCTTTGCCAGGCACACGCCTGGTGCTGGTGCATGCGCTCAATCCCTTCGGCTTTGCCTGGCGGACGCGTGAAAACGAAGATGGCATAAGCCTGGACGATCCGGCGGCGGGGGCAAGCTGGTCCGCCGCGATGCTCAGGGCCATCGCCACCGAAGATCTGGCCAGGGTCCGGAAATTGCGAATCCTGGAGATCGACAAAGGCCGCCGGGGAAAAGTAACGGATGCGCGGGATTGCGGCGTGGCCAGGATTTTGGCGGATTTCAAGCCTGGGCTCAATCTCAGGGCGGCGCGGCTTTCGCTTCCTTCAGCAAATGCGTCCGCCCTGGCTCGGCGCGTGGTCACAAGGGCGCTGGCGACACTTTAGCTTTTTGGCTATAGCCTTTCCCGTAAGCGCCCGTAGCTCAGCTGGATAGAGTGCTGCCCTCCGAAGGCAGAGGTCACAGGTTCGAATCCTGTCGGGCGCGCCATTATGCAGGCACTCGGGCTATTCGCGCTTCGCGCGGTCCTCGGCCTACACTCCGGTTACAATCCATCATGGTCCGCGCTTCATCTACCAATGCCGTCACCGGGGCAACGATGAGCACTCATGTCGGTCAAAGGCTGAAAAAATCCGCAGGTCAAGTATAGAGCAGCTATGGCGATTTCCCCTGACGACGCGATAAAGCGGGCCGAGGCCTTGGCCCAGCGGGGCGAGACCCAGCAAGCAAGGCAGCTCTATCAAGCATTGCTTGAGAAAAACCCCGCCGATGCGCGCGCAAAGGATGGCCTGGCGGCGCTGGATTACCGTTCGGCGCAATTCCAGGCTCTGACCGAGCTTTATCAGAAAGGCGAATTGGCCACCGTCGTCGAGCAAGGCGAAAGCCTGGCGCGGCAATATCCGGACATCGCCTTTGTTCAGAATCTGCTGGGCAACGCCAATGCCGGATTGGGCCGATGGGATGCGGCAATCGAATTCTATGCCAAGGCGCTTCGCGTCCGGCCCGATATCGCCGAGACTCATGTCAATCTGGGCAAGGCGCTGGCCAAGCTCGGTAGGCAGGACGACGCGATCGCCTGTTTCCGTAACGCCGTGCGCATCAGGCCAGGATATGCGGATGCGCATTACAGCCTGGGCGTAGCCTTTCAGAGCCGAGGCCGGGACGGAGACGCGGTCGCTGCGTATCAGAAAGCCATCGGGATCAACCCAGACTTTGCCGAGGCCTATGACAATTTCGGCATTCTCCTTCGCCATATGGGTCATCACGACGAATCGATCATTTGTTTCCAAAAGAAACTCGCGCTCAGGCCGCAAAATGCGACCACCCATGTTCAACTTGGGATATCGCTGGCAAAGGCCGAGCGCTATCCCGAATCGAACGCTGCCTTTGCCGCGGCGCTGGCGCTCCAACCCAATCTTGCCGACGCCCATGGACAGAAATTGTTTCAGGCGGCGTTGATCTGTGATTGGGACACGCTTGCCGCTGAAGCAGCGACGATTGCGGCATTGGGGCTGGACGGTCCGGCGGTGCGGCCCTTTGTGTCGTTGTCGCTGGAGGACGAACCCGCGCGCCATCGCATCCGAGCTGAGCGCTTCGTCAAGGAGCGTTTCGCTATTTCCGAACTTGCGCCCCTCGCGCCGCCCGCCGCCAAACCAGCGCGCATCCGGCTGGGCTATTTCTCGGCCAATTTCCACAACCACGCCGTGATGTATCTGATGGCGAAGCTGTTGGAGTTGCATGACCGCTCGCAGTTCGAGGTCCATGCCTATTCCTATGGGCCTGATACCGACGACGAAATGCGGCTGCGTACGCAAAAGTCGGTGGAAGTTTTTCACGATGTGCGCACGTTAAGCAGCCGGGAGATCGCGGAACGAGCGCGCAAGGACGGCATCGACATCGCCATTGACCTGATGGGCCATACCGAGAATGCGCGCTCCGATATATTTGCCTATCGCTCCGCGCCCATCCAGATCAACTATCTGGGCTATCCCGGAAGCTGGGGCGCGCCGTTCATGGATTACATCATTGCCGACCGGACCCTGGTGCCGGAAGGAGACGAAGAACATTATTCCGAGAAACTCATCCATCTGCCCCACACTTACATGTCCAGCGACGATGAACGGGAAATCTCGGACCGCCCGATGACCCGCAAGGAGATGGGCTTGCCGGAACAAGGCGTGGTGTTCTGCTCCTTCAACAATATCTACAAGATCGGCGCCAAGGAATTCCACGTCTGGATGCGCCTGCTCGATCAGGTGGGCGGCAGCGTCTTGTGGTTAAAGGGCACCAATGAATGGGCCAGATGCAATCTTCGGAAAGAAGCGCAGAAGCGGAACATCGATCCGGATCGCATCGTCTTCACCGAGCGCGTCTCGATGCCCGAACATCTCGCCCGCCATCGCCTGGCTGATCTTTTCCTGGACACGTTTCACTACAACGCCCACTCGACCGCCAGCGACGCGTTGTGGGCGGGACTGCCGGTTGTCACCCTGGCGGGCCAGGGATTTGCGGCGCGGGTTGCGGCCAGTCTGTTGCGAGCGATCGGACTTCCCGAACTGGTCACGCATTCGGCGGAGGAATATGAACGGCTGGCCTTGGAGCTTGCGCGCGATCCCCAAAAGCTTGCGGCATTGAAAACGAAGCTTGCCGTGCAGAGAGACAGCGCACCGTTATTTGATAGCGCGCGCTTTACCCGAAATCTGGAAAACGGCTACGCCCAAGCCTATCAACGCTATTTCGAGGGCAAGACGCCGGCCAACGTGATGGTGATAGATTAAACGCAGGCTATGATTTCAAATCCCGCGGGTTGGCCACCGTCACATTGAGATCATTCACCAGCCCCGTCGCCAGCGAATAGACCCAGCCGTGCACTTGCAGGCTTTGGCCCCGCGCCCAGGCGTCCTGCACGAACAGGTCGGAGGCGACGTTCTTCACCTGGCGCGCCACATTCAGCTCGCATAGCCGGTCATTGCGCTTGTGCGGGTCCGCTATGGCGTCGAGTTCGGCTTTGTGCTCGCCGGCCACTTCGCGGATGGGGTGCAGCCAATGATCCACCAATCCGCGCCTTTTGCCGTCCACTGCCGCGGCGATGCCGCCGCAGCCATAATGGCCCACCACGATCACATGCTTGACCTTGATCACGTCCACCGCGAATTGCAGCACGGAAAGGTAATTGGCGTCCTGGGGCGGGGCGAGATTGGCGACATTGCGATGGACGAACATTTCGCCCGGCGCCAGATCGACAATCTCATTGGCGGGAACCCGGCTGTCCGAGCAGCCGATCCAGAGATATTGCGGGCCCTGCTGGCGCTCCAACCGCTTGAAGAAGTCCGGATCGCGCGAGACCATGCGCTCGGCCCAGGCGCGGTTGTTGGCCTTCAGATCGTCAAGCATGCGCGCCCTTTTTTCACCAAGCGTCACATTCCTGTCTAATCGAAGCGGAAGGAGGGGTCAAAAACCGTATTCGGGCCGCCGCCAGATCAGCAATTTGACGATGAAGAGCTGGACCACTTCGTCTTTCTGATTTTTGGTCTCGCTCCGGAGCGTAACGAAACCACGCTCGGGTCTGGAGCGTGAAGGTTTCACTTCGATTACTTCGCTTTCCACCCGGATCTCGTCGCCGGGCCGCGCCGCCAGGGGCCAGGACAATTCGCCGCCCGCGCCGATCATCCCGCCCGCGATCTTGGGGCCATTGTCCACCTGCAGCCGCATGGAGATGGCGGCGGTGTGCCAACCGCTGGCCGCCAAGCCTTTAAAGAAACTGTCCTTGGCTGCTTCCTCGTCGGTATGAAAAGGCTGGGGGTCATAGGCGCTGGCAAACGCCTTGATCTCGTCCACGGTCAATAGATGCGAGGCGGTGACGAAACGCTGCCCGACAAAGACATCTTCAAGATAGAGAGATTCGCTCACGGGATTTGCTCACTTGGGGCGGTCCAGCCCCAGCAAGCCCGGTGTGTGCGGTAAATTCAATTGCCCTTGTTCATTTCCCTTGGGCGCGCAGGGCCTCCGCCACTTTCGCAACTCTGCGGCCCTGGTGGCGGGCGACCTCCAGCTCATCGGCGGTGGGCCCGGACGGCGGATTGCCCGACACGACGCTGGCGCCATAAGGCGTACCCGCGCCCTTGAACATGGCGGCGTCCGCGTAACCAGTGGGCACGATGATCATGCCCAGATGCGCCAGCGGATTGTAGAGCGAGATGATGGTGGATTCGTTGCCGCCATGGGGCGTGGCCGAACCGGCGAAGGCCGAGCCCACTTTGCCGTTGAGGGCGCCCTTGGCCCAAAGCCCGCCCAGCCCGTCGATATAGGCCTTCAATTCGGACGACACTGAGCCGAAGCGCGTGGGCGTTCCGAATATGATCCCGTCGGCCCATTCCGCGTCCTCCACGGTCGGCGCAGGATAGCGGGCATTCATGGCTTCGGCGGATTCCTTCCAGCCCGGCACCGAACTCATGATGTCATGGCCGATCAGCTCGCGAGCCCGGCGCAGGCGAACTTCAGCGCCCGCCGCCTCGGCGCCTTCGGCTATCGCCTTGGCCAGGCCTTCAATGGTGCCGGTGCGGGAATAGAAAGCGATCAGGATCTTGGCCATTGGGTCCTCCAGGCGGTTCTCGGGAAAACGGAATATGGCGCGGCTGGCTTGTTCTGATAATTGGGATATTATTGAACCTTCTGTTCAGGAATTTCGAATGGAGCCCCGCTCCCCCACCCTGGATCAAATCTCGGTTTTCCTGGCCATTGTGGAAACCGGCAGTTTTGCCGCCGCTGGCCGCAAGCTGGGCCGGGCGACCTCGGCGGTGAGCTATGCCATCGCCAATCTGGAAGGCCAGCTAGGCCTCACCCTGTTTACCCGGGCCGGCGCCAGCAAACCTCGCCTCACCGACGCGGGGGGCGCCATTCTTGCCGATGGACGGGGGCTGGCAATTGCCTTGGATGGATTGATCGCCAAAGCGCGGGGCCTGGTTCAAGGATTGGAAGCAGAAGTCCGCCTGGTGGTCGATGTGATGTTGCCCGCCAAATTGCTGGTCAAGGCATTGGACGATTTCCACCGCCAGTATCCCACCGTGGGCGTGCGCCTTCAGGTGGAAGGATTGGGGGCGGTGACGGAGGCGGTGCTTGAGGGCTCCGCCATGTTCGGTGTGTCAGGACCCTTGGAGCACTCAAATGATCTTCTGGTGCGGGGACCGGCAGGATCGGTCAAGCTGATCCCGGTGGCGCATCCCGATCATCCTTTGGCAAGCATGGAGAAAGTGACAAGCGCCGAGGCCCGCGATCATGTCCAACTCGTTCTCACCGATCGTTCATCTCTGACCCGGGACCGCGATTTCGGGGTGGTGGCGATGAAAAGCTGGCGGCTGGCGGATCTGGGCGCCAAGCATGCGCTTCTGCTCGCGGGGCTAGGTTGGGGCTCGATGCCCAAGCCGATGGTGTCGGATGACATCAAGCGCGGCCGGCTGGTCAGGCTCGCCATCGATGCCTGGGACAATGCGCAATATCGCTTCCACACCACCCACCGCCGGGACACACCGCCCGGACCAGCGGCATCATGGCTGATGGAGCGGCTGGCGATGGACCGCTGAGGCTGGAATTATTACAGCGCAGGGAGTTTTGGTCGCGAGCGAGGAGCGATGTGGGCACCAACAGCCCATGAGCGACGAGTGGTCCGTAGCGCCAGCGCGCGGACGCCAGAGGCCAAAACTCCCTGCGCTGGAACAAATCAAAACGCTCGCCCGTTGCAGTCAACGCGCATAAGCTTGATTTCCATTTGAACGGAGTGATCCATGGCCAAAGCGAAAAAGTCCAAGGCAAGAAAAGCCAAAGCAAAGAAATCGAAGACGAAAAAGGCCAAGAAATCCACCCGCCGCACCGCCGCCGCTTCGCGCGGCAAAGCGAGAAAAAGCAAAGCGAAAAAGAGCAAGGCGAGGAAGCCAAAAAGAGCCGCCCGCAGCAAGCCGAAAGCCAAGGTGGCCAAGAAAGCCACCAGGAAAGCCGCGCCCAAGAAGAAGAAACAGATAGTCGGCGAAGGCGACTATCAAGCGTCGCGCAGCTTCCTCAAGGACGAGGCCGCTTTCGTGAAGCGCCACTCCGCTGAAATCCCCGCCATGGGCAAGGACGCCGAAGCCGCGCTGGAAGGCCCGGAAGGTGCTTCGTTGCGCGCCGCTGAAGAAGAAGCGCGCAGCCACTCCAAGGCGCCCGAATAATTTTGCATTTTCGTGAAAGGGCCGCGCCGGCTTGGGCAGCGGCCTTTTTCTTTTCTAACGTTCTTCCGGCTTGAAATTCAGCGACGCAGCTTTATCGATGTCGCGCGGCCGGACGGAAACCCGGTGTCCACTTTTCCTGGCCGCCGCTCCTTACGGCGCGGCGCCGGGATCCAGTTGGTTACTGGCCTTCGGGTTTGAAGTTCAGCGCCGCGCCATTGATGCAATAGCGCTCGCCGGTGGGCTGTGGCCCGTCCGGAAAGACATGGCCCAGATGGCCGCCGCAGCGGGCGCAATTGACCTCCGTGCGGGTCATGCCGTGGCTGGTGTCGCTTTTGATTTCCACCGCCTCGGGCATGGCCGCATAGAAGCTGGGCCAACCCGAACCGCTTTCATATTTGGTGCCTGACGGGAACAGTTCGGCGCCGCAGCCGGCGCAGAGGAATTCGCCAGCGCGTTTTTCATGATTGAGCGGGCTGGCGCCGGGCGCCTCGGTGCCGTGCTGGCGCAGCACCCGATAGCGTTCGGGTGTCAGTTCCTTGCGCCAATCGCTATCGCTCTTTCCGGTCTTATCGATGGTCATTTGGTTTCCTTTCGCCGCTTATTCGGGATCCGCCCTTATATGGTTACTCTTATGGCGCTTCGCC
>Ga0209483_1000414_pt1 | contig 37839 bp, 35 predicted proteins | sample NGEPerA_FD_184508 | JGI IMG/M metagenome (GOLD analysis project Ga0209483, IMG submission 184508) | Arctic peat soil microbial communities from the Barrow Environmental Observatory site, Barrow, Alaska, USA - NGEE PermafrostL2-A... | ecosystem: Environmental > Terrestrial > Soil > Wetlands >...
GCGGCGGCGGGGGAGGCGGCGGAGTTCGTCAGAGATCACCTATCGGGCACGAGAGGGAGGATGCCGGCCGGTAGCCGGCGAATACACCAACCTCGCCCGATCCTACCATATCTCGGGTGTCGATGTCAGCCGGCTACCAGCACTCGCGTTGAGAGTGCCGCACTCTCGGCGCCGGCGTTGCTTTAACAATGCCTTGGTTTCTCGCGCGCACCGCAAAGCACAAGCATTAATCAGTCTCGTCAATGTTCGAGCGATAACGCCGGTTAACCAGCTATAGCCAAGTTGCTGCCCAAATTGGTTCTCATTTATTACTGTCCTATCGGAGTTTTCGTTGACATCAAAGAACTCGGCTGCAATTATCACTTAGGATCACCCACTCTATCCGGCGGGGCAGGACATGGCGGAAGCGGGAGTGCCGAAAACGGCGGACGAAGAACTGCTCAGAATGACCACCGAAGTGGTGGCCGCTTACGTGAGCAATAATACCTTGGCCACCGCGCAACTCGGCGACATTATCCAGGCGGTTTATAATTCGCTCCGCTCGCTCGACGGACTGGTTGCCGAGCCTGCTCCGGAAGCGCTGAAGCCGGCGGTGCCGATCCGCAGGTCGATCACGCCGGAATATCTTGTCTGTCTCGAAGACGGCAAGAAACTGAAGATGCTGAAGCGTCATCTGCGCTCGACCTACAATCTTTCTCCCGACGAATACCGGGCGAAATGGGGCTTGGCCCAGGATTATCCGATGGTGGCGCCGAAATACGCCCAACAGCGCTCGGAATTCGCCAAGAAGATCGGCCTCGGCCGCGGCACCGGACGCCGCGCGGGACGCGCCAAAAAATAGCGCCGGAGCCTGTAAAAGCGTGCCGCGGCGCCCGTTTGTTTTACATGAGCGTCAGCCGGCAGGGTTCATCCACGTGTTGAACCAGTCGGCGACGCCCGCTTGGCTCAGCCGGCCGCGGAAATATTCGAAAAGCCGCTCTTCGGCGCGCTCGCGATTGGCGCCGAGATCGAGCGCGACGCCGTTGGCGTCGAGCAGCGCCGCCGCGGCGCGATAGGCGGTGCGTTCGTTGCCCGCGGCGAAGGCCTTGGCGCCGGCGATCGCGACCAGCAACGACATGGCCAATGTCGCGTAGTCCTGGTCCATGAAATAGACCCAGACGTTCCACGGGCGCTTGACCGCGATCTCCAGCGCGGCGCGGTCGAGGAGTTGGTGCGGCTCGCCGGTTTTCGCGACCGCCTCCCGGTTCAAGGCGACGACCGCCTCGGCCGTGACCCAGCGCGGTTCGCCGGCCAAGAGGGGCGGTTACAGCAGCTTGGCCGCGAGCGCCGGCAGCGCGGCGATGTCCACCCCGTTGCTCGCTCCAAGCGCAACCAGCGCCGCCGGGTCCTCGCCGGCGCGCATCCGGGTCAGCGCCCAGATCATCGTCGAGCGGGTGCCGCTGCGGCAATGCGCGACGGCCGGGGGCGGCGCGCTCTTCACGGCGGCCTCGAACGCGTCGATATCGGCGGTCGTCAGCGTCGCCCCGACAAAGGGGATGTGGTGATAGGCGATGCCGTGCGCGGCGCAGAGGCGGCGCGCCTCGTCGGCGGGAAACTGACCCGGATCTTCGCCATCGGGGCGGTTGTTGATGATCGTCTTCACGCCCGACGCGGCCAACGCCGCGATGTTGTCGGCGCTGAGCGCTCCGGCGGCGGTCAACCCCGGAGCAAGGTTCATCAAGGGCGGCAGTGACGGCATGCGGCGGCTCCCGCGAACGATCAAAGCAAAACGGGCCGCAGAGTTGCAGCCCGTCGCCGTTCCGTCAAATCCCCAGGGCAAATCCCCAGGGCAAATCCCAGGGCAAATAGTCGCGAGGCTAGGCGGCGTATTGGCCCGGCCGCTGCACCAGGTCGCCGGCGCGGATCCAGAAGCGCTCGAGCCGGCGCAGGGTCACTGTCGCCGCCGACAGATCCTCATTGGTGATCGCGGTCTGGTTCAGCATCTCGACATGGCGCTGATGCATCGTCTGCAGCCGGTCGCGCAGCTTGGCGCCCTTCTCGGTCAGGCGTACATGGATCGAGCGGCGGTCGTGCACCGAGCGCTCCTGGGCGAGATAGCCGTTCTCGACCATCTTCTTGACGTTGTAGGAGACATTCGACCCCAGGTAGCAACCGCGCAGGGTAAGCTCGCCGACCGTCATCTCGGCGTCGCCGATGTTGAACAGCATCAGGCCCTGAACATTGTTGATGTCGTGGATGCCGAGCCCGTCGAGCTCGAGCTTCACGACCTCGAGAAAATGCCGGTGAAGCCGCTCGACGAGCGCGATCACATCGAGATAACCGTTGTCCATCCCAGCCTCGCTAAGGCGCCGTTCGATCGGAACCTAACGAGATTTGTGTTAATTTTTCGTTCTCACGGACTAAATTAGGGCTATTTCCCTTGGCGCCGGATCATCTGCATGATCGCGGAAAAATCGAGGCCGCCCATGCCGCCATCGACAAAGAGCTGATAGAGGTTGGCCGCTGCGGCGCCCAGCGGCGTCGCGGCCGCCGCGGTGCCGGCGGCCTGCTGCGACAAGCGTAAATCCTTCAGCATGTTGGCGGCGGTGAACCCGGCCACATAGCCGCGGTTCGACGGCGCTCCCGGCACCGGCCCCGGCATCGGGCAGTAATTGTTCATCGCCCAGCATTGGCTGGTCGACGTGCTGGTGATGTCGAACAGGGTCTGCGCCGACAGCCCGAGCTTCTCGGCCAGCGAAAACCCCTCGCACACCGCGATCATCGAGCAGGCGAGGATCATGTTGTTGCAGATCTTGGCGATCTGGCCGTTGCCCGACGGTCCGGCATGGACGATCGTCCGCCCCATATTGGCGAGGATCGGCCGGCCCTTGCGGAAGGCGGCGTCGGGACCGCCGACCATGAAGGTCAGTGTCGCGCCTTGCGCCCCCATGACCCCGCCCGACACCGGCGCGTCGAGCATCTGGAAACCGGCCTCGGCCGCGGCCGCGGCGACCGCGCGCGCGGTCTCGACATCGATCGTCGAGCAATCGATCAGCAGCGCGCCCTTCCTGGCCTTGGCGATGATCCCGTCGGGGCCGAGATAGACTTGGCGGACCTGCGGGCCCGCCGGCAGCATGGTGACGACGATGTCGCCCGCGGCGGCCACCTCGGCGACGCTCGACCCCGCCTTGCCGCCCTGCAGCTCGAGGTTTCCCGCCGGCCCGGCGACGACGTCGTAGCCGGTGACCTTGTGCTGAGACTTCAGCAGGTTGGCGGCCATCGGCGCCCCCATATTGCCGAGGCCGATAAAGCCGATCGTCGCCATTTCCTGGTTCCTCCTAGTAGAACGCCAGTTCCCGGTCGCCCAGCGGCACGAAATAGGATTCCGTCGCCGCCTCGCCGATTTCGGCAAGATTTCCCGGAAGCCAGCGCGGCTTCTGGTCCTTGTCGACCAGCGCCGCGCGCACGCCCTCGTAGAAGTCGTGCGCCGCCATAACGTGCTGGGTCATCCGATATTCAAGTTTGAGTGCCTCTTCGAGGTCGAAACCTTGCCCCACGATGAGCTGGCGCAAGGTAATCCGCAGACTGGTCGGCGATTTGGTCAGAAGTGAGGCGCGAGTTTCCGCCGCCCAGCCGGTATCGCCGGTTTCATCCGCGAGGGCGGCGAGGCCAAGGGCATCAAGAATTGCCTCAACCGTGCCGCCGGCGAAGCAGCGGTCGACGATGTCGCGCCTCGCCGCGAGCGGCGCCGGACAGGGATCGGTGTTGAAGCGGGCCAGCACCGCCTCGGCCTGCACGCGCTCCTCGCCCGGCCGCCAGGCGATGCCGGTCAGCGCCGCCTTGAGCTCGGGGAGGCGTTCGCGCGGGACGAAATGCGTCGCGAAGCCGCAATATATCGCGTCGGCCGCGCCGAGCCGCGCTCCGGTGAGGCCGAGATAGCGGCCGACATGCCCGGGGCAGCGGTTGAGAAACCGGGTCGCGCCGACATCGGGGAACAGGCCGATCCCGGTCTCCGGCATGGCGAACATCGTCTTTTCGGTCGCGACGCGACAGGCGCCGTTGACCGACACCCCGGCGCCGCCGCCCATCGTGATCCCGTCGAGGATCGCGATGTAGGGCTTGGGATAATGGTGGATGCGGCTGATAATGCGGTATTCCTCGGCGAAGAATGTCGAGGTGAAGTCCGGGTCGCCGGCGATGCCCTTGCCCGCCTCGTAGACCGCGCGCACGTCGCCGCCGGCGCAGAACGCGCGGTCGCCGGCGCCCTCGACCAGCACGGCACGGATTTCCGGGTCGCCGGCCCAGGCGCGCAGCGCGGGATCGAACCGCCGGTACATGCCGAGGGTAAAGGCATTGAGCGCCTGCGGCCGGTTCAGCAGCACGGTGCCGACGCCGCCTTCGCAGTCGAAGAGAATTTCCGCGCCTTCAGCCATGAGGACGTTGAGACCACTCGCTCGAAGCCGAGGTATTGACATTTGAACCGTCGCGATCCAAGTATGCGTACATCGCATTAGAATATACGTACATGCCACGAATCACTCTTTACGTACCGGAAGAACTCAAAGATCGGATGGACGCGATTGGTGAAATCGCCAATTGGTCCTCCATTGCCCAAGCTGCCTTTAAAGAGGCAGTCGCACTTAACGCTCTTAGAAGGAATCCGAGCGACATGGAACAGATCATTGAACGTCTTCGCGTGAGCAAGGCGAGAGTTGATCGCGAACGCGAGGGAGCCGGACGGGAATTCGGAAGTATCTGGGCACAACAAGTATCCGAATACGACGAACTTAGACGCATATCTAATTGGACTCGTATAAAAGAAGTCCCGGTACCTTTTACCGTTGAAGCATTAAAAGCTATCATGGATCCAAAACAAACGATGGACCGATATGCTTGGCACGATTTTTGGCAAAGGCACGGTGACGGGGAGGTAAGCGATGCCTTCGCTAAAGGTTTCATAATGGCGGCCGCGGAGGTTTTCGAAGAAGTCGAGCCTCATATATAGGGCGCCTTATTGTTGGATCACTCCGCGCGTCACAACGGGATGACGAGCAGCGTATCGATCTTTTGGCTGTCGAGGACGACGAGGCGCTCGGTGAAGCGGTAGGGCTGGCGGCTGACATCGATGCGGTCGAGGTAGCGGCCGGTGGCGAAGAGGCTGGTCTCGCCGCTGTGCATGACCCGCGCGATAAAGAAGTTGGAGCGCGTCTCGGCCATTTTGCCGTCGAGCGCGAGGATGCGGGTCGGGCCGACCAGATGGCGGTAGCGGTGCGCCTCGAACATCAGCACCCGGCGCAGCGTGGTCACGCGGTCGGCCAGCATGCCGCGCGAGGCGCAGTAGATGATGCCGTGCTTGAGCCCGGCCTCGTGGCTCGCGCGGTCGGTCACCAGATAGCGGCAATCGTCGGCGAAAAAATCCGGCCACTCCTCGAGCCGGTCGTCGTCGATGCAATCGGCGTAGGCGGCGATCAGCTCGTGGATGCCGAGCCGCACTTTGTCGTCCGCCATGTCAGGGCCTCTGCACCGTCGGCGTCGGCCCCTCACCCTCCCATCGCTGCGCGATGGGTCCCTCCCTCTCCCCGCACGCGGGGCGAGGGGTTTCAATTGCGCCGGCGCGCTCCCTCGCCCCGCGTGCGGGGAGAGGGTTGGGGTGAGGGGCCATCATCGATTTCACACGCCCGTCAGCGCGCGGTATTTCTTCCAGAAGCCGCGGATCGCCGCCTCGCTGGCGCGGAAGGTCTGCGATTCGGCGTCGTGGCCGCCCATCATCACGATGCCGTCGCCGTCGTCGTTGTCCTTCAGCGCGCGCTGGACAAAGCCGCCGACGCAGCCGTCCTCCATCGAGATGTAGCCGGCGGCGCCGATCAGATTGCCTTGGCGCAGGCGGCGCTCCTGCATCGCGTCGTCGTCGCCGTCGAAGCCGAGATGCACCCAGTCGAGTTCGGTCCGGTCGACGCCGCGCGGGCGAATGACGCGGACCGCGATCGTGTTGCGCACCTGCTGCAGCACCATGTTGGGGAAGACGGTCAGGATCTGCACCGAAATCTGGTCGCCGAACTCGTCGACCGATTCGACGACCGAATTGTCGGCCAATTTGAGGTCGCTGTCGGCGCGCAGGTTGGCCGCCTTGTAGTCGGCGTCCTCGGCGGCGTAGTCGAGCTTGGCGTAGCTGAAATGGTTGCCGCCGTCCTCGCTGATGTTGATCCCGCCCGGCATCGACAGCCGGTTGATGCGGAACGTCGTCAGGAACGAGTGCAGGATCGAGGCGTGGTAGGTGTCCTTGACGTTCTCGAAATAGAGCTTCCAGTTGTTCGGCAGGATCTGCGTCGAGCGGCCGATGATGCGGGTCGGGCGGCCGTCGAGCACGCGCTTGACGCCGCCGACCACGACCGGCCCGAGATAGGCCTGCAGGTCGGCGACTCGATCGCTGAACGAGCCGAAGACGAGGCCGCACAATTCCGCGACCCGAAGCCGCTGGAGGTGGTGCTCGTCCTTGCGGAACTCGGGCGCCATGCCGCCCTGGCGCTTGACCCCCTTCTCGAAGGCGACGCCGGTCAGGTGGCCGCCGAGGTCGTAGCTCCAGCCGTGGTAGATGCAGGTGATCTCGCGCCCTTGGCCCTTGCCGGTCAGGCACAGGAGGTTGCCGCGATGGGCGCAGCGGTTGACGAAGGCGTTGACCTGGCCGGCCTCGTCGCGCGCGACGATGATTGCGACCTCGCCGATCGTCGTCGCGACCCAATCGCCCGGGCTCGGGATTTCGCTCGCGAGGCAGAGATAGCTCCAGCTCTCGCCCTTGAAGATCGTCTCCTGCTCGCGGGCGTATTGCTCGCGGTCGGTATAGACCCGGAACGGCACCTCGCTGATCCCGTTCGACGGCCAGTTCACCACGCCCTGATGTTCATTGGCAAACCTGACATCGTGCACCGACATTGCGCGACCCTCATGGCTGAAGCGTCTGTTGTGCGAACTATGCGCCTGCCGGGCCAATTCCGTCCATTGATAGGATAACTCGAGCCCACGAAGCCCCCTCCGGCGATGCCGCAGCCGGCGGGCCGTCGCTGTTTTTGCGGCAAGGCCGCGGCGCAAGCAAGCTTCAAGGATTTGATTTAAAAGGTAATTCTCTCGTTAGTCGGCAAATTAACAGCGGCGAAAACAGCGAAATATCAGCGAAATATCAGCGGGGAAACAGCAGGTAACAGCAAACCGGGGCGCCCAGCGGGGTTAGCGAGGCTGCCGCTATGGAAGCCGATTTACCTCTAGAACAAAACAGGTACAATGTCAAGTAAAATTGCCCAGGCGCGCGGCTGCCACGGCGGCAGCGCGCCCGACCCGGCGGATCGCGGTCGGCGGGCGCTTGTAGGTTTTGGCGAAGACCGCGTTGAACCGACGCAGGCTGCGGAACCCTGTCGACAGCGCGATCTCGGTCATCGCCAGGTCGCTCGTATCGATCAGACGCTTGGCGCGCTGGACCCGCGCGGTCTGCGCGACCTGGGTCGGGCTGGCCCCGACATGCTTCTTGAACAGTCGCGCCAGATGCCGGGAGCCGACGCCGAGTCGTTCGGCCAGCGCCTCGACGCCGCTGTCGTCGAGCGCGCCCTCGTTTACGAGACGCATCGCCCGCTCGACCGTGGTCAGCGACCCTTTCCAGGCCGGCGAGAACGGCGCCGTCTCCGGCCGGCAGCGCAGACAAGGCCGATAGCCGGCTGCTTCGGCTGCCGCCGCCGACGGATAATATTCGACATTCTTGCCTTGCGCCGGCCGTACCGGGCAGATCGGCCGGCAATAGATGCCAGTCGTCCTCACGCCGGTGAAGAAGCGGCCGTCATAGGTGCGGTCGCGGCTGACGCGGGCGTGGTCGCATTCGTGGAAATCCAGCATGGCTGCTCGCGGGGACGGAGTCCGATTCCGGCGAGTTTACCGGTTGCGGAACGGGTAGTCATGCGCCGTCGCAAAATACCGCGACAGCGGGTGATCAGACATGGCTTTAGCAGAAGTTGCAAACCAGCCCTCGGACTCATTCAGATGGAAAGTTGTCGCCTTCGCCTTTCTTCTCGCCGCGTTTGCTTGGGGCGTCGGATTTTATGGCCCGTCGGTATTCTTGCGTACGCTGCACGCGGATCGCGGCTGGGCGATCTCGACAATCTCGGCGGCGATCACGATGCATTTCTTGTTCGGCGCAATTCTGGTCGCGTACCTGCCCGAAGCCCATCGCCGCTTTGGCATCGCGCGGGTGACCCAGGCGGGGATCGCCTTCGCGGTGCTCGGCATCCTGGCCTGGGCGAACGCCCGCCAGCCGTGGCAATTGTTCCCGGCGGCTTTGACGAGCGGGGCTGGCTGGGCCGCGACGAGCGGCGCGGCGATCAACGCCATTGTGGCGCCCTGGTTCGACAAAGAGCGACCAAAGGCGCTCGGCCTGGCGTTCAACGGAGCCAGCATCGGCGGTTTGGTGTTCACCCCGCTCTGGGTGGCGCTGATCGGCAAACTCGGGTTCGCCACCGCTGCCGCAGCGATCGGGATTGCGATGGCCGCCATCCTGTGGCCGGTCACGATGCGCTACCTGCAACCCCGGCCGAGCGGCGTCGGGGCGGCCGCCGGACCGCGGCCGCTCCCGCTTATGGGACATGCCGCGTTGCTGCGCGACCGGCGCTTTGTCACGATATCGGCCGCCTTTGCCCTCGGCTTCTTTGCCCAGGTCGGGCTCTTCGCGCATCTCCTGACGCGCCTCGCGCCGGAATTCGGATCGAGCGGAGCGGCCTTGGCGATCAGTCTCACGGCGGTCTTCGCGGTCGCCGGTCGGACGCTGCTCGGTTGGCTTATCGGCGAAGGGGACCGGCGCACCGCGGCTTCGGTCAATTTCCTGGTGCAAGCCTGCGGCACTCTCTTGCTCATTTTTGGCAGCGGCATGCCGCTCCTCCTTTGCGGCTGCATGCTGTTTGGCCTCGGGGTCGGCAATCTGGTGTCGCTGCCGCCGCTGATCATCCAGAAGGAATTCGCCGCGGGCGATGTCGGCCGCGCGGTGGCGCTGACGGTAGCGATCAACCAGGCGGTGTTTGCCTTCGCCCCGGCGGTGGTCGGCGTGTTGCGCGATCTTGCGGGAGGCTACGCGGCGCCGTTCGCGCTGGTCGCGGCGATGCAGCTCGGCGCGGCCGTCATCGTCAGTGCCCGGCGCAAGAGGTGAGGCTGGAAGAGATGCCGGGGATGCCGGTAGAATGGCGGCCACAACACACGGGAGGGCGCGATGAAGTTTCTCAGCGACGAGATGGTGAGCGGCCTGCTGCCGGCGGAGATTTCGTCATTTCCCTCGCCGGTGCCGACGCAGATCGTGTCGAGCGACGAATATCTGCCGGCGCCGCAGAGCGCGCAGCAGCACGAAGTCGAGGCGCGGCTGATCGAGATGAGCGACCGGCTCGCCCAGCACCAGGGCCTGTCGCGGCGCCGGTTTTTCCAGACCGCGGCCGGGATGGCCGCGTCGTTCGTCGCGATGAACAGCGTGTTCGGCCGCTACTTCAACGTCAGCGAGGCCGAGGCAGCGACCCCCGACCTCGCCAACCAGCTCGCCGAGGCGCAATCGGGCCAATTCATCTTCGACGGCCATACCCATTTCCTGCGCGACGACACCCGCCTCATGGGCTTTGTCAAAGGGCGCGAGGCGGTCGGCCAGTTCGGCTGGAACAAGGAGCTTTCCGGCAAGGAACAGACCATCGACGACCTCAAATTCAACAATTACGTCAAAGAGATCTACATGGACAGCGACACCAAGATGGTGATCCTGTCGAATTCGCCGTCGGACGTGCCGGAAGACTGGTTCATCCCGCAGGACCAGGTGTTCAAGACCCGCGCCGCGGTCAACGAGAAGGCCGGGTCGAAGCGCATGCTGGCGCATTTCACCTTCACCCCCGGCTGGGACGGCTGGCTCGACAAGGTCGACGAGGCGATCGAGAGGTACAAGCCCGATTCGTGGAAGGGCTACACGGTCGGCGACAACACCCATAAGGAATCCGCCCAGCATCCCTGGCACGCCGACGACGAAAAGCTGATGTACCCGTTCTACGAAAAGATCTCGAAGACCGGGATCAAGAACGTCTGCATCCATAAAGGGCTGTTCGCGCCGGCGGTGGCCGAGAAGTTCCCGCGCCTCTTGCCCTATGCCGATGTCAGCGATATCGGCAAGGCGGCCAAGGACTGGCCGCACCTCAACTTCCTCGTCTACCACTCGGCCTATCGCTGGGTCGGCGGCAACCCGGCCGACGCGATGGCCGAATTCGACAAGACCGGCCGCTCCTCATGGACCAGCGACCTCGCCGAAATCCCGGAGAAATACGGGGTCACCAACGTCTACGGCGATCTCGGCCAGATTTTCGCGTGGACCGCGGTGGCGCAGCCCCGTTTGGCGGCGGCGCTGATGGGCATGCTGGTCAAGGGGCTGGGGCCGGACCGCATCGTCTGGGGCACCGATGCGGTGTGGACCGGCGCGCCGCAATGGCAGATCGAAGGACTGCGGCGGCTCGAAATCCCCGACGACATGCAAAAGAAATACGGGTTCAAGCCGCTGGGCCCGGCCGACGGGCCGCTCAAGACCGCGATTTTCAGCGGCAACTCGACGCGGCTCTACGGGCTGGAGCAGCACGCCGAGCGGGTGAAGCACGACCGCTTCGCGGTGATAAAGGCGGAGTACCAGGCGAACGGGCCGGGACGCAGCAATCTGCGCTACGGCTATGTGAGCCACCCGGTCTGAATTCAGTTGTCTCCCCGCGCAGGCGGGGGCCCAGGGCAACCGACCCATCGCTCGCCCCTGGGTTCCCGCTTGCGCGGGAAAGACGATGAAATTGCATGGATGAGATTGGCTCGCGTCGAGGGCTAACACGGCGGGGGTTGCTGGCGGCGGCGCTGAGCGGCGGCGCCTCGTCCGACTGGCCGGCATGCGCCGACGAGCCGGCCAAGGTCTCGCAGGCGGATGCTCAGTATCAGAATGTGCCGAAGGGCATGTTCGGCTGCGCCGTCTGCACCTTCTTCGTCCGGCCGCGCTCGTGCAAGGTGGTGAGCGGCGACATCAGCCCCACCGGGTGGTGCAAGCTGTTCGATCTGCCGGATTAACCACGATTCCGCCGCCGCTCGCCGCTGACGATCCCACCTGTAGAGGGTTGGTCTCGCGACAAGGAGAGCCGTCATGCAGAGCTGGGTGCTTCTGGGCGTGCTTATGGTGGCGGAGCTGGTGATGCTGGTGCGGATACCCTCGGCGCTCTTGAGCGGCGCGGTGCCGCTCAACCCGCTCGGCTGGATCGGCTATGGCGAGCTGATGGAGGCGAGCGTCGAGCGGGAGAACGCGCCGGGCGCCTTTTGGCTGATTGTCGCGCTGATGGCGACGGCGGCGGTGTTCTTCGGCTGCGTCATCTATCTCGCGATCGCCCGCGGTCTCGGCTAAGCCCTCTACTCAATCACGACCGCCGGTCCGTCGGCGGCGCGGCGCGGGCGGCGCAGCAGCAAGAGGAACGGCAGCGCCGCGAAGATGATGATCACCATCAGGTGGAAATCGTCGATATAGGCGATCATCTGCGCCTGCCGGGTGATCTCGGCGTTGAGCGCGGCGATGCCGTGAACATTGGTCAGGCTGTAGGGCGTGGCGAGGTTCTGGGCGAGCGGATTGTCCGGACGGACATGCTCGGCGAGCTGCGAGTGGACGATTTGGGTGTTCTGGGCCAACAGCACCTCGACGACCGAGATGCCGACGCTGCCGCCGATGTTGCGCATCAGGCTGAAGATCGCGGTGCCCTGGGTCAGCACGCTGCGCGGCAGGGTCGAGAAGGTGACGATGCTCAGCGGCGTAAACACGAAGCCGAGGCCGAAACCCTGCAGCAACCCGGTCGTGATGTAGGGCCCCATCCCCATCTGCAGCGAGAACCCGGTCATCTGCCACAGCGCGATCGCGGTCAGGGTGAGCCCGCCGAGGATGATCAGCCTGATGTCGACCTTGCCGATGATCCGCGCGACGAGGATCATCGCGACCATCGTGCCGAGGCCGCGCGGCGCGGTGACCAGACCGGCGGTGACCACCGGGTAGCTCATCAATTGCTGCATCATCGTCGGCAGCAAGGTCATGGTCCCGTAGAGCGGCACGCCGATAAGGAACATCAGCAGCGTGCCGCCCATGCAATTCGAATCCCGCAACAGCGCGCGGTTGAGAAACGAGCGCTCGCCGGCGGTCGCGGTATGGACGATGAAGAGATAAAGGCACAGCGCGCCGACGACCGCCTCGACCCAGATCTCGGTCGAGCCGAACCAGTCCTTCAATTCGCCGCGGTCGAGCAGCATCTGGAACGCGCCGATCGCCAGGCTCAAGGTCGCGAAGCCGAACCAATCGAACGCGTCGCGCTGGGCCGGCCTGGTGTCGTGGATAAAGATCATGATCCCGGCGGCTGCGAGCATCCCCGCCGGCAGGTTGATGTAGAACACCCAGCGCCAGCTGTAATCGTCGGTGAGCCAGCCGCCCAAGGCGGGACCGATGATCGGCCCGAGGATCACCCCCATGCCCCAGACCGCCATCGCCTTGGCGTGGCGCTCGGGCGGGTTGATGTGCAACAGCACCGATTGCGACAGTGGCACCAGCGCCGCGCCGCAGACGCCTTGCAAGAGGCGGTAGACGACGAGCTGCGCGAGGCTGGTCGCCGCGCCGCAGAGGGCCGAGGCGACGGTGAAGCCGACCACCGAGACGAGGAAGACGTATTTGATGCCGAGCCGCCCGGCGAGCCAGCCGGTCAGCGGCGTCATGATCGCGGCGGCGACGATGTACGAGGTCACCACCCAGGCGATCTGGTCCTGCGAGCAGGAGAAGCTGCCCTGCATGTGCGGCAGCGCGACATTGGCGATCGTCGTGTCGACGCCCTGCATGAAGGTCGCCAGCATGATCGACGCGGTGATCGCGCCGCGGTTGACCCGCGGGCCGGGCGCCTCGGCGGCCGGCGAGGCGCCGGCGTCGCGAACGGGTCCGAGGCTGCGCATGCGCCATAAGCTGTGCAGCAGGCGCGCCGCTGACAACCGCCGCTGGCGCAGGGCTGGGGAGCGGCCTCACTCCAGCGCGACCGCCGGGCCTTCGACCGCCGGACCTTGGACCGCCGGACCTTCGACCGAACGGGGCGGGCGCCGCAGCAACAGGAGCAGCGGCAGCGACACGGCGATGATGATCACCATGAAATAGAAATCGTTGATGTAGGCGAGCATCTGCGCCTGGCGGGTGACCTCGGCGTTGAGCGCGGCGATCCCGGCCGGGCTTGTCAGGCTGTAGGGCGCGGCGAGATAGGGCGCCTGGGCGAGCGGGTTGTCGGGGCGGATGTGCTCGACCAGCCGCGAATGGATCACCTGCGTGTTTTCGACGAAGAGCGCCTCGACGATCGAGACGCCGACGCTGCCGCCGATATTGCGCATCAGGCTGAAGATCGCGGTGCCTTGCGTCAGGTGCTGGTGCGCCAGGGTCGAGAAGGCGATCGTCGACAGCGGCGTGAACACGAAGCCGAGGCCGAAGCCCTGCAGAATCCCCGAAACCAGCAGCAGGTTCATGTTCATGGCGAGGGAGAAGCCGGTCATCTGCCACAGCGAGATCGCGACCAGCGCCAGCCCGGCGAAGATGATGAGCCGGGTGTCGATCTTGCCGATGATCCGCGCCACCAGGACCATCGCGATCAAGGTGCCGACGCCGCGCGGCGCGGTCACGAAGCCGGCGGTCACGACCGGGTAGTTCATCAGCGTCTGCATCATCGTCGGCAGCAGCACCATCGTGCCGTTGAGGATGATGCCGACAAAGAACATCAGGATGATGCCGGCGGTGAAATTGGCGTCCTTCAGCATGCTGCGGTTGAGGAACGAGCTGGCGCTCGTCGTCGCGGTGTGGACGACGAAGAGGTAGAAGCACAGCATCGCGACGATCGCCTCGACCCAGATTTCGGTCGAGCCGAACCAGTCCTTCAATTCGCCGCGATCGAGCATCATCTGCGCCGCGCCGACCGCCAAGCTCAGCATGCCGAAGCCGAAGACATCGAAGCGCTCGCGGTGGCCGTGCCGGTTGTCGTGGATGAAGACCGCGATGCCGAGCGCGCACACCACGCCGACCGGCAGGTTGATGTAGAATACCCAGCGCCAGGTGAAATTGTCGGTGAGCCAGCCGCCGAGCGCCGGGCCGATGATGGGCCCCAGCATCGTGCCGATGCCCCAGATCGCCATCGCCTGGCCGTGCCGCTCGGGCGGGTTCGCGCGCAGCAGCACCGATTGCGACAGCGGCACCAGCGCCGCGCCGCAGACGCCCTGCAGCAGACGGTAGAAGACCAGCTGCACCAAGCTGTTGGCCGAGCCGCACAAGGCGGAGGCGATGGTGAACCCGATCACCGAGACGAGGAACACGTACTTGATGCCGAAGCGGCCGGCGAGCCAGCCGGTGAGCGGCGTCATGATCGCGGCGGCGACGATGTACGACGTTACCACCCAGGCGATCTGGTCCTGCGAGCAGGACAGCGATCCCTGGATATGCGGCAGCGCGACGTTGGCGATCGTCGTGTCGACGCCCTGCATGATCGTGGCGCAGGTGATCGACGCGGTGATCGCGGCGCGATTGATCCGCGGCGCCGGCGCACCTTCCCCGACCGCGGCGCTCCCGTCGGTTGTCCCCAGGCTGCGCATTGCCGCCACTGTCGGCTACGGCCGCCGTGCTGGCAACCGCCGCCGGCGCGGCGGGGACTTGTCCGGAAAGCGTGGTGGCCCACCGCGAGTTGCCTTAGACCTCTAGCCCATGCGCTACAGCAGGTGGGCTCTTCTGATCTTCGGCGCCGGGGCGCTGCTCGGGCTCGCCGTCGTCTCGGCCGGGCTGCCGCGGCTCGGCCGCGTCGCCAGCCTGACGATGGCGGCCGGCATCGTCTTGCTGCCCGTCGCCTTCGTCGCCGATTGGCGCCGCCCTCGACCCGCCGCGAAGGCCGGCAAGCGGCGCGCGCCGGCGAAAGGCAAGCGCCGCGCGCCGGCCCGGCGCAGCCGCGCCAAGGCCAAGCGCTAGAATCGCCATGCCCGCTCGTCATGCCCGCTCGTCATGCCCGCTCGTCATGGGAGTCTCTCCGGCCGCGCGCTTCCCCCTTCGCGCCGCCTCGTACTAGGATCGGGGCGACAGCACGCGTGTAAACCGTGCCGAACCCTTACGGAGGAAGTGCCATGGCGAAGAAGAAAATCGCGGTCGTCTGCACCGGCGCGGTGGGCGGCTATGCCGGCGCGCACATGGTCAAGGCCGGCGAGGACGTGACCTTTATCGATTTTTGGCCCGAGCATGTCGAGCACATGAAAAAGCACGGGCTGACGATCACTCATCTGAAGGACGTCGAGCCGTTCACCGTGCCGGTGCGCGCGCTGCACGTCACCGAGGCGCAGCAATTGTCGAAGGAGAAGCCGTTCGACATCGCCTTTATCTGCACCAAGAGCTACGACACCGCCTGGGCGGCGACGATGTTCAAGCAGTATCTGGCGCATGACGGCTACATGGTCTCGCTGCAGAACTGCATGAACGAGGAGACCATCGCCGGGGTCGTCGGCTGGGGCAAGACCTTGGGCTCGATCGCCAGCTCGATCACCGTCGGCCTCAACGAGCCGGGCCTCATCGCCCGCGCCGCCGGCAAGTCGGGCACGACGCACACCGTGTTCCGCGCCGGCGAGGTGCACGGCCGCGTCACCGGGCGCGCCCAGGAGGTCTGCGCCCTCCTCGCCAACGCCGACAGCGCGATGGTGACCGAGAATTTGTGGGGCGAGCGCTGGTCGAAGCTCGTCACCAACGTCATGGGCAACGGGCTCTCGGCGTGCACCGGGATGATCACCAAGGACATGATGAAGAACGACGCGATCCGGCATTTCTCGACCCGGCTCGGCAGCGAGGCGATCCGCGTCGGCCAGGCGCTCGGCTACACCTTTGACGAGGTGAGCCACATGGACCCTGAGACGATCGCCCGCGCCGGCGAGGGCGACGCGGCGGCGACCAAGGAGATCGACCACCACCGGCTCGAGGAGGCCAACCGGCCCGGCGGTGGCGAGCACCGCCCGTCGATGGGCCAGGACATGGTCAAGGGCCGCCGCACCGAGATCAATTTCCTCAACGGCTTTGTCGTCGCCAAAGGCAAGGAGGTCGGCATCGACGCGCCGACCAACGCGATCCTCACCGACATCGTGACGCGGGTCGAACGCGGCGAATTGAAGCCCGACCCGAAGCACATCACCGACCTGCGGCTGAATTAAGCCGTCGTTGCGAGAGGCTGCGAGGCGACGAAGCAATCCCGGTCGGATTAGCCACCATCGGCGCGAGATTGCTTCGCTTCGCTCGCAATGACGGGAGGTAGCATGCTCGCTGTCGTCAACACGCCGGGCGAGGCGGCGCCGGTCGCGATAAACGAGGTGGCGGAGCCGCGGCCGGCGGCGAACGAGGCGCTGGTCGCGGTGCACGCCTTCTCGCTCAATCGCGGCGAAATGCGGCTGTTCGAGGTGCGGCCGCGGGGCTGGCGGCCGGGTCAGGACATCGCCGGGGTGGTGGTGCGCCAGGCGGCGGACGGCAGCGGTCCGCCGGCCGACACGCGCGTCCTCTGCCTGACCGACTGGGAAGGCTGGGCCGAGCGCGCCGCGGTGCCGAGCCACCGCATCGCGGCGCTGCCGGACAACGTATCGTTTGCCGCGGCCGCAGCGCTGCCGGTCGCGGGCCTCACCGCGCTGCGCACCCTGCGCCACGGCGCGCCGCTGTTGGGCAAGCGGGTGCTGGTGACCGGCGCGGCCGGCGGGGTCGGCAACCTCGCGGTGCAGCTCGCGGCGCGGTCCGGCGCGCGGGTGACGGCGGTCGTCGGCGGCGCGGAGCGGGCCAAGGTGCTCGACGGCCTCGGCGCGGCTGAGATCGTCACCGGCATCGACGAGGCGCAGGGCCGGTTCGAGCTGATCCTCGAAGCCGCCGGCGGCGCGTCGCTGACCGCGGCGATCGCGCGGGTCGCGGCCAAGGGCGTCGTCGTCCTCTACGGTAATTCGTCGGGCGAGCCGGCGCCGCTCAATTTCCGCGACTTCGCCGAGCACCAGAACGCCCGGCTGCAGGGGTTCCACTATTTCACCTGCGAGCCCGAGGAGAAATTCGGCCCCGACCTGACGCTGCTGGTGTCGCTGGTCGCCGACGGCTCCTTAAAGCCGCGCATCGTCGAGCACGATTGGCACGAGATCCCGGCGGCCGGCGCGCGGCTCATCGGCCGCGGCGTCGCCGGCAAGGCGGTCTTCCGCATTCCGCAAATCGAACCGAGGAGGATGGGATGGTTATCAAAGTGGGCGACAAGATCCCGAGCGTGACGCTGCGCCACCTGAACGAGGACGGCAGCGTCAACGCGGTGTCGGCGGACGATTACTTCAAGGGCAAGACGGTCGCGGTGTTCGGGCTGCCGGGCGCCTATACCCGCACCTGCTCGTCGCGGCATCTGCCGGGGTACGTGACGAATTCGGCGGCGCTGCAGGGCAAGGGCATCGACGAGATCGCCTGCGTCTCGGTCAACGACGCGTTTGTGATGGGCGCCTGGGGCAAGGAGCACAGCGCCGGCGGTAAGGTGACGATGCTTGGCGACGGCTCGGGCGAATTGACCGCGGCGCTCGGCCTCACCGTCGACCGGCGGGAGGCCGGCATGGGCATCCGCTCGCAGCGCTATTCGATGGTGGTGCAGGACGGCGTCGTCGTCGAGCTCAATGTCGAGCCGTCGGGCGAATACGGCGTCTCCAGCGCCGAGGCGATGCTGGGGCGGCGGTAGGCAGCGCACCCTCACCCTCCCACGCTTCGCGTGGGCCCCTCCCTCTCCCGCAAGCGGGAGAGGGGTTATTAGCGCGACCCTTAACCCTCTCCCGCTCGCGGGAGAGGGTGCCGAGCGCAGCGCGGCGGGAGGGTTCAGTGCACCGACGCGCTGCTGCTTGACCCGCCGCTACCCGCGAGGGCGAAGCCGATGGGCGGGCGCTCGGGGGCCTTGAAGCCCTGCGGGCGGTCGTCCTCGACGATCTCGCCGTCGAGCGCGAGGCGGCCGTCGACCACCGTCAGCGACAGGGTCCGCCGCTCGCCGTCTTCGGGCTGGTCGAGCAGCAATTCGGAGATCGGGTCCTCGACCAGGCCCTGGATCGCCCGCTTCAGCGGCCGCGCGCCAAACGCCGGGTCCCAGCCCAATTCGGCCAGGCGGCGGCGCGCCGCCTCGTCGAAGACCAGCGAGAGACCGCGGTCCGCCAGCCGGGCGTTGACCCGGGCGAGCTGGATGTGGACGATCCGCGACATCTCCTCGCGCCCGAGCCGGCCGAACACCAGCACATCGTCGAGCCGGTTGAGGAACTCGGGCCGGAACGCCTTGCGCACCGCATCCATCACCTCACCGCGGGCGAGGCCGACATCGTCGTGCTCGCCCAAGGCCAGCAGCGCCTCGGCGCCGAGGTTCGAGGTCATGATCAGGATCGCATGGCGGAAATCCGCGGTGCGGCCCTGGCCGTCGGTGAGGCGCCCGTCCTCCATCGCCTGGAGCAGCACGTTGAGCACGTCGGGATGCGCCTTCTCGACCTCGTCGAGCAGCACGACCTGGTACGGCTTGCGGCGAATCTTCTCGGCCAGGGTGCCGCCGTCGTCGTAGCCGACATAGCCCGGCGGCGAGCCGATCATCCGCGACACGGTGTGGCGCTCCATGTACTCGGACATATCGAGCCGGGTGACCGCGTTCTCGTCGTCGAACAGGAACTCGGCGAGCGCTTTCGCCAGCTCGGTCTTGCCGACGCCGGTCGGGCCCAGGAACAGGAACGAGCCGGTCGGCCGCGCCGGGTCCTTGAGGCCGGCACGGGCGCGCCGCACCGCCTTCGAGACCGCGCGCACCGCCTCCTTCTGGCCGACGACCCGGCGGGCGAGGTTGTCTTCCATGTCCTTGAGGCGCTGGCGCTCGGCTTCGAGCATGCGCTCGACCGGGATGCCGGTCCATTTGGTGACGACCGCGGCGACGTCGCGCGCGGCGACCTCCTCGCGTTCGGTCGAGGCGCGGGCCTCGGCCTCGGCGAGCCGGCGCTCGAGGTCGGGGATGATCGAATAGGTGAGTTCGCCGGCCTTGCTCCAATCGCCGTCGCGCTGGGCGCGCTCCAGGCCGGTGCGGGCCTGGTCGAGCTCCTCCTTGAGCCGGCGGTCCTCATGGCGGCGCGACTGCGAGGTCTGCCATTCCTCGACCGCCGACGCCTCCGCCTTCTCGGCGTCGGCGAGTTCGGTTTCGAGCTTGGCCAGACGCTCCTGCGAGGCGCGGTCGGGCTCGGCCTTCAACGCCTCGCGCTCGATCTTGAGCTGCATGACGCGGCGGCTGACCGCATCCAACGCCTCGGGCTTGCTGTCGATGGCGATGCGCACCCGCGACGAGGCTTCGTCGATCAGGTCGATTGCCTTGTCGGGCAGGCGCCGGTCGCCGATGTAGCGCGCCGACAATTGCACCGCCGCGACGATCGCCGCGTCGGTGATGCGGACGCCGTGATGCATCTCGTAGCGGCTCTTGAGGCCGCGCAGGATCGACACCGCGTCGTCGGCCGACGGCTCGTCGATCGTCACCGGCTGGAAGCGCCGCGCCAGCGCCGCGTCCTTCTCGATGTAGCGGCGGTATTCGTCCGGGGTGGTGGCGCCGATGCAGCGCAATTCGCCGCGCGCCAGAGCCGGCTTCAGCATGTTCGAGGCGTCGATCGCGCCGTCAATGCGGCCGGCGCCGACCAGCATGTGCAATTCGTCGATGAAGACGATGATCTGCCCGGCGGCGGCTTGGATTTCCGCGAGCACGGCCTTCAGCCGCTCCTCGAACTCGCCGCGGAACTTGGCGCCGGCGACCAATTGCGTCAGGTCGAGCGCCAGCACCCGGCGGTTCTTCAACCCTTCCGGCACGTCGCCGGCGGCGAGCCGCTGGGCGAGGCCCTCGACGACGGCGGTCTTGCCGACCCCCGGCTCGCCGATCAGCACCGGGTTGTTCTTGGTGCGGCGCGCCAGCACCTGGATGGTGCGGCGGATCTCGTCGTCGCGGCCGATGACCGGGTCGAGCTTGCCGTTCTTCGCTTCCTCGGTGAGGTCGCGCGAGTATTTGGCGAGCGCTTCCCAATTCTGCTCGGCCGACGCCTCAGTCGCCTTGCGGCCCTGGCGCCAATGCTCGACCGCCTCGGCCAAGGCCTTCGGATCGACGCCGGCGCCGGTGAAGATCACCCGCAGCGCCTGCTGCCGGGCAAGGCTCTCCAAGAGCCGCTCGGCGGTGACGAACTTGTCGCCGCCGGCGCGCGCCGCTTCGAACGCGGCCTGCAGCACGGCGGCCAGCTCGGACGACATGTAGACCGGGAACGGGCCGTTGCCGGGCACCCGCTCCAGCCGCTCCAGCCGCTCCTCGGCGGCGGTTTTCAAAAGGTCGGGATCGCCGCCGGCGCCGCGCACGATGCGCGCGGCGAGACCCTCGCCGTCGTCGAGCAGCGCCTTCAGCAGGTGTTCGGGGATGCAGTTCTGATGGCGCCCGGCGAGGGCTTCCATCTGCGCGGCTTGCAGGATTCCGCGCGCGCGTTCAGTGAAATTCGCGAAGTCCATAAAGGCACCTCGTTATGGTCCGCCCTCAAGGAGGCGCGGCTGGCGCCGATCGGCCCGCCCCATGCGCGGCCGCCAGCGTCATGCAGGAAAGATGGGTGCCGGTACTACAAAATCAAGCTGTAGCTCCGTCAATTCAGGACCGATTCGATCCTATTTATCGCGGATGCCCGGCTACAGATCAGGTGCGCAGCGCCAATAAATTCACCACGGAGAGCACGGAGGGTCTCGAGCTTTTCGGCATCTCCGTACCCTCTGTGTCTCCGTGGTTGACTTTTTACGGCTTCGTCGCGTTTGAAAATCGTCCTTTATTCAGCGAGCCAAGCGTGGCCGGCAGGACGGTCGAGCCGTTGACCAACCCCTTGGTGAAGCTCACGTCATCCTTGCCGTCGAAGACGCGATCACGGCGAGGCGGTGCGGCCGCCTGCCCGACCGCCAACCTTGCGGCCCGCGCCGCGCTGCCGCCACGAGCTGCGCGGGGATTGTCCGGCGCCGCCGTCGCGGCGCAGAAACGCCGGGAGACCGTTCTCATTTCCCGCCGACGCCCGCTGTCCCTGGGCTGATGCACGCGAGTGGTTTGCCGGCGCGGCGGGCTGGGCGTTGGCGGATGCCGGGCGGTTGCCGGGGGCCTGCCTGCCCCTCCCCGCATGCGGCCTCGGCGCGGCCCGCTGGGCGGCGCGCAAGGGGGGACGCGGCTCGGACGGCTCGGCGCGGCTGGCCGCCGGCAAATCCGCCGGCAGCGGCACGATCTTGAGCTTCAGCCGGGTGAGCTTTTCGATGTCGCGCAGGTACGGCCGCTCGTCGTCGTCGCAGAACGAGATCGCGATCCCGGCGGCGCCGGCGCGAGCGGTCCGGCCGATGCGGTGAACGTAATCCTCCGGCACGTTCGGCAATTCGAAATTGATCACGTGCGACACCGCCTCAACATCGATCCCGCGGGCGGCGATGTCGGTGGCGACGAGAACGCGGGTGTGGCCGGCCCGGAAACCGGCCAGCGCCCGCTCGCGCTGCGGCTGCGACTTGTTGCCGTGAATGGCGATGGCCTCGATGCGGGCTTCGAGCAGATGACGCACCACCCGGTCGGCGCCGTGCTTGGTGCGGGTGAAGACCAGCACCCGCTCGAATGCCGGGTCACGCAACAGGCTGGCGAGCAGAACCCGCTTTTGCGGCATCGGCACGAACACCACCCCCTGGTCGACGCGCTCGACCGTCGTCGCCACCGGGGTCACCGCCACCTTGACCGGATCTTTGAGGTAATCCTCGGCGAGCGCGGCGATGGTGCGGGGCATGGTCGCCGAGAACAGCAAGGTCTGGCGCTCGCGCGGCAATAGCTTGACGATACGCCGCAGCGCATGAATAAAGCCGAGGTCGAGCATGCGGTCGGCCTCGTCGAGGACCAGCACCTCGACGGTCGCCAGGCTGAGATCGCGCCGGTCGATCAGGTCGAGCAGCCGGCCCGGGGTGGCGACGAGAATATCCACCCCCGACGCCAGCTGGCGCTGCTGGGTGACGAGCGAGACGCCGCCGAAGACGACGGCGGTGGAGAGGCGCAATTGCCGGCCATAGGCGCGAAAATTGTCGGCGATCTGGCTGGCCAGCTCGCGCGTCGGGCTCAGCACCAGAACCCGGCAGCCACGCGAAACGCGGCGCGCGGGTATGGCGGCAAGCCGGTGGAGGATCGGCAGGGCGAACGCCGCGGTCTTGCCGGTACCGGTTTGGGCGATGCCGCACAGGTCGCGGCCGCCGAGGATGTGCGGGATGGCCTGGGCCTGGATCGGGGTCGGGGTTTCGTAACCTTCGGTGGCGAGCGCCTGCAGAATCGGGACAGCAAGCCCGAAATCGGAAAAATTGGTCAAGTTGACAGCCTCTCAAGGATCATGGGTCCGACAGCGCGCGCCAATTCGGCGCGACCTGTCGGGTCGGAAGACGACCCGCGCGATAAGGGCTGTCCGGATGTAGGCAGGGGATAAAGATCGAAGCCAGTTCCCGCGGTTTCGGCGGGACCGCTCACGCGGTTTCGATCACGTAGCTCGATAGGAGCACGAACGCTGCTGGCGCTTATGTATAGTGAAACGCGCCGAAGAGCAAGCCGGCGTCCGCCAACGGCTCTCGGAATCCCAAAACCAAGCGCGGAAAATCAATTTTCCGGCGGCGAATTCTCCTCCGCGGCGACTGTCGGGGCAATGGCGTCGTCGGAGGCCGACTGTTCCTGCTGGCGCTTTAATTTCTTTTCCTCTTTTTTCGCCTGCTTTTTGCGTTCGCGCTCGATGCGCTCAAAGCGGTAATTGGGTTTGAACGGCATGGGCGCTCCATCGCTTGTCGCCGGATGCCTATTGCCCGGCGGAGATCTAGTCGGGATTAATAGCGAAAACCGGAAGCCGGCGACACTCATCCGTAAAGCATCGGAGCCGGGCGGGACGGACTGGTCATGCCGCGCCGAGCCGGAAGCCGCTGAGCCCGTCCTTCTCGATCTCGGCGGGCAGGTCGAGCTCCCATTGCAGGTAGGCGCGCATCGCCCGCTCGGCGCCGTCGGTGCCGTCGTGCCGGTTGTGGTTCCAGAAGATGAAGTCGATGCGCTCGGCATCGGGCGGGCTGTCGGGCGTCGCGGCGACCGACAGCCCGGCGTCGCGCCAGGCCGCGACGCCGCCGGCGACGAGGGCAAGCTGGGCCGCGCTCAGCTCGGCGAGATCGGCGACGGCGAGCTTGGCGACATCGAGGTCGTCGGCGAAGACGACGATGCGCCGGGCGCCGAGGAGCCGGCCCGGCAAGCGATCGAGGCGGGGGCGAATCGTCCATGCCGCGCCGGGTGGATGCCCGGCCCGGAACGCCGCGCTGGAGCCGAGGACGATGGCCGCTGCGCCGTCGCTCAACAGCGCCGCCGCCTCGCCGGCGGTGACGATCGCCACCGCCGGCAGGGCCGGCGGCATCGGCTCGCCCGTCCCCTGCTCCAAGGCGGCGCCGTCGAAGGCATGGTCGAGCACCGCGACGTCCCAGCCCATCTGCTGCAGCCAATGCGCGCTCATCACCGCGCGGGCGCCATGGTCGTCCGCCAGCACCAGCCGCGCGCCGCGGGTGCCGACCCAGCGGTCGATCGCCTGCACCAGCTGGCCGCCCGGCGCCGAGACCGAGCCGGTCAGACGGCCGGCGGCGAATTCCTCGGGGGTGCGGACGTCGAGCAGATAGGTCGTCCGGCTCGCCGCCTCGCGCTGCCACGCAGCGAACGTCGCGCGGTCGATATGCTTCACGCCAAACTTCGTGGCGACCGCGGCGGCGCGCGGCGCGGCGGCGGCGATCGCGGCGGCGCTGACCGGCGCCACGGCCGCCTGGGTGTCGCGCTCCAATTCGAGGCCGGCGAGCCGCCAGCCCTGGGTCCCGCCTTGCAGCGAGACGATTTTGTTCGGGACCCCGGCGTTGATCAGCGACTGCGCGCCGATGATGCTGCGCGTGCGGCCGGCGCAGGAGACGACGACCAGCGTGTCGGGGTCGGGCACCAGATCGGCGAAGCGGTAGACCAGCTCGGCGCCGGGGCAGGTCTGCGCGCCGGGGACGTGGAAGCGGTTGAACTCGTCGACCGTGCGGCTGTCGAGGATTTTGAGGTTTTTGCCGGCGCGCTGCATCTCGGCGAGCTCGGCGGCGGTGACGTGCGGCGTGTGGCTGTCAATCTCGACGATCTCGGCGAACCCCTTGCTCGGCACGTTGCTGCTGGGAAACAGCGGATGGCCGGCCGCCGACCATGCGGCGACACCGCCGTCGAGGATGTGGACATCGCCGTAGCCGAGATGCGCGAGACGCCGGGCCGCGCGCAAGGCGACCCCGTCATTATCGTCGACCAGCACGATGTGGACCGATTTGCGCGGCACCAGCCGCAGCATTTCCAGCTCGAGCCGGCTGTAGGGCAGGTTCACCGCAAGCAGCGGGTGGCCGTCGCAATGCTGGCCCTCCTCGCGCACGTCGAGAACGGCGATCTCGCCGCCGTCGGCGAGCCGATCGCGCAAGATCGCGACGTTTATCGATTGGGCCTCGGCCATTTTTGCCCTCCAGGCTCGCTGATGCGATGAGACAACTATGTCGCGGCAATTTCCAACGCGCCACCCGGCAATGCCGCGGAAGGCGCGGCGTATAGCCCGGGTCAAGCCTGCCAGGGTGCGCTTTGCGATCCTCGCACCCTCAGGGAGGCCTTACAGTTTCAACAACCGCTTGGCGTTGCCGTTGAGGATTTTCGCCTTGTCCGCCGCCGAGACCGGCAGCCGCTCGCCCCAGCTGGCGCCCGGCGGGTTGTCGACGAACGGGTAGTCGACCGAGAACAGCACGCGGTCGATGCCGATCTCCTGGATGCAATGGAGCAGCGCCGGGTCGGAGAAGAAGCCGCTGGTCGTCACCCAGAAATGCTCGGTGAAGGCGTCGCGGAACCAGCTGGGGCCGCGGCCGTCGCGGGCAAAGCCCATGTTGATCCGCCACAGATAGAGCGGCAACCCCTCGCCGAGATGGCCGAGGACGATCTTCAAGCCCGGATATTTCTCGAAGACGCCGCTCAGCACCAGGCGAACGCCCTGGGTCGCGGTCTCGACCGTGAAACCCCAGGCAGCGCGCAGGATGGTCGGGAATTTTTCGACGTAATCCTTGTAGTAGACCTCGATCACCCGCGGGTCGGGGATCGAGGGGTGCATGTAGAGCGGCACGTCGAGCGCGGCGGCGCGCTCGAACACCGGCCAGAAGCGCGGGTCGTCGATGAAGAGGCCGTTGGTGAGGCCGTGGATCATCGCGCCCTTGAAGCCGAGCTTGGTGACGGTGCGCTCCAATTCGTCGGCGGCGCCCTTGGGATCGGCGGTCGGCAGCGCCGCGAACGCGGCGAAGCGGTCGGGGTGCGCCTGCACGGTCCGGTGCAGCCGGTCGTTGACGCCGCGGGCGAGCCTGACGCCGGTCTCGGCGTCGACCTTTTGCAGCGAGGGCGCGGCGTGCGAGAGGACCTGAAAGTCGATGCCGGCCTCGTCCATCTCCTTGAGACGCAGTTCGCCGAGGTCGTACAGCCGCTCGGGGACTTTCGGCATGTTGGCCGCGCCCTGCGGCGGCACCGCGTCTAGGCCTTTGAAATGGGTCGCCAGCTCGGGGTCGAGATAATGCTCTTCGAGGGCGATGATTTGGGGTTTTGTCGGCATCCGCGTCCTCCCGAAATCGTCAGCGCGGGGTTTTAGATCAAATGCGCCGCCGGGTCACGCGGCGGGCTCCGTGTCGCGAGCGATCATCGCCCGCAGCGCCGCGTGCACCGGCGCGCCGGGGCCCAGCCGCCGGCTCGCCTCCTGATGAATGACGCGGGCAAGCTCGGGCTGGCGGCCGAGCAGCTCGAAGAAATCGACGATGTCGAGGGTCAGCAGGGTGCAAGACCGCGGGGCGGATACGGTCGCGTTGCGCGGCTCGCCGGTCAGCAGCGCGAGCTCGCCGAAAAACGAACCGGCGCCGAGCCGCAGCGGCTGCGGCGTCAATTCGATCTCGACCTCGCCGTCGGCGACAAAAAACATGCAGTCGCCGGGTTCTCCGCGCCGCACGATGACCGCGTTGGCGGGATAGTCGCGGGCGCGCAGCAGCCGGGCCACCTCGGCGATCAGCGTCGCGCCGAGATTGTGAAAGAACGGCACCTTGGCGACGAGCTCCCAGGTGCGCAGGAATTCGCGGCGGCGCATCTCCTCGGCATAGCCGGTGGCGAGGATGCCGGCGAGCAGCGCGAACACCATGATGCCGCAGACCATGACGAGGCCGGCAAGCATCCTGCCGGCGATGGTTTGCGGAATGACGTCGCCATAACCGGTCGTGGTCAGGGTGACGATCGCCCACCACAGCGCCGCCGGGATCGAAGAGAACGCAGGATCGCTGCCCCGCTCCAGCAGATAGGCCAGGCTCGCGGCGGTGAGCAGCACGATGACGAGACCCAGCAGGACCGAGAGCAGCGCCTGGCGGGCATGGGTGATCACCCGCTCCAGCATGGACAGGCCGGGCGAATAGCGGACGTATTTGAAAACCCAGATAAAGCCGATCAGCGTCGCGTCGCGACTGTCGGGAAGCGCGATGAAGCCGGGCAGCGCGGCGAGCAGGTCGTAGACCCCGCCGAACGAGGCGGCCCAGGAAAGCCGTGCGCGCCACACGCCGCGATGCTCGGCGCCCGGCGCTCCCGGGGCGGCGATCAACCGCAGCACGTAATCGAACACGAAGAACCCGGCGATGACGTCGAAGACATCGGTCAACGGCGCGCCATAGGCGGCACGCCAGTCCTCCACGGTAAGCGCCAGCATGACCGCGATGCCGGCGGCGACCATCGCATGGTGCAGCGAGCGCCACAGCCAAGCCACCATGTCCGGGGCGCCGGGCTGGAGCAGGCGATAGAGTCGCTGACGATCCATCAGCGCATTGTAATCGCCGCAACCCGCTCGCCGACAGAGCGTTCGTTCCCGCCCGCGGCGCACGCTGGCGGTCTGCCATGGACGCCCGCGCGCAGCCGCAAACGGCCAATCTCTTGCGATGTCGGCGGGGCGCACATAGCATCGTGCGTGATGAGAGGAGTTACCCCGATTTCGAACAGCTACACAACCCGGGTCACCGCGGCGGCGCTCGTGCTGCTAGGCGCGCTATGGGCATCGACCGCCAGCGCCGCTTCCGGCGAAGTATTGGCCCTCAGCGGATCGCCGGTCATCGAAACCGGGTCTCAGAAACGCGCGGCCGCGGTCGGCGATTCGGTCGAGACGGGTGACACGATCGACGCGCCCGAAGACACCAAGGTCCGGCTGCGCATGAATGACGGTTCAATCGTCACCATCGCGGCGGGAACCCGGCTCACCATCGACAAATACGATGTCGATGCCTCGGGCTCGCGGCAGGCGGCCGAGCTGTCGTTGTCCAAGGGCCTGGTCCGTAGCGTGGTCAGCAGCGGCGGCGAGACGCCGAACTTCGAGATCAAGACCGCGACCGGCGTCGCCGCGGTGCGCGGCACCGAATGGTACGTCGACGCCGAAGGGCAGACGACCAAAGTCTATGTCGTTACCGGCAATGTCAGCCTCGCCGACCCGGCCGGCGCCAACGCCGTGACAATCCCGCCAATGTCGGCTTCATCGGTCGACGCGCATAAAAAGCCGACCCCGGTCCGGCCGATCACCCAGGACGAGCTGCAAGCCCTCGTCGAGCGCACCGCATTTTACGACGGGCTATGCCAATGCCTCGATCAGAAATCGATCGCGCTGGGAAGCTGCCTGCTGACAAGCGAAGCGTGCAAGGCAAGCTGCGCGGCCGTTCCATACAGCTTCGTGCCGTACGCGCGCGGGAGCTGCGGCAACCCCTGAACCGGCATACTCGCACCCTAGCGGTTTTGGGGTCGCCGGCTGTCCTCATCCGGTAGGGGCCGGGATGCGTTGTAGGCTGGAACATTGAGCTGGCTGCGTCTGCGCGAGGCGGCGGTCGGGCTGATCGCGGCCGGCCTCATAATGACTTTCGCGCATTTCTACGGGTCGAGCGAACTGCGCGGACTCGAGACCGCCTCGCTCGATCTGCGCTTCCGGCTGCGCGGCCCGGTGCCGGCTGGGCCGGAAACCGCGCTGGTCGTGATCGACGATGCGAGCCTCGCGGCGCTCGGCCGGTGGCCCTTCAGCCGCGCGATCTTCGCCCAGGCGGTCGATCGGATCGCCAGCGCCGGTGAAAAGGTAATCGCCTTCGACATCTTGTTCAGCGAGCCCGAGGAGACGGTTTCGGCCACGCTGCGCGCCGCCGCCAGCGGCGAGAGCGACACGCTGTCGCCCGAAGAGCGGAAGGCGCTGCAAGCCGCCCTCGATCGCCTCGGTTCGCGCTCTCCCGACACCGAGTTCGCCAGGGCGATCGGCGCCGCCGGAAATGTGCTGTTCCCGCTGGCGTTGACCTTCACCGGGCCGCGCGAGGCGGCGTTGCCGGCCTATGCCGACAGCGCGGGCTACGTCCAGTTCGACCGGAGCCCGCAACCTCCGGTGTTCCCGCTGCGCCCGGTGGCGGCGGTGCTGCCGATCCCCGGATTGGCCAAGGCGGCAGCCGGGCTCGGGCATGTCGACATCGCCTACGACAGCGACGGCAGGCCGCGTTACGACTATTTGGCGCTGCCCTTGGGGGCGGATTTCATCGCCTCGCTGCCGGTACGCGCGGCGGCCACCTACCTCGACGTGCCGTGGCCAAAGGTTGCGGTGGCGCTCGGCAGCTACGTGCGCATCGGCGCACTGGAAATTCCGACCGATCGCGCGATGCGGCTGTTGATCAACTACCGCGGCCCGCGCGGCACGTTCCCGACCTTCTCGTTTGCCGATCTGGTCGCGGGGCGGGTCCCCACCGAGGCGCTGCGCGGGCGCATCGTGCTGATCGGCGCCTCCTTTATCGGCAACAGCGACAGCAACGCCGCGCCGTTCGGCAGCACCATGCTGCCCGGAACCGAGCGGATGGCCAACATCATCGACACGATCCTTCACCGCGACTGGATCCGCACCGACATCACCGCGTCCTCGTTCGCCGTGGTCGCCGCGGTCTTGCTGATCGCGGCGCTGGCCGGCGCCGCCGCCACCCGGCTGCGCACCCGCGCCGGGCTTGTCGCCGCCCTGATCCCGTTGGTGGCCTGGTGCGGTGCGGCGCAGATCGCGTTCCTGCAGGGCATCTGGCTGCCTCTGGTCTGGCCGCTGATCGCGTTGACCGCGGCGATGGCGGCGATCCTGCTGTTCCGCTATTGGGTGGTCGATCGCGAAGGGCGCCACGTGATGGCGGCTTTCGAGCACTACCTCGCGCCCGAATTCGTCAAGATGCTCGCCGCCCATCCCGACCGGCTGCGGCTCGGCGGCGAAGCGCGCGAGATCACCCTGCTGTTCAGCGATATCCGCGATTTCACCTCGATCGCCGAGCAGTTCAAGCAGAACCCGGCCGGGCTCGGCCGCCTGATCAACCACGGGTTCCTCAGCCCGATGAGCGATTTGATCATGAGCCGCCGCGGCACCATCGACAAATACATGGGCGATTGCATCATGGCGTTCTGGAACGCCCCGCTCGATGTCCCCAACCATGCCGACGAAGCCTGCGCCACGGCGCTGGCGATGAATGCGGCGATCGGCGGCATCAACGAGTCGTTCGCGGCCGACGGGGTCGCGGAGGTCGGGATTTCAGCGCCGCTGCATATCGGGATCGGCATCAATACCGGCGAATGCGTCGTCGGCAACATGGGATCCGAGCGGCGCTTCGCCTACACCGCGCTGGGCGATGCGGTCAATCTCGCCTCGCGCCTGGAAGGGCAGACCAAGACGTATCATGTCGACGTCATCATCGGCGAGGCCACCCGCAAGGCGGCGCCGTCCTGGGCGGCGATCGAGCTCGATCTGATCGAGGTCAAGGGCAAGGCGGACGCGGTGCGCATCTATGCCCTGCTCGGCGATGCCGAATTGGCGCAGTCGGCGGAATTCCGGGCGCTCGAGGCGCGCCAGGAAGCGATGTTGCGATGCTACCGCCGCCAGGACTGGGCCGGCGCGCGCGCCGCGCTCGGCCGATGCCGGCGGTACGGTCCACGCCTGGGGGCGCTGTTCGACCTTTATGAAGAGCGCATCGGATTTTACCAAGCCCACCCGCCGGGCCCATCCTGGGACGGCGTCTTCGTCGCCCTGAGCAAATGACTCGCGGCAGCCGCGAGGTTTCCCGCAGTTGCCCGAATTTTGCTATAGGATGGCGGCCCTCACCGAGACAAACCCGCGCCGCGCGTGCCGCCGTTACCAAACTCCCGCCGCTCCTTCCTGGCCTTCCTGCACGATGTCGCGATGGCGGCATTGTCGTTCGGGATCGCCTCCTTTTTGCGGCTTGGCGACGAGCTTTGGCGCTACGAGCCGCGCTTTACGATCTTCTACGCCGTGACGTTTACCGGCATCGCGGCGGCGGCGTTCCTGCTGACCGGCCTCTATCGCGGCATCTGGCGCTATGCCTCGCTCCCCGATCTGTTCAACATCGTCAAGGCCGCGACCCTGACCGTGCTGGTTTTCCTCCCGGTCATGTTCATCTTCACCCGGCTCGAGACGCTGCCGCGCTCGACGCTGCTGATCAATTGGCTGGTGCTGATCGCGCTGCTCGGGGGCCCGCGCCTCGGCTACCGGCTGTTCAAGGATCGCGGCCTCGATCACATGATGGAGCGCGCCGGCGGTTTGCAGGCGGTGCCGGTGTTGCTGGTGAGCGCGCGCGACGGCGCCGACACCTTTATCCGCGAGACGGTGCGCGACCGCAGCGCGGTCTATCGGGTGCTCGGGGTCTTGTCGGATACCCGTTCGCGGGTCGGGCGGGAGATTTACGGCGTCCCGGTGCTCGGCACGATCGACGAGCTTGAGACTGTCGTCGCCCGCCTCGACCGCCGCGGTACGCGCCCGCAAAAACTAATCGTCACGACGCAGGGCCTCGACGGCGCGGCGCTGCGCGGCCTCTTGGAGCGGGCAGATGCGCTGGCGATCCCGCTCGCCCGCCTGCCGCGCGCGACCGAGCTGCGCCAGGGCCTCGCCGATGCGGACACGATCGAGCCGATCGCGATCGAGGATTTGCTGGGGCGTCCGCAAGCGGTGCTCGACCGCGAGGCGATGGCGCGGCTGATCCGCGGCCGCCGAGTGCTCGTTACCGGCGCCGGCGGCACGATCGGGTCGGAACTCGCGCGGCAGCTCGCGGCGCTGGCGCCGGAGCGGCTCATCCTCTTCGACAACGGCGAATTCCTGCTCTACAGCATCGATGTGGAGCTGCGCGAGCGGTTCCCCGACCTGGCGGTGCGGCCGCTGCTCGGCGATGTGCGCAACCGCCTGCGGCTCGACGAGGTGTTCGCCGCCGAGCGGCCGGAGGTGGTTTTCCACGCCGCCGCGTTGAAGCACGTGCCGATGGTCGAGCAGAACCCGGTCGAGGGGGTGCTGACCAACGTCATCGGCAGCCGCAACGTCGCCGAGGCGGCGCGCGCGCATGGCGCCCGCCTCGCGGTGCAGATCTCCACCGACAAGGCGGTCAACCCGACCAGCGTGATGGGCGCGACCAAGCGCCTCGCCGAGGCGTTCTGCCAAGCGCTCGACCTCGACGAGGTGGCGCGCGCGCGGCGCGCCCCATCGGGCGCCCGCTTGGCCGGCGCCCGCTCGGCCGGCACCCGCTTCGTCACCGTGCGGTTCGGCAACGTGCTGGGCTCGACCGGCTCGGTGGTGCCGCTGTTCACCCGCCAGCTCGCCGGCGGCGGTCCCTTGACCGTCACCGACCCCGAGGTTACCCGCTTCTTCATGACCGTGCGCGAGGCGGTCGAGCTGGTGCTCGAAGCCTCCGCCACCGAAGCCCGCAACGAGCCGCCGAACGAACTGGCGGCGCGCGGCAAGATCTTTGTGCTCGACATGGGCGAGCCGGTGCGGATCGTCGATCTGGCGCGGCAGATGATCCGCCTCGCCGGGCTCGTCCCCGAAGAGGACATCAAGATCGAGTTCACCGGCCTCAGGCCCGGCGAGAAGCTCCACGAGGAGCTGTTCCACGACGCCGAGGCGGCGGTGCCGACCGCCAACCCGGCGCTGCGCCTCGCCGCGCCGCGCACCGCCGACTACGCGGTGCTCGCCCGCTCGATCGACGAGCTCGAGGAGCAGGCCCGCGCCGCGAACGAGGCGCGCGTCATCGATTTATTGCAAAGACTGGTGCCGGAATACATGCGCGACGCGGCAGCCTCGGTCGAACCCGCCCCGCTGCCCCGTCCGACGAGGGCGCGGTGAGGACGGCTGGCGCCAGGTGTTCAGCATTCGGGAAAGTGCGATAAGATAGGCGGCCGCAGAGGAAAGTCAGATGGCCGAGCCGAAGAGCATTTCCGACGAGATCGACGAGGAAGCCGAAGCCCGCGCTATTGCCGAGGCCGAGGCTGAGATCGACGCGGGCAAGGGCGTACCGCATGCGAGCGTGCGGAAATGGCTGTTGAAACTTGCAAAAGGTGAGATTGTCCCGCCCCCGTGCAGGTAATTTGGTCACCTGCGGCGCTCCGAGAGATCGAACACATCTACCGCTACATCGCGCCATCTAATCCGCGCGCGGCCGAACACATGGTCCGAGAAATCCTGGCCGCGGGCGACAGTTTGGAGAATTTTCCGAACCGTGGCCGGCCGGTTCCCGGATCGCAATTGCGCGAGATGACGCTCGTTTACCCCTACGTCATCCGCTATAGGATCGCCGCCGACCACGTGCGTATCCTGCGGGTCCGGCACGGCCGGCGCCGACCGTAACTTTCAGGCGTTGGTGTGAACGGACAGCGCTACCGAACGGATTCGTACGGTGGGTTGAGCAGGGCGAAAACCCACCGTCGGCGTCGGTTGTGGGGTTGATGGGTTTCGCACGGCTCAACCCATCCTACGCGGTGCTCGCCCGCTCGATCGACGAGCTCGAGGAGCAGGCGCGCGCCGTGAATAAGGCGCGTGCTCGACCTGTTGCAGTTTCTGATGCCGGAATACCGGCGCGATGAGGCAACCTCTGTCGGTCCCGCGCCGTTGTCTCGCCCGACGAGGGCGGCGAGGGCGGTTGGCGCAAGGTATTTAACATCGCGAAGTGCGGTAAGATAACCCGGCGGAGGAATACCAGATGGCCGAACCAAAGAGCGTTTTCGACGACCTCGATGAGGGGGCCGAGACGCGCGCGATCGCCGAGGCTGAGGGCGATGTCGAAGCGGGACGGGTAGTACCGCACGAAGAGGTTGTCGAGTGGCTGAAATCCTGGGGCACTCCGGATGAACTCCCCTCGCCGCCCAAGCGTTGACGACAGTCGTTTGGACCTTCGCGGCGGTCGCTGACCTGGAGGAAATCCGCCGCTATATCGGCGCGTTCAACCCGCACGCCGCGAAAAACACAGCAGGCCGACTAATCGCAGCCGGCAACGGCCTAGCCAATTTCCCCGATCGCGGCCGTCCGGTATCCGACACCGAGTTGCGCGAACTGACCGTTGTCCCCCTTACATTATCCGCTACCGGGTCGATGGCGACCGCGTACTGATCCTGCGCGTGCGCCACGGCAGGCGCCGGCCGTAACGCTCACGTTTACGCGGGGGGCAGGCTCTCTTGAACCGCATAATCCACGGATTGTCGGTAGGACGAACGATAACGCCCTAGATTCATCAGAATTGGTATGGACGCGCTGTCGTTTGCAAGCCTCGGTAACGATTTGATAGTCACCCCAACATGGCGCAATCCGCGCAGTGCAAGTAGCCGGTCGGGGGTCGTAGCAGCCCGGCAATTCCTCGCCGACCGCGGCCGTATGCGACGCGCGGGCGGGGCATGCCACGGGGCATGCCAGGCTGAGAGCAAGAACATCGAAATCGCGGTGGCCGGCCACATCTCATCCCAATTCCGCCATCCGCGGCAGCACCTCTTTCGAGAACAGCGTCAAATTGTCGACCGTGTCTTCGTGGCTGATGTGGCCGCCTTGGGCCATCATCAGGAGGTGGCCGAAGCCGCCGACATGGTCGTAGAACGATTTGAGCTGGTCCCAGACGTCGTCGGGGGTGCCGGCGAAGACGAGGCCGGCGCCGATCGCGTCCTCGACGCCGACGGTGCGCGGGTTGATCGGCTTGCCGTCGCGGGTCTGCAGCCGTGTGGCGCGCGCGGTGGTGGCGCTGCCCTTGATCGCCTGCGCCGCCAGCGCCGGCGCGACATAGCCCGGCGGGTTGGCGAATTGCGGCGCGACGATGCCCGAGGTGCGGCTGTAGTCGAGGATCTGGTCGGCGCGGCGCCAGCCCTCCTCGCGGGTGCGGCCGACCCCGATCAGCGCCATGTAGGCGAGCTTGTCGTGGGCGCCCGAATGCCCGGTCTCGGCCGCCCTCTTGCGGTAGGCGTCGAAGATGCCGGGGGTGCGCGCCCAGCCGGTGTTGAGCACGCCGATGGTGATGCCGCGCGCGGCGGCCTCGCTGGCGCTGCCGGTGCTGCCGACCGGCATCCACACCGGCGGGTGCGGCTGCTGGTAGGGGCGCGGCCAGATGTTGACCGAGCGGTAGTGGAAATGCGTGCCCTCCCACGAGAACGGCCCATCCTGCGAGGTCATCGCCTTCAAGATCAAATCGTGCGCCTCCCAGAAGCGCTCCATCAAATCGGCCGGGTTCGAGTTGGCGGGCGATATCTCGAACGGCACGCCCTTGACAAACCCCATCTCGATGCGGCCGCGCGAGATCACGTCGAGCATCGAATATTCCTCGGCGACGCGGATCGGGTTCTCGCGGTTGGCGATCGGCATGCCGAGCGCGAGGAGCCGCACCTTCTTGGTCTCGCGCGCGAGGATCGCCATCGGGATCGTGCACACCGAGTCGGCGCAGGTCGCCGTCGCGTGGTGCTCGTTGGTCATGATGTTGATGCCGAGCTCGTCGCACAGCGCCCACTCGTCGAGATAGCGGTGGTAGAGGTCGGCGCCGATCTTCGGGTCGTAGAGCCGGCTCGGGACGATCACCCGGTACGACTCGTTCAGCTGCGGCCAGGCCGGGTGATAGGCCATCTCGCTGAAATGCCAGGAGTGCATCATGGTGTTTTCTCCATTTTCCGTTGCCACAGCCGACGGCAACCAACACCCGTCACCACCTAACTCCGGCTCTCGTGGGCAGGGGACTCAATAAAACGAACTCTGGAGGTATACTGCTCCGCTCACTTATATATTTGATATCTCTTGCTTCATCAGCTCCAGCTCGCGACGTTTCAAGTCTTCCGTAATCCCGTAGCGGTTTTCGAGGGGCTGCACAGCGGCTTCCAGCGCTCGGTCGGTCTGCGAAAAGAGGTCTCGCGCCTTTTCTAATCTTTGGACCATTGTTGCTCGGCCCTTCTTAGTGAACCAATGGGCCGCGTGTTCTCGCCAAAAATGGTGGGCTAAGAAATTTCGTTCATCCACACAGCGGCCGAGATCATCCATTACAGAAACGAAAGTAGGTAAACGGCTTTCATGGCTGGCTAGGCGTTGCCGGAGCTTTCCGAACGTTTTCTCAAAAGAATCCTCAAAGTGTTGGTCAACAAGCGCCTCCCACTCGACACGATTCTTTGCGCCTGCTCGACCTTCCATCAACTCCAAAATTAAAAGTGCATTCGCAATTCCATGCTCAAGTACGTTAGAGCAATAGAACGCAAGCCCAAAATGAGCGTAAAGCTCCCTGCATTCATCCGTCGATATTTCGTCCATCGTTCGCACGTGTTCCTTGACGCCCTCCCTTGCTCTGCGAGAAATGGGCCGCCGATGAGGCCATCATGCCCGACGCAAACTGTTCGATTAGCTCCGCTACCTTCTCCGGCTGTTCGATCTGCGGATAGTGGCCGGCGGCGGCGATCGGGATGAAGCGGGCATCGGGCAGCTTCTGCACCAGATGCGCGCCATAGGCCGGGGCGGTAATCCGGTCGCGCACGCCCCACAGGACGAGGGCCGGGATATCGATCCGGTGCAGCCAGTGGCGCAGGCTCGGGTTGTGCATGAACGGGCGCCAGCCGTAGAGCACCGCGGCCTCGCGGTCGCGCGCGACCTCCTCGATCGCGGCGTCGTCGAATTTGCCGTAATCGGGCGCGTTCGCCGGGTCGGCAAAGGCGCGGCGCACGGCCTCGTCCACCGGAAGCGCGAAGATGTCGGCGATCTCGGTTTCGTCGCGGTCGCCGAATTTGAGCCCGAGCGAGTCGATCAGCACCAGGCCGCGCAACCGCGCCGTCGAGCGGACGGCCAGTTCCATCGCCAGCCAGCCGCCGAACGACGCGCCGACCAGCAGCACGTCGCGGAGCTCCAGCCGGTCGAGGAGGTCGAGGTAAAGATAGGCGATGTCGCCGACGCCGCGCATCCAAGTGGGGCGCGGCGATGTGCCGAAGCCCGGATGGCGCGGCGCGATCACCCGAAACTGCCGCGCCAGGCGGTCGAGAAACGGCCGGTGCTGCGCGAAATAGTCAATCCCGTGGAGGAAGAGGAGCGGCGGTCCCTCTCCCGCGACCAGCGCCTCGACCGAGGCTTCGCCGATGTCGATGCGTTCCATTTCCCTCACCAAATCGTCATTGCGGGCGGAGCGAAGCAATCCATCCGCCAGCTAGACCGAGGGAGATTGCGTCGTCGCTGCGCTCCTCGCAATGACATTTCCGGTGAGGTTTCGCGGCGCCTCGCTACAATGGCGTCATCCCTCCTTTGCGGAAAGATTGGGCGATGGGCGAGTTCGGGATCGGCCAGCCGGTGCGGCGCTTCGAGGACAAGCGGCTGCTGAGCGGCCAGGGGCACTTTCAGAGCGACAACAATCTGCTGGGTCAGGTCCATGCCTATGTGCTGCGCTCGCCGCATGCCCATGCGCGGATCGGGAGCCTCGACCTGACGGCGGCCAGCGCGGCGCCCGGCATGCAACTGATCTTGACCGGCGACGACCTCGTCGCGGCGAAGCTCGGGGCGATGGGGGTGCCGTTCCAGCGCAAGCGGCCGGACGGGTCGCCGATGTTCGCCCGCGCCCATCTCGGCCTGGCCCAAGGCACGGTGCGCTATGTCGGCGAACCGGTGGCGCTGGTTGTCGCCGACACGCTGGCGCAGGCCAAGGACGCCGCCGAGCTGATCGACATCGACTACGAGGCGCTGCCATCGGTCACCGACACCGCCGACGCCGCCGCGGGCAGGATCGCGGTGTGGCCGGAGTGCCCGGACAACATCTCCAACCTGTTCGAGGCGGGCAACAAAGCGGCGGCCGATGCCGCGTTCGCCGACGCCGCGCATGTCGTCAAGCGGCGCTACGTCATCAGCCGGGTCTATGCGCATTTCATGGAGCCGCGCGGCGCGCTCGGCGTGTGGGACCCGGGCGAAGAGCGGTTTACGCTCTACGCCGACGTGCAGTACCCGCACCGGGTGCGCCAGGCGTTGGCGACCCGCATCTTCAAGATCCCGGAGAGTAAGATCAGGGTCATCGCGGGCGATGTCGGCGGCGGGTTCGGCACCAAGGGCTGGCAGTACCCCGAGCACCGGCTGGTGCTGCTCGCCGCGAAGAAGCTGCGCCGCCCGGTCAAATGGACCTGCGAGCGCAGCGAAGCGATCCAGGCCGACGAGCACGCCCGCGACAATGTCAGCGACGCCGAGCTGGCATTGGACGGCGACGGCAAATTCCTCGGGCTGCGGGTCAAGACGCTGGCCAATGTCGGCGCCTATATCTCGTCCGAGCGCAATTTGCTGGCGACGTTCGGCAATGTCGGGACCTTGGTCGGCACCTACGACATCCCCGCCGCCTATGTCGGGGTCTATGCGGTGATGGCAACACCAACGGCACCGCGCCCTATCGCGGCGCCGGGCGGCCGG
>Ga0209483_1000415_pt1 | contig 37735 bp, 33 predicted proteins | sample NGEPerA_FD_184508 | JGI IMG/M metagenome (GOLD analysis project Ga0209483, IMG submission 184508) | Arctic peat soil microbial communities from the Barrow Environmental Observatory site, Barrow, Alaska, USA - NGEE PermafrostL2-A... | ecosystem: Environmental > Terrestrial > Soil > Wetlands >...
CGGGTCCGGACGCCACCGGCGATACACCCAGTTCAGTGCCTGGTGCACCGCCACTAAGATCACGAGCGCCACGACGAAGATGACCCATCCCTCTGCCTCATGAAAGAATCCCTGTGCCAGCTCCGGATTGATTTCACTGAACACCCCGGTCAGGGTGACGCGGGCCGAATTCGCCACGATCGCAATGGGAATCGTGGCGATCAGCAAAACCCAACGCATCCATACCTTGCGGTCGAAAAAGTACGCGTAGACCAGGGAAAGGAATGAAAGTGAAAGCAGGCTGCGAATGCCGCTGCAGGCCTCGGCTACGTCGAGTTTCTGACTCGCCAGCTCCAGAATATTGCCATCCCGCAGCACCGGAATGTTCAATACGTCCAGGGATTTTTCCGCTACCGCGCTGGCGAATAACTGCAGCGGAAATGTGATCTGATTGTAGACCACGGTTGGAAGTGGAATCATGAAGGGCAGCAGCAGCAGCGGGAACGCCAGCTCCCGCACCAGCCCGGTTCCGCCCAGGATCAGGAGCATCGCCACCAACGAAATCAAGAAAGCCGTACGCTGGAGAAACAATTCCGCGCCCAGCATTCCCAGGTAAGCCTGCAAGCCCGCCCAGACCAGCAGGGCAATGCCCCACCAGGCGGGCTTCCATTCCATGCTGAGAAGCTTTTCCCGCCTTTGCCAGACGATATAGCCCGCCACCAGAGGGACAAAGAATCCGTGGCTTACGTCGTCATCCGTGCTCCATTGAACGACTAACTTGCTCAGAATCGGGAAATAGACCGCGATTAACAGGATGCCGAACCAGGCGATAGCAGGCCAGGATATGGTGCGAGCCTTTACAGGAGTCTGCTCAGGCAATTTATCGGCGAGAGTGGCCATGTCAGCTCAGTTACAGCATACCGCGTGGGATGCGGCGAAGAAACGTGCCCTCGGTACCAGTACGGGGATGACCGGTGAATAGCCCGCCCAGCGCCCTTCTGTCAGTGAATCGACGGAGGGGGAGTTTCGTTCTCGGCTTTGATCCGATTCACGGTGCGCGTCACCAGCCGGCGCGGGTCCAATAAATGCTGCGGACGGAAGCTGCGCTGAGACCAACGGCAGCCATCGTTGAATTCGATCCCCAGAAAATAGCCAATTTCGCGAAAAACACAGTACTTTACTTTTCCGGTCAATTCGCCGTTGGGATAGGAGATGTGCAGGGCCGTGCCCAGTGGCACGGGCCGGTCTACCTGCAAACAGGCTCCGGAAAGAGAAATGTCTTCGAGATTCGCAACGCCGCGGCGGCTTCGTCCATTCGGGTCTTTCCACTGAATGTCGACCAGATCCGCACACAGCATTCGGGGCTCAACTCGGCGATCCAACATAATCTACTGTTGCTATCGGACAGCCGACGGCGGTCGATTAGCTTTCCGGCCTGGAAAATTGCCCTAACACGCATTAAGGCGACTTCCTAAAGCCTTGTCGATTGGTACCATGTCTGGACGGGATTTGGCAAATGAAGGCGGAACTGGTGGACGAAGCTTCCAATCTGCGCACACGGCTGGGATTCCTCCGTTCAGGCTGGATTCGCGCGCTGCCGGTCTACGTGCTTGTGATCGCGATTTTTGGGTTATTCCTTCCGTGGCAGCGGGGTCGGGAGTTTCTGGATTCGGTGATACTTGGGGCATACGCCTGTCTGGGAGTAGTCTTCGCGGCTCCGGCGGCCGCACCGGAGTTCGACAAGTTCCCCACCATCCAGAGAGCTTGGGCGCGTGTCATGGTCTCCGTGCTTTACGGCGAGCTGGTCGCGGGCGTGATATTGACGCTCGGAATAACCACGGTCTACGTGTCGCATGGCGGCAGGATTGTCGTGGGGCCGGATTTGCAGTCGCTCGCGGAATGCGCGGCGTTGGGCTTGACGCTCTCCTGGGCTGTGAGCACGGCCACCGTATGGATTTCTCTGAGGACTTCGCCGCGCGCAGCCAAGACTGCGATCCGCCTGGTGTTCCTGGGCCTTCTCGTCGCCTTCTACCTCCGGTCCGGCTGGCTTCCCACGATCGCCCTGCGGGGCGCAGGAATCGCGCTGCTGGCCTCTATCCTGCTTTTCGTGGCGCTACGCACGACGTTAGCTTCCGGGAGGCGAAAAACATGAACGATGGGGCTCTGCCCGACAAGCAGGGGCTGATCCTTCGTGTAGGCCTGTACATCCTGCTGGCTTCGATGGGTCTGCTGGTCTTTCCCATGATGCTGCCCCTGGGCGGAATCCTGGTGACCTCGACTCTTTCCGCGTTCGCGGCAGCCGCGGTGGCCAATGCGGTGGTCGTTCGAGTTTATGAACGCGGCCGGCTGGCCGATGTCGGGCTGGCGTGGAGTCCCTCCTCCGGGCGCGAGATTCTAACCGGCGCGGGGGCGGGTGTGGCGGCGGCGCTCTGTGTGGTCTTGATTCCGGTGGCGCTGCGCGTGGCGAAGTTCGGCCGGGTGCCAGCCACCCTGGAGCATCCCTGGGCGTCGTTTGCCTTTGACAGTCTGGCAATCTTCTTCGGAGCGATGGGGGAAGAGTTGCTGTTTCGGGGGTACGCGTTCCAGTTGCTGGTGCGGGCGGTGGGGCCTTTTGCGACCATCCTCCCCACCAGCCTGATCTTCGGATTGATGCATTCCGGAAATCGGGACGTCAACACTCTGGCCATCGTCAATACGGTGGCGTGGGGAATTCTCTTAGGCTACGCGGTCTGGCGTACGGGAGCTCTCTGGCTTCCGATTGGCCTGCATTTCGGCTGGAATGTGGCTCTTCCTCTGCTCGGAAGTAACCTGAGCGGGTTTACAATGGGGGTTACCGGGTACACCCTGAAGTGGAACGTGGGCGTGCTCTGGAGCGGCGGCGGCTATGGTGTGGAAGGCGGTCTGTTCACCACGGGCATCGTGGTGGCTCTGTTTTTTGCGCTTCGCAGGCTGATTCCGCAATCGGACGTTTTCGAAGTGTAGCGGCGTTTTTGAAAGTAAACGTTGAGATGGCTGTTTCGCGCATATCTCCGCGGGTTTTAGCGGCTTTCCTGGTCGCGGCATTCCCGGTTGTAACCACCCTGCACGGCGACACCAGGAAACTCAGCCAGGACCAACGCGTGGAATTAATACGCGGACTCTCCTCGGAATACGCGACTGCCAAGATCATCCTGCCCAACTCCCGCAAAGCCTTGCCGTTTGAAGAGAACGGAACCTGGGACAGGAAAAAGTGGGAGGATGCGGTCCGCAGGGACGGTCCGGCCGCGCGCCCTGGCGACATGGTGAAAGTGACCAAGGTCGATGTCGGCGATGACGCCATCACCCTCCAGTTGAACGACGGCCTGCAGAAGAAAGGATCGTGGCGGGACAAGGTGCATATCGATATGGGCGGCGTGGCGACCGGCCCACAGTATCCGCAGGCCTCGAGCCAGCCCCACAGCGGCACGGCGATCGTGATCCGGTTCCAGGATTCCATTGGCGACATCACGTCCACTCAGTTAAAGAAATTGCTCGCGCCGGTGTTGGATTTCGAGAAGCACAGTGCCGCGGAGAACTATATCGACACGCTTCCGCCGGAGGTGCAGCAGGCCATTAAGGACAAGAAGGCGATTGTGGGGATGGATCAGGAGGCCGTTATCATGGCCCTGGGCCGGCCGCTGCGCAAGACCCGCGAGACCAAGGATGACGTCGAGCAAGAGACCTGGCAGTTCGGCGAGCCGCCGGGCCGTGTGACTTTCGTGACATTCGCCGGCTCAAAGGCGCTCCGCGTGCGCGATACCTACGCCCAAATGGGCGGCAGCGTAGCGCAGATTCCGGGTCCCGACCACTGAGTACAAGTACTTTCTAGGGGAATAACGCCCATACTTTGCCCAGCATTTGGCCCGTATCTGGTAAGATGGGCACCGCAACTCTATGAGCGCTCCGACCGCCGCTTCCACGCCCATCAGCATTGAACGAGACCTGCTGGGAGATTTTGTCCATGTGGTCGAGGCGGCCGCCATTGCCTCCACCCGCACCATGGGTCAGGGCGACGCGAAGGCAGCTGACCAGGCTGCCGTGCACGCCATGCGCAACGCCTTCGAGGCCATCCACATGGCGGGCAACATCGTGATCGGGGAGGGAGAGCGCGACAAAGCTCCCATGCTGTACATCGGCGAGCCGGTGGGCGCGAAGGCTCCCGACGGCATCGAGTTCCCGCGCGTGGACATTGCCGTGGATCCGCTGGAAGGTACCAATCTGTGCGCCATGGGCACGCCCAATTCGATGTGCGTGCTGGCTGCCTCCGAGCCGGGAGGGCTGCTGCATGCGCCCGATTGCTACATGCAGAAGATCATCGCCGGTCCGGCGTGCCGCGATGCGCTGGATATCGACGCCCCGGTGAAGTACAACCTGAAAGCCATCGCGCATTGCCTGGACCGCCAAGTCAAGGACCTGGTGATCATGGTGCTCGACCGTCCGCGCCATGAAGAACTGATCTCCCAGATCCGGGGTGCGGGCGCTCGGATTCGCCTGATTCCGGACGGCGATCTATCTGCTGGTATTGCCGCGGCCGTGCGCGGCGCGGGCGTCCACGCCGTTTTCGGCACGGGCGGCGCTCCGGAGGGCGTGCTGACGGCTGCGGCGCTGCGCTGCTTATCTGGCGAAATGGTGGCCCGGCTGGTGATCAATACCAAGGAACTCGAAGAGCGCGTGGAACGGATGGGAATCCGCGATCCCAAGCGCATCTACACAGCCCGCGACCTGGCCCCCGGCGATCAGATCATCTTCGCCGCGTGCGGCGTCACCGATGGGGCGTTGCTGCACGGCGTGCGGTTCTTCGGCGATGGCTGCCGGACCCATACGCTGGCCATGACCTACGCATCGCGCCAGGTGCGGTTCATCGATACCGTGCACATGTTCCGGGAGCCCGGAAACCGCGGCGTGAGATTGTACTAGCACTCGCGGCCCAAGGCTAACGGCACCGGTACCATGACCGGATACGCGCCCGTACAGTGTATCTTTCCTGACTGAACTCCCACACTTAGAATGTGATGGAGCGCGCGGACATCGGCCACTGGTCTGCCAGGGATGTCGCACGCCTGCTGGCGTTGCTGGAGGCCCAGCTCGGCTATTACCGCGAAATCGCGGCTGCCCTGCCTATTCCCCTGGCCGTCGTTTCAAAAGACCGGTCGGTTCTGTGGACCAACCGGGCGTTCCGGAAGCGCTTCGGAACAAGGGTGCCGGACCGCGGATTCACCGAAATTCCGGTGCGCGCCTGGCATGACGAGGACGAGACGGAAACCCTCCTGGTTCTGGAACCGCCGCAGGCTCTGGCGATGCAAGGCGGAGGAGTACCCAACGACCTTCCCGCGATCGTCTGGCAGGCCGACGCCGAGACGCTTGCGTTCCGGTCCGTCGAGGGCGGCGTTGAAGCGGTCTTCGGGCATCCGGCGTCGTACTGGCTCAGCCACCCGGAGTTTTTTGAAGAACGCATCCATCCCGATGACCGCGCGGCGACCATGGCGCTCTATCGCGGCGTGTTGCGCGCGGGAGGCGAGGCAAGTTCAGAATATCGGACGACTTCAGCGGCCGGCGGAGCGGCCGACAAGAATGTCTGGTGCCGGGAGACGATTCGCGTAACCGGCGCGGCCGTCACCGGGGTGATCACCAACATCACTTCGCGAAAGCAACTGGAACGGCAACTGCTCTCCGCCGGGCGCTTCGAGGCGCTGTACGGGTTCGCCGGGCGGCTGGCGCACGATCTGAACAATCCTCTGATGATCGTGACCGGATATGCAGAAGAATTGATGCAGGCGATGAAGCCCAGCGATCCTCTGCGTCAGGAAGCTGGCGAAATTCTGGGCGCCGCTCGCCGCATCGCTGGAATCGCGGCGCAGTTGACCGAATTCGCCCGGCGGCAAGGCAAACCGGCGTCCAGAGTGAACATCGGCGACTCGATCCTGAATTTGCGATCGAAAATCGCCGCAGCCGCCGGAGGGCGCGTCGTCGTGGAGCTGACGGCGAACCCCGAACCGGTGGTAGCCATGGCAGATCCGGGACAGCTCGGCGAGGTGCTGACTGCCGTGGTCGCCGGCGCGCGTAAGAGCACGCCGCGGGAACGGACGCGGATCGTCATCGCGTGGGATGTTGAGACCGTGGCGGAACGCCTGTCTCCCACCGCCCTGGCCGCCGGCAAATACGCTCGCATCGCGGTTCGCGACGACGGGCATGGATTGGACGCGGAGCAGGCCGCCGGCGTGTTCGATCCGGTGCTCAGTAAGACCGGCGATCCGGCGTCGGCAGCCGCCGCACTGGCTCTGGCCCGCGCCTATAGCCTGGTTCATGAGTGGGGAGGCGACATCGCGTTCGCCAGCGAGCCCGGCCAGGGTTCGACATTCTCGATCTATCTGCCGTATGTCGAGCCGGAGGGCGCGCCCGTAGTGCGTCCGGCCGCGCCGGCGGAGGCGCCACGCGCGGCGGAGGCCGCCACAATTCTAGTTGTCGAGGACGAAGCCGGGATTCGGGAGCTGATCCGCAAGATCCTGCAACGTGAGCGCCACCTCGTACTGGAAGCAGGGAGCGCGGAGGAGGCTTTAGCCCTCGCGCAAAAGATCACCGCGCAGGGGCAATCGATCGATCTGCTGATCACCGACGTGATGCTGCCGGGTATCCACGGGCCGGAGCTGGCGCGCCGGATGCAACAGGCTGCCCCCAAACTGAAGACGTTGTTCATTTCCGGGTATACCGGCGAAGAAAACGTTCCGGCGGGCGCGCGTTTCCTGGCGAAGCCGTTTACGCTTAGAGCGCTGCTTGAAAAAGTGAGGGGGGCATTGGAATAGCCCCGCCGCCTTACGGGTGCGGCTGGGCGATGGACTCGTAGATTTCGATCCACTGGCCGCCTCTGGTCCAACGCAACACAGGGACAAAGCCGAGCGTGGCGCGGATCTCGTCATCGGTCGCGTTGATATTCGGATCGAGGAATGAGCTGGCCAGCGACCGAAGCGGGTGGATGTCCAGCAGTCCGCCTTTCACCGGCCAGTCGGCCGAATACAGAACCAAGATGTCGAAATCCTTGGGATTTAGCTGCTCCAGATTGGTCAGACGCACTCCGCCCGCGACGGCCGTCAGGTTGAGGGGCTGGCGTACATATCCGAACTCGGGATGGAGGATGGCGTCGCTGAACGGCCAAGCCGTGGCGATGCGCTGAGCGGCCGCATGATCCTCCAGATACTCGGCCGCTGTCTGCTGAAGGCGGACGAAGTCCACCATGGCGAGATTGTTCTCATAGGGAAACGGCACCGGCGGGTTCCAGAACCATCCCACGACGAAGAGCGTCACCATGGACGCCTGCACGCACAAGCGCACCGGCCGCGCCCAGGCCGAGGCCGCCACTGCGAACGCCGCATACAGGATCGGCAACACCGGCAGCATGTAACGATCGAGCACCGCGCCGCCCAGCAGCGTCACCACCGCCGTCTGCGCCATCGCTACCAGACCCGCGATGGTCCATTCCTTGCCGTGCAGAAGACGCCATCCGGCGATCAGCGCCGCTGCCCCGAGGAAATGACCGTCACTTAGAAACAGAGCGTAGATACGGCGGCCAATGGCATACACGATGTGGCTGAATCCGAGGGACTGGTTTACGTTGAATCGGGCAAACTCGGCGTTGCCGAGCCAGTTGCCGGTCGCATGGTGCAGTTCCAGCAGCCACAGGCTGAGGGCCACAGCGGGCGCAAGGAAATAGAGCGCCTGGCGAAAGCGCTTTTCACGGAACCACAACCAAGCCGCAAACACCATGGGAGTGGTGATGGCGGTTTCCTTCACCAGGACCAGGGCCGTCGCGGCGAGGGCGCAAGCGGCGTAGCGTTCGTCCAAAAACAACAGCAGCGACAGAACCGTCAGCGTCATGGCGGGCATGTCGAGCAGGACCATCATCGACTGCGTGTAGATCAGCGGCGCGGCGATCAGGAACACCACCGCCGCGATAGCCGGCGCGTCGGGCGACTTGCGCGACAACCGGATCGCCAGCAAAAACGAGAGATACACCCCCACCGTCGCGATCGCCAGCATCGTGAGGCGCGAAGACAGGATCGAGAATCCGAATATTTTCCAGACCACGGCGAGAAGCAGCATTACGCCGGGCGGGTGAACGTTGGGAAGAGTCGAATGCGGGACCCATGCGCCATCGCGATAGAGGTCGAGCGCCGCCGGAACGAACTGCCCCATTTCGTCCCAATGGAAAGGCAGCGTCAGCAGCGGCCAGTGCATCGCCAGCAGCAGCAGCGCGAACGCGAAAAAAAAGATCAGATGGGATGCGCGACGGGAAACCACATCCCAGCCTACTGGACGGAGGACGCGTTCGGCTTGGGCTCCAGGCGGATTTCGCCGAAGGTGGCTTCATACTGGCTGACGTTTTGATTCAAAACGTTCGCCAGCGCTTTGGCCTGCTGCGGACTCAGGAAAATGCCCTGGAAATTGTGTATGGTGACGCTATCCGGCGTGTTCTGATTGATGGTGCCGAAGAGCAGGAAAAAGTCCCACAGGCTCACGCGCACCTGGACACTGTTGGCGTAGGCTTCCCTATAGTCGGGCGTGTTGGACAGATGGATCTTCGCAGGTGCGGGTTGTGGGTTCATGCGTTCTCAGCATACTACGCGCAACCCGTTCCCTTATTGCCGCGGCGCGGGCTTAATTTCCCGGGTGCCCTCGTCCAGACCGTAAATCTTGATCGTGCCCTTTGGATCGGCCGGCGCATCCGGCTTGGGCGCTGAGGATTTGAACGTGGGCAGCGCGTCGGACCCCAACGACGACCCGAAAATACCGGATAGCGGAGATTGCGCGCCACCATTGGCCATACCTTGCTGCACGGCCTGGACCAGCTGGTCCCCCGGCATCGCGAACCGGAAACGGGCCGTAGAGCCCTCCACTTCGCTTTGCAGCGCCGCGCCGAGACCCGGCTGCTGTGCCTGCGACCGGCGTGCCGAACTAACCAGGTCTTCCGCCATTTTTGCGCTATCCATGTCCAGGGCCACCTCGACGCGCAGATCGTTCTGCAAGCTGATCCCCAAGGCCAGCCCGCGCAGCGAATTCAGCATCGGAATAGACATCGCGGGAAGCTCGGGAAGCGTCCCCGCAAGCCAGAAATCGTGGTTCCCGACAGCCTTGCTGCGATCGAGAGCGCGCGCCTGGAGTCCGGTCGCGGGCTTGCTCAAGCGGGCGACGGCTTCTTCGAGCGACTGGCCTTCTCCCAGCAACAGCGTATTGGCGTCGATGCGGTGGACCGTGGTCTTTCCCTGCCCCTTTCCTTGTACAAGGGCGCTAGCCATCGCATCGTCCACCACGCCGGTCACCAGCGCCAGCACGTCCGGATTCTGGCCCTTCCCCATATCTAAGACGGAAAAGCGAATTTCCGTAACTCCCCCGATGGCCGACCGCATCATCCCGACCATGGCGCCGGCGGAAGGATCCTTGGCCGTCGCTTGCGTGATCAGAGTATTCACCAGCGGAGAATCGAGCACTGCCTTCACGCGAAAGCCGCCGACCAGCGTAGCGCCGGGGTGCGCGAAGCGCCAGTCCTGGCTTGGTTGAGCAGGAACCTGGGCAAAAGTCGCGGACCCGATCAGAAGACAGGAAACGAGTGCGAGTGAGCGCATGAATTCTCCTTCGAGTTAGGATCGGCGGCGTTCCAAATGGGCTTTACCTTAGGATCACCTACCTAAGGCTTCATTTCCAAACCCAGCGTGTGCAGGATAAACGCGTAGTTGAAGGCGATTTCCTTCCAACGCTCGTACCGGCCGGACGCTCCGAAATGCCCGCTGCCCATCTCGGTCTTCAGCAGCAGCAAACGATCATCCGATTTGAGCGCGCGCAGCTTCGCTACCCATTTCGCGGGCTCCCAATAAGATACGCGCGGGTCGTTCAACCCGGCCGTGACCAACATCTTTGGATAGACCTTAGGCTCGACATTCTCATAAGGGGCGTAGGACTTGATGTAGTCGTAGTACTGTTTCTCGGCAGGGTTCCCCCATTCTTCCCATTCGCCGACGGTCAAGGGGAGCGTGGCGTCAAGCTCGGTGTTCAGCGCATCTACAAACGGAACGTTGGCTACGATCACGTCAAAAAGATCGGGCCGTAGATTGGCGACCGCGCCCATCAGCAGGCCGCCGGCGCTGCCGCCCATGATCGCGAGGCGTTTGGGTGAAGTGTATTTTTCCGCGATCAGGTGCTCCGCCGCCGCGATGAAATCCGTGAATGTGTTCATTTTCACCAGCAAGCGGCCGTCTTCATGCCACGGCTTGCCAAGATCGGCGCCGCCGCGAATGTGGGCGATAGCGTACACCATTCCCCGATCGAGCAGGCTGAGCCGGTCCGAGCTGAATGCCGGATCGATGCTAATGCCATAAGAGCCATAGCCATAGAGCAGCATCGACGCGGAGCCGTCGCGCCGGAAGCCTCTTTTGTAGACGATGGAGATCGGAACTTCCGTACCGTCTGGAGACTTGGCGTACACGCGCTCGGATTGATATTGAGCAGGATCGTATCCGCCCAGCACTTCCTGCTGCTTCTTGAGCTCCCGCTGGCGCGTGCGCATGTCATAGTCGAACACACAGCCGGGCGTAACTAACGAGGTGTAGTGGAAACGCACAACCTGGGTGTCGAATTCCTCGTTCGATCCCAGGCCGGCCGAATAGACCGGCTCCGGAAACGCAATATTATGAACCTCGCCGGTGGGGAAATGATGAATCCGGATCTGGCTGAGTCCGCGGTCGCGCTCCTCAATCGCCAGGTGTTCGCGGAACGCATGCACGCTTTCCACGGTGATGCGGTCGCGCTTGGGCAAGAAATCCTGCCAGTTCGGCCGCGACGGATCGCTTACAGGCGCGCGAACCACGCGAAACGTCTTGGCGTTGTCGTTGGTGCGGATGTAGAACCAATCGCTGTCTTGTCCCACGTTTGGTCCAACGTGATGCGTAAGATCGTATTCCACCTCGTGGACGCGCGGCAGAACGGTCTGGAAGGGCTCATACGGCCGATCGCTGCTGACATAGCGAACCTCGGACGTGAGCGGGCTCTCGATGTTGATCAGAATGAAGGCACGGCTGGACGTCTTATCCACGGCAAGCGTGTAACGCTGGTCTTCTTCGTGATAGATCAGAGGATTTTCTTTTTCACCCAGCGTGTGCCGGTAAACCTGGTGCGGACGCTTGGCCGCGTCGAGCGTGGTGTAAAAGAACGTACGGTTGTCGTTGGCCCATTCGAGCGAGTAATACGTGTTGGGAATTTCATCGGAAAGAAGTGCGCCCGTGTCGAGATCCTTTACGAGGATGGTGTACGTTTCGTCGCCTTCAAAGTCGACCGAATAGGCCAGCAGCCGGTGGTTCGGGCTCACGGCGAAATTGCCGACGCGGAAGTATTTCTGGCCCTGGCCCAGGATGTTTCCATCCAGCAGAATCTCCTCCGCCGCTTCGAGAGACCCCTTCTTGCGGCAGTAAATCGCGTACTGCTTTCCTTCCTCGGTGCGCGTGTAGTAGAAAAATTCCTCGCGCTTCACTGGAACGCTCAGGTCGGTCTGCTTGATCCGGCCGAGCATTTCCGCGTAAAGCTTCGATTGCAGCTCCTCGGTCGATTTCATCATCGCCTTGGTGTAGGCGTTCTCGGCGTCCAGGTATTGGATCGTGTCGGGATCGTTGCGATTGCGCAGCCAGGCGTAGGGATCCGTGCGGGTATCGCCGAACAAGGTGATGGAAACGGGCACGACCTTGGCGATCGGAGGGCTATCCATCACTCTAGTGTTGACTACAATGATGGTCGTGTGGAGATTATTTTTCGTAATCGGCTTGCCGGCCGCCGCGCAGTCATGGACACCGGTCACCAGCGGCACCACGGTCAATTTGCGGGGCGTCAGCGGGAAGGGACAAACCGTCTGGGTCAGCGGCGACAAGGGTACGGTGCGCAAGACTACCGACGGCGGGATGACTTGGCGTGACGTAGCTCCGCGCGGCGTCGCGGATGTCGACTTCCGCGATATCGAAGTGATAGACGACCGAACCGTCTTCCTGATGAGTTCGGGCGAGGGCCCGGAATCGCGGATTTACAAGACCACCGACGGCGGCGCGACCTGGGCGCTGCTCACGACCAACCTGGACCCGAAGGGCTTCTGGGATTGCATGGGTTTCTGGGATTCGACGCACGGGATTATCGTCGGCGATCCCCCGGCCGGAGGTGACGGACGGTTCACGATCCTGACGACCAGCGACGGCGCCACCTGGCAGATGCTGAAGGGTCCGTCCGCGAACAAAGAGGAGGGCGCGTTCGCCGCGAGCGGCACGTGCGTATTCACGCGGGGTACTCGGGAGGCGTGGTTCGGGACGGGCGGTACCGGCGGCGGGCGGGTGTTTCACTCCGACGATAGCGGCAAGAGCTGGTCCGTGGCCAAGACTCCACTTCGCCACGATTCCGCGAACGCAGGGATTTTCTCGCTCGCATTTTCCGGCGCGCTGCAAGGGATCGCGGTGGGCGGCGATTACATGAAGCCGGATGAATCCACGGGAAACATCGCGATCACCGCGGATGGCGGCAAGAACTGGACCGCACCGGACGGCACACCGCCATCCGGCTACCGGTCGGCTGTCTGGTGCCGTGATTCGAGTCATTGCGTCGCCACGGGGACTTCGGGGTCCGATTTCTCTTCGGACGGCGGCCAGAACTGGAAGAAGTTCGGTGGCGAAGGCTACAACACAATCGGCGCGTTCGCGGTGGGAACCAACGGCCGCATCGCTACTTTAACGCTTCCCGCGCCGCGGTAGCGATTTCCGGGTCCCCATCCGACGCGAGCCGCGACAACGCCGCCTGCGCCGAAGCATTCTTGCTCGCGCGAAGATCGTACACCAGAGTCAGCCTCTCCGCATCCGTAAGCTCCCGTAGCGCTAGCAAGGGAGCTTGAGTCCAACGTGTCCGGTAGTATCCCGTTCCGCCCGAATTCAGATAAAACCACGCCGGGCACGCGGTTCCCGTGGGCAGCGCGATTTCGGTGGACGATCCCTCGAGCACGGTGCACGACGACGCCACGCGGTCGGCTCGCCAGCACACCGGGACCGAGCCGGGGCTCGATTTGGTCACTCGCAGCCGAGGGGCGGTATCGCGGACGCACAGCAGTTCACCGCGCAGCTCGGGAACGCCGGTCGTGTTCAGAAACGTGTTTAGCACGCGGCTCGTGTCTATTCCCGAGGCCGCATTCAGTTCGGCCGCTAAATCGCCGGTGGTCGCATTTCCGAAACGATGGTCGTTCAGGTACCTCTTCAGCCCATCGCGAAAGGTGTCCTCGCCCAGCCAGCCTTCGAGCATCAGCAGAACCGCCGCGCCCTTGTCGTAGACCACGCGATTGTACACGTCGCGCGCCGTTGCCCGGCTATTCACCGCGACCCGTACCGGCCGTGAACGCGCCGGGTTGTCGACGGCCATCATGCGTTCGCGCGCGATGATTTCCGCAAGGTGCACGCGCTCGGGCGGCTCCTCCTGGTCCATCATCTTGGCCGAGATCCAGGTGGCGAAGCCTTCACTGAGCCAGACATCCTCCCAGGAGGACTGGGTCACCAGGTTTCCGAACCACTGATGGCCGATCTCATGCGCCTGGAGTGCACGGAGGGCGCGCGTAAAGGTCGCCGTCTCCTGGGTCGGCAGCACCAGCAAGTTGCGCGTGCGATACGTGATCAATCCCGGATTCTCCACGGCTCCATAGGCTCCGGCAGGCAGCGCCAGATGATCCAGTTTCCCGAAGGCATAAGGAATTCCGGTGTACGCCTCAAGGCGCGGCAGGATCGCGGCGGTTGCCTGGGCCGCAGCGTGGCCTTCCGCCGCATGACCCTTTGCAGTAATCACGCGAATCGGAGTTCCGTGACCAGCGACTCCACCATCGTAGACATCGAACGGCCCGACCGCGAACGCGACCATCTCCGAAGGCAGCGGTTCGGTGGTCGCGAATTTCACCAGTTTCCAGCCCTTGGGTTCATCGGTTTCCGAAATCTCACGGCCGTTCGAAAAAGCCTTGTTCTCGCGCTTCACACGGATGGAAATGTCCCAGGGAGTCTTGAAACGCGGCTCGTCGAAACACGGAAACGCCCGGCGGGCTTCGATGGCAGCGAAGGTCGTGTAGGCGTACCACTCGCCCTCAACCTTTCGCCGATACGGCCCGCTCAAGGCCTTGTCGTCGAGCCTGCCTTGGTAAGTGATTCGGACCGTGGCAGGACCGACCAGAGACTGCCCGCCGTCAATTCCGATACGCTCGCCGGCGCCCGGAATAACTTTTGCCGGACGCACCATGTCGCCCTGTGCAATGAATGCCGAACTGACGGTCAGACTCTTCGCATTTAGCCAGATGATGGAAGCGGGAACCCGCAAGTCGACATCGATTGAAACCGAACCTTCGAAGGTCTCGCGGGATGGATCGATGGTGAGCTGGACAGTCTCTTTTCGCGGGAGGACTTCATCGGAGAGATAAAAAGACTGGCCAAACAGCGAGCCCGCTGCCAGCAGCATCCAGCACGCCGGCGCGCGCGACGCTGCTCCGGACATCACTGGACCCATTCATTTACTGCTCGAGGTACGTATAGCCGTTCAGGCCGTCCTCGTAGAACCGCAGCAGCGTGCCGGATTCCTCGTAGGTAATTTTGCCGTCGCGAACGGCGGATTCCACCGCGCGCCGGAACTGCTCGACCAGGGTCTTGGACTGGAATTGCACGTAATCCAGCACTTCCCTCACGGTATCGCCCTGAATCACGGCTTCGAGGACCACTTCGCCGTCCTGACCGAGCCCGACGTGCACCGCATTGGTATCGCCGAACAAGTTGTGCAGATCGCCCAGGATTTCCTGGTACGCGCCCACCAGAAACGACCCCAGAATGTAGGGCTCGCCGTTGAACGGATGCAGCAGCAGAGTCTTCTTCACATCCCGGCGATCGATGAACTGGTCCACCTTGCCGTCGGAGTCGCAGGAAATATCGCCCAGGATGCCGGGGCGGGACGGTTGCTCCTCCAGGCGATGGATCGGCATGATGGGGAACAACTGTTTCACCGCCCAGCTATCCGGCATGCTCTGGAACAGCGAAAAGTTGCAGAAGTAGGTATCCGAGAGCAGACCGTCCAGGCCTTCCAGTTCCTCGGGAAAGTACGGCAGCTCCTTGCCGAATTTCTGAATGCGGCGGCAGATCAGCCAATAGATGCTTTCGGCCCAGCTGCGCTGCTGCAGCGGCAGATAGCCCAGGCTGAACAGGTTCAGCGCCGAATCCAGAGCCTGCTGCGCGTCATGAAAGCTTTCGAGCAGGTTCTTGTTCGAAAGCCCGCGCAGTGTTTCCTTAAGATCGATCAGCGGCTGCTCGACATCTTCCGGGATTTCGGGCAAGGTATCGCTATCGCTGAACCCGGTGACGCCCAGGACGTTGAACAGCAGCACGCTGTGATACGCGACCACCGCGCGGCCGCTTTCCGAAACGATCACCGGGTGCGGCACCTCGGCTTCGTCGCAGATGCTCTGGATGTGATAGACCACGTCATTGGCGTATTCCTGCAGCGTGTAGTTGACGCTCGATTCGAAATCCGTCTGCGAGCCGTCGTAGTCGACGCCCAGACCGCCGCCGACGTCCATATAGTGCAGGCCGGCGCCGGCGCGGTGCAGCTCCACGAACACCCGAGCCGCCTCCATCACCGCCCCTTTAATCTGGCGGATGTTGGTGATCTGGCTGCCCAGGTGGAAATGCAGCAGCTCCAAACAGTCTTCCATGTGCAAGGCTTTGAGCTGGTCTAAAGCACGTAGCGCTTCCGTGACCGTCAGGCCGAACTTGGAGCGGTAGCCACCCGAGGATTTCCAGCGTCCCGAGCCGCGGCTGGCGAGTTTGACGCGCAGTCCGATTATCGGACGCACACCCACGCGCTGGGAATGCTTCAAAATCAGATCCAGCTCGGTGTATTTTTCGACCACCGGGATGATGTTGCGGCCGATTTTCTTGGCCAGCATGACCATCTCGATGTACTCGTCGTCCTTGAAGCCATTGCAGATGATGGGGGTCTGGTTGTCGGCGATGGCCAGCACCGCCAGCAATTCCGGTTTCGAACCGGCTTCCAGGCCGAACTTGTAGGGCCGCCCGTACTCGAAGACCTCTTCCACCACCTGGCGCTGCTGGTTGACCTTGATCGGGTAGACGCAGCAGTAGCTGTTCTTGTAACCGTGCTCGGCGATGGCATTCTGAAACGCCTGGTGCATCTCGCCCAGGCGGTGCTTCAGAATTCCCCCGAAGCGGATCAGAATGGGCAGCGAAATTCCCCGGAGCTGGAGATTGTCCACCAGTTCCTTCAGGTCGATGGCGCGGCTGGTATCCTTCTCAGGGTGGACCAGCAGGTTGCCGTTTTTGCCGACGGAGAAGTACCCCTTGCCCCAACTCGCTACGTCGTAGAGTTCTGCCGCCTCCGCGGTGGTCCATCGATCGGCGGGCTCGCGAACGGGGCTGTCCGTAAATCGGGGGGAGGAGGACATGAAACTTCAGTGTCCATCGATTTTGCCTTGGGAGCAAGCGAAAAATGGCCGCGCCGGATGATGGGCGGCATATACATTAACATTCGGTTAACGCCGTACCGGACGACGGCGCAGGCCGCGTCTTGCGACAATCTAGGAGATGACTGTGTCACGTTGTAGGTTTTACGGGTTCGCGAGCATGTTCCTGATGGGCGTGTGCTTCGGACCAGCGGTTGGTTTAGGACAGGTTCCGAAATTCACGATCAGCACGGTGGCCGGAAACGGTGTCGCCGGTTTTGCGGGAGACGGGGGGCCGGCGACGGCCGCGAATCTCGCCTTTCCCGCCGCGCTCACCTTTGACAGCGCCGGAAATATGTACATCGCGGATGCTTCCAACAGCCGCGTTCGCAAGGTGGATGCCAACGGCACCATCACCACGTTCGCGGGAACGGGCGATTTCGGAGACTTCGGGGACACGAACGTGGCCACCAAAGCCGGAATGAACCGTCCTTACGGCGTGGTGATGGACAAAGCCGGGAATCTTTACATCGCCGATACCTACAGCGACGCGATTCGGAAAGTGGCCGCCTCCACGGGCATCATGAGCACCTTCGCCGGCACCATGCAGGGCTTTGGCGGAGACGGAGGCGGGGCGACCGGAGCGCTGCTGGATACACCCACGGCTCTGGTTTTGGACGCCGCCGGCAATCTCTACATCGCCGATACGAACAACCATCGCATCCGGAAAGTGGGAACGGATGGAAACATCACCACGTTTGCCGGCAATGGGGACGCCGCTGACTTCGGCGACGGCGGTCCAGCCACCAGGGCTTCGTTGAACAGCCCGGAGGGACTCGCCATCGACAAAGCCGGGAATATTTATGTCGCGGACACGGCCAGCCACCGGGTTCGGAAAATCTCCCCGGACGGCACGATTACCACTGTCGCCGGAAACGGAAGCGGGGGTTTCCAGGGAGATGGCGGTCCGGCTACCGAGGCCAGCCTGTATTACCCCAAAGGCCTGGCGGTGGACGCTTCTTCCGGCAATCTGTATATCGCGGATTGGCTCAATAGCCGTATCCGCGTAGTGACTCCGGACGGCAACATTTACACCGTGGCCGGCAATGGCAGCTACGATTACTACGGCGACGGTGGGCCCGCGACCAGCGCCGCGCTGCGATTCCCCTGGGGACTGTCCGTCGACACCTCCGGGAATGTGTACGTGGCGGACGACGAAAACAGCACCATCCGTAAGCTCACGCCGGTGGCGCCTCTGATTTCGTCTTTACCCAGCGTGGCTCCCAAAATCGATGCCTCTGGCGTTGTGAGTGACTCCTCGTTCGGCGGATTTTCATCGGTTGCGCCCGGATCCTGGATTGAAATTCACGGCTCGAACCTGGCCAGCCGTGCGCGCTATTGGACCGTCGCGGATTTCCATGGCGCCCAGGCCCCCACCTCGCTCGACGGAACCGCAGTCTCCATCGGCGGCCACGCGGCCTTTATCTCGTATATCAGCCCGACTCAAATTAACGCGCAGATCCCGTCGGAGGTCGCGCTCGGTTCCCAGGACGTCCGCGTGACCACCGCCGCCGGAACCAGCGATCCCCATGCGATTGCCGTGAATCAAGTTCAACCGGGCTTGCTCGCTCCCGCTTCCTTGAATGTCGGCGGCAAACAATATACAGAGGCGCTTTTTACGGACGGAAGCACCTTCGCCCTCCCGGCCGGAGCGATGGCCAGCGGGATCGCCCGGCCTGCGCGTCCCGGCGAGACGATCGTTCTGTACGGTGTCGGGTTTGGCAGCGTGACTCCGGATCCCGGCGCCGGCAACATCGTCGCGAACGACAACAGCTTGACTCTGCCGTTCCAGGTATTCTTTGGAGGCATGCCGGCCACCGTGAGTTATGCCGGCCTGGCTCCCGGGATGATCGGGCTCTATCAGTTCAACGTGGTGGTGCCGGATACCGCTGCTGGCGATGCGGTTCCTTTGACCTTTTCGGTAGGTCCCAACACCGGACAGCAGGTTTTGTACACGGCGGTACAGCCATGACCTCGTGTTATCCTGAGCTGTAGATCCAGTGGGCGGCTAGCTCAGTTGGGAGAGCACCGCGTTCGCAATGCGGGGGTCGTGGGTTCAAGTCCCACGCCGTCCACCAGATTTTCCCCATTAGCTTCAGTTACTTGTTGGTTTGGATTCTTCGTGTGCGCCGCAAACGTGCCAGAAGATCAGTGATTCTCGCCTGTCTCAACCTGCTCCATTTGGCGTAGTGCTTCTGCACGATTTGAACGGAATCACCCAGAATGCCGGCGGCTTCCTCGAACGTCGAGCCTTTCAATCGCAAGCCGCTTGGATTCCGTTGACGGAGTACCGAAGGTGTGTCGGAGAGAGTGGAGGACGAAGTCTTCCGGGAAAGTCGGGTTGCTTCCAGTCGAGTCGTCTTTCGATATCAGAACAACCCCGTTGTGGGCACCGTGTCTGCGGCACAGATGACGGAACTGGCAGGGCGCGCGCAAGAGATCGCTTCCGGGGGCCGTAAGCCTGCCGAGATTCAATTGGGCATGGAGAGATTCCTGGCGCCTCCGTCGGCTTGTCGTCGCCAGACTCGCCTCTTGTCGCGCTGACAGTCTTGAAATCCTATGACGAGGCCACTGCATTCCTGAAGAGCCTGAATCGCTGGATTGTGGCGGTTGGCATCGCCGGAGTCTTGGCGGGAAGCGTGCTCGTATTCATCGTATCCACTAGTTTCACGGGGCCGCTGGCGCAATTGGTCGAAGGCGTTCACGCGCTCGAGCAAGGAAACTTCGCATACCCTCTCACCGCAGCGGGTAGCGATGAGATCTCCACTTTTGACTGACTTTGATTCGGCGCTACCGATGGCTGCCAGTCAGATAGAGGCCCGCTACGCCGATCACGATCAGCAGCATGGAGACCGCCCGCAGCACGGTCACTTGCTCCTTGAGCCACAGGACGCCCAACACGGCCACCATCAGCGTCCCCACGCCCGACCAGACCGCGTAGGCAGTGCCCACAGGAATTTTGGAAACCGCCGTGGAGAGACCGAACAGACTCACCAGGTAAAACGCGAACATCAGCACCGTGGGCCACAGCCGGGTCATGCCGTCGGTGAATTTGAGAGTCAGGGTGCCCGCCACCTCAAATACGATCGCGAAGAACAGGATGACCCAGCTCACTGGTTTCCGGCGGGGATCACGCCAGCGTCAGCGACGGCTCGAGATCGGTGCGCATCTGTTCGTAGATGCTGCTAGGCGAAGATTCCTCGCAGACCCGCATGTACTCCGTGAATCGCGGAGGAGCCGGGATGCCTTCTTTCAACAGGCGGCAATTGTCGAATACCAGGTCCAGCGAGCAGAACCGGTAGTACAGCTCCAGAGCGTGCAAAAGATGGCGCGGATGGCCGTCGCCGGCCGCCTGCATCACACGCTTGACCGTGAGCTGACGGATTCCGCCGACCTCATACCGGTCTTCAGACGTCCCGCCGCGCAGGCGAGCGTATTCCGCCGCCAGATCCTTCCAGCGGATGGAACTGCCTTTTCCCGCGGAGACGTGATAACGATTGTGCTTCAGGCGGGGCGCAAACAGCAGATGGCGCAGCGCCGAGGCGGCCCAGTCGACCGGGACCACGTCGATACGGTTTTCGAGGTCCCAGGTGATGAAACGCAGCGCTTCGACTGCGCGCAAGACCCAGAAGATGCTGCCGGAGGGCTTGCAGCCCAGCTCGGTATGGCCGACTACAATCGACGGCCGCGCAATCACCAGGGGAAGATCGGCAAACTGTTCGGCCAACTGCCGCTCGGCTTCCGCTTTGCTACGAGTGTAGGCGACCAGGTGAGTGGCACGGTCACTGGGATAGTCGTCTTCATGGACCACCGGTTTCGGAGAAGCGCCGCAGATCGCCGCGGTACCCGTGTAGACAAACCGTTCGAGCTTGCGCCCGCGCATGGCCTGGGCCACCGAGAGGGCGCCCCCGACGTTGGTGGTGCGGATCGCCCGGCTGTTGCCGAACGAGGTGCTGGCCGCCAGATGGAGGACATGCGTGACGCCATCCAGAAGCGGCGAGTCATGCCAGTCCTCGGAAAGAAGATCGCCGCGCAGGACCTTTACGTTCGCGGGGAGTAGATTGGATGCTCCGAATCGGCCCAAGGAGCGGCGAACGCGCTCTTCGGCGGTATCGTCGTCATCGGCCCGTACCAGGCAAACCACTTCTCCGTCGAACGAGGACTGGAGCAGATCGGATAGAAATGCGCCCCCCAGGAAACCCGTCACTCCCGTGAGGAGGACGGTCGGAGCGCTCCACGAGCTTTTACGCACAATTCCAGTTAACAAGCGGGTACACCCTGTGCCTATATTTTGCCATCGACCCTGTGGATTTCGAGCGTGGAAGGCCGTTAAAATCCCGTAATGAGGGGATTGCAAAGAGGCTAGCCCCGCGTGTTTCTAACGCAAGGCTACGGTCATTAAAAACAAGAATTATAAAAGTTCTTTAAGAATCCGTCCCGCGACCTCTTTACCCCGCTCGCCGACCTCGCCGATGGGGCCGACGCAACTCGGGCAGCCTGCTTCGCACGGGCACGCGGCCAGCAGCTTCGCAGCGCCGTCCAGGAGCCGGGGAGCCAGCTTGTAGAGCGCCGCGCTCTGCCCGATGCCGCCCGGATAGTTGTCGTAGAGGTAGAGATTCGGCTCGAAGGCGGTGAGGCTGCCGGCGATATCGGCACCTTCCGGTAGAGCTTCCGTAATCGACACGCCCAGGTCGCGCGGATCGCACATGACACATAGAGCTCCTACTGTACGTAGGAGCGCCGCAAGGGCAACCAGTCCGCCTTGGCGATCGGTGGGCGAGAGATCGGCGAAGCGCGCCAGGAATTCAGCCGGGAAATGCAGCCAGAACGCGGTGGTGTGCATCTCCTGCTCGGGCATCGACAAATTGCCCGCGCCGACGTTTTCCATGGTGTAGAACTTGATCTTCTTGAACCCCACGATCTGCCGATTCAGGCGCACGTCGCCGTGGGCGATTTTGATGCCGCCGGCGGGCGAGGATTCCACTTCTTCGAGTTCCTTTACTTGCGTGTAGTCGATGGCGTCGGTGAAATAGTCGGAATCCACGCGGCGCACGTAGGCTTTGCGGCCTTCGTAATCGAAACGCTCCACCTGATACTGCCGCGCGTCGTGCAGATAAATCGCTTTCTCATGCAACGTCGTCAAAGCCGCGGTAAATGATACTTCGGCAATCACCTGATGATCGCCGGTCACATCCACCACCACGAAGTTGTCGCTCGAAACCGAACGCAGGCTGACGGCGTCGGCGGGGTAAGTGTCGGAGGTCCAGTGCCAGGCGCCTTTGGACTCGGGTCCGGAGTGGTGCAGGAGCTTCAGGTCGCGCAGAAAGCGGCACAAATCGCCCGTTTCGTGCTGGCCGAATTTCTCGCCGTCGCGGATGGGCAGCTCGAAGGCGGCGCACTTTAGGTGACTCAGAAGGATTTCGAGATTGTCCGGATTGATGTAGGCATGCTCCGGAGGCCGGTCGAAAAAGTACTCGGGATGCTCAATGATGTACTGATCGAGAGGCGCGCTGGAGGCTACCAGCACGGCCAGGGACGCCGTCTGCCGCCGCCCGGCGCGGCCCGCGCGCTGCCAGGTGGACGCGATGGTCCCCGGGTATCCGGCCATCACCACGGCATCCAGCGAGCCAATGTCGATGCCCAGCTCTAGCGCGTTGGTAGCGACCACAGCGCGAATGTCGCCGTCGCGCAACTGGCCTTCGATCTCGCGCCGCTCCTTGGGGAGATATCCGCCGCGATAGCCCCGAACGCATGAATTAACACCCGAATAGTCGTCCTTGAGATAGGTGAGCAGAATTTCCGTAGCCAGGCGGCTGTTGGCGAATACCAGCGTTTGCTGGCCCCGGTCGAGAAGCTCTTTGGCCATGCGACGGGTCTCGTTCAAGTAGCTGCGGCGGATCCCCAGCGCGCGATTCACCACCGGCGGATTGTAGAACACCACGTATTTATCGCCCGAAGGAGCCCCGTTGCGCTCCACCAGCTCGAAGGGGAGCCCGGTGAGCGCCTCGGCGAGTTCCTTGGGATTGGCGATGGTCGCCGAGCAGCAGATGAATTGCGGCGAGGATCCGTAAAACTCGCACACGCGCTTGAGCCGCCGCAGCAGATTCGCCAGATGGCTGCCGTAGACGCCGCGATAGTAGTGCAGCTCGTCGATCACTACGTAGCGCAGGTTTTCGAACGCCTTGGCCCACTTGGTGTGGTGCGGAAGAACGCCCGAGTGGAGCATATCCGGATTGGTGAAGACCACGTTGGCGCGCTCGCGGATGGCCCGGCGAGCATCTTGCGGCGTATCGCCATCGTACGTAAACGCGCGAAGGTCGGAGCCCATCGCGTCCACGGCTTTCTGAAATTCGACCAATTGGTCTCCTGCCAGGGCCTTGGTCGGGAACAGGTACATCGCGCGGGCGTTCGGATCCGCGAGCAGTCCGTTCAGCACCGGCAGGTTATAGCACAGCGTCTTGCCGCTGGCGGTGGGAGTCACGATCGCGACGTTGCGCCCAGCCGCTGCGTGTGAGAAGGCTTCGGCCTGGTGGGTATAGAGACGGTCGATTCCCCGAACGGCCAGGGCTTTCTGTAGAGAGGGCGCCAGCGCTTCCGGAAAATCGGCGAATTCGCCCGCCTTGGCGGCTTGGCGGCGGACTGCCCGAACCGGAGAATCCGGGTCCGTCATCCATTGCTCGAACCGCTCAATCGCTCCGGAAAGGCCGCTCTGGCGCGCCAGGATCTTTTCTTGGGCCGGCTCGGGGAAACTGAGGCTGAGGTTCATGCTTCGCCCTTTCTTCGCTAGTCTAGCGCAGGGCGAATGGAAAAACTAGGAGGACTCGCGCAGAAACTCGTAGCGCTCGAGAGTGGCAGCGAAAGCCGAACCGGAATCCTCGCGGAGGATCTTACCGACGCAGCGCAGGCGAACGTCTTTACGCGTGCCTGGTGTGCGCGGCAAGGTAATCAGGTATTCGATTGATTCGCCCAGCGGGAGCTCGCTTTCCGCAGTGAACAGCACACCCGCGGAACTCAAGTTCTTGGTCTCTCCGCTCACGGTCATCGGGGATCCGTTGCGGACCACTTCAAACGGAAGCCGGAGTTCGAAGCGCTGGTGCTTTCTCTGTTCGTTCATGATCTTCATCGACTGTAAGCCTTAGTGTGTCTAAGGTCAATAGGCGATTGAATCAAGTAGAAGGCCTTACGTATTAGTACTTCCGCCATTTAGGCCCATCGGAATCGACGGTCCTGGGTTCAAAAGCGAGTGTGGGAAAATGAAGATCCCTTGTTAAAAAGCATCACCGTGCACGGGGCGCGGCAGCACAACCTTAAGAACATCGACGTCGAAATTCCGCGAAATACCTTCACGGTGATCACGGGCTTGAGCGGCTCCGGCAAGTCATCGCTGGCCTTCGACACCATCTACGCGGAAGGTCAGCGGCGCTACGTGGAGACGCTGTCCCCTTACGCCCGCCAGTTCCTGGACCAGATGGAACGCCCCGAGGTGGACTCGATCGACGGTTTGAGCCCGGCCATCTCGATCGAACAGAAGACCACCAGCCGCAGCCCGCGGTCGACTGTGGGGACGATTACCGAGATATACGACTACCTGCGCGTCTTATATGCCGCCATCGGGATACCGCATTGTCCCAACTGCGGCATCGAAATCTCGCAGCAGTCCACCGACCAGATCCTGGAGCAAGTACTGGCTCTGGGGGCTCAAGAACGGGTGATGATCCTGGCGCCAATTGTCCGCGGGCGCAAAGGCGAGTACAAGAAGGAGCTGGATAAACTCGCGCGGCAAGGGTTTGTGCGGGCGCGCATCGATGGGGTTCTCCGCCAACTGGATGAGGAGATCACGCTGGACCGCCGCAAGAACCACACCATCGAGGTGGTGGTGGACCGGCTGTTGATCAAACCGGAAATCGAGAAGCGCCTGGAAGCGTCCATTGTGACCGCCACCAAGCTGGCGAGCGGGTTAGTACTGGTGGCGGTGGTAAACGGTCCGGAGCGGCTGTACTCAAGCAAGCTGGCCTGCCCGGATTGTGGGTCGAGCGTGCCGCAACTCGAACCGCGATCGTTTTCCTTCAACAGCCCGTTCGGCGCGTGCGAAACCTGCAACGGACTGGGGAATCGCTGGACCTTCGATCCGGTGAAGGTGATCGTGGATCCCTCGCGGCCGCTGCTCGATGGCGGACTTGGCCCCGGCGGCGGGCATAGCTACGTGATCCACGCGATCAACGCAATGGCTGCGCAGCAAAAGATCCCGATCCAAAAACCGTTCGAGGATCTTACAGTCAAGCAGCAAACCACGATGCTCGAAGGCGTGCCGGGAAAACCCGGCGTGCTCGGTATCCTCGACAAGTTCTACACGAAGGAAATTGCGAGCGAAACCTATCACGACTGGTTCATGGGCTACATGTCCCCGCACACCTGTGAGGATTGTGGCGGGCATCGCCTGAAATCGTCGAGCTTGGCGGTGAAGGTCAAGGATCGGACGATCGGCGAGCTGACGCGGATGTCTATCCGTCAGGCGCTCGAAACGGTGAAAACCTGGAACTTCACCGGGCGCGAGAAACAAATCGGCGGCAGACCGGCGGATGAAATCCGCGACCGGCTGGAATTCCTGATGGAAGTCGGCCTGGAATACCTGAGCCTGGAGCGTTCGGCGGCGACGCTCTCCGGCGGGGAGGCCCAGCGCATCCGGCTGGCCACGCAGATCGGCTCACGGCTGCGCGGAGTGCTGTACGTCCTGGACGAACCCTCCATCGGGCTTCATCCACGTGACAATGATCGGCTGCTGAACTCGCTGAGCAAGCTGCGCGATCTGGGCAATACGGTTCTGGTGGTGGAGCACGACGCCGACACCATCGAGCGCGCCGATTACGTGATCGATCTGGGACCGGGAGCGGGACGCCTGGGTGGCGAGCTGGTGGCGCAGGGCACGCCGGCCGAAATCGCCAGGAACCCGAATTCGCTCACCGGGCAGTATCTTACGGGAACTCGCGAAATCAGCACGCCCAAGAAGCGCCGCAAGAGCAGCGCCGGGAGTGTGATCATCCGGGGCGCGACGGAACACAATCTGCGAAATATCGACGTCGAGTTTCCGCTGGGTCTCCTCATTCTGGTGACGGGCGTCTCTGGAAGCGGCAAATCGACGCTGATTAACGACATCCTGTATCGTGCCGCGGCCAAAATGGTGTACGGATCGCGCGCCGAGCCGGGCGCGCACGCTTCGATCAGCGGCCTGGAACTAATTGACAAGGTAATAGAAATTGATCAGGCTCCCATCGGCCGGACACCGCGATCGAATCCGGCGACGTACACGCAGGTTTTCACACTGATCCGCGATTTGTTCGCGCGGCTGCCGGAATCGCGCGAACGGGGCTATAAGCCGGGCCGGTTCAGCTTCAACGTCAAGGGCGGCCGCTGCGAAGCCTGCCAGGGAGACGGACTGAAGCGCATCGAGATGAATTTCCTGCCGGACGTCTACGTGACCTGCGACGTCTGCCGCGGCCGGCGCTACAATCATGAAACGCTGCAAGTGAAGTACAAGGGCTCTTCGATCGCCGACTTGCTCGAAATGCCGGTGGAAGACGCGCTGAAGGTGCTGGAGAATATTCCGCAGATCAAAGCGAAACTGGAAACGCTGGTTCGCGTGGGTCTCGGGTATCTGCACCTGGGCCAATCTTCGACCACGCTTTCGGGCGGCGAGGCACAACGAATCAAGCTGGCGAAAGAGCTCAGCAAGCGGCAGACCGGCAAAACGCTCTATATTCTGGATGAGCCGACCACCGGGCTGCATTTCGAGGACATCCGCAAACTGCTCCAGGTGCTCCAGGACCTGGTGGATCTGGGAAATACCGTGGTCGTGATTGAGCATCAACTGGACGTGATCAAAACCGCCGACTGGATCATCGACCTGGGACCCGAGGGCGGCGAGCGGGGCGGCGCCGTGGTGGCGTGCGGAACTCCGGAACAGATCCTGCGGAACACCAAGAGCTACACGGCACAGGCGCTTCGCAAGATGCTCGCGAAAGGACGCGCGGCGTGAGTAGATATTCTGAAAAACCGCTGTCGTACGAAGGGCTGAAGACGGTCCCGATCGCCGAGCGGGGCGGCAAGGTGCAGGTGAGCCAGTTCGCACGGCCGTTTCAGAAAGGCGGCGGCGTACTGCAACTGGTCGATTGCTTTCCGGACATCCTGGCGGGCCAGGCATTTCGCGGCGTGCTGGATGCGCTGAAGAGAGCGCGAGCCGACTCGCGGGCGATCCTGTGGGGCATGGGCGGCCACGTCATCAAATGCGGCCTGGGCGATGTGCTGCTGGACCTGATGCGGCGCGGCTGGGTCACCGGCTTCGTGATGAACGGCGCGGCGTCGATTCACGATTTCGAGATCGCCATCGCGGGCCAAACCAGCGAAGACGTGGAGGCCGTCCTGCCGGATGGGCGTTTTGGCGCGGCCGAGGAAACCGGGCGGGAGATGAATCTGGGGATTGCCGAAGGCCATCGTCACGAGTTGGGAATGGGCGAAGCGCTGGGAAAACGTCTGGAAACGTTGGCCAAACCGGAGTTCGCGCCGCACAGCGTGCTCGTTGGCGCATACAAATCGGCGGTCCCGGTGACGGTTCACGTCGCCATCGGCACAGACACGCCGCATACGCATCCGCTGGCCGACCCGGCAGCCATCGGGCAGACGACGCATCGCGATTTCCGCCTGCTGTGCTCGCTGGTACGAGGGCTTGACAATGGCGGCGTTTACCTTAATCTTGGATCGGCGGTGGTGCTGCCCGAGGTGTTCCTGAAGGCGGTTTCCGTGGTGCGCAACCTGGGGCATCCGCTGACCGATTTTACGACTGCGAATTTCGATTTTCTGCAGCACTACCGGCCAAGGATGAACGTAGTGGAACGGCCGCACGCTCGCTCAGGCGGGCACGGATTCGCCATTACCGGCCACCATGAAATCATGATCCCGCTGCTGGCGGCCGCGTTAGTAGAATTAAGCTGAATGACACCATCGCGCGATAGCCGCGCTTTCTGGGGCTTTGACGATCTGGCGTTATTCCTGGGCGCGGTTCTTCCCGCCTGGCTGTTGGGGATGCTGTTGATCCGTTTCGGGCGGGCCATGGCCCCCGGCGCGTTTTCCAATAATGCGGTACGGGTGCTGGCCTTTCAAAGCGCGATTTACGCGCTTCTGGTGGGCGCGTTGTACATGGTGATCGCCTTCCGGTACCGGCGGCCGTTTTGGCAGTCGATTGGCTGGGTGGCGCCGGAACGGGGTAAGTGGTGGTGCATTTTCGGTGGACCGGCCTTGGCCATCGGACTCTCGGTGTTGGGCGTGGTCCTGCGCACGCCGGCGATTCCCACGCCGGTTGAAAGCCTGATTTCCGGGCGCGGCTCGCTGCTGCTGGTGGCTTTCTTCGCGGTGGTGCTGGGACCCGTATTCGAGGAACTGCTGTTTCGTGGGTTTCTGCAGCCGTTGCTGCAGCGCCCGCTGGGCGCGTGGCCTGCGATTCTGCTGGCGGCAACCGGATTCGCGCTTCTGCACGGCCAGGAATACCAGTGGTTCTGGCAGCAGCTGCTGGTGGTCGGATTGGCGGGTGCGGCTTTCGGATACGCGCGTTACAAGACCGGATCGACGGCGGCTGCCGCGCTGCTGCATGGCGGTTACAACCTCACATTCTTCGTGGGATACCTGATTCAGACGCGGTAAGTTCGCGGAAACTGGCGAGAGTAACGCCAGCCTCGGCCAGCGCCACGCGAACCTGAGGTGCAGTGAGCGCCCGCAACTCTTCTTCCCGGCTTTCTTTAAGGCGGGTGCGCGCCGAACGCAGATCGTCGCCGCAGCGGCCGGGATGGCACATGAACTCGGTCACGCCTTCCGGCAGCGCGCGGATTAGCGCCGCCAAATCCCCGCTGCGATAGCGGCCAGTGAGCCGGAATCCCGCAAACCAATCCGTGGAACGGCAGTGATGGCGCGTGAGCGACGAGCGAAAGCGCCCATTCATTAGCCGCATCAATCTGTTTTTCCATCCGACGCCGCCCGGCTGCAGCGGAAAATCGAACGGGCGCCGCACCCATGGGATCCGAAACTCCTCGGAAATACGGGCCACGGCTTCGAGTACGGGAGGAAGCAGATGAGTATGTTTGTGCGTATCCAGGTGCGTCGGGCTCAGGCCGGCGTCGACAATGCGCCGGACTTGACGGACCAGTTCCTCATAGATGGGAATACGCCCAAGCGCCACGGCACGGACTAACTGCGGGATGGTGAGCGGAAATCCGGGCGCGCCGACCAGCACCAGATGACAGCCGATATCGAGCGAGGGGGTTTCCCTGGCCAGCCGCACGGCGTCGTCGAAGGCGTCGCCAGTCGCCATCAGCGTGGTCGCGGTCAGGATGCCGTCGCGGTGCGCCTCGACGATTCCGGCGTTCACGTCGCGCGTGAAGCCGAAGTCATCCGCGTTGACGACCAGCTGTCTCACTTACCAGAACTTGACCGTGATGGTCAGGAATTTCTTGGGATTGGCACGGAACTCCTTGATGAAGCCCTGCAGATCGCGCGTGGTCCCATCCAGGTTTTCAAACAGCGATGGATCGTTCATCAGCCGTCCGATGGTTCCGTCGCCGTTATTGACTTTGTCCAGGATGCTGTCCAGCTTGCCCATGGAGGTGATCAACTGGTCGTGCAGTTCGCTGCTGTTGAGCAGCTTGCTGACCGTGCCATCGCCCTTATTGATCTTCCCGATGGTTTCGCGCACGTCGCCGATGGTAGCGTGCAACTGGTCGTACAGCGCGTCATCCTTAAGGAGCTTGCCTGCGGTTCCCTGGCCCGCGTTGAGACCGTCCAGCATCGTGTTGATCTTCCCCACGGTTCCACGGACGTCCTGATACATGGTGTCTTCGTGGATCAGGCGCCCGATGGTGCTGTCGGGTGCGTTCAAAGCCGTGGTCAGACTTTTTACGTCATCGACGATCTCGATGGCACGGTTGTAGAGCGTGCGGTCGACCAAGAGGGCTCCAATGGTGCCCTTGCCGCCCTGGATGTCGTCGATAATCCCGTTTACGCGGTCCATGATTTTCTGCAAGGCAGCCAGCGTGGACGAACCCTGCTGGAACAGATCCTCGATCTCGGGGGTATCGGCACTGGCGATTTCCGCGCCGGCCTGGATGGTTTGCGGGCTGGTTCCCTTCTTGATGTTGACGTAGCGGCTGCCGAGCAAATTCTGCTGCGCGAGTTTGGCCTGCGAGTTCACCGGAACCAGCTTCAGGGAATCGTCATAAATGCTGAGTGTGAGTTTCACGATCCGGCTGGGATCGGACGAGCCAGAGAGCTCGATCTTCTTCACTTTGCCGATCAGGATGCCGTTCAGCCGGACCGGCGTCGCTCCGTCGGTCATGGCGTCTGAATCGGGCAGATAGGTATAGACGTCGGTGGTTCTGCGGAACAACGGGTTGACGCCCGTCATAAGGATGATCAGGAAGGCCAGGATTAGCAGCGCGAGCATGGCCAAGAGGCCGACTTTAAGCTGAGCCCACTTCGATTTGCTGGTCGTCGGCATCGCGCTCAGGCGCCTCCCACGCGCAGGAACTTGCGGACATACGCATCCTGGCTGGCCTGCAACTCTGGTTCGGTCCCTTCGAAAACCAGGCGTCCTTCGTTCATGACCAGGAATTTGGTGGTCACCTGGCTCAAGTCCGTTCCCCCGCCTGCCCGCTCAATCTGTCCACTGTTGGGATTGTAGCGAAAGTTCGCCATGAGATGCCCGTCCTGGTAGCGATGCGTCACCATGATGGCGGCGGTATTGCGCAAGTCGCGTTCCTTGAGGATCAGGGCGACGATGGTGTTGGCGGTGATGGGATCGAGGCCGGCCGTGGGCGAATCGTACAGCACCAGTGCCGGCTCGGACACCACGGCGCGGGCGATCCCGACCCGGCGCCGCATTCCTCCCGATAGCTCATTCGGAAACTTATCCAGAGTCTGGTCCAATTCGACGAAACGCAAGGATTCGCGGACGCGATCTTCCACGCTGCGGGTGTCATCGCCGTGGGAGCCACCGGCTGCGGCGTGCTGCAGAACTCGCTGGTTTATCAGCGGGTAGGCGACGTTCTCGGCGACCGTGAGCGAATCGAACAAGCCTCCCTCCTGAAACAGAATTCCGACGCGAGCCCGCATATCGAACAGGTCCTGCTCACGCAGGTGAGTGATCTCCTGCCCGAACAGCCAGACCTTCCCGGAATCGGGCCTCGCCAGCCCCACCGCCACTTTGAGCAGCATGGTCTTCCCGCTGCCGGCGGCCCCGAAGACCACGTAGGTCTGACCGGGGCGCATTTCGAACGATACGTGATCGAGCGCCACGGTAGCATCGAAATGGAGGCTGACGTCCTCGAAACGCAGGATGGTGGAATCGCCTGGCATCACTTGTATCGTTTCACTTAACTTGCGAAAGCACGGTTCCAAACATAAGTGATGAACGCCGTCAGCACGAAGATCCAGACGGACGAACTGACCACCGCGCTGGTAGTGGACCGCCCCACTCCCTGAGTGCCGCCAGTGGTGCGCATACCGTAGAAGCATCCCACCAGGGCAATGATCACCGCAAAAACAAACGGCTTGAGCAAACCCTGGGCCAGATCGTTGTATTCCAGAACCTGCCACGCCGAGGTCCAGTATTCGGAAAAGGTCAAGCCCAACATACCGGTAGCGATGAAGTAGCCGCCGACCAGGCCGATGAAATCCGAAATAATCGTCAGCAAGGGCAGCACGGTGGCAATGGCGATCAAGCGCGGCGTCACCAGCTTCTGGATGGGATCGGTGCCCAGGGCGCGCATCGCGTCGATCTGCTCGGTCACCTTCATGGAGCCCAGCTCACTGGCGATCCCACTGGCGTTGCGGCCCGCCACCAGCACAGCCGTCAGCACCGGACCCAGCTCTCGAACCAGGGTGATGGCGACGATGGAGCCCACCTGGCCTTGCGCGCCGTAGGTGGTGAGAGCGCGCGCCATTTGCAGCGTCATGACGATGCCGCTAAACAGGCCGATCAGGGAGACGATGAACAGTGACCCGACGCCGATCACGTCCATCTGGATGAAGATGTCGTCGGCGTAGTGGGGGCTCCGGAAGATATTCCGGACCGCCCGGATACTCAGCAAAACAAATTCCTGAAACACCTTGATGGGCGGTTTTAGGATGTCGAGCAATCCAGATCCCCCGATAAAGTAGATGCTACCATTAGGTTCGCGCGATGAAGGGTTTGACCGACATTCCCGGCATCCTGGTCGGCCACGCTTCCGATTATGACGGATTGACGGGCTGCACGGCCATCCTGTGCGAAGCGGGGGCGGCGGCCGGGGGCGACATCCGCGGCTCGGCTACGGGCACCGAGGAGTGGGATCTGCTCCATCCGCACCACGTGACCGAGCGGATTCACGCGGTTGTTCTGGCGGGCGGCAGCGCTTTTGGCCTGGAATCCGCCAGCGGCGTCCGGCGCTATCTGGAACACAAGGGCGTGGGATTCGAGACCGGCGCGGCGCGCGTGCCTCTGGTTCCCTGCGCGATTCTGTACGACCTGAATGTCGGGAAGAGCAGCGCCCGGCCGACGCGCGAGATGGGCGAAGCTGCGGCCTCGGCAGCGACCGATGAGGCTGTAGTCGAAGGCTGTGTAGGAGCGGGAACGGGCGCGACCGTCGGCAAACTGTTCGGGCTGGAGCGCGCCATGAAATCGGGCGTCGGCTCGTGGACGGTGGAACTCGGGGGGGCGTATGCGGGCGTGAAAGTCGCCGCGCTGGCCGCCGTCAACGCCGTGGGTGACGTGCGCGATCCGGCCACTCGAAAGATTGTCGCGGGGGCGCGTATTGCTCGCAACTCGATGGAATTCGCCGATAGCGCCCGGGCGATGAAAAACGGTTTGCAATCGGGATTCTCGCGCGCGAACACGACCCTGGTGGTGGTGGCGACCAACGCGCGTCTCAACAAGGTCGAGGCCACCAAGCTTTCGCAACTGGCGCAGTTAGGCGTGGCGCGCGCGATCGACCCGGTGAATACGATGTCGGACGGCGATGTGACGATTGCTTTGTCGATCGGAAACATGGCCGCGCCGGTGGACGCTCTCGGGGTGGCGGCGGCCGAAGCGACAGCGGAAGCGATTCTGCGTGCCGTTCGCGAGTCGCGGACTTTGGGCGGAGTGCCTGGGCTGAAACAGTAAGGGCTTAAGAATTAGCCTCTAAGACCGCGGCCCGTTGGGCCAAGGGAATGCCGTAGTGAGCCAGCTCGGATTCCACGTCCTTCTTCATCAGCCGCGAGGCGTCGTAGTCCACGGTGATCTTGTCGAGCGACGGGGCCAACTGGACTCGCACCATTCCATACACGCTATGCAACCCCGCGATGTGAGCGTAGTCTTCTTCCTCGGTGAGCTTGCGTTCGAGATCGTAGTGGAGCGTGACTTTGGTCATATAGGAAGATCTAGGATAACAACTTCCAGCGAATCTGCCGCAGGATTCCCAGCCACACTTCGGCGTCGTGCGCGTTCAGTTTCATGCGGCGAATCAGGCGGCGCAGCTTCAACTCCGTCGATCCTTCCACGCGCTCGTGAACGTAGCCGGAATGCTCCAGGATCTCTTCCAGCATCGCCGTAATTCGCTCGACGTCTCCGGCTTGGGCCGCGCGTTTGGTTTCGGGTCCGGCCTTGGCAGCGGCCGGGCTTCGAACGATCTCATAGAGGCACAGCGCCACGGCCTGACCCAGGTTCATCGAGGCGTGTTCCTCGCGGGTGGGGATGCGCATCAGCCAGTGGCAATGGCTCATGTCCGCGTTCGACAGCCCGAATTTTTCCGATCCAAAGAGTAACGCCACCGGCGCAGTCGCAAGCTTTCGTGCAATGAGCTTGCCGCCAAGCTCCAGCCGCCGCAGCGGATGCTCCAGAGCGCGATGGCCGATAGAAGTAGTGCCGACCACCAGCGCGCAGTCGGCTACGGCTTCACCCAGTGTCGGATATTCCTTCGCGTTTTCGAGAACCTTGTGAGCGTTGACGGCGGAGCGGGCTTCCCGGAAGGCAACCTCGTAGGGATTCACCAGGCGCAGCTCGGTACATCCGAAGTTGCTCATGGCGCGGGCTGCCGCGCCGATGTTCAGAGGATTGCGCGGGGAGACCAGGACCACCCGTAAGGAGTTTTTATGCTCCATCGCGGCGGACGGCGTCGAGCACTCCGTTAATAAACGCGACCGACTCGTCGGTGGAGAATTTACGCGCGAGCTCCAGCGCTTCGTCGATCACCACCGGGGCGGGCGTACCTACGTCGGTCATCTCGTATACGGCCAGGCGCAGGATGTTGCGATCCACGGCGGGCATGCGATCCAGGCGCCAGTGCTCGGATTTGGCGGCGATGCGCTGATCGATCGCGGCCGCCTGTTCGGTGGCGCCGCGAACCAGCGCTTCCATGAATTCGTCCGGTTGCCCGGGACTTGGATCTTCGTCTTCCGAGTCCAGCGTCTGGTAAAACGCGGCGATGGCTTCCTCCACGGGCTGTTTGCGCAGATCGCAGGAGAACAGGACCTGGAGAGCGCGCTGGCGGGAGCGATGGCGGGCGGGCATGGTTACTTCCCGAACGCCTTGCCGAAATGGGCCATCTCGATGGCAGTCATCGCGGCATCGTAGCCTTTGTTGCCGTGCGCGCCGCCGGCGCGAGCTTCGGCTTGCTCCCGGCTGTCGGTGGTCAGGACGCCAAAAGCCACCGGGATGCTGCATTCGAGCGCGACCTGCTGCAACCCGCGCGCGGCCTCGCCGGCGACGAATTCGAAATGGGGCGTCGCGCCGCGGATTACGGCGCCCAGGGCAATGATGGCGCTATAGCCGCCGTGCGCGAGCCACTTCGCGGCCAGCGGCAACTCGAACGCGCCGGGAACGTAGAACACCTCGATTCCCTCGGCGCCGGCTTTGGTGAGCGCCTCCCGCGCGCCTTCTAACAACCTTTCGGTAATGGTCGAGTTGAAGCGCGCGACCACCACGGCGAACTTCAGGCCGCGGGCGTCAGTGCTTCCAGGCGCGGTCGCGTCAGCATTCCAATGCGGGGTTTCACGAGACATCGTGGGATAATCAGGATACCGGTTCGGCTTCAATCATACCGCGCTCATACAACAGTAAGTAAGCATGGATCCCCAGAGAATCCGAAATTTCAGCATCATTGCGCATATCGACCACGGCAAGTCCACGCTGGCGGATCGCCTGCTCGAAGTCACGGGCGCGCTGAGCCAGCGCGAGATGATGGCGCAGGTGCTGGACACGATGGATCTGGAGCGCGAGCGCGGCATTACCATCAAAGCGCATGCGGTGCGGCTGAACTACCGCGCTAAAGACGGCTTGGATTATCAGCTGAACCTGATCGATACACCGGGCCACGTCGATTTTTCCTACGAGGTGTCGCGCAGCCTGCAAGCCTGCGAAGGCGCGCTGCTGGTAGTGGATGCGTCCCAGGGCGTCGAAGCCCAGACGCTTGCCAATACGTACCTGGCGCTGCATCACAATCTCGAAATTATTCCGGTGATCAACAAGATCGATCTGCCGTCGGCCGAGCCCGAGCGGATTCGCGAGCAGATCGAGCAACTGATCGGGCTGGACGCCAAGGACGCCATTCTGGTGAGCGCCAAGCAGGGCATCGGCATCGAAGACGTGCTGGAAGCGGTGGTGCATCTCGTTCCTCCGCCTAAAGGCTCACCGGACGCGCCCTTGCGCGCGTTGATTTTCGATTCCTGGTTCGATCCGTACCGCGGCGTGATTATCCTGACGCGCGTGTTGGAAGGCCGGCTGCACAAGGGTCAAAAGATCCGTCTGTGGTCCAGCGAAAAAGTGTTTGAAGTGGACGGTGTCGGGTATCAATCGCCCAAGCCGATTCCGTGCGATGAGTTGGCCGCCGGCGAGGTAGGATTCCTGTTCGCCAATATCAAGACCGTGTCGGACGCGCAGATCGGCGACACGATCATCGACAACGCCAATCCTGCATCCGAACCGCTGCCGGGATTCGAGCCGCTGAAAGCGATGGTGTTCGCGGGCCTGTATCCGGTGGAATCGCACGAACACGGCTTGTTGCGGGATGCGCTTGAAAAACTCCGGCTGAATGACAGCGCCTTCAGCTTCGAACCCGAAAATTCAGTCGCGTTGGGCTTCGGCTTCCGCTGCGGATTCCTGGGGCTGCTGCACCTGGAAATCGTGCAGGAACGCCTGGAGCGCGAGTTCAATATCGACCTGATCACCACCGCGCCGGGCGTGCGTTACAAGATCACTCTGACGGACGGGACCATAGCGGAGGTGGACAATCCATCCAAATTCCCGGATCCGTCGGGGATCGAGAAGATCGAGGAGCCCATCATCGACGCTACGGTGATCACGCGCGAAGAGTACATCGGCGAGATCCTCAAGCTGCTCGAAGAGAAGCGCGGCACGCAGAAGAAGTTCGAGTATATCGGCGGCGGCCGCGTGATGCTGGTCTATGAAATGCCGCTGAACGAAATCGTGATGGACTTCTACGACCGCTTGAAGTCGGCATCGCGCGGATATGCCTCGCTGGATTATCACCTGGCCGGATATCGCATCTCGAAGATGGTGCGCCTGGACGTGCTGGTGGCAGGGGAGCCGGTGGACGCATTGTCGATGATCGTGCACACGGACTTTGCGTATGAGCGCGGCAAGATGCTGATCGAGCGGCTGCGCAAGCTGATCCCGCGCCAGATGTTCGAAGTGGCGTTGCAGGCGGCCATCGGCAGCAAGGTGATCGCGCGTGAAACCATTTCGGGTATGCGCAAGAACGTGCTGGCCAAGTGCTACGGCGGCGATATCTCGCGCAAACGCAAGCTGCTCGAGAAGCAGAAAGAAGGCAAGCGCCGCATGAAGCGCGTGGGCAAGGTGGATATCCCGCAGGAGGCGTTCCTGGCGGTGCTGAAGATCGGCGGGTCAGCGGAGGAGTAGTCAAACCCGGAGAATAGACACTCCGTAGGCGGCCAGCTGCGGATCCGCAGTAACCAGCGTGAGGGATTCCAAAGACGCCTGAGCGACCAGCATCCGGTCGAAAGGGTCGGTATGGTGGCGCGGGAGTTTGGCCACTGCCAGAGCATGGCTCACGGAAACCGGAAGTTGCTCGAAGTTATGTCTTGGGAGTTGTTCTTCCAGGTCGTCTGGCGCCTTTAGCTTCCCAACAGCCGTTTTGATCGCCATTTCCCAAGCACTAGCTGCGCTGACGTAAACGATTTCCGCGTCCGCAATCTTAGTTTTTACGGTCTTCGACAGTTTGGGACTTTCCGCCAACCACCACAGCAAGATGTGGGTGTCCAATAGGAGCCTCAATCAAGTTCACCGTTGAACATCTTCTCGATCTCCGCATCGAACTTGTCAAAGTCCGGGCTGATCCAGATCTTACCCTTCCAACTGCCAGGCTTGCGTTTGGGCGGCGCCGGAGCGGCGTACGGAATCAGCCGCGCTACCGGCTTGCCGGCTTTCCCGATGACGATCTCTTCGCCAGCCGCGGCTCGCTCCACTAATTTCGAGAAGTGGGTCTTGGCTTCGTGAATATTGGTAACTTTCATGGACTAGACTAAGTCTAGTCCATTTTGAAGAACCGCACAAGGCATCGCTGTCCGGCGGCCAGCCGCAGTATCCTACTACGGAGGAGTGGTCGACCAGAATGAAACGATTCCCGGCGCTAACGTGCGTCTGCCTATTGTGGTTCGCACACAGCCTTTCCGCTCAGACCACGAATCCGTGCCCGGCCAATACGCCGTTCGACCCTGGTACTGGCGCCTCCTGGAACGGATGGGGTGCGGATATCGCCAACACGCGGTTCGAGGATCAGAAGAGCGCTGGGATCGCGGCCGCGGACGTCCCTCGGCTCAAGCTGAAATGGGCTTTCGGATTCCCGGGTGCGAAATCTGTGTACGGCCAGCCGTCCGTGGTGGGGGGCCGCGTATTCGTCGGAGTCGATACGGGCGCCGTCTACTCGCTCGACGCTGCTACTGGCTGCGTGTACTGGATGTTCCAGGCGGACTCCGGCGTGCGCAGCGCGGTCACCTTGCATCGCATCGAAACGCGATCCATTGCCTACTTCGGTGACGGCAAGGCGAACGCATACGCCTTGGACGCGGTCACAGGCCAGCAGATTTGGAAAACTCACGTGGATGCGCACGCCTCGGCCAGAATTACGGGAGGCACTAAGGTCTTCGAAGGACGTGTGTACG
>Ga0209483_1000416_pt1 | contig 37663 bp, 34 predicted proteins | sample NGEPerA_FD_184508 | JGI IMG/M metagenome (GOLD analysis project Ga0209483, IMG submission 184508) | Arctic peat soil microbial communities from the Barrow Environmental Observatory site, Barrow, Alaska, USA - NGEE PermafrostL2-A... | ecosystem: Environmental > Terrestrial > Soil > Wetlands >...
CACGTCACCTTCGCTCAAGCGCCATACGCCGAAAGCAAAACTCGCTGATCCGTATCAGATTGTTCGCGAACCGCACGAGGCAACTCATCGCAATAACGTGGCCCCGCGTCCCACACCGGACGCTTACTCGGCATCTACATGGCTTATCGCTACACGCGACAGTATCGTGCCGGTCCGACCATCTAAAGCAAGAATGTACCTTTCATGATCGGACAGCTGTTCGCGCAAATAAGAACGCAACGCGAAACCCCATCCTTCCACCATCCTTCCGGAGCGTTCGCACCCCCTCGTAACCCGTTGATTTTGCTTGTTACGGATTGGCACCATTCGGCACTCAAAACGCACCGCGAAATCAGCCTTCGTTCTTCAACAAAGTGCTTATTTCACTGGGGTTCAGAGGTGGTGCCCAGGGGCGGAATCGAACCACCGACACGCGGATTTTCAGTTTTCGACACCGCTAAGTCCGAATAGCCCCAGAAACTCCGAAACCATTTATTCTGTTCGAAAAATCGCGATTTCGGGACCGAAGAACATTGGTTCTGTTCTAGAACGAACCGAGACTTTCTGGGCCGGGTTACACAGGAATTGCACCAGATTCCTGGTGCGCGCCCATATCGATGCCTGCTCGTTGATCGTGCTCCACTTCATGCACGACTCATTCAGCGAAAACTTCAACGGCTGATTGCGGGACGAGAAAAAAACGTTCGAGTCACCCGAATCAAGTCAGACTTTCGTTGGCAAAGCCAGACAATCTTGACAATGCTGTCTACCAAGTTCTGCCGGCTAGCTGGCGACCCTTTTCAAGTACGGCAAAGTTGCGGGTCAACTGAGGCAGGATAAAATTAAATCCCTCGTTGATAAACTGCTCTACGTTGCTGGAGTCAACGTTGGGATGCCCGACCGCAACCTTGTATTTGGCACAGGTCTCGACGACGTACGCCTTAAGTTTAAGGACGCTCGGATGCTCGTATTGGCCCGCGACTCCAAGTTCTTGGCTCAAGTCACCCGGACCAAACAATACCATCCCGATCCCTGGTACTTTCTTGAGAATGTCATCGAGATTGGCGATCCCGCGCGTGTCTTCCATCATCAGGGTTACGAGGATTTCTCCGTTAGGATCCAGGGGCCAAACATCGGCCCGAGCATAATATTCCTTCTGTGTAAGACCCCAATATCGTACGGCGCGTGCCGGCGCATCACCCCGCAAGCCAAGCGGCTCATATAGTGGCATACTTTTTAGGCGAGGGTAACGGCACGCGCCAACCGCGTTGCAAGCTTGCTCTACGGTGCTGATATGCGGCCAAATAATACCGTAGACACCGAGGTCTAGGGCCTGTTTAGCAAACCACTGGTTCATTTCTCCCCCGTTGGGTGGGATGCGAACCATTGGAGTCACGGCCGGTGCTATAGAGCCAGATTTGGCAATCGATCCGCGGTTCAGCAAATATTGAAGACAGTCCCTGAGCGCCATGGCGTCCCACGGGCCGTGCTCCATCTCAAAAATAATACCGTCAAACTCTGAGGTACCTAGGGCAATAGCGGCTTCTACCTCAGCGGGTGTGAAAGCCGCGAATGCCACCTGACCATGCTCCAGTGCACGAATAACACCATTAAGGCGCGGAATTGCCATTACGTCAGTCTCCTTGACCGGCCTCGTACCAGATTGTCATTCTATCTCACCCTCGCTGCTTGCTCATTTAGTTTTTTGCGGCGGCCGTTCTAATGAGGGCATCGACAGGAACCACTCCGCGGCCCCGGTCCAACACCATCACCGGATTAATCTCGACTTCTTCAAGCATGTCAGCAAAGCATGCATAGAACTGCGACAATCGTTCGATGAACGTCGCCAAGGCCGGGACATCAGCCGATGGAGCCCCTCGAAAGCCTTCCAGGAGCGGGAAAGATTTCAGTTCCCGCAACATTGCGTTCGCTAGCACTGCGTCGACAGGCAGAACGCGTGTGGAGATGTCCTTGTAGATTTCTGTCAGTACTCCGCCATAGCCAACTGTTAGCACCGGACCGAATACGGGATCGCGAACAATACCCACGAGCACCGGATGCCCACCTTGAATTTGTTGCTGGACTACTACGCCTTCAATGCGGGCTTCCGGCCGTGCCGCGGCAGCCGATGAAACTACCGCTTCGAAAGCTACCCTCGCCTCGTCGCGCCCTCTCACGTTCAAGCGCACGCCACCAACCTCCGTCTTGTGCGCGATGTCTGCGCTGTGAATTTTGATCACCACCGGGTAGCCAATCTCGTCGGCGGCAGCGATTGCATCCTCAGCAGTGGTGGCCACCCTTTCGGCAATAGTCGAGAGTCCCGCAGATGCCAGCCATGCCTTGCTGACGGCTTCACTCAACAGACCCGTTTCATCCGCGCGGCTGCTACCCTGTCGTTCAGGAAGTGGCGACTGATGCGGCGCCGCGGGTCTCCAGACATCCGACCGTCGACGGCTCGACCACCGCAGATATGTGGCAGTAGCCGCTACCGCGCGGGAGATGTCCGCAAAAACCGGTATCCCGCCTGCTTCTAGCCGGAAATGATGGTCCGCCAAGGCGCCCGTGCTGTCGATCGAAATCGTCAACAGCTGCGACGCGCGCGCGATTTCCACCATGTCGTCGGCGAGTAGAGCTAGATAAGGGCCGGTTATATAGCACAAAACAGCGTCGATCTCACCACTCTCGACGATTGCTCCGAACACGTTTCTAAAAAGCGACGGCGAATTTGCGATCTGACCGGTCAAGTCCACCGGATTGCTCACCATACCGTAGCTCGGAACCATACCGCGCAGCACAAGCTGTGTTTTCTCGCTTAGGTTCGGTATGGTCAGTCCTGCACCGTCACAGAGGTCCGCGAGGATTACGCCTCCCGCACCTGAAAGCGAAACGATGGCGACTCTTTCGCCTGTAGGCGTCCGTCCCTTGCTCCAGAGATGGGCTAAATCGGTCAGCCGTTGAGGTTCGTCGGCCGTTAGGATGCCGAGTTGATCGAAGGCCGCAGCATAAACTTCGGCTGTTCCGGCCATGGCCGCAGTGTGCGACGCAGTGGCCTCCCTACCTTTCTCTGATCGCCCACCCTTGATCAAAAAAAAAGGCTTACCCACATCTCGGAGTGCTGCCGCGGCGGCGAGGAAGCGCGGACCGTTCCTAACCTGTTCAACATAACCCACGACCACTTTGGTTCCGTCGTCCTCGACGAAATGTTCGAGATACTCCGAAAATTCGATGCAAGCCTCATTTCCAGTGCTAACGACATAGCGGAGGCCGAGCCCCGCTTCAGTGCAACCTCGCATCAAAGTGATCCCCATATTGCCACTTTGCGAGATGATGGACACTGATCCCGCCGCGCGACGGTAGTGCGTCGCTTTCACGAAAGACGGAAAGCACCGATCTTGAAAATTCGCGTGTCCTACACAATTCGGTCCCGAAATTTTCATTCCGGTACGATGCGCGAATTCTACAAGATTCCGTTGGCGCTGAATGCCGCCCGCTATACCCTCCTCTGCAAATCCGGCAGCGAATATGACTGCGGCCCTGATACCGAATTCATGGGCCTGCTCCAGTATCGGCAGTACCTCAACCGCCGAGACGGCGAGTACAGCGAGGTCAGGAACCCAGGGGAGCGACGCGATCATCGGATAGCAGGTGTGGTCCCCAATCTCCTTGTACTTTGGATTAACCAACAACAACTGCTCTGCTGGAAACCCAAGTTCTCGCATCGTCTCAATCGGGATACCCCCGATTCGATCCGGGTTGGGACTGGCCCCGACAATGACGAGCGAGCGGGGATTCAGCACCGCGGAGAGAAGTGACATCATCCACTTAGTGTTTCTTTTGCGATGATTTCGCGCTGCATTTCGGACGTTCCCGCAAAGATCGTCCAGGCGCGGTAATCCAAATAACGCGGAACAATTGAAAGCGCTTCGAGCGACAATTCCGGTTCGGCACCGGCGGATAATGCGCCGGGCGGGCTCCATTGCAGCGCGCGCGCACCGAGCGCATCAACTCCGAGCCGCGTTACGGCTTGGCGCAGCCGGCTTGCCGTCAACTTAACGATGGAAGGTCCGGCGCGCGTCAATCTATTATTTTGGCCGCCTGCAGCAGCCAAGCGCAGCTCCATTGTTTGCAGCGCATCAATCTCAATATGCAGTGTCGCAATGCGTCGCAAAAGGTTGGCGCTTGCGGGAACGGCGCCCTGTTCCGTCAGTTCAAGCATTCGTCGAATTCGCGGCGCTGCGAAAGAACCGCCGCGCTCAAACGTCAATATAAACTTGCCATACGCCCAACCTTTGCCCTCTTCACCTACAAGGTTCTTCGCGGGAACGCGTACGTCATCGAAAAACACCTGGTTGGTCTCGTGTTCACCTGCCAACGTAATAATCGGACGCACCGAGATTCCGGCACTCCGCATGTCGATCAATAGAAGGCTGATTCCGTCCTGCTTTCGCCCTTCAAGAGAGGTTCGCACTAGCGCGAAAATCCAATCAGCAATGTGAGCGTCGGTTGTCCAAATCTTGCATCCGTTCACGACATAGTCGGAGCCATCGCGCACTGCCCTCGTCTGGAGAGCGGCAAGATCGGAACCGGCCTCAGGCTCAGAATAGCCCTGCGCCCAATAATGCTCGCCCGACTGGAGACGGGGAAGAAAATAGTCTTGCTGCCATTTGCTGCCATAGCGAATCAGCAGTGGACCAACATAGCGCACGCCCTGTGGTGGAATAACGGGTGCGTCTGCCCGCGCACATTCGGCCTCAAAAATGAAGCGCTCAACCGGCGAAAAGCCTGCTCCCCCGAACTCTCGCGGCCAAAGCGGCGCCGCCCACCCCTTACCGTGTTCCCACAGTAAAGCGAGCCAAGCACGCGTGAGGCCGGCATCATGTGTGCTGCGCGTCAGGCACCGCTGAGCGCGTTTGAACTCTTCGGGAAGATAATTAGCCAAGAAGCTTCGCACTTCTGTCCGGAAGGCTAGTTCGTCATCGGTAAATGAAAGCTGAATGGTCATGTTCCTTTAGCCCGCGTAGTCCGACATATTGATCGAGGTGATCGTCCGGCGTCCCGAACAAGCTTTCGAGGAACATTATGCGTGTGAAGTACGAGCCCAGCTTGAGCTCGCTAGTCAGCCCAATTGCGCCATGAAGCTGGATCGCGTCTTCTGCCACTTGCCTGAGCGACGTCAATGCCTTGGCCTTTACCATTGCAGCCGCTGCGCCAGTCTCTCTCGGATCGGCACTGTGTAGCAGGGCCGCGTATAGTGCGATGGACCGCGCTTCTTCGCATGCAACAATCATGTCTGCGATACGGTGGCGAACAACCTGGAACTCGACAAGAGATTGTCCGAATTGGCGCCTCATCTTTACGTACTCGATTGTGGCAGCTAGCATTGCCTCTGCACACCCAAGCGCTTCAAAACCAAGCGCGATTGTTGCGCGATCGATGCATGATTTGACGATCTCCGCTGTGTCATCACCGCCGCCTAGCATCGCGTCAGACGACACTGCGGTTTCTGTCAGCAAGATTTGGGCGCCAGACGCTCCGCTAATAAGTGTTCGATTGTTCACAATCATGCCCGCGGCATCTCGTCCGACAAGAAATAGCATTGGCTCCTCTCCGCCGGGGAACGTACGAGCAGCGACAATAATATGGCTGGCGAATTGAGCGTCGAGAACCAACGCAACAGTACCCGACAGATGCCAGCAGTCGCCACTCCACGTTGCTGTAACTCCTCGAGCCTCAGGCTCGTTATAGGCAAGAGCGCATATGACCTCGCCCGAAATAATTTTAGGAAGCAGCGCTGCCTTCTGTTTTTGTGGCGCTGCTTGCGCAACAACAGCACCGCCTAAGAGTATGGCAGAGAGATAGGGTTCACGAACTAGGCCATGCCCGAACTGCTCCATAACGATAGCAACGTCGACAATCGATCCATCGAAGCCGCCAAATTCGCTCGAAAACGGGACACCCAACCAGCCCAGCTCGGCGAACCTCCTCCACGCCGCCGTGACCGCAATACGACAACATGGCGAAGTTTCGATTGGTGGTGGACGATATTCATTAGCGATGAATCGCGACACGCTGTCCTGAAAAAGTAGCTGCGCCTCAGAGTAATTGAGATCCAATCGATTTTTCCCAGTTGCCAGCCGGAGCCGAGCGTGGAAACGCCGACACGCCGCTATACGTTGTCACAAAACTCGAACTCGTCGCGATCAACTTGACATGCATAAAAAGCGCCTCGGACCTAGTCAAGAGTTTTGGTCGAAAAACCGCGCATGTGAATTTGGATTGCCCGAATCGTGACTCGTGACCCCGAAGACGAGTTGGGATTTCTCTCAGTGCGGAACGTGACGGTCATATCGTTTTGTGTAACGTAGGCCGCACGAACATCGCGGGCAGCAATCGGCGATTGGCGCCATCTTCGCCTTTCGCCAGTTCACCCATGACTATTGCGTGCAAAGTCACAATGTTCCAATTGACGCCGCACAGCCCTGTCAATCCCGCCAAGGCAACGGCTACGCGACGGACATATGTTTCTATCGAACGCTTAGTGAATGGATTCCATGCACGTATGCAGCACGCGGCGGAAACGGTCTCTCAAGTCTGGAGATGGACAGGCTACCCCCATCACCATCGGAATCCGCGCCGCTGAACACGGCAACGGTGCCGCCACAGCATAATATCCAGGAATTGTCGGCAATTCGGCGAAGGCAAATCTTGAACACCGAACTTCATTGATTGTCTTTATTAGCGGTGAGTAGGAGGAACAAGCCATCGGAGCGTGGCGCTCAAGCGATGCTTGGCTGGCGATCTCAATGACCTCGGAATTGGATTTTGTCGACAGCCATGCCCGACCGGCGGCGGTTTCGATGAGGCCACATTTCGTACCTTCGGAATGCGCTTGGGGGCAAAAGACACGACCGCGCATGACGGCGACAAACTGCATATAGCGGCCGTTCCGTATCAGGAGCGCAGAGGTCTCATTGGTTTGATCGGTTAGTTCTTGGAGCGCGTCGTTCACTCGACCGTTGTAGAGTTGTGATGATGCCAGCGCCCCACATAGGCGGGTTGTACGCATCGAGATCGCATACTGCTTGGTACAAGCGTCAAACGTCAGATACGCAAGATCGACCAAGGATTTGAGCAGCCCATCGGTGCTGGATGGGGGCATGTCCAACATTTCGGAAATCTCAACCGCCCTGGCCGGTTTGTTATGGCGGCGGAAAAACTCAAGCACCTCCATCACCCTAACTGCGGACTTGACGCCGGTTCGTGATAATGACTGCGAGTCGGTGGCGATCTTGGCCATCCGACATTCCTCCCTGTAGCCAAAGCGCGGAGCGTTTTTTTTGCTAACCGCGTGCATACGCTAATACTATCGATCGAATTGTTCAACGTGGGGCATTCCCAATCGGGCAATCCCAGAGGATTGTCTATGGCAACCTACAAAGAAGAGAACAAAAAGTGACCAGGGTGTTACTGCCTAATCCTCCTGCTTGAGGTCGGAAAAGTATTGGGTTACCGCCAACCCTTCTAAGGCCAACCCCAGTGGAAGATGATCGGCCATTTTTTTCTTCATCTCATGGACAAAAATTGCGCGTGTGTAGCGAAGCAAGAGTGTCGACTTTTTCGTAAGCGTTCTGGCTATTTCCCAAGCTCGCGGAAGGACGTCCTTGGGCGGTAAAAGTTCGCTAACCAGACCGAGGTCATAGGCTTGTTTCGCATTCAGTGTTTGCCCCATCAACTGAAGGTAACGCGCACGATTCCAGCCCATCAGCGTCGCACATACCAAGTGAATGCTATCTCCCGGAACCAAGTTGCCATCGGTGAAGTGCGCCCGGTCTTCGAACAGAGCCGTATCCGACGAAATGACAATGTCGGACATCAGCGGAATTTCCATGTGCCGGAATGGCGGCCCGTTCAGAGCGGCAATCACCGGCACCTCGATGTTAAGCAGGTCTTCTTCAAGGCGACGGCCATCGCCGACTATCCGATCCCAGGCCTGCGGTGACGTCAATGAACTGTGCGAAGCAACCGCCACAACCGGGTTGGCGCGCGGTCCGGTGAAAGCATCGCCAGTACCTGTTAGGATGACAACGCGGTTCTCTCGATCTTCCGATACCGCGCGAAATATTTTTCCGAGTTCTGCGTGGGCCTCAAGATCCCATTGCAGGACACCCTCGTTGGTGTGGAAGCGAATTTCAAGGATGCCCTCGTCACGCGTAAGCTTCGCAAAACGAAATATGTTGGCGTAGTCACTGAATTTTGTCACTTCGTCCATCCTTCATTGGTGATAAGTCATTACAAACATTAGCCTAGCTAGCGAGCCTCGCAAAATAGTTTGGTTCAATTTTCAGAAATCTGAATTTGGGCGCACCGGCACGCCGATAGTGTCGTCGGCGATTTTTACGGGCACTCAATTGTCCGGAATGCACCATCAAATTTAGAGATCGAATATCCAGACTGACGGCACTCCCCGCGAACTTTCTAATCCGACCTTAAACGAGCGAGAGAAGCGTATGTCAGGCCGTAGGCCTTTTGGCCCCGCCAGGAAATCCATACTCCCAGAATGGCCACAGGAAGCTCAAAGACAACCAGCGAATAGGGTAAGTCCCCATTGCTGCCAAAGAGGTAATCCGTGAGAAAGCCAACACCTAACGGGCCTGCGCCAATCCCGAATACACCGCTAATCAGCACGCAAATGGCAACCGCTTGCCCTCTCATCCGATTGGGCACGATGTCCTGAATAGTTGCGGGTGTGCTGGCGGCGATGAGGGTGCCCGCCACATTGGCGACGCCTAGAAAAACGTAGCTGAGGAGCGGATTCTTGATCAACGGCCAAGCAATAGCGGGTATGACCAGTGCCCAACCGATAAGAGTGACGCGAAATCGCCCCGCCCGGATTCCCTTGGCCACCCATCCATCGCTCACAATGCCGCCCACCAGAGCGCCGAAGCATCCACCAACGGTCATAACGATGCCAAGAATAATACCTATATCGCCGGCAGGGATTCCAAACCGACGTTGATAGAGAGTAGGCGCCCACGCTGCATTGGCGTGGCTGATGGCCAAATTGAAGGTATAGCAGGCGACCAGCGCCATGAAGCTTGTGCTGTTTGCTCTAATATGAGCGACGAATTCCGACAGACGGCCTTCTCCGTCTCCCTTCGTGAGTCCTAGTTCGTGGCGGACGGGCTCCTTCACCGTTGGGAGAAGAAGAACCAAAATCAGTCCCGGGGCTCCTGCGAAAAGGAATGTCATCTTCCAGGGTGGAAGGCGGCCAACCAAGGGCAGAAGAACTCCGCCTTTGGGAAGCAAGTTCAATAGCAACCCACCCGCGGACAATGAGACGCCGACACCTATCATTATTGCTACGTAGTAAGCTCCGAGAGCCCGCGCGCGTTGATTCGGAGGAAAGTAGTCCGCAATCAAAGAGTAAGCCGCGGGCATCAAACAAGCCTCGCCGACGCCGACCCCCATGCGAGCGAAAAAGAGCTGCCAGTAACTGGCGGCCAAACCCGACAGCACCGTGAAGACGCTCCATATACCTATGCCGCCAGCGATCAATCTTGGTCGATTGTGGTGATCAACAAGGCGGGCTAGCGGAACCCCCATGATCGAATAGAAGATGACAAAGCCGAAGCCTTGGAGAAGGCCGAATTGCGTATCGGAGATGGCGAAGGCTTCGCGGATTGGTTTGACCAGCAGGGCGGGAAGCTGACGGTCCAGCATCGAATCTGCAGCAACCAGCATCAGTATGCCGATGACATACCATGCGTAGGCCCGCGTCGGATAAGTGTCCTTCATGCGCAAGGCATCGACAGAAGGAATTGTCTCATACTTCGTTCGCCGATCGATGCCGTCATGCACGCCGGTTTCGTTGGATTCGCTCACCGCTTCACGACCACGCTCGACCCGTGACCGAATAGGCCCTGGTTCGCGGTGACGCCGACCTTGGCGCCCTCGACTTGGCGCGCGCCCGCCTGTCCGCGCAACTGCCAGACCAGTTCGCAGATTTGCGCGATCGCCTGTGCCGGCACCGCCTCGCCGAAGCAGGCCAAGCCGCCCGAAGTATTGACTGGGATGCGGCCGCCGATAGCGGTCGCGCCATCGCGGAGCAGTTTCTCCGCGTCGCCCGGCTTGCAAAGACCGATATTTTCGTACCAGTCGAGTTCGAGCGCGGTCGAAAGATCGTACACCTCCGCAAGATCGACCTCGTCGGGCCCGATTCCGGCATCCTCATAAGCTGCCTTGGCGATCGAATCGCGGAACGACACGGCGGCCGGTGCGACGGCGACGGCGGAATCGGTCGCGAAATTCGGCGCCTCGATCACTGTCGAGGGATAGACTGGCGTTACGGTTGAGATGCCCGCAATGGTCACCGGCGTGGTGCCATACTTACGCGCGAAATCCATGCTGGAGAGTACCAGCGCCGCGCCACCGTCGCTGGTAGCGCAGATGTCGAGCAATCGCAACGGGTCGGCGACGATGGCGCTTTTCGCGATCTCGCTCGTGGTGACCTCCCTGCGATAGCGGGCGTTGGTGTTGGACAAGCCGTGCTTCGCGTTCTTGATCTTCACCGTCGCGAAATCGTCGGTTGTCGCACCGTAGAGAGCCATGCGGCGGCGTGCATAGAGGCCGAAATAGGTCGGGTTGGCGGCGCCCAGCACGCGGAAGCGCAGCCAGTCGAGATCGTCGCTGCGCTCACCCTTGTTGGGCGCAAGGAAGCCCTTGGGAGTGGTGTCGGCTCCAACCACCAACGCGACGTCGCACAGTCCCGCGAGGATGCGCGAGCGCGCCACATCGATCGCCTGCGAGCCTGAGGCGCAGGCTCCGTAGGTGCTGGCGACCCGCGCGCCGTTCCAACCCAGCGCCTGCGCGAAGATCGCCCCCGCGACGAAGCCCGGATAGCCATTGCGGACGGTATCGCCGCCGGCAATGTACTGAACGTCGTTCCAGGCAACGCCGGCGTCGGCCAGCGCATCCTCGGCCGCCTTGACACCGTATTCGACGAAGGACTTTCCCCATTTTCCCCAGGGGTGCATCCCGACACCAAGGACCGCGACTTCCTTGCTCATCGCGCGCCCTCCGTTGAACTCACCGGCTTCCATTTCCAAACGATGGTCTTAGTCGCGTCGTCCTCCAAAAGCGTATCGAGCGCAAGTTCCATAGGCATCCCGACCTTGAGGGTCACCAGATCGACGCCGTCGACCACTTGGCCCAGCACGACCATCTTCTCAGCGTCCAACTCAACCGCCGCAATCAAGAAAGGCTTGAACGGATCGGTTCGCGGCACGAAGGGCGGCGGCGGCTTATAGCCCGCATTGGTGTATGACCAGAGCCTGCCGCTCGGCGACAACTCCGTCTCCTCAAGCGTGTGCGCTCCGCAACTCGGATTGCGGCACCGCGTGTTTTCACCCGGAAAGAATACCGAACTGCAACGCGTACAGCGCGTGCCCATGAGGCGCGGACGTTCAGGATCGATGTTGAGCCAGCCTTGGACAGCGGGATTACGCGTTTTCACAGAACGTTTACCTCGATCATAACGGGGGCAGAACGCGCTCCGCTGTGATGGCGCAGCGAACTTCGTTGGTGCCGGCATAAATCGGCCCAGCGATCGAAAACCGGAGACAACTTCACTCCCAATACGTACGGGTAGCAGCTGACCGAAATGCTTGGCTTCATTCCATCCGGTTCATCACGCGCGTTTTTCAACACGCTTCATTTGTGCCGCCTTGATGATTTCCTGAATTTCATCGGGCAACGCATAATAGTCATTGGGCGCAACCTCGCGTCCCGGGATTTTATCAATCCCCCATCTGCCGCCTTCGTTCTTCAGCCAGTTCTGCTCCGGTAACACCGGTCGGCGATGGCGCAGCGGCTGCAAGAACAGCCGGAGGAGAAGCCGCTTCTTTTCGGGCGCCTCCCAGTCGACAAATTCACTGCGGCCGTGGATCAGTGTGAGATTGTTGGCAAGCGCCATTTCTCCCGGCTCGAAATGCAGTTCGAATTGAAGCCGAACCGCTGCTTCCTGAAACGCGTCGATGGCTTCCAATTCCTCTTCAGTCGGTTTGCGACCCAGCGCGTGCAGCCCCGCCATTATGCCGCCGATAACGAAAACGGAACTGATCGTCCCGTCGCAATTGCCGAAGACCGGTACGTTATAGGGCGTCACCGCAGGCTCGCCGTCGCGCTGGTTGCCGCGCCGATGATGGGGGAAGCCGCGATAGAGAATCGGCAGCACCTCAGGCCGGTGCTCCAGCAGGTCGTTGTGAATGGCGAGCGTACTGGTGAACGCGGTATTGCCCCCACTTTGCGCCTGACGGACGCATAACAGTGTAAAGATGTCGGTCGCGTCCGTATGCATGGCCAAGTCCGCGCGAGACTTGGCGCCGCTCGTGCTCTGGACACCGCCGGGCCTCATCTCTTCCTGCACACCCGTCATCAGCAATCCCAGAATAGACTGCGACAGCGGAGTACCGATATGGGTGCCGATTGCCCAGTAGATGCGCTCGACATCTTCTACAGAGTGATTGGCAACGGGAATCCCACGGATTAAACAGAGCCCGCGCCCGGACAATATATCGTCGAGAATCTTGGAGAAATCACGATCAAGCGCAGGATGGCGACAATCCTCGGCGCGGATATCGAGAAACGGGGTCTTCTGCACTCGGCCGAGGATTTCCTCCAGCGCGGCAACCTGAGATGCCGAGAGGTCGAATGCGATATCATCCTTCGAGCGGATATCGCTACCGCGCCAAGCCAAGCTGGACTCGATCAGCTTCCTGTATATCGGATTCATCGTCTTCTTCCTCGTTGTGCTCATCATTCAGCCCACGACGTACGCTTGTCCCCCATCACTATATCGCATCCGGCTATACTCAAACGTCAAGCGATTAGAACTTGTATGCGATCGTTGCGCCAAAAGTCCGCGGAGCACCTAGCGTCGCCACATTGATGCCGGAGAGTTCGTTGGCCTGCGTCCGCGTGAAATAATACTGGTTGGTCAGATTGCGGCCCCAAATCGACAATGTGCAGTCGGGTGCCGCTTCGAACTCGAAGGAGGCTAAGGCGTTCAACAGACCATAGGCACCGATACTGATCGAATTAATTTGTCCTTGGGTTAGGGGCTTAAAGGGTATCGTATTGGTGTTGACAGGCGCGTAAACAAATTGCTTCGACTGCCATGTGTAGTCGGAATGTAAGGTGAGTGTGCCGAGGGAGAATTGGACCGGATAATCGGCGCCGAGCGACCAATCTGTTTTTGACACCTCCGTGAATGGCACGCCTTTATAGGGACCCGAGGTGTCGGTAGGCTCAGCAAGCCCGAGCGAGGCCCTGACGCGCAAACTTTCTATCTGCGCAGTTGCCTCGAATTCGCCGCCATAGACGGTGGCCGTACCGGAATTGATCAGGTCGAGAAAGATCGTCGACGTCCCCGGAATGGGCTGTGCGACATTTTGTTGGATATTACTGTAATTGGCATAATAAGCGGCGGCGCTGAGGAGCAGGCTGTCGTCAAACAGAGATTGGCGTGTGCCGACTTCCGAGCTCTGCACGCTCTCGGCCCCAACTGGCGTAAAACCTGGCGCGGATGACGCGCTGTAGAGCTGGTAAGATCCGTCACGAGTTCCGTGCGTTTCCTTGGCGTAAAACAGCAAGTCTTCCGTGGGCTTATAGTCAATGCCCACGGTCCAGGGAAGATAATGGAAGCTGATCGGCGGTTCCACATAAGTGCAGTTCGTCAGATTGGGCGCCGGCACCAGGGCAGCAGGCAACCTGCAGCCCGTCCTGGCGCCGTTGGGATAACTGGAGAAATTTGGCTGGGAATAAGTCGCCGTTTTGTCGTCTTCGCCGTAGCGCACACCGGCGGTGAGCTTCACGCCCGGCAAAATTTCATAGGAGGCCTGAGCATAGCCGCTCTTGCTTGTGTTCACCGCGTCGGGCAAAGAACTTGCCGCAAAAACGGTCGGCGTACCGACAACGTAGCCCGCATTGATAGATTCCCTGAAATAATAGAGACCGACGATCCAATCCAACTTATCGTCAAGGCTTTTGCCGTAAAGCTGAATCTCCTGCGAAAACTGATGCTGTTTATCGTAGTAAGCTGGTAAATCGATCACCCGAAGCGGTGATGCGTCTTCATCCAAGCCGGCTTCTTCAGTGACCATGCGCAGGCCCGTAATTGATTTGACTTGCGCCCAGCCCAAGTCCCAATCGATCGTCGCGTTAGCATCGTCCACAACATCTTTACCCAGCGGATTCTCATCTGTATTAGTGCTTGTGGCATTCTTGCTATAGTAGGTACTTCCGATGGTGTTAGACACGCCAGTCGCGATGGCGGGATCATAGTAATTGAGAACGAATATCTGTGCGTGTTGCTCGCTGACAAAGTGGTCCAAGCGCAGAACCGCGGTGAGATTGCTGGTCGGCGTCGCCTTGAGACTGACGCGTACGTAGTCTTGACGCTGATCGTTGAGGGACCGCGAGACGGCGGGGTCGGTATCCGTGTAGTAGCCGCTATGCTGCTGATGATCGTAAACTATCCGCAAGTCGAGTTCGCCAGGAATTACGGGGACGTTGAGAATTCCTGTGGCGGTGAGACCATTGTAATTTCCGCCCCCGAGTTTGAGTTCGCCTTCGAAGGCATCTGTCGGCGCTTTTGTATTGATTGTCAGCGCACCGCCGATGGTATTGCGCCCGAATAGAGTTCCCTGGGGACCGCGAAGAACTTCCACATCGTCCATATCGATCATCGCGACATTGGACCCCTGTGTCCGCCCCAAATAAATCCCGTCGACATAAAGCCCCACTGTGGGATCTGTATTGGCATTGAGCTGATCGGCGCCAAGCCCGCGCATCCCCACGAGCATATCGCTCTCACCGCTTAAACTCCCGGTCACCGTAACGTTCGGGACAAGGCCCTGCAGAGCGCTGACATTCACGATCTGATTGCTGCCCAACTCTTCGCCATTAAAGACCGTGACAGAAACCGGGACGTTCATCAGATTTTCTGACCGTCGCTCAGCAGTTACTACGATCTCCTCAATCCCGGTCGAAGCCGCTGGCTCAGCCGCGATCGCGGCGGAGGGCGGTGAAACGACGAAGCCGCCAATCAGCGCGGACGCCGAGATCAGAAGATTTCTAGTTGAAATTCTCAAGTTCATACCCTCCCCCGGGGCAACAAATTGTTATTCAAAATCCTGCTACTGGAAATTCAGGCTAGGCTGGAGGAGCGACAGGTCACAACATCCATATAACGAAATTCATGAATGCGAATCTTCCAGCCCCACAGTCCCAGGCTGAACTTCGGCTTGCGAGGGCGCGCGCACCGGTTCAGCTATAGGTTTCAAAAGCTTACGCCGGCGCGGGCCAAGACAATCGCGGCGGCGCCAACAATTGAACCCGGATATCCCAGATGGCGCGCAAATTTGAAGGGCATGAGCGCAATTCAGTTATTGTAATCAGGTAGTTATTTTAGCATCGAGGCACCGATCATGGCACGCCCAGCGGGCGAATCGGATTTCGGCGTTTTGAAGCTCGATTTCGACCGTCGTTTGAAGCTGGAATTTCATGGTTCGCAGATCACGTCGGACGCTGGTCTGCTGGCTTTTCAGGAACTCGATGACGCGCTTGGATTATCGCAGATGGGGGGCGACATTTTCGCTGACGCGCGAACCGGCAGGAATAGTCGTCATGGGTTGGTCGCGCAATTTCGTCAATCTGTGTTCGGACGCTTGGCCGGATACGAAGATGTCAACTATGCCGACAGGCTCGGATGCGCGATCCGGCGGCACGGTTCATTGTCGGCGGACGCGCGGTAATGGCGCGGGCGGCTTCGACCATTCAGATGGGCCACTTCGAGACCGAGGTGATGACGCAGCCGGATAATCTCGGCTCACTGGTCTCGCTGTCAGGCATGTGGATCGACCGCATTGCCGAGCGCCGTCCGATGAAGGCCCTCATGCTGAACATGGATTCGAGCGTCAGCCCGCGCGCGGCACTGCCGAACAATGGATCAAAGCACACAAGAACGCGGCGAAGTGGACGCGGCTGTCATGCTGCTCGTTCGCAGCCAATGCCGTGCGGCTGCAACTCCACGCACTCGCTTACAATCTGGCAAACTTCCTGCGCACATTGGCGCTGCCGGAGGCGGTCAAACAGTGGTCGTTGACGAGCCTGCGGGAAAAACTCGTCAAGATCGGCGCGAAGCTTGTCATCCACGGGCGCTACATGACCTTCCAGATGGCAGAAGTCGCGGCGTCGCGTGATTTGTTCCGTCGCATTCTGCAAATGATCGATGGACTTCGACCAGGGCGAACGGCGCGATGTTGAGCCACGCTGCGCCGCCGCACGTGCCAACCGACGCGAGATCTGCGTCCAGTGCCCCGCTGAATGGGCCAAGATACCAGCAGCCGATGGCGCAATCGTGGATTGGGAGTAGGCCGAGATGGACCAGGGGCAAAATATGGCGCATTCGTGCTTCGCAGTCGTCTCTGGCGGCTCTATTCTTCCGTCACGAGGCCGGATCGACCGGCCATATGGGGAATGTCGGCTTACTTGATTTTGCTCGTGGTCGGTCAAGTATTTGCATCAAGCTAGGCCGTGTGGAGATAGAATGCAGCGAACCGTTCGCGCGTCGCTGAACGTGGAGAATAACTATGTCGGACGGCCCCCTTCTTCTAGTGGACGCACCTAGACAATTCGTGCGGCGACTGACACTCAACCGGCCGAAGAAGCGCAATGCGCTTTCCAACGAACTACGGGCCGCCCTTTTCTCGGCGCTTGAAGACGCCGATCGTGACAAGGAGGTGCGCGTTACTGTTTTGCGCGGAGCAGGTGATTGTTTTTCGGCTGGCTATGATCTCTCGCGCGAAAGCGCGAAGCAGGCGCTTCCGTTCCACACGGCGGCAGGCGCCGGACAATGGGCACGGCATGCGGTGGAAGGATGTTTTCGAATCTGGGATATGGCCAAGCCCGTCATTGGACAAATTCATGGCTGGTGCTTAGCCGGTGGTTCGGAACTGGCAACAGCCTGTGATCTTGTCTATGTCGCTGAAGACGCGCAGATCGGTTATCCACCGGTTCGCATGATGAGCCCGCCGGATAATCAATTTCATCCCTGGCTCTGCGGTTTACGTCCTGCGATGGAGATGATGCTGACGGGTGACGCGATGAGTGGCATTGAGGCTGTGCGCACGGGCTTCGCCAATCGCGCATTTTCGAACGACGCGCTCGATTCCGAAGTATTGGACATAGCTGAGCGGATCGCCAAGATCCCGACCGACGTCCAGCAAATGAACAAACGTAGCGTCCATCGGGCGATGGAGATCATGGGCTTGCGTGCGGCGATTCGGGCGGGCACTGAAATTCAGGCGCTGGCACTGACAACGGCAACTTCGCGCGAAACTTTTGCGAATTTTCGCGAAAGCGTCACCAAGGCGTTGGACGCGCGCGATGGCGAATTCGGTGATTACCGCACAAAAAAAGATTGTTGATCCTCGCGCGCTACATCTCGATGCCCTTCCGTAACTGTCAAAGGCAGGCCTTTTTGGAAAAACCTTGCTGGCGAAGTTATGCAAAGCCACTAACTGTAATGACCGTGCGCGGCGGTACCACCAGCGCCATACTACAAGCACGCTAACTCGGCCGCGGATTTGGCAGTTCGGGCGGCACGCGATCTAAACCATGGCCGCGCGGCCCGCACTCCCATACCGCCGCTCTACGCGGTTACAAGGCAAATGGCGTCGTGAAACGCCGGCGCTGCGGAAATCACCTACGGCATTTAATCGACACCTACATCCGCGCCGAGGATAGTGAACTTGTCTCGGCGTTCGACGACATGTCGCTCATTCAGCTCATTGTGGAACGCGGCGCGGGAGCTATCGACGCGCTGCCAAAGGGTATCCACACCTATAAATTCGATGAGGCGGTAGGCGATAGGGTGGTTCTCGATTTGCGCTATGAGGCGCGCGATATCGATCAGAACATCACGTCGCCCGACAAGATCGATCAATGGTTCGAAGCGAAAACCAAGGGCCTGACCGACCTTGCCAAGGCGCAATTGAAGCAGCGCTGGGGCACTATGAAAAAGGTGCTTTCCAGCCAATCGCGGCTTGAGAAAATTGTCGCCGATATCCTACTCGATATGGAAACCAAGGATCGGCTGCAAAGCGGGCGCGGCAACGCCATGCTGGTATCGTCCAGCATCTATCAGGGTTGCAAGCTCTACGAGCTTTTCGACAAGACCGATCTTGCTGGCAAGTGCGCTATCGTCACGTCGTACAAGCCTTCTCCGAACGACATCAAGGGCGAGGAAAGCGGCGAAGGGCTGACGGAGCGCCTTCGCCAATACGAAATATACAACAAAATGCTCGGCGGGCAGGACGTCGAGAAGTTCGAGAAGGACGTGAAGAAGAAGTTTGTCGATGAGCCGGGGCAGATGAAGCTTCTGATCGTCGTGGACAAGCTTCTGACCGGTTTTGACGCGCCATCGGCAACGTATCTCTACATCGACAAGCAGATGCGCGATCACGGCCTCTTCCAGGCAATCTGCCGGGTGAACCGCCTCGACGGGGACGACAAGGAATACGGCTACATCGTGGACTACAAGGATCTGTTCAAGAGCCTTGAAATGTCGATCCACGACTATACGGCTGGCGCGTTGGACGGTTACGCCAAGGAAGATGTCGCGGGACTGCTGTCAGACCGACTTGTGAAGGCCAGGGAACGGCTGGATGAAGCGCTTGAGGCAGTCAGGGCGCTGTGCGAGCCCGTCGAAGCGCCGCGCGATACGCCCGCCTATCTCCACTTTTTCTGCGCCAAGGACACAGCCGACAAGGCTGCGCTGAAGGAAAACGAACCGAAGCGGCTAACACTCTACAAGCTTGCTGCATCGTTGTTGCGCGCGTACGCGGACGTTGCGAGCGAGATGACCGAGGCGGGATATGCCGACGCCGAGACCGCCAAAATCAAGGCGGATGTCGATCATTTCGAGAAAGTGCGCAATGAGGTGAAGCTTGCGAGCGGTGATTACATCGATCTGAAGATGTATGAGCCGGCGATGCGGCACCTGATTGACACCTATATCAGGGCCGAGGACAGCGAACTCATATCCGCTTTTGACGATATGTCGCTAATCCAGCTTATTGTGGAGCGCGGTGCGGATGCTGTGGCTGCGCTGCCCAAAAGCATTCGCGAGAGCAAAGAAGCAGTCGCGGAGACCATTGAAAACAACGTGCGGAAGCTCATCATCGATGAGACACCGATCAACCCGAAATACTACGAGACGATGTCCGATCTTCTGGACGCGCTGATCGAGCAGCGCAAACGGGAAGCCATCGACTATGAGAAATATCTGGCGGAGATCGTCGCCCTCACGAAGAAGGCGAAGAACCCGGCCGCAGGAGCAAGCTATCCAGGCGCGATCAATACGGCTGCGAAGCGGGCGCTCTATGACAATCTGAACAAGGACGAGGCGCTGGCAACCGCGATTGATGCCGAAGTGCGCAAAATCAAGAAGGACGATTGGCGCGGAAACAAATTCAAGGAGCGAGAGGTGCGCAACGCAATCCGCGCCCATGTTGCCGATCCAGCCTCGGTGGATTTGATATTCGACCTCGTCAGAAACCAGCATGAGTATTGAGCCGCACCAGATCATCGTGAGCGGCTTGCGTGTGGATATCGTTCGCAAGCCTATCAAGAATCTGCATTTGGGCGTCTATCCGCCTCATGGGCGTGTGCGGGTGGCAGCGCCACTCAGCATCAGCAACGAAGCGGTGCGCCTCGCCGTGGTGACGCGGATGGGATGGATCAGGCGCCAGCGGGCAAAGTTTGATGCACAATCGCGCCAATCGGCACGGGCCTATGTTTCCGGGGAGAGCCACTACTATTTGGGCCAACGCTACCGGCTTAGGCTTATCGAAGGCGCACCCTTCGGGCGGGTGCATATCAGGAGCAGCCGCAGTCTCGAACTGCATGTGCGTGCCGGTAGCGATCAAGCCATCAGAGAGCGTGTGTTTCTCGGCTGGTATCGCCGGGAGCTGAAAGTACGGGCTATTCCCATCATCGAGAAGTGGGCATCAGCCATGGAATTGGCCACTCCACTATGCGGCATCAAGCGCATGAAAACGAAATGGGGCACATGCAGCGTTGACGCGCACCGCATCTGGCTCAATCTCGAACTGATAAAGAAGCCGCCCGCATGTATCGAATATATAGTGGTGCATGAGCTGAGCCATTTCTCGGAGCGGAAACATTCGGACAGGTTCGTCGCGACGATGGACCGATTACTGCCACAGTGGCGACTGTTGCGAGACGAGCTAAACGTTCAGCCGCTCGTGCACGACAAGTGGCCACGGTGAATCTTCACCGCGCGGAGGCGTGTCACAGTTACACAGGAATTACACATCAGAGAAATTCGGGCGCCAGCGGAAATGGTTTAACCTATTGAAATTAAATGGTGCCCAGGGGCGGAATCGAACCACCGACACGCGGATTTTCAGTCCGCTGCTCTACCCCTGAGCTACCTGGGCTTACCGGTCGGCAATTGGTATTGGCCGGAAGGATGGGCTTTTTAGGCGAGGGCCAGCGCCCTGTCCAGCGCGGCAGAAAACTGGTCGAAGAGTGGGAGGCGTCGCTCAGCGGTGAATAATAGTGATCCAAAGATTGTTGGACACACTGATCGGGTCTGGGTATGAGTGACGTGGCTGCACCGATCGCGGCTCAGGAAGCGCCTATCGCGAAGCGCGGGCCATATAAAAAGAGAGCACCTTAGTGTCGGGGTGGCAAATCTTCTTCGCGGTAGGGACGCTAATTGCGGGCGTCTTTGTGATCGGATCGCTATGGTATGGCGTCATACCGCATGGCTTCGCGTCGAGAATCTACAGGAAAGAGCGGCCGGTCGGCTACTGGACACATATCGCCTTTGGAGTGGTGACGCTCTTGGCGCTGGCATGGTTGCTTTTTAGATCGATCTTTGCGGGCAAAATTTCAAACTGACCCACTACCCGAAAACTTGATGAAAGCCAAAAAACCACGGCGATTTTCGCGCCAATACGTCGCTGAAACACGCACTATCGTCGCGAATGGACCCGCCCGATTCCCGTGCCCGCACTACTCCACATCGTCCGGCATTTCACCGGGGTCCGCCGGCGCTTCGCCGGGCAGCGAATAGCTGCCCTTCAGCCATTTGCCGAGATCCAGATCGGCACAGCGCTTGGAGCAGAACGGTTTGAATTTCTCGTCCTGTGGCTTGCCGCACATGGCGCAGCGCAGGCGTGATTCAGGCGGCCGTTCCGACATCGAAACCTTCTCGGGCATATTCTTCGCGCGGCTCGAACGATACGCGCGCCGCGCCGCGCCGCGCCAGCGCCTGCCGCACTTCGTCATTGTGCGCCTCAAGCCATTGAATGATTTCTGGCGCGGCGCGCACCACCACCGGCTTGCCGGGTGATGCCGCCGCTTCGCGTTCAACCCGGCGCAGAACTTCCAGCGCGACGGCATCGCGCGTGCGCTTGCGTCCATGGCCATCGCAGGGCCGGCAGCATTCCGTCATCAATTTCACCAGCGGATCGCGGATGCGCTTGCGCGTGATCTCCACAAGACCAAATTCCGACATCGGTGAAATCTGCGTGGGCGTGCGATCCTTGGCGAGACTTTCGGCGAGAACATCCAGCACGCTCTGGATGTTGTCCGGCTCGTTCAGATGAATGAAGTCGATCACGATGAGGCCGCCAATGCCGCGCAGCCGAAGCTGGCGGCCGATCTCGTAGGCTGCCTCGCGATTGACCTTGAAACTGGTTTCTTCAAGCCCGGTTGACGCGGTGAAGCTGCCGGAATTCACATCGATGGCGGTGAGCGCCTCTGTTCCCTCGACCGTGATCCAGCCGCCGGACGGCAGCGGCACACGCGTGGACATCAGAAGTTCGATTTCGTCTTCCAGATCGTAAAGGTCGAAGAGCATGCCCGGCCCATGGTAGAATTCGATCTTGCTTTCGGCCTCGGGCATGGCGCGGCGGCAATAGGCGCGTGCCGCTTCCGCCGATTCGCGGTCGTCGATCAGAACGCGTGCGGTCTGGGCATCGATCTCATCGCGCATCGTGCGCTCCACCGGATCAAGATCGTGATAGAGCGTCGCGGGAACGCGCGCGCGCTGGCGCTTCGTCATGACGGGCCGCCACGCCTCCGACAGCCTTTCCGCATCTTCGCGAAAGTCCTGCGCCGTTGCGCCGACGCCGGCGCTGCGCACGATGAAACCCGCACCGGGGATCAGCGCCCCATTGTCCTGCGCAATCATCTGTTCGCCCATGGCGATCAGCCGCGCACGCTCCGTCTCGTCTTCGATGCGTCGCGACAGCGCGATCCCTGCTTGATTGGGAACCATCACGAGAAGCCGTCCCGGTATCGTCACATTGGCCGAGAGCCGCGCACCCTTTTCGCCGATGGGATCCTTCACCACCTGCACAATCACGTCCTCGCCTTCGCGCACGCAATCGGTGATTTTCGGCGCCCGTTCATCATCGAAGCCGGGCAGATCGGCAAGGCAGCGCGCCTCGCGCGCACCCAAAAATCCCGCGCGGTCCAATCCGATATCGACAAAAGCCGCCTGCATGCCTGGCAGCACGCGCTGCACGCGGCCCAGAATGATGTTGCCGATGAGGCTGTGACCGCTACGGCCGCCCCTTTTCTTCAGCGCGCCGTCGTCCAGGCCGATAGTGCGTTCGAGGAAAAGCTCCTGAAGCTTTCCATCCTCAACAATCGCCACACGGAATTCGCCGGCCCCGGCGTTGATCAGGACTTCCTTATTCATGGATCGCAATCGAATAGCAGCGCGGACAGACTATCACGAAATGCCGTGACCGCACCCTTTAAGAATGTTGATGGTTTCGAATAAAGGAAGCCCTACCACATTCGAATAGGAACCATTGAGCCGCCGCACGAAAGTTTCGGCGCGACCCTGAATGGCGTATCCGCCCGCTTTGCCCACACCTTCGCCGCAGCGCACATATGATTCGATTTCATCTGCGGACACACGTTTGAAGGTCACGCGCGTAAGGCATACGGCAGCTTTTGTATGCCCGTCAGTGCCCAGAACCGCGATGGCGGTCAGTACCTGATGGCTGCGTCCAGACAGGAGTGACAAACAGTCATGCACGTCGGCGTCGCTCTCCGCCTTCGGCAGAATACGGCGGCCGCAAGCAACCACCGTATCCGCGGCCAGAAACAACGCTTCGGCACCCTGCCATGCAGCAGCGGCGGCGCGCGCTTTTTCCGTGGCGAGACGAAGTGCATGTAAACGGGGAAGCTCGGCCTTGCGCGGCGCTTCGTCGATCGCGCTCGGCAAAACGGCATCGGGCACAATGCCGGCCTGCGCCAATAGCGCAAGCCGCCGCGGGCTTTCGCTCGCGAGGACAAGCGCGGCCCGCGCTTTGCTATTTGAAGCGATAGGTGATGCGTCCCTTGGTGAGGTCATATGGCGTCATTTCGATCATGACCTTGTCGCCCGTCAGCACGCGAATGCGGTTCTTGCGCATTTTTCCGGCGGTATGCGCGATGATTTCATGCCCGTTCTGCAGCTTCACGCGGAATGTCGCGTTGGGCAGAAGTTCGCTGACGATGCCTTCAAATTCGAGTAATTCTTCTTTTGCCATTATTCCTCTGGCCTGGGTGTCCGATGGGCCGGGAGATTGCACCGAAACCGGCCGAAAGCAAGCCAAATGGCCGGTTTTCAAGCCTGTTCTCAGGCGTCCCCTGCCCGGTCCACAGCGAAGCGCGCCTTGATCCGGCGCATCATCTCGTCGCGGGCCGTGCGATAGGCATCCAGCCGCTGCTCCCGCGAGCCTTCAACGACGGTTGGGTCCATGATCGGCCAATATTCGACATCGACCGCCATGGTGCGCGTGAGCTCCATCGCCTTGTGATGCGCTTCCGGCGAGAGCGTGACGACAAGATCGAAGGATGCGTCTTCCAGATCATCGAAAGTCTTCGGGCGATGCTTTCCCAGCTCAACTCCCGCTTCGTCCAGTATTTCCACGATAAAGGGATCAGCAGTCCCGGCCCGAACGCCAACCGAATCCACAAAGCAGAACTTGCCGTAAAGCTGGCGCATCATAGCGGCGGCCATCGGGCTGCGCACGGAATTCAGCGTGCAGGCGAACAGGATGGCCTGCGGCAGCGCTTCGCCATTCGGCCCCCGCATCGCTCAGCCCTTCAGGTGCAGCACGCACAGAAGAGTGAAAAGCCGCCGCGCGGTGTCGAAATCAACTTCGATCTTATCCTTCAGAATATCCTTCAGGATTTCGGAGCCTTCGTTGTGAACGCCGCGCCGCGTCATATCCAGCGTTTCGATCTGCGACGGGGGCGCGTTGCGGATAGCCTTGAAATAGCTTTCGCAGATCAGGAAATAATCCTTGATGACACGCCGGAACGGCGTGAGCGCGAGCGTGACATGGCCGTGCGGCGCGTCGTCTTCTGCGTGAATGTCGAAGATCAGCCGGCCGTCTTCGACCGCGAGCACGAGCTTGTAGGGACCGCCCGCCGATCCCGCCGGCTTGAACACATTCGCTTCGAGAAGATCGTAGATCGCGATTTCGCGTTCCTGCTCGATCTCGCGCGTGCGGCGCACCACCGTGCGCTCGTCAAGCTCGATGGCGAAAAGACGAAAAGGCGACGAGTCACTCATGCGTCAATCGGAACGCATATTCAGCCGCGCGGCAATGGAGCGGGCATGTGCGTCCAGCCCTTCCGCTTCGGCCAGCGTGATCGCCGACGGACCGATGGCATTGATCGTGGCGGGCGTGCAGGACAGAAGCGTGGTGCGCTTCATGAAATCCAGAACCGACAGGCCGGACGAAAAGCGTGCCGTGCGCGCGGTCGGCAAAACGTGGTTTGGGCCGGCGATGTAGTCACCCATGGCTTCCGGCGTGTTGCGGCCGAGGAATATCGCGCCGGCGTGGCGAACGCGGCCGAGCAGCTCCTGTGGATTCTCCGTCGCGATCTCCAGATGCTCCGGTGCGATACGGTCCACCAGCGGGGCGGCATCGTTTAAATTCGCGACGACAATGATGGCGCCGTGATCGTTCCAGCTCGCACCGGCGATGGCCTTCCGCGGCAGAGTTTCGAGCGCCCGCTCCGCAGCCACATTCACGCGATCAGCGAAACCTGCATCATCGGTGATCAGAATACTTTGCGAGGATGTATCGTGTTCCGCCTGACTCAAAAGGTCGGCCGCGATCCAATCGGGATTGTTCCTACTATCGGCAACAACGAGAATTTCCGACGGTCCGGCGACGGAGTCGATACCGACGCGGCCAAAGACTTCGCGCTTCGCGGCGGCGACATAGGCGTTTCCAGGACCGACAATCTTGTCGACTGTAGCAATCGTCTTCGTGCCGAAGGCCAATGCCGCAATCGCCTGCGCTCCGCCGGCGCGATAGATCTCCGTCACCCCTGCCCGCTTGGCCGCGGCAAGCACCAGCGGGTTAATTTTTCCGCCGCTCGCGGGCGTCACCATGGCGACACGCGCGACACCGGCGACACGCGCGGGCACCGCATTCATCAACACCGAGCTGGGATAGCTCGCCGTGCCGCCGGGAACATATAGGCCAACACTGTCCAGCGCCGTCCAGCGCCAGCCGAGCGTGGCGCCGGTTTCATCGGTGTAGCTGTCGTCCTTCGGCAATTGGCGGCGGTGATAGGTTTCGATCCGCTTTGCCGCGACATCCAGCGCGTCCAGGGCCGCCTTGCTACACTGGCTTTGCGCCGCTTCGATCTCATCAGCAGTGACGCGCAGCGTCGCTGCCGTCAACGCGATCTTGTCGAAGCGTTGCGCAAATTCGATCAGTGCGGCGTCGCCGCGTTGGCGCACGTCCGCGATGATGTCGCGAACGGTGGCCGCAACATCCTCTTCCGTCTCGCGTTTGGAAGAAATGAGTTCCGCGAAGGCGGTTTCGAAATCCGCTCCTCGCGCATCGAGCCGGCGGACCATGTCAGGTTCCGGTCTGGTGTGCGGGGCGGCCGCGCGCGGCCCATTCGCCGCTGACATCGCTCAATTCCACCTCGATGCATTCCACATCGAGACGAATGGTGCCGCCGCCCGCGAAAACCAGTTCGACAACACCGGCCGGATCTTCACTGCCCGCCGGGGTGAACCGGATTGCCAGCAGAGCCAGAACGGCATCCGGATTGCCGCGCATCACATTGTTCGATTTTGCCGCGGTCACACGATCAAAATGCAATCCGCTGCGAATGCGCAGATCGCCGCCGGCTTTCTTGGCCGCCGACTCCCATTTGAAACGGTTGAATAGCCCGCCAAAGCGCCGCGAATTGGGGAGCCAGACCAGATCGCCCACGCGCGCAACAGCGTCCTGCAAGCGTGCCGAGATGATTTGCAAATCTTCCGCGTCGCGCGCGGCCAGCGTTTCGCGGATCATGCCGGAATCCGCTCGATATCCGCGCCCACGGCGGAGAGCTTTTCTTCGAGGCGCTCGAAGCCGCGATCGAGATGATAGACGCGGTTGACGATGGTTTCGCCTTCGGCCGCCAGACCGGCAAGCACGAGGCTCACGCTCGCGCGCAGGTCTGTCGCCATCACGGGCGCGCCCTTCAGCAATTCAACGCCGGTGACGGTGGCCACATCGCCTTCCACCTTGATGTCCGCACCCATGCGCAGAAGCTCTGGCACATGCATGAAACGGTTTTCGAAGATCGTTTCCTTGATGTGCGATACGCCGCTGGCCGTGGCCATCAGCGCCATGAACTGCGCCTGCAGGTCGGTTGGAAAGCCGGGAAACGGCGCCGTGCTCACATCCACCGCGACCGGCCGCACGCCATTGCGATGCACCGCAATGCCAAGATTTGTCTGGGTGACAGTCGCTCCGATTTGTTCGAGCAGCGGAATCACGGAGGCGATCAGATCGGTGTGCGTTGCGGTGAGTTCGACTTCTCCGCCCGTGATCGCGACGGCCATCGCGAACGTTCCGGTCTCGATGCGGTCCGGCAGCACCGCGTGTTCGGCGCCGTGCAGGGACGACACCCCGTCGATCACGATCTCGGATGTGCCCAGTCCAGAAATCCTCGCGCCCATCGCGATCAGGCAGCGGCCGAGATCGTCGATCTCCGGTTCGCGCGCGGCATTCACCAAAATCGTCTGGCCTTTCGCGAGCGACGCCGCCATCAGCGTATTCTCCGTGGCACCAACCGACACAATGGGAAATTCGATGCGCGCGCCTTTGAGCCCATGCGGAGCGCCGGCGATCACATAGCCGTCCTGCAATTCGATGGTGGCACCCATCGCTTCCATCGCCTTCAGATGCAGATCGACCGGCCGCGCCCCGATTGCGCAGCCGCCGGGCAACGAAACCTTCGCGTGACCGGCGCGCGCAAGAAGCGGCCCCAATACGAGAAAGCTCGCCCGCATCTTGCGTACCAATTCGTAGTCGGCGGTGGTGTTCGTGAGATCCCCGGATTTCAATTCCCAGCGGCCGCCTTCGCAGAAGGAAGGCCCCCGCGTGTAATGCGCCACGGTGCCGAAGCTGCGCAGCAATTCGCCCATGAAGGCCACATCGGCAAGCCAGGGCGCATTGATCAGCGTCAGCTTTTCGCTGGTCAGCAGGCACGCCGCCATCAGCGGCAAAGCCGCGTTCTTGGCGCCACTGATTGCAATCTCACCCTTGAGGCGCGTGCCGCCCCTGATCCGAATTCGGTCCATAGTCCCTCTGCGAGTGCCCGTTCTAGCGCGGACTCTTCCGGGCGAACAGCACACCGTTGGCTGGTAAGTTAAGTTTCGTTCTTGTCCTTATTCGGGCGTATCTCGGGGCTGGCTTTCGTGCCGGCCGAACCGGCCGTTTCGGTGTTTCGAACCGCCCTCGCGCGCGCCTTGCGCCGTTTCAGGTTCTCCCGCAGGGCTGCGGCCAAACGTTCCTGCCGGGCCTGCGATTGCGACGCCATCCTGCTCTTTCCCTTGCCCGACCCTTGGGCTATAGCCACCCGCTCCCGGGGCCGATTTGCCCTGGTTCCGGGACAAAAACCACCGGTTGCCGGAGTAGCGTAGTGGTAGCGCAACCCCTTGGTAAGGGGTAGGTCGAGAGTTCGATTCTCTCCTCCGGCACCAGCAGCCCTTTTTCAGCAAAAAGAACATTTCGGCAAAACATATTTATCACACTGAAATCACTAGCATATTCCGAACACAGCGACACATGGATGAACTTCCCTACACGCCCAATTTGTTGGTACGGTGTTGGTATGGAAACGGCGAAATGTTGGTATGGGATTCCGTCTGCTGTATAAACAGCCATGCCTCTCACAGACATTGCCTGCCGCTCTAAAAAGCCTAGTCCGAAGCTAAAAAAGCTCTCGGATATGGGCGGCCTTCAACTCTGGATTTTTCCGAACGGTTCGAAGCTGTGGCGGCTCGCATATCGCTTCGGCGGCAAGCAGAAGCTGCTGGCGCTCGGCAGATATCCCGAGACGACACTCCTGGCTGCAAGAGCGGAACGCGAAAAAGCAAAAGTGTTGCTCAAAGACGGCCGCGATCCATCGCACGTGAGACAGCTTGCTCTCATCGTGAACGCTGCCGGGGGAGATACGTTCGAAATCGTCGCTAAAGAATATGTTGCAAAATTGCGCCGCGAAAACCGCAGCGAGGCGACGCTGGCCAAGATCGAATGGCTCCTCGATTTTGCCCGTCCAGTGCTTGGGCCGCTCACGGTACGTGAGATACGGCCGATCGAGGTGCTAGCCGTATTGCGCACGGTCGAAGCGCGCGGACGATACGACACTGCCCGGCGCCTGCGCTCTACCATCGGAGCCGTGTGCCGCTACGCCGTCGCCACCGCCCGCGCCGAAGCCGATCCCACAGCGGCACTCCAAGGCGCACTCACAACGCCCACCGTCACGCCGAGAGCAGCGATCACGAACCCCAAAGCATTCGGCGCGCTCCTGCGCGCTATCGACGGCTTCACCGGACAGACGACGACCTGCACGGCGCTCAAGCTCATGGCTCTGCTATTCCCACGGCCGGGTGAGTTGCGCGGGGCCGAGTGGAGGGAATTCGACTTTGAGGAAGCCATTTGGACGATCCCGGCAGCACGAACGAAGACGCGGCGCGAACATCGTATTCCGCTTGCGCCTCAAGCCATCGCCGTCTTGAAACACCTTCACCAGACGACCGGCGGTGGGACGCTGGCAATTCCGGGCGTACGCAGCGTACGTCAGCCAATGTCTGAAGCGACGCTCAACGCCGCTCTGAGGCGGCTCGGCTATTCCAAAGATGAAGCAACGGCCCACGGCTTCCGCGCGACGGCCTCTACACTTCTCAATGAATCAGGGCGTTGGACCGCCGACGCCATCGAGCGGCAGTTGGCCCATGTCGAAGTCAACGCTGTGCGCGGCGCGTATGCGCGCGGCGAACATTGGGATGAGCGCAAGAAGATGATGGTGTGGTGGGCTGACTATCTCGATCAGTTGAAAAGCGTCGGGGCAGTGATCCCGCTTGATCGAAAACTGGCTTAAACACACAGCACAACAGCGCTGACTCATTTTGGTCAACCGAATGCTGAGACGATGGCAAGGCGAGCTATGCTTCTTTACTCGACAACGGGGCGGACCGCTCGAGCAGGATCTTTAGAAGGTCTTGAATATCAGTCTCCGGAATCGAGACGGCCCGTTCCGCGAGACTCCGGCGTAGTTCTTTCTTATCGATTTTTCCTAGAGTCACGCGTGGAAATTCATCTACCACGATGATTTCATGCGGCACTTTGAAATCGGCTAGCTTTTCACGGCAGGTAGTCAGCACTCGGGCGGCTAGCGATGGATCCGGTTGAATCGGCAACACAAACGCAACCGGCACTTCGTCCAGCATGGCGTGTGGCTTGCCAACGACCGCAACTTCTATCACGCCGCCCGCGCTCATGACGACGCGCTCGATTTCAGATTCGGCAACATTCTCAGCGCCGATACGCAACATGTCTTTCTCACGACCATCGAATTGCAAATGACCATCGGCAAAGGGCGTGACACGGTCACCGGTTAGGAACCAGCCATCTACATCGAACGCGGCGGCGGTGGCTTCCGGATTGTTCAGATACTCCCGGAAAAGCGACAGGCCGGGAACGCCTTTGATCCACATCAATCCGCTTTCGCCGAAATCGACATGCGTGCCATCGGCGCGACGCACTTCGATACCGTATTCCGGCACGGGCAGACCCATGCTCATTTCCCGTCCGGGCAGATTATGCATTGAGACAATCGGCATGGCGACGGTTTCGGTCATGCCGAACCAGCCGATACACGGAATGCCGAAAATCGTTCTGAGAATTGCCGGATTGAGCGCGCCGAGTCCCCAGCGCCGGAATTTATGGTCCTTGGGAACCGGCATCGTCATCAACGCCTTCAGCATAAAGGGAATCTGCACACCGAAGGTGCAGCCATGCTCAATGACGCAGGGCCAATACCGGCTGGCGGAGAAGCGCGGCTGAATGACCAGTGTTGTTCCAGCCCATAATGTTCCCAGATGAGAATAACATAGCGCGTTGGTGTGATAGAGCGGCAGGCACGTGTGTCCGATATCGCCATCTCGCAGATCGCAATTTGCGGCGTTGAGACGAGCGCCCCACAAAGCATTTGCGTGCGTCCACACCACGCCTTTGGGCCGCGAGGTTGTGCCGGAAGTATATTGTACCGAAATGGGCAACAGCGGATCGGGCGTGCGCATCGCTAGCCGCGAGCGATCACCAGCCGCAAGGTCTTCGAAGGTGATAGCAGCAGCGCCAGGCGCCGTCTGGGCGTCGACACCGGCGTCAAGCGCGGTAACGGCGATAAATGCAAAATTCTTCCCGGCCCGCCGCACCAGCGCCTCGAACACCGGCTGAGTGATCGCGGCCTTCGCGCCGCAATGTTCGACATAATAGGACAGCTCATCGAAAGTGGAACGCGTGTTGGTGGTCACCACCACTGCGCCCAGTATCGCGCAGGCATGCCAGGCAAGAAGAAATTCGATGCAGTTGTCCATGTGCAGCAGTACAAAATCGCCCTTGGCAATTCCGCGCGCGGAAAGCCCGGCGGCGAGATTTGCCGCCACTTCGTAGAACTTGGCATATGTCCAGCGCTCGGCGGGTTTATCGAATGGCGCGAAAATTAGGAACGTATGGTCCGGCTTGGCTTCCGCGCGGCTTCGCAGAAGCCACGGTATATCGTGACCAGTAAACGGATGCAGCAATCCGGGCTTCTGCGCAGTGGGCGCGGTCATCAAGCGGTCTCCATCCAATCAAAGGGTGCGCGGCGAGATCGCGTCGTGCAATGCGTGTTCGGGAAAGGGTGAACGGGAGGGATCGCCCTTTATCCGGACAACACCGGTTTTCATGGATTCGACAACAAGTGTATCGAAGGCCGGCCCCGATGGCAGTTTGGACAGCCGGTAACCCAGAGCGTATGGAAACTCCACCGTCACATCGGCTTCCTCAATCGTGGACAACGCGCGCACACGCGCTACGCCGTCAACGACGTCCAAACGGAAGCCTCTGTGCTGCTTAGCCCCGTCGGAAGACGGCGCTTCATCGGTGAGCCATTCGGCGAGCGAGAAGGCCCCTTTGCGGACGGAATGCGCGTTCAGTATGTGTAGGGCTTGCGCCTCAATCATCATAAGCCATTGGTCGCTCATATAAAGACAGGCATCCGGTTTCATATGGCCCTCAAAAACGGTGATGCCACGAAATAGAGCCTTCTGGAGACCGGCGACCAAGGACCCGAGCCGTCAATATCTCCAGGACGAATTCGCTCGCGCTTAACCCGACGTACGCGGTGCCGGAATCCGCGCCACGCGCGCCTTGCGCGCGGGCAAGGACTGGCGAAGGGCAATACGCACCTGGGACGGCGAACGGCCAAACCAGCTGCGACACGCCCTACGCAAACAGCGCGAATCCGATAGGCCAATATCCGCGGCGATCTCTTGGGCTGAACGCTCCGAATTGAGCAGCATCTCCGCTGCATCGCGTTTCACATCGCTGGCGAGAGCACGAAAACTGTGTCCCTCCTCGGTTAGGCGGCGCCGCAGCGTCGCGACGCTCATGCCCATCGCTTTGGCGACCGCAGATTGATCGGCTGGTTTACCGATCAAATGTCGACTGACCTTATCTGCGATGCGGTTGCTGTCCCTCAAAGGCGCCGAATACAGGCTCTGACGTTCTTCAAGCAATTTGCGGAATTCGCGATATGCGCCGTCCATCCAACCAGAGACATCGACTTTGGCGAACGGCGCCCGCGCAGCTTCGGCGTCGTAAACAAGGGTAAAACCGGTTCCTTGCCATTCGATCTTTGAACAGAACAATCCCAGGCTGGTGCCGAAGCGCGGCGCCAACAACGCCGAACTGCGCACGCGCATGACGCGCGCCTCTGCTTCCAGTAGCCAGCGCACGACACAATGCAGCACCATGGCAAAACCGTCGGTATAGGTTTCGCGCGCATTGCTAAGCGGCGAGCGCGACTTGCCCGAAACATGCAGATTGCCACGCACGGTTTTCACATCGAGCTGCATGTCGGTCTTCATGACGCGCGCAAACCGCGCCATGCGTGACAACCCATCCGCAAGGTTGCGCCCCTGCACCATCGTGCCGCACATCAACTCGAAGTTTCCGAGCGGCGCGCCCGGCCGCGCCGCGCCGTGGCTTTCATCCTGAACGGCATGAACATGCGCCGCCATGATTTTCCACGTCGCGACAAAATCCAATGTTCGCGGAGCACCCTTGGACGGCTTGTTTCCGATAGTACGGAAGGCTTCCTGCGCAGCCGGCTTTCCGATCAGCGTGGCGACGTAATCGAGTGGAAAACCCTCGTGCGGAAGACCGTGTTGAAATGCCGTGTGGCTTTCAAACTTACTCATCGTTTTCAGCACCCCGTCCGCCTCTATTTTAGCAAGCCATTGGCAAATCAAGAAGGACAATCGGCGCTGCAAAAACGCTGGCTCCGAAACATTTATAGTCGTTCATCAAGGAAAAGCGCGGCCTCTCGCAATGCGGCGTGTGATTCGGGAAGCACATCTAGAAACACTTGCCAGCCATGCGGCATTTGCGGCCAGGTGCTGAGGGTGCAGCGCACACCGAGTTCCGTGAGCCGCGTGGTGAATCGGCGCGCGCCATCGAGAAAGAATTCATCGCCGCTAACCTGCACGAGTGTCGGCGGATACTGTGAAAGCACTTGTCGCGGCGTCTGCATTGGGCAGATGAGCGGATCGGTCGGCGCGACTTTTCCTGAGGTGTACACCGGAATGTTGCTCTGGTTGATCTCCGTACTGATCAGCGGATCGTGGCGTCCGTCATAATCGCTGGGCGCCGCATCCAGATATGGGGTCAAAAGAGCGATACGTTTCGGAAGTGCCGCACCGTCGATAATGCACTTGTTGCAGACGGCAGTCACAAGGGCCGCGCCCGAGGAATCGCCAAGCAAATAGACAGCCTCTGCGCGCGCCGGCCCATCCGGCCCATTCTCCACCGCCCACAGATAGGCGCTCATGCAATCGTCTAATGCGGCTGGATAGACGTGTTCCGGTGCTAGCCGGTATTCGACGAGGAGAACCGCGCAATTCGCCCGTTTCGCCAGCACGGCGGCTATCCCACGATGGCTCTCCAGCGAGCCGGACATCCATCCGCCTCCATGGAAATGCACGATCCGGCGGGCGGTCACAGCGCCCTTCGGAACGAGATATTCAGCGGCGACGCCATTTGCACGAACTGCTGTGACAGTCACTCCTTCCAACGCCCCAGTTTTGTCCGATGCGCCGAAATTATCGATAAACCCGCGAACGAGTTTGACCCGTTCCATAGGATTGAGATCGTCTGTCATCTGCAAACTCTGCAGATGCGCATAGGCGCGAGCGACATCTTCGCGCACGGGGCGGTTGGGTTTCCAACTCATGCCAGCCGACATTTCTCAGAAGTTGACATCGAGGCCGATTCCGAAACGGCGCGGTGGATTGAGATTCACGAGACGCGACGATCCCAATAGCGACGAATTGATGGTCATGGCGTTGATCGTCGTCTCGTTCGTGAGATTGCGTAGATAGGCATAGAGGCGCCAGCGATTGTCGCTCGGTGCCAATGATGCCGAAAGATCGATGGTACCATAAGCGCGCTGCATGGCGTCGGCGGTGTTGAACTCGGTGAAGTAATATTTGGCGCGCCAAGCATAGTCGATGCGTAGGCTGCCAGTGTAACCGGCCGCCACCGGTCGCGCCAGTTCGGCGCCAAGATGAAACTGAAATTTCGAGACCAGCGGGAGCTGGTTTCCGGAGACGTCCTCGTTGAAAATGCCGTGACGCAAATCGGACGAAATAAATTTCTGATACGTCGCATCGTTGTAGCCAAGCGACCCATCCAGCGTAAGACCAGGAAGCGGCTTTACCGTTCCTTCCACTTCGACGCCGTTGATCTGGGCTCTGGCCGCGTTGGACAGAATCGCCGTCAGCGCACCGACTTCAAAGACCTGCAAGTCGCGATATGTGTTTGTAAACGCCGCGACATTCAATTGTGCGTGGTCATCCCAGAAATTGGATTTCAACCCGACTTCCACGTTATCCACGGTCTCGGGCTTCGCCGGCGTCGTAAATCCACCGACCGCGATCGCGCCCGATTTGAACCCCCGGGCCAGATTTGCATAGAGCAACAGATCGTCATTCGCCTGGAAGTTCAGCGCGATCTTGCCCGAAGGGCTGGACCACGTCTTGTGACGCGTATCGGTGGCGTTGGCACCGTTGAACGTCTGAAACTCGAAAGCGTCCTTGGTATCGACCGTATAACGCAGACCGCCGGCCAGCGTGAGCCGATCCGTGATGCTGTAATGCGCATCGACGTAACCAGCGCTCGATTCCGTCTTAACATTGCCGCCAAGCTCAAAGTCGAGCGGGAACGGGACATCCAGAGGCGCTCCGGGCGCGACAAATCCAAGCGGCAGGAAGCCCACGAAAGTCTGCAGGCGGTCTTGCTTGAAATTGACGTATGTAATGCCCGCAAGCCAGTTGAAACGATCGGTCGGATCGGACGCTATGCGCGCATCGACATTGAATTCTTGCCCATCGGTGCGCAAGCCGGTGACAGCTTGCGGCGCGGGCGTGCCGTCCTGATCGTATATTTGGTTCAAACGGCTATCATGATAAGCCGCAATCAGCGTGAAGGCGTAGCTGCCCAATGGCTGGTCATATTGCGCGGTGAGGCTTTTGACTTCTCGCTTCAATCCCGCAATCTGGCTATCCACTGCCCGTGAAGCGGTCAGCGGCGCATCGCCATAGAGCAGTTCGGCTGGCAGGGAAGGATCGTACAGAGTCTTTTCGGTCGGACCGTTGTCGTTCTCGTGGAAATAACCACCTATCAAGCGCAGAGTGCCGCCGCTTCCACCGACAGGCGTTTGAAGTTGAAGACGGAAAGCCTGTGTCGAAAGATCGTCGACGCGGTTCGGCGCTCCAGGCGTTCCACTCAACTCATTGGGTGTGAAGCCATTGTTCGATTTCACCTGATACGAAAAGCGCCCGAGCAGGCCGCTGTCGCCAAGCGGTCCCGATACATATCCTTCAGACTCAAGCTGGCCGTAAGCGCCGGCGAGCACGCCCACGCGAGCCTCAAATGTATCCGTCGGCGCTTCGGAAATGACGTTTATGGCACCTCCCGTCGCATTGCGGCCGTAGAGCGAGCCTTGCGGCCCGCGCAGAACTTCGATTCGCGCAACATCGAAGAAGGCCACATTGGTCGCCCATTGGTCCGAGACATAGGCCCCGTCGTCATAGAAGGCGACACCGGGATCGGAGCCAGGAACGAGAAGCGAGTTGCCGATGCCGCGTATATAAATTTGCGATGCACCCACATTGCTGCTGAACGAGACGTTGGGGACATAGGCCGCCAAGTCGTTCAAATTGGCCGCGCCGCGCTCCGAAAGGACCTCGCCGTTCAACGCGGTAATGGCATCCGGTGTATGCTGGAGATTGGTTTCGCGCTTTTCGGCGGTGACCACGACGGTTTCGATCTGGTCCGTCTCCACCGGCGCAGCCAGCGCAGGACTTGTCACGGCTATACCCGAAGACGCCAACAAACCGGCAACGAACGCGCGCGACCGAAGACCGCGCAACCCATAGCGCTTCATGACGCTGTTTCCCCCTCGAACTCTTCTTATTAATTGACGCTATCCAGACGTCGCGGCGCGGCAAAGGGCGAGAGCGTTCATTCTAGGGCGGACTATTTCGCTCACGATCTGCGGCGGTCGGAAACAGAGAAGAGCGCCACGCTCGTCACCAGCAACCTGCCATTCGATGAATGGACTTCCGTCTTCGACTCAGAACGGCTCACCTGCGCGCTCCTCAACCGCCTCACCCATCATGTCCACATCCTGGAGATGAACGGGGAAAGCTTCCGCCTCGCAACCAGTAAAAACGCCCAACGCCGACCAGCCCAGGGGCGCAACGCAAGCGCAAAAACAACCACCCAAGCAGACACCGCCACCAAAACTTAAATCGACGCCGCCCGCTGTGAGCCGCGCTTCGCTACGCTACGCGCGCCTCACAGCGGGCAAAACCACAACAACAAACCAGGGCTTCGGCGCCCTTTTTTTTTCAACCCGACTGGTACACTTTCACGCCGCTATCCGGCACACTTTGTCTCCGCCGTTGACAGGCCTAGGATCCGAGTTCAATTGTGCCCGCTACGCTTGAGCGGCGGTATTAGCTAAAACGCCTCACGAGCGAATTATGGGCCTGTGAATATTTCTTGCACGTCAGCCCTTGCAAATTTTTGCTCGTGGTTCAGATAAATCAATGTGAGCACCGATTCAAGATTTGTAGTTTTTGTCGCGCTTTGATACCGCTCATTGGACTCGTCATAGCTATAACGCATTTTGTGTTTTTCAAAGAATTTCTCGATGTCATGTCTCGATGCCCCCGCATGAAGCTCTTGATGAATTTGGTCGGAAATTAAGGTTCTAACCGCGCTAGTCTTGCTGTCACTATCGCCGCACCCTGCCACCATCAGACCTAGCAAAAAAATGCATATAAGCTTTCGTTTTCGCATCTCGTTTTTCAATGTATCGCTCCCGCGAAAGGGTATAAAGCGCGGTTGCAAAGTGTACCACTGAACCGGTTGTGATCTGCCTGATGGAAGGCGGCGCAAAAGTGTACCGGTCCTGCTAGGCCGTCTCGATGTCATTGAATGGCATGGAGAGGCTGGAAGGATGTTCACAGTGGAACTCTATGCGAGGATCAGACGCGCAGTGATGGTGGACGGGCTGAGCCGCCGGGATGCGGCGAGGCGGTTTGGCGTTCACCGGAACACGATCACGAAGATGCTTCAGTTTTCGGTTCCGCCGGGTTACCGGACGAACGGGGATTTTCCGGCGGATATACGATTGTGCGCGAGTACGTGGCGCAGGCAACGCTTCGCGCCCGCGAGATGTTCGTGCCATTGAGCCATCGTCCGGGTCATGCCCAGGCGGATTTTGGCGAAGCGGACGGTTACATCGCGGGCAAGAAGGTCCGGCTCCATTACTTTTGCGTGGATCTGCCGCACTCGGACGGCTGCTTGTCCGCCGTCAGCGCCTATGAGACAGAATTTCGGTATTGATTTAGGGAGGGTTTTGGTCTCATCGCAGTGACGAAGGAACGAAGATGAGACCAAAACCCTTGAGTTTGAAGGCGCCAGCTGAACGG
>Ga0209483_1000417_pt1 | contig 37532 bp, 38 predicted proteins | sample NGEPerA_FD_184508 | JGI IMG/M metagenome (GOLD analysis project Ga0209483, IMG submission 184508) | Arctic peat soil microbial communities from the Barrow Environmental Observatory site, Barrow, Alaska, USA - NGEE PermafrostL2-A... | ecosystem: Environmental > Terrestrial > Soil > Wetlands >...
ATGGGGGGAGGGGGGAGGGGTGTACGGATTCTTAAATTCAACGGCTCAGACTTTCCGCGGCTTTTTTCAATGACCGCTATCACCTCCGAACTCGTCAAGGAACATGGCCTCACCGAAGGCGAATACGCCAACATCAAGCGGCTTCTGAATCGCGAACCGTCCTTCGTGGAACTGGGAATTTTCAGCGTGATGTGGAGCGAGCACTGCTCCTACAAATCCACGCGCTTTCATCTGCGCCGCCTGCCGACCAAGGCGCCCTGGGTGCTGCAAGGCCCCGGCGAAAATGCCGGCGTGATCGACATCGGCGACGGCGACGCCTGCATCTTCAAGATGGAGTCGCACAATCATCCGAGCTTCATCGAGCCCTATCAGGGTGCGGCCACCGGCGTCGGCGGCATCATGCGCGACGTGTTCACCATGGGCGCGCGGCCCATCGCGATGATGAACGCGCTCCGCTTCGGTGAACCGTCACATCCCAAGACGCGGCATCTGGTCGAAGGCGTGGTGCGGGGCATTGGCGGCTACGGCAATTGCATGGGCGTGCCCACCGTCGGCGGCGAAGTCAATTTCCACAAAAGCTACAACGGCAACATTCTCGTCAATGCGATGTGCGTGGGGCTCGCGCGGCAGGACAAGATTTTTCTCTCCGCCGCGAAGGGCGCGGGCAATCCCGTCGTCTATATCGGATCGAAAACCGGGCGCGACGGAATCCACGGCGCGACGATGGCGAGCGCGGAATTCGACGATGCGTCGGACGAAAAGCGCCCCACGGTGCAGGTCGGCGATCCGTTCACGGAAAAGCTTCTACTGGAAGCCTGCCTTGAATTGATGGCGACAGATGCGATCATCGCCATCCAGGATATGGGCGCGGCAGGTCTCACATCCTCCTCCGCCGAAATGGGCGACAAGGGCGGCAGCGGCATCGAACTCAATCTCGATATGGTGCCGCAGCGCGAAGCCAATATGACGGCCTATGAGATGATGCTGTCGGAGTCGCAGGAGCGCATGCTCGCCGTCCTGAAGCCGGGGCGCGAGGCGGAAGCCGAAAAGATTTTCCAGAAGTGGGAACTGGACTTCTCTGTCATCGGCATCACGACCGATACGCATCGCCTTGTCGTCAAGCACAAGGGCGAGACGGTCGCCGACATGCCGATCACCGCGCTGTCGGATGAAGCGCCGGTGCTGGAGCGCCCTTACGAAAAGCGCGCGCCCAGGAACGAAACCATCAAGTTCGACGCATCGAAGAAGCTGATGGACTCGCTGGTCAAGATCACCGGTTCGCCCGACATGGTCTCGCGCCGCTGGGTGTGGGAGCAGTACGACCACACCGTCATGGCCGACACGGTGCAGATTCCGGGCGGCGATGCGGCAGTAGTGCGCGTGCACAACACGCAAAAAGGTCTGGCGATCACCACCGACGTTAGCCCACGCTATTGCAAGGCCGATCCGTTCGAAGGCGCCAAGCAGGCGGTGGCGGAAGCCTATCGCAACATATCTGCCGTGGGTGCGCTACCGCTGGCGGTGACCGACAATCTCAATTTCGGCAATCCGCAGAAGCCGGGCATTATGGGCGAAATCGTCAGCGCCGTGGACGGCATCGGCGAGGCCTGCCGCGCGCTCGACTTCCCGGTGATCGGCGGCAATTGCTCGCTCTACAACGAAACCAACGGCGAAGGCATCCTGCCCACGCCCGCCATTGGTGCCGTCGGGCTGATGCAGAACGTGCATCGCATGGCGACCATCGCCTTCAAGCGCGAAGGGGATGCGATTTTGCTGGTGGGCGAAACGCGCGGCCATCTCGGTCAGTCGATTTATCTTCGTGAAATTCAACAGATGGAAACCGGCGCTGCGCCGCCGGTCGATCTCGCCGCCGAAAAGAAGAACGGTAGCTTCGTGCGCAAGCTCATCGAAGACGGCCGCGCCGATACGGTGCATGATTGCTCGGACGGCGGCATTCTCTCCGCGCTGGCCGAAATGGCGCTGGCCGGCAATATCGGCGCCGATGTCGGCGTCGCGGGCACGACGGTTGATGCCATTCCCTTTTTCTATGGCGAAGATCAGGCGCGTTATCTGATCGCGCTGCCCGCGAAGGATGCCGACAAGATCGAGGGCGAACTGCGCGAAGCCGGGATCATCCACGCCATCATCGGCAAGACGATTGCGTCGAAGGTTCTGCGCGTCGAGCGCGAAGGCGAAGTGTTGCTCGCCGATCTGCGCAAAGCCCACGAAGACTGGTTTCCAACCTACATGTCCGCGCCACATACGAACTAAATGCGCTTGTCATCCCGGAAGCCGCGCAGCGGCTGTCCGGGACCCATTCAGCAAGTGGCGCAATGGGTCCCGGCTCGCGCTTCGCTTGGCCGGGATGACAATTGTGGTTTGGTGCGCCGCTTCAAGTTCATGTTAAGATAGCCCCATGGCAATGGCCGCGAGTGAAATCGAGAGACTGATCCGGGACGCGTTCCCCGACGCCGACGTGACCATGACGGCGCTGGCAGACGACAACGATCACTGGTCCGCGATGGTTACGACCAAGGCGTTCAAGGGCAAGACCCGCGTGCAGCAGCATCAGATGGTGTACGACGCCTTGAAGGGCCGCATGGGCGGCGTCCTCCACGCACTCTCGCTGCAAACGGCGGCGAAGGATTGATGCAACCGGAGGAAGAGAACTGGTTCCTCCCCGGATTGCCCGTCGCGCTCATTCGCGCTTGCTACGACGCCGCACCGGGAAATGAATTTGCGAGCGGTAAATTTGCCAATCCGGAGTCCTCCGCCGCCCTCGTCGCGAATGCATTTGGCTATTTTTTGAATTGTCCGGAACTGCTTCCGCCGCTCCCCGCGACCGAAACGTTCAGATGGCCTGCGTCATCTGTAAAGTTGGAGGCTCGCCTGCGATTTCCGTGGTCGGGCAGACGACACCCTTATCTCGATGTGGTTCTCGAAACGGATAAAGATTTCATTGGAATCGAATCCAAAAGATTTGAACCATTCCGCAGCGCGCACAAAGCCGATCTTTCCGAAGCGTATTGGAGACCGGTGTGGGGCGCGAAGATGGGCCGCTTTGAGGCGTGCGAGATGCGTTGAAGATTGCCAAATTGACGTATCGGCACTTGGATGCTTGTCAACTGGTCAAGCATGCATTCGGATTACGGACCGAAGTTCAGCGGATCGGTTCTGGCAAGAGACCGGTATTGTTCTATCTTTATGCCGAGCCTGCGCTTTGGTCGGACGGCCGCGACGATCCTCGTGCGGATCACCAACGCCATCGGGAGGAAATTCAAGACTTTGCCGCTCGCGTGGCCGGCGATGAAGTCATGTTTCTATCCTGCGACTATCAAGAACTTCTGCGGAATTGGTGTCAGAAAGGCGGCCCGTTGGCGGATCACGCCATGGCACTCCTTGAGCGTTTTGCACCTATATCGCTTGACGCTTCGGCTAGGCATGCTTAGCTCTATAACCCAGCCATTGAGGCCGCGATTTAGCGGAGAAAAATATGTCCAATAGCGTTCATGACCGCATCCAGAGCGAAGTCTCCAGCAACGACGTGTTGCTGTTCATGAAGGGCACGCCGGTGTTCCCGCAATGCGGGTTTTCGGCAGCGACGGTCGGCATCCTCACCAATCTGGGCGTGAAGTTCAAAGCCATCGACGTGCTGAAGGATCCGGAGATCCGCGCCGGCATCAAGGAATTCTCCCAATGGCCGACGATCCCGCAGCTCTATGTGAAGGGCGAATTCGTCGGCGGCTGCGACATCCTCAAAGAGATGTATGAAGCCGACGAGCTGGCGCCATTCCTCGCCGAAAAAGGCATTGCGTTGGAAAACGCCTAACTCACTTTCGCAGGAAAATCCGTCATGGGCGGCCTTGAGCCGCCCATCCATCCGGCGCGTGTCTACGCGCCGACTGACTCTGTTGCGCTCGCCGACGCGAGCGCGATGGGTGGCCGGGTCAAGCCCGGCCATGACGAAATTTGTCTAAATTCAATCATTCCAGAAATGGCGCTTCCAGATCGGCGCGATGGCAGGTCGCTGCGACAGTGCTTTCGCCAACGCATCGAGCTTGGGGATATGCCCGCCCGCCGCCCAGTCCTTGCCGAGGCTTCCGCGCCAGCGCGAGAACATCACGGCATAGATGTCGAGGATCGAAAATCCGCTCGGCAGGAACCACGGCCCCGCTACCATGCGCTCCACGATGAGGAGCCGCTCGCGGATTCGCTCGCGCGCCTTCGCACGCAGGGCGTCCGCCTGCTCGCCCTTGGGCGCGAAGCGTTCGGGATAGTCCGAGATTTCCACCATCGGATAGATTTCCGCCGCCATGAAAGCGAGCCAGCGATAGGCCGTGCCGCGTTCGGCGCTGGCCTGCGGCGGCAGCAGCTTCGCGTTCGGAAAATGATCGGCGATGGTGAGAAGGATCGCCAGCGACTCGGTCAGGATCTGCCCTTCCGGCAGTTTCACCGCAGGGATTTTTCCGGATGGATTGATCGCCAGGAATTCTGACGCGCGCTGCTCGTTCTTCTCCAGCGAGACGGTGTGGAAGTCGTAAGGCGCGCCGGCCTCGGCCAGAGCCGCTTCCGCGGAGAACGCGCCCGAACCTTTGTCGCCGAAAATCGTATAGGTCATGTGAATCCTCGTGAGCGCAGATCATCACAGATAGGTGCGTGATACAAAAGCAAAAGGCCGCGAACGAAACGCCCGCGGCCTCTGCGCAAAACGCAATTTCCGAAAGTTTAGCGGGAATAAAATTCAACGATCAGATGCGGCTGCATCTGGGCGGCATAGGGAACGTCCGCCAGCTTGGGCGTGCGCACGAACTTGGCCGTCATCTTGTCGTGGTTGGCTTCGATATAATCGGGCGTGTCGCGCTCCGGGCTCTTGGAGGCTTCCAGCACCAGCGCCATATCGCGCGCCTTGGCCGTCAGCTCGATCGCATCGCCTTCTTTCACCTGATAGGAGGCGACGGTGACGCGGCGGCCGTTGACCTTCACATGGCCGTGGCTGACGATCTGGCGGGCGGCGAACGGCGTCGGGACAAACTTCGCGCGATAGACCACGGCGTCAAGGCGACGCTCGAGCAGGCCGATCATGTTCTCGCCGGTATCGCCGGGGCGGCGCGAGGCTTCGGTGTAATATTTGCGGAACTGCCGCTCGGTAATATTGCCGTAAACGCCTTTCAGCTTCTGCTTGGCCTGCAGCTGCGTGCCGTAGTCCGAGAGCTTCTTGGCGCGGCGCTGGCCGTGCTGGCCGGGGCCATAGGAGCGCTTGTTGACGGGGCTTTTGGGGCGGCCCCAGATGCTCTCGCCCATGCGGCGGTCGATCTTGTATTTCGAAGACTGGCGTTTGCTCATTGGTGTTCCGATTGCGTTGCGGGAAAGCTCACGGGGCTCCCCGCGAAAGGCGCGCACTATAGTCAGCGACCTTGCGCTGTCAACGTGCACTGTGAACGGAATAAGCAGCGGAAATCATTACGCTTTCTGCTATATACTCAACCTAAAGTAGCAGAAAATTAGCGCGGCACTGTTACAGTTTGAAATTCAGCACGGCCACAAACCCTTGTCGGCGTCCTCAAGTGGGGCGTCCGGGTGCTTCTCTAACCAATCGATCAGCAAGGCCGGCATATCGTCATAACTGAGGGTTTTGGGTGCACATACGTGACGGCGCGCGCCCAGCGTACTCATGATTAAGTCCAGTTCCTGATGATGTTTTATCGTGGCGACGCACCATTCATGATCGGCCTTACATTTGGCCACGAACTCAGAGGTTGTCATAGGCGGCGGGGCGGGATCGTCCGCCAAACTGGGGGTCGCTCCGAAGGCAAACACCGCGACCAACGCACACCCGAAAGTCCGCACGCCATGCTCCCATCTCACACCCCAGCTGCCATACTATCCCCATGCCCAAGGGACCCCAAGGCCAGAAATGCGTTGGCTGGCAATCTTGATTCTTTTCGGAATCGAAATGCCCCGAAATTAGCAAGAAATTAAAGCGATAAGTTTGTTACTGTGCGCTCTGCTGGACAGGGCAGCGACGAAGCATGGTCAAAGAAATCTCCATTTTGCTGCAATACGAGAAGCATCCAGACGGATGCTATTATATCCGTAGCGAGGCCCTTCCTGGCTTTCGTCTGCAAGGGCCTGACTTTGACGCGCTACTGCGTGACCTCGACCCAGTCGTGTCTGACCTTCTTTTGCACAATATGGGATTTGAGGTTGAATCCATCCGATGGGTTCCGACCCCGGACGACGTAAAACATCACCTCCAAAACCCGTCCCCAAATGGGGTTGCGACCTACGTGGCACAGCTTAAAGTCGCTGCGTAGTGGCCCGGCGTCTCCTTTCGCGAGACCACGTCACACGTCAGCTAACCCTCCTGAAATGCAAACTCGTCAAGGAGTATGAAGTTACTTCCGCGTGGGAAACCGCGTCGGGAGTTTGGTTCACTGTTCCCCACGAAACGCACGAAAAGCGGACTGATGAGGACACATTGCGAGACATATTAAACGAGGTAGAGAAGTGGAATTTGTTTACAGGCAAGAAGCGGCCTGAACGAGGCCAGTAATATCTGCGCCGATTAAATCTTTACCTCCTCGATCAATTCAACGATATCACTAATATCCCAAAGTCGCGCTTCCAAACCAGCGGCCATAGCGGGCGACATTTTCACCGCCGAATTGATCCGAGCGTAATTGTACCAGACGGTATAGAGCGCGACCATGTGGGCGTGGTTTTCGATTTTCTTCGAGTGTGCCGCCGTCAACCGCGCAAACCGCTTCATGTGCTGGCGCATCGTTTGATTGTGTTTCTCCACATACGAGGTTGAGACGTGGGCCAAGTCCGGTTCGCCATAGATCGCGCGCTTCGTAATGCCGGTGCAGATGCCGGGACTATATTTGCGAGCCGGTCCGCGATCAGGCGTTTCTGAAAAGTGCTTGATTAGTTGTGCGAAATGACCGCGACCGCCAAATTGCGCCGTGACAGCGTTGCGATAAACTACCCAGCCGTCAGTCGTGATTTGCAGATCGTCCTTCACATCATCGGCAATGCGATTCGCTAAATCGCTAATGAAGTCGGTAGCGGCCTGAAAGCTGCGATCCGAAATAAGCCACGTCACGATCAGCTTGGATTCGTCAATCGCGGTCCACGTCCAAACATCGCCAGCATGAGCCGGAGCGGCTTTCGCGGTCTTTAGCGTGACCTTCTTGCAATAATTGAAGCTCCAAAGTTCGTCTGCTTGTATTTTTTTGGAGCGAACATTGCGGACGTTCTCATGGTGGAATTTCAGGCAGGCTTTACCGGCCAATTCCAGATAGCGAAGAACCGTGACCGGGGACACATCCACCAGTCGGGCGATACCGCGAATAGAATTTCCCTCGACCAAGAGGTTCAAGAGAAGGCGGCGCTTTTCGAATGAGAGCTTGTTCATAAGCAATAACGTAAGGTGACTTCATAACATTGTCAAGCATTATGTCCACTTTAGTTTCCATGTCTAATTAACCCGTTGAATCGACTCAACGATTTTTAATGTTGACTTATCAGTGGGTTAGGTGTGAGTCTCCCGCCGCGCTGGGGAAAGAGCGTTGGCGCGCTCAATCCCAGCGTGGGCTTACGGTCAGCGGTCCCTCATTGGGTACCACCAGACTGGGTTCCGATAACCCATTGAAGTATCACGGGCTTTGACAGCGAAATTACCCGGCTCTTTGCCAAACTTCGACCGGGAATTATATAAGGGGCTAGATCGCATGGTCTGGCCCCTAAATTTTCTGGGCCAGATATTCACGGCCCTTATTCGTAATCTTCCAAAACCCATCGTCCAACACGACTAGGCCGTCACTTCCATACTGTGAGAGTTGCGGCGATGTGTTCGCCATTGTCGTGTTGACTAGCCCACGCTTAACGCTGGCCTGAACGATCTCGCTTGTGCGCAAGCCATTTGGCGCAGCGGCCTCAACCAAACTCAGAATAGTGAGTTTTTTCGCACCTCGCTGTGCTTCAATCATCGGCAACAAGCTGCGGGTCTTTCCAGATTCCAAACGAGTGAGCGGGGGCAGCATAGACAGCACAGATTGCGCGTGGTGGGGCGAAGAATCCTTGGTTTCTTCGACGCGGATGTAAGTCTCCAAGTCCGCGATAGCGGCCTTGTGCTTAGCGATTTCGGCTCGCGCCCATGTTATGTTCGTATTGGTCATGCCGGGATTGATAACCCGGAGCGGTTACGGAAGCAAGGCGATAGTAATCAAAATGCCTCTTTTGTTCCGTAACCTGTAATCAGCTCTTCCAACGCGCTTTCGCAGCCTTGGCGGCTATTTCCTTACGTTTTTCCGGGCTGAGAGCTTTGGCCCTAGCTGGACCGCCCTTCTTGCCGCCCTCGGCGCGGCGGGTTTTTGGCTCCGATTCTTCCTTCTGGCCCGTCAAAACCTGCATGATATGGACGGCATTGCCAACCACATCGGCGGGCCTTTTGGCACCTGTTGGGGTCTTAGGCATCCCCAAACATCCCCATCAAAGCGGCCATTTCCTCGGCGCACCATTTCATATGTTTGAGGATGCCTCTTTTCTCTTCTGGGGACGCGCGCGCAAGTTCGGCGGCGTCCAACTTCATGGAGTCGCGTAAGGTTTCAATGTCACGCTTGAGTTTTTCGAGACGGGTCATGATGTGACTATGCCAGAGACCGAAGCGATTACGAAGCCCACTAACCCCTTGTTCTGCAACCGCTAGTTAAACTGTAACAGTGCCATTAGCGCTATTTGCCGCGGCGGTAGGATAGCACCTGAACAATCAGCGCCAGAACGCCGACGGTCAGGCCGGCCAGTGCGACTCCCGAATGCATCGGCGGTTACTACCCGGATTGAGCGACCAAGGCTAACGGCAGATTTACGGTCGCAGCAAGTGTGGTCCGTGCAAAATCCCGAACGCGCCAGCCACGCTTGACGGACGCGCGCGGCGCGCACCAGTTTGCGGTGAAGGCCCCGTGGCGGAACTGGTAGACGCACCGGACTTAAAATCCGTTGCTGCGAAAGCGGCGTGACCGTTCGATTCGGTCCGGGGCCACCATCCTTCCCGGGGCCACCACCCTTCGCGGCGCGAGCAGCGGAGGTTGCCCTCCGAAGCTCGGAAGAGAGTAGGAGGGTTGGTGCAGATTTCGCGCAGCTTCGGTTGGCAAGCCACCTTTCGCCCCGCAACGGCGAAGGCCGAAGCTTTAGCGTAGCCGCACATCCGGCTACGGTTAGCGGGTCATCCTTCAGGCTGAGGCAAATCGAATGACACTTTCCGGAACGCGCCGCGATGTGTTGGCAATGACGGCGCTTGGCGCATTGGCGGCGAAAGCCGAACCGGTGCTTGCAGCCGCGAAGGGGAAATCCAACATGCTTGTCATCAACGCGCTCGGTGGCCTGGAAAATCCCAATCTCGCGCTCACGCGCAAGCAGAGCGACAATCCCGTCGGCATCGATCAGCTAGATGTCGATGCGCGCGCCATCGCGGATGCGCACGCGTCCGGCGTCAGCGCGGTGAATGTCACGCTCGGTTATGTCGGCGGACCGGACGAACCTTTCGAATATACGATCCGCACCATCGGCATGTGGGACGAGGCGGTGCGCGCGCATCCCAACGATCTGATGAAGATCTACACGGCGAACGATCTGCTCCGCGCGCAGGCGCAGAACAGGATCGGCGTGATCTATGGGTTCCAGAACGCGGCGATGGTCGGCAAAGATGCCGGCCGCGTCGATATCTTCGCCGATCTCGGCGTTCGCATCATCCAGCTTACCTACAATCCCGCCAATCAGCTCGGTGACGGATCGATGGCGCCGGAAAATCGCGGGCTCACCGATTTCGGGCGCGAAGTGGTGGCGCGGCTGAATGAAAAGCGGGTGATGGTCGATCTGTCCCATTCCGGTCAGAACACATGCCTTGATGCAGCGCGCGTTTCAAAAGCACCGATCTCGATCAATCACGCCGGCTGCCGTGCGCTCACCGATCTGCCGCGCAACAAGACCGACGAGGAACTGAAACTCGTTGCATCGAAAGGCGGTTTCGTGGGCATCTTCTTCATGCCGTTCCTGACGCTGAATGGCCATCCCCATGCCGAGGATGTGGTGGCGCATATCGAGCATGCGGTGAATATCTGCGGCGAGGATGCGGTCGGCATCGGCACCGATGGCGACGTGACCGGTATAGACGATCTCAATCAGTATCAATCGTTTCTGGAGAAGCAGATCGCCGACCGCGCACGCACGGGCCTTGGCGCAACAGGCGAGCGCGCCGACACCTATCCCTTCGTGGTCGATTTGCGCGGACCCGATCAGTTCCGCAAATTGGCCGATATGCTGAAGAAACGCGGCCATAGCGAAGGGCGTATTGAGAAGATTCTAGGAAAGAACTTTCTGCGTTTCGCCCAAGACGTCTGGGGCGCTTAGGCGCTCTTCCGCAACTCGAAATCCGCCGGGTTCGGCTTCAAGGTCGCGCTCCAGTAATCCACCAGCGGGAACGGCCAGTTCTGGCTGACGCGGCCTTTCTCGTTCTTGTACCAGCTCGTCACCTGCGGCGCGCCCCAGGCCATCATCTTGTTCATAGCATCGACGCGTTCATTGAACGCATCATGCACGCTTTCCTTCGGCTCCAGCGTTGCATTGCCCGTTTCGGCCAGCAGGCGCAGGCAGCCCATGATGTAGCGGACGCTGCATTCGCTGAAGAAGATGATGCTCCCGTTCACCACGATGTTGGTGTTCGGCCCATAGATCATGAAGAAGTTCGGGAATTCCGGAACAGTCATGCCGAGATAGGCGCGCGCGTCACCGTTCCAGCGGTCGTGCAGCTCCACGCCGCCGCGGCCGATGATCTTGTAGGTGCGCAGGAATTTGCTGGCGCGAAAGCCGGTACCGTAGATCAGAACATCGGCGTCGAACTGCTTGCCGCTTTTGGTTTTCACGCCGTTCGCGTTGATCTCCGCGATGGGATCGGTGACGAGTTCGACATTGGGCCGCTTCAGCGCGTTCACCCACATGCCGTTGTCGCGCAGCGATCGTTTTCCGCCGAACGGGTAATCGGGAATGATCTTGGCCAGCAGTTCGGGTGCGTCGTCTGTCTGCGGTTTGATCGCGGCGGTCAGCATTTCGCGCAACAGCGCATTGTTGGGCGAGACCGCGTTCTCGGGACCGTTCCAGGTCGGATCTGTCTTGACGAATTCATAGATGCCGTCGGTCAGCATCCAGAACAGCCAGAAGCGATACCATTTGCCGTAGAACGGAACGTGCTCCAGCAGCCACTTTTTTCCCTCGCCGACCTTGTCGTGATAGTCGGGCGTCGGTCCCAGCCAAGGCGGCGTGCGCTGAAACACTTTCATCTCTTTCACGTCGGGCGCGATCTCGGGCACGAACTGGAAGGCGGACGCGCCGGTGCCGATCACCGCGACGTTTTTGTTTTTCAGATCGACATCATGGCGCCATTGCGCGGAGTGGAACGTTGGTCCCTTGAACGAACCCACGCCCTTGATGTCGGGAAGCTTCGGCTGGTTGAGCTGGCCCACGGCACTGATCACGGCATCGGCGACGATGGTTTCTTCGCAGCCGTTTTTGTCTTTTACCGTCACACGCCATTTCGAGGATTTTTCGTCGAAGCGCGCTTCCATCACCTGCGTTTCGAAGCGGATGTTCTTACGCAGATCGTATTTGTCCGCGGTACGCTTGAAATAGCCCAGCAAAACGTCCTGCGTCGAGTAATGGTACGGCCAGTCGTGGTTCGGCTCGAAGGAGAACGAATACATATGGTTGGGATTGTCCACGCGGCAGCCGGGATAGGTGTTCTCGAACCAGGTGCCGCCGACATCGGCGTTCTTCTCGATCACATCGAAGGCGATACCGGCCTGCTTGAGGCGGATGGCCGAGAGAAGACCCGACATGCCGGCGCCGATCACCACCACGCGCATGTGCCTGCGCTTTTCCTGAAGCTTTTCGCTCTCCCAATGCGGATGCTTCACATCCTCGCCGGTCAGACCAAGCTCTTCCTCCATAAAGGGTACATAATGTTCGGGAATATCGACGCCGGCGATGAAGTTCATCATCCGGCGCACAGTGTCGGCCGAAGGCTGCGACGGAAGTTTCTGGCCACGGACGAGATAGGTTTCGATGGCTTCTTTCGCGCGCGCGCGAATCTTGGCCTGGGCGTCTTCGGAGTAGCCCCCGAGCCGCCCTTCCGCGAAGAAGTCGTAAAGAGGCCGGGGAAATTCGTCGAGGAGGCTTGCATCGCCGGTCACATGAACAAGTGCCATCAGAAGCGCCGGCAGGTGGGCTTCCTGCAAACCCTGATCGAGCAGTTTTTCTGGCATGATGTTCTTCTTTTGAAGGATGTCGCGGCGCAAATTTGAAACCCGCGCGCTGCCAGCGTCAAGCAACGCCTGCCGCAGCGGAACCCCTAAAGAGACAGGCTAGATTTTCAAGGCCGACAAGATCGGCCCGCCATTCGCGGTCTGCACCAGAATGGCGGTGCTCAAGCCCTCCGATGCGGGCGGCAAATGGAAACTCGCCGCCGCGCCGTTCCAAACGCCGAGATTGGTAAGACTGCGCACGACATTCTTGTGCGGCAAGGTCACGCCGGAATTTTCGCCGCTCGAAACGGGAACCTGAATCACGCGCGGATCGTAGCGCACCAGCCAGACATCGGTTTTGCGCTTGGCATTCGGCATTGCGGCCACGAACACGACATCACCGGACAGCTGAATGTCCGGACCATGCGAAGCGGGTTGCGCCGCGATCAGATGCTCGATTTCGCCGCGGTCGGCACCGACGACGTCGGCATGGCCGTTGACGACAATCTGCGGCGTGAAAGGCCCGTCATGGCCGAGCGCGCGCTCATAGGTCTTCTGCCGCTCGGTGAACATCGGCTGCGCAAACGTGTCTTTCCAGCCCAGATAATCCCAATAGGTCACTCCGAAACTGAGCGCGAGCACATCGGGCCGCGCGCTTAAGGCGGCGAGGTTCGCATTGGCGGGCGGGCAGGAGGAGCAGCCCTGGCTGGTAAACAGTTCCAGGACGACGGGCATCGTGGCCGCCCGTGTGGTGCCGGGAAGCATCAGCGCAAACAGTGCGGTGAAGACGGCAGAGCGCACGACAGGCTTGACCACGGGAAAGCTCCAACAGGTGTTCGAGGCTTGTTCGCCACGGTCGCGCGGTTTGTTACGCCCGTCTTATTCCGCTGCCGCGACCGCATCCTTGCCGTGCGTCAGCGTCTGAATTTTCTTGGCATGCACCACCGCGTCGCGCGCGCCCTGGTTGTGCGTGAACATTTCCAGATTTTCCGTGTCGTGCTCATCCACCGGCGTCATGGCGAGGTCGGTATAGGTGAGATTGGCCGGATCGGCCTCGACTCGATCGCAGGTGCGTTTGATGCGCCAGCCCTCGCGCAGGATGCGCGCATGCTTGACAAGAAACTCCGCGGCGAATTTCGGGTAGAACTGCCAAATCGGCTCCATCGGCATTTCGGAACGCCGCTCGCGCCGATTCTTGATCCTTAGGATTCCGCCCTGCAGCGGATGCACCTTTTCCACGCGCAGCGAACTTGCGAACCACAGGATGATCACCATCAGGCGATAGATCTTGATGCCGCTCGCCTTGGCACGCTTGAGGATCGTGGCGATATGCTCGGGCGTGTAATAAAGCTGCCAGGCATCCCAATAGATCTTCTCCCACTCCGCCTTGCTCATCTTGGGATGGGCGGTGACGGCGTGCTCCAGATCGTATTTGTTGAGATCCGGGTCCATCGCGATGCCCTTGGTATGGAGCGTCTTGTGGTCTTCCGAACCCGGCAGCGGCGTGAGGAAAAAGAATTCGAGGATGTCGAGCGGCAATTCGCGCTTCACGATCTCGATGTCGGCGCGAATGGATTCCGGCGTGTCGTTCGGAAAGCCGAGGATGTAACCCGCATAGGTCCAGATGCCCGCCGCCTTCCAGGCCAGCAGCATCTTGCGATATTCGGTGATCTTGTTCTGGCGTTTCTTGGCGGCCATCAGATTGTCGGGGTTGATGTTCTCAAGCCCGATGAAGATGCGCGTGACGCCCGCGCGCTTGGCCTTTTCGATGAAATTCGGAATCTTGTGGCACAGCGTATCGACCTGGATCATGAAGCCGACATCCATGCCTTCGTTCTCGCGCAGGTGGATGATGCGGTCGAAAATGATTTCCCAGTCCTTGTTGCGGGCGAAATTGTCGTCGGTGATGAAATAGCGATTGACGCCTTGCGCCGCGTTCTGGCGCAGGATGCGCTCCACGTCGTCGGGGCTGCGCCGGCGCGACTGACGCCCCTGCACGTTGATGATGGTGCAGAACGAGCATTGGAAGGGGCACCCGCGCCCCGCATCGAAACTCGTCATGTTGCCGATCGTGCGCCGGACATGTTCGTAGGGCAGGAATGGCGTGATCGATTCTTCCAGGCTCGGCAGGTCCTGAATGTAATTGTAGATCGGCTTCAGCGTGTGGGCGGCCACGTCGCGCAGCAGATCGTCGATGCGCCCTTCCGCCTCGCCCGCGTAGATCGATATCCCAAGATCGAGCGCGCTCTGCACATCCGGCATGATGGTCGGAAACATCGACAGCAGGCCCGACGGATGAAAGCCGCCCAAAACCACCTGGATTCCGGCCGCGCGCAATGGCCGCGCGATGTCGAGCGCTCTGGGATATTGGTTGGACTGAACGCCAACAAGACCGACGAAGCCGATTGTGCCCTCGCGCCGGAAATCCTTGATGATGTCGGCAATGCGCACGCGCGTGTTGGTCTCGTCGATCGCGGCCACGTCGAATTCGACTTCATGTCCCAACACGTTGCGGCCGATCGCGTCCATGATCAGGCCATATACGGACGCCAGCGAATTCGACGGCATGGTCGAGCGGAACCAGCGGATGACATAGCCGTCATCGTCGTAATGGGACGGCTTGATCAGGACGACGCGGAAGCGCTTGGCAACGCTTTGCGAAATGGTATTTTCGGCCAGACTCATGACGCCCCGGAACTCTGCAGGATTGATGAATTCCCCGTCAGGTTAGCGGAAACGCGCCGCAACCGCCAATTCAGGGCGCCGAGAGGCTTAATTCGAGTTCCAGCGTTGGGCTCCAAAACAAAGAAGGGCCACCCCTTTCAGGACGACCCTTCCATTGTCAGTAAGCGGTTCCCGTGAACCGCATTCGCGGTCAGTCCGCGTGGACCTCCGAATGACGAACAATCCAGCTCGCGAACCTCACGGGCCGCAGGTCATGACAATGAGACACTGGATCACCTCCTTTCGAAAAATTGTTGCCAAATCAATATAGGGCAAAGCCACGCGGAATTTAAGCCCCCTTCGATGGCGAATTTGCAGTGGACAGCGCAGCATTCCTGCGGAAGCCTCGGCGGCGCCGGATCGCGGACCACGGAGTTTGACCATGAAACGCTTTCTAATCGGACTTGGCGCGGTGCTGACTGTCGCCGGGATCGTGGGCCTCGCCTATGGGCAGCAGATCGGCATGTTCGCCAGTTTGATGCTGGCGCATGCGCCGCATGACCCCTTCGATGCCGCCAAGGCGCCGCCCGCGCCGGATTACGCGCAAGCCTCGTCCTGGGGCGCATTGCCGGACGTGAAGGATGCGAGCGACGTCGCGCCGCCCGGCGAACAGATCGCCGATCCCGCGCCGGCAGATGTATTCTTCATCCATCCGACCACGTTTTTCTCCAACGATCTGTGGAACCAGCCGCTCGACGATGCGGCGACGAACGCGCGCACGGATTCCGGTCCGCTGCGCAATCAGGCGAGCGCCTTCAATGGCTGCTGCGCCGTCTATGCGCCGCGCTACCGGCAAATGACTTTTGGCGGCTTCCTGAAATATGACGAGAGTTCGCAGAAGGCGATAGATCTCGCCTATTCCGACGTGAAGCGCGCCTTCGACTATTATATCGCGCATTACAATCACGGTCGGCCCTTCATTATCGCGGGGCACAGCCAGGGCGCACGTCTTGCGCGGTTGCTGGTGGCAGACGAGATCGACGGCACGGCGTTGCGTGGGCAATTCGTCGCCGCCTACATCGTCGGCAACTGGATGGATGCCGATTGGTTCAAGGCGCGTAAAACCATCAGGCCCTGCGAGCGCGCCGACGATACGGGCTGTGTTCTCACCTGGAGCAGTATTCTGGAAGGCGAGGACGCGCAGAAACAGCGCGAAGGTTTTGCGCAACGCTCGGGATATGCGCCGGACATGGCGCATAAGGATTATGTCTGCACCAATCCGCTGTCGTGGTCGCGCTCGGCGGCATTGGCGCCCGCGGCACTGAACAAGGGCGGCTGGGTCTATGGCAGAGGCGATAAACCGCGCCCGATCGATCCCAATCTCATCAGCGCGCACTGCGACAATGGCGCGTTGTTCATCAGTGAGCCCAAGGATTTTGCCTATCGCGTCGCGGTGCTGCCGGGCGGCAACTATCACAATTACGATTATCAGCTCGCCTATATGAACATCCGCGAGAATGCGCAAACGCGCGTTCATGCATTTCTTTCCAAGGGCAAATGACGGACACACGCAACACACGCGTTGTCATTGCTGGTGGCGGCCCCGCGGGGATGATGTGCGGATTTTTGCTGGCGCGCGCCGGAATTGACGTGACCGTGCTGGAGAAGCACAAGGACTTCCTGCGCGATTTTCGCGGCGACACCGTGCATCCCTCGACGCTCGAAGCGATTTACGAGTTGGGACTTCTGGATGAATTTCTGGCGCTCCCGCATCAGGAAGTGAAGCATCTTCACGTGCAGATCGGCGAGCGGCAGTTCACGGCCGGCGATTTCTCGCGCCTTCCCACGCACTGCAAATTCATCGCGCTGATGCCGCAATGGGATTTGTTGAATTTCCTCGCCAAAAAGGCGCGCGCCTTCCCGAATTTCAAGCTGATGATGCAGACGGAAGCGACCGGGCTGATCGAAGAGAACGGCGAAATCGTTGGTGTCGAAATCAAAACGCCGGACGGCATGCAAAAAATCCGCAGCGATCTGGTGATCGGCGCGGACGGACGCCATTCTACGATCCGCAAGGCCGCGGGTCTCGCGCCGAAGGAATTCGGCGTTCCCATCGATGTGCTGTGGATGCGCCTGCCGCACAGACCCGGCGATCCCGACGAGCCGGTCGCGCGTCTGGGCGCTGGGCGGTTTCTGGTCATGCTGTATCGCGGCGATTACTGGCAATGCGCGCTTGTTGTTCCCAAGGGCGGCTTCGAACAGATCAGAGCCGCCGGGATTGAGGAATTTCATAATCGCCTTGCTTCCATCGCGGGCTTCGCGGCGGATCGCGTGGACACGATCAAAAGTTTCGACGATGTGAGCCTGCTCACCGTCACGGTGAACCGACTGACGCAATGGGCGCGGCCGGGACTGCTCTGCATCGGCGATGCGGCGCATGCCATGTCGCCAGTCGGCGGCGTCGGCATCAACATCGCGGTGCAGGATGCGATCGCGACCGCGAACATTCTCTGGTCCGTGCTGGCGAAGGGAAAACCGGCGCTCGATGATCTGAACAAGATTCAGAAGCGGCGCGAATTTCCGGCGCGTGTGACGCAGGCCGTTCAGGTCGCGGTGCAGAACAACGTCGTGGCGCCGACATTAAAGAGCCAGGGTGAATTGAAGCCACCGCTTGTGCTGAAGCTTCTCGATGCCGTGCCGATCCTGGCTGTTCTCCCGGCCTATGCCGTTGGCATCGGCATCCGGCCCGAACACATTCGCTCGCCCGTCACGCGCAACTAAGCCTCTGATCCGGTTTTGCTTTTTGAATCGATCACAGCGAAAGAAACCGGCGCGCGCCGAACAGGTTAAAATGGTTTACCATGGCGAAGTGGGCGCTTCCTCCCAGCACGGGAGATGAGCGGGCAAAACGGGGGGAGCTATCCGATGTCGGTTTTCGCGAAATTTGCGGGCGCGGTTGTCGCGCTGGGCATGCTGATGTTCGCAGGCGCTGCGTCCGCCTGCGATAATTGCGGAGGCGGCGCCTATTATCGCGACGGCGGCGCGATCTATTCCTGCAATCAGGGCAGTTACGATTGCCGCTACGAGAGCGCTTATTACCGGCCGCGGTGTGACGATAGCTGCGGCGGGGGGTGCAATGATGGCTGCCATGTCTATCATCGCAGCTGCTGTCACCGCTCCTGCGACACTTGCCGCGATTCTTACCGCCAGGGCTTCCGCGATGGATTTGAGTCCGCGCGCTATGATGGGGACGACCGCAATGGCCGCGATTGGCATGACGGCGATCGCGATCGTCACGACGGCGACCATGACAGTCACCAAGACGGTGATGGACATGACAGCGATCACCACGATGGCGATGGTCATGACGGGCACGATGGCGATCACCACGACGCTGACCATCACGATGACCATGACGGCGATCATCACGATTTGGGCCACTAGACTTTTTTTGCACGACATTGGTGGGCGCGGCGCGAGAGCGTTGTCGCGCTTTCTAATGCGTTGATTGCCTGAAATTTTCCGGCGGCTTCGCGCGCAATCTGGGCGCGAGAATCATGTCCGCGCCGCGTGCAAATTTTCATTTTTGGGAAGCTGGGAAAATCTCAAAGCGAAAATTCTGGAAAAACAACCGGCCCGGTCACATCTGCATGGCCCAGCCTTCGACGGCCATCGCCGCCTGGCGCACGGCTTCGCTGAGTGTGGGATGCGGATGGCTGGTGCGGGCGACGTCTTCCGACGCTGCGCCGAATTCGATGGCCAACGCCGCTTCAGAAATCATGTTGCCGGCTTCCGCGCCCAGAATGTGAACGCCGAGAATGCGATCCGTCTTGGCGTCCGCGATGACCTTCGCGAAGCCTTCGGTTGCCGCGATGGTTTTGGCGCGGGCATTGGCGGTGAAGGGAAACTTGCCGATCTTGTGGGCAATTCCCGCGGCCTTCAGTTCTTCCTCGGTCTTGCCGACGCTGGCCACTTCCGGCGCGGTGTAAACCACCGCCGGAATCGCATCGTAATTCACATGGCCGGATTTGCCGGCGATGTTCTCGATACAAGCGACGGCTTCGTCTTCCGCCTTATGCGCCAGCATCGGCCCTTCGCGGCAATCGCCGATGGCCCAGATGCCCGGAACAGACGTCTTGAAATGCGCATCGGTGACGATGCGCCCGCGGCCATCGAGCTTCACGCCCACGCTGATCAAGCCGAGATTTTCCGTGAACGGCTTGCGGCCGATGGAAACCAGAACGATGTCGGTTTCGATCTTGGTCTGTGCGCCGCCCGCGGCAGGCTCCAGTGTGACCGAAAGTCCGTTCGATGTTTTCTCGACGCCGACAACCTTGGTCGAAAGCTGAAACTTTATGCCCTGCTTGGTAAGGATGCGCTGAAAGTTCTTGCCGATCTCGCCATCAAGCCCCGGCGTGATGCGGTCGAGGAATTCCACGACCGTCACCTCGCTGCCGAGCCTTCGCCACACCGAGCCGAGTTCGAGGCCGATGTAACCGCCGCCGACAACCAGCAACCGCTTCGGCACGGATTTCAGCGACAGCGCGCCGGTGGAAGAGACGATTGTGTCCTCGTCAACCGTCACGCCGGGAAGCGGGATCACGTCGGAGCCAGTGGCGATGACGATGTGTTTGGCTTCGAGCGCGCGGGTGCCGCCATCCTTGAGCTTCACCTCGACCTTGCCGGGACTCGCAATATGCGCTTCGCCGACAATGGCTTCGGATTTGGCCTTCTTGAGCAAAAACTCGACGCCCTTGGTGAGTTCGCCCACCACTTTGGTCTTGTGGCTCATCATGCCGGGCAGATCGAGTTCGACCGTCGCTTTGATGCCGAGCTTGGCGAATTCCGTGTTCGCTTCGTAGAACCGCTCGCTGGCGTGCAGCAGCGCCTTGGACGGGATGCAGCCGATGTTCAGGCAGGTGCCCCCGAAGCTGCTGCGCTTGTCGATGCAGGCGGAGGTGAGGCCCAACTGTCCCGCACGGATCGCGGCATTGTAGCCACCCGGCCCACCGCCGATGACGACGACATCGAACTGGTCGCTCATTTCAGATCGCTCTTTTCAAGTGAGGTAGCGATGCGTTCCATAAGCTCTGTTTGCCTGCGCATCTGCTCCATATAGTCCCGCTGATATTGAGTTGCGTATCCGCCACGCCGTCTCATCTAGCCTTTCCCGTTGCCCATCATTGTTCCCCGGATGCGAAGTCAAATATCCAGCAACAGGCGCTGCGGGTCTTCGAGTGTTTCTTTCACCTTCACGAGGAAGGTGACGGCTTCGCGGCCATCCACCAGCCGGTGATCGTAGGAGAGAGCCAGATACATCATCGGTCTTATCTCGACCTTGTCGTCGATGGCGACGGGGCGTGGCTGGATCTTGTGCATGCCCAGAATGCCGGACTGTGGAGAATTCAAAATCGGCGTGGACATCAGCGAGCCGAAAACGCCGCCATTGGTGATGGAGAAGGTGCCGCCTTGGAGTTCCTCCAGCTTCAGCTTGCCGTCCCGCGCGCGGGTTCCGAAATCGGTGATGGCGGATTCGATGCCGGCGAGCGACAGACGGTCGGCATCGCGCACAACCGGCACCACAAGCCCGCGCTCGGTCGAAACCGCGATGCCGATGTCGTAGTAATTCTTGTAGACGATGTCGTCACCTTCGATCTCGGCATTGACGTTGGGCAGGTCCTTCAGCGCCGCGATGCAGGCTTTGACGAAGAAGCCCATGAAGCCCAGACGAACGCCGTATTTCTTCTCGAAATTGTCTTTGTATTCGGCGCGCAGCCGTATCACATGGCTCATATCCACTTCGTTGAAGGTGGTGAGCTGGGCGGCGGTGTTCTGCGATTCTTTCAGGCGCAGCGCGATGGTCTTGCGCAGCCGCGTCATCGGCACTCGCTCTTCGCGGCCGGCACGCGGGCGCGTGCCGGAATGGACCGGAGCGGCAGCGGGGCGTTGCGCCGAACGCGCTTCCAGTGCGGCGAGCATGTCGCCTTTCAGCACGCGGCCGTCGCGGCCGTTGCCACTGACCTGCGCCGGATTGAGTCCGCTTTCTTCGGCGATGCGGCGCACGCTCGGCATCACAGGCGCTGCGGCCACAGGAGCAGGCGGTTGCACAACGGCTTGCGGCGCAGCCGGCTGAACCGGCGCGGTTTTCGGCTCTTCCACAGGTTTTGGTGCCGCAGCCTGCGGATTGGGAGCTTGTGTCGCGGAAACGGCGCCAGCTTTTCCTTCGGCGATGGCGCCAAGAACGGTGCCGACCTGAACCGTCGATCCGGCCTGCACCGAAATGGATTCGATGGCGCCATCGGCGGGCGCCGGCACTTCCACCGTCACCTTGTCGGTCTCCAGTTCGAGAAGTGGCTCGTCGCGTTTGACCGCGTCGCCTTCCTTCTTGAACCAGCGCGCGACCGTGGCTTCGGTCACGCTTTCGCCCATCGCGGGCACTTTAATATCGATGCTCATATCAATCTCCGCGCGACTCGCGCTTTATAAACTCAGCGCCTCGTTGAGGAACGCTTTCAGTTCGGCAAGATGCTGGCTCATCAAGCCGGCGGCGGTCGAGGCATATTCGGGACGGCCGACATAATGCGGGCGCCGCTCGCTGCCCAGATGGGCGAGCGTGTCTTCGATGCGCTGTTCGATGAAATGCCAGGCGCCCTGATTCTTTGGCTCTTCTTGGCACCAGACGATATCGGCTTTCGGGAAGCGGCGAAGCTCCTGCGCCAAAGTATCTTCCGGGAACGGATAAAGCTGCTCGATGCGCAGGATCTGGATATTGCCTTCGTTGCGCTTCTCGCGCTCATCCATCAGATCGAAATAGACTTTGCCGGTGCACAGGATCACGCGCTTGATCTGATCGTCGGGCACCAGCTTGACGGTCGTGGCCCCTGGCACACACTCCGCCTGATCAGTGAAGACGCGGTGGAACGACGAGCCGGGTCCCATATCCGACAGGAACGACACGCAGCGCTTGTTGCGCAGCAACGACTTCGGCGTCATCACGATCAACGGCTTGCGGAACGTGCGATGCATCTGCCGCCGCAGCACATGAAAGTAATTCGCCGGCGTGGTGGGGCAGACAATTTGCATGTTGTCCTGCGCGCAAAGCTGCAGATAGCGTTCCAGCCGCGCCGAAGAATGTTCCGGCCCCTGGCCTTCATAGCCATGCGGCAGCAGCATCACGAGGCCGCACATGCGCAGCCATTTCTTTTCGCCCGAGGCGATAAAATGGTCGATCACGATCTGCGCACCGTTGGCGAAATCGCCGAACTGCGCTTCCCATAAGGTCAGCGCTTTGGGCTCGGCAAGGCTGTAGCCATATTCGAAACCCAGCACCGCTTCTTCGGAGAGGAGCGTATCGACGACTTCGAAATCCGCCTGGCCGTCGCGCACATGATTGAGCGGCAGATAGCGTGCTTCGTTTTCCTGATCGATCAGCGCCGAATGGCGCTGGCTGAACGTGCCGCGCGAGGAATCCTGACCCGAAAGGCGGACCGGAAAGCCTTCATCGAGCAGCGTTCCGAAAGCGAGCGCCTCAGCGGTTGCCCAGTCGAAACCTTCGCCGGTCTCGAACATCTTGGCCTTGGCTTCGAGCAGGCGGACGATGGTTTTGTGCAGATTGAAATTGGCGGGCGGTGTCGAGAGTGCATGGCCGACGCGCTTTAATGCTTCGTTGGAAACGGAAGTTTCGCCGCGCCGGTCGCCTTCGCCGGCGGTTGCAAAGCCTGCCCAGCGGCCATCGAGCCAATCGGCGCGGTTGGGGCGATGGGCCTTGGCCGCTTCGAATTCCTCGTCCAGCCTTTTGTTGAACGCACCGATCATCGCTTTGATATCGGCTTCGCCCAGCGTGCCTTCGGAGACGAGTTTCGTCGCGTACAATTCCAGCACCGTCGCATGGTCCTTGATCGCGCGATACATCAGAGGCTGGGTGAAAGCCGGCTCGTCGGTTTCGTTGTGACCGAAGCGGCGATAGCACACCATGTCGATGACGACGTCTTTGTGGAACAGCTGGCGGAATTCGGTGGCGATGCGCGAGACGTGCACAACCGCTTCGGGATCGTCGCCGTTCACATGGAAAATCGGCGCCTGCACCATGAGCGCAATGTCGGTGCAATAGGGCGAGGAGCGCGAATAGATCGGCGCGGTGGTGAAGCCGATCTGGTTGTTGATGACGAAATGGATCGTACCGCCGGTGCGAAACCCTTTAGTTCCGCTCATCGCGAAGCACTCTGCGACGACACCTTGCCCCGCGAACGCCGCGTCGCCATGCAACAGCAGTGGCAGAACCGCCGAACGCGTTTGCGTGTCGCCCAGTTGCTGCTGCTTTGCGCGCGCTTTTCCCAGCACGACTGAATCTTCGGCTTCCAGATGCGACGGATTGGCGGTCAGCGAGAGATGAACTTTCTTGCCGTCGAATTCGCGGTCGCTGGAAGCGCCCAAATGGTATTTCACATCGCCGGAGCCTTCGACTTCACTCGGCAGCGCCGCGCCGCCCTGGAATTCGTGGAAGATCTGGCGATACGGCTTGCTCATCACATTGGCGAGCACGTTGAGGCGCCCGCGATGCGACATGCCAAGCACGATCTCGCTGACGCCCAGCTGCCCGCCGCGCTTGATGATCTGCTCCAGCGCGGGAATCGTGGTCTCACCGCCGTCGAGGCCGAAACGTTTTGTGCCGAGAAAGCGTAGGCCGGAGAATTTCTCGAAACCTTCCGCCTCGATCAGCTTGTTCAGGATCGCCTTCTTGCCTTCGGGCGTGAAAGTGATTTCCTTGTCCGGTCCTTCGATGCGCCGCTGCAGCCAATCCTTCTGCTCGGGATCGTTGATGTGCATGAACTCATAGCCGATGCGCCCGCAATAGGTGCGCTTCAGCAGATCGACCATCTGTCGCGGCGTGGCGGTGGCAAGGCCGAGCACGCCATCCATATAGACGGGCGTGTCCATGTCTTCGGCGTGGAAACCGTAGAACGCGGGATCGAGCTGCGGCTGCGGCGGTTTCGGATTGAGCTTCAAGGGATCGAGATCAGCGGCGAGATGGCCGATCACGCGATAGGCGCGCACGAGTTGAATCGCGCGAATGGATTTGTGCGACGCCTCGTGCAAATGCGTTTCGCTGACGCCGGCAGATTTGCGCGCCGGCCACTGGCCGGTGAGCGCGCCGGTGATGTCGTCCTGCGGCAGGTCGAGCTTGGCATCGCGGCGCCATTCCGGCCCACGCCCCAACTGGGTAGCGTTCAGCACGTTTTCGCCCAGCTCCGCGAACCAGACCCGCCAAGACGGGTCCACGGCCTCCGGATTCGCCTGATATTGGGCGTAGAGCTGCTCGATAAAGCCGGCATTGGCGCCGTTCAGGAAAGAGGTTGCATCCAGGATCTCGTTGGAGGCCCGGTTCATGCGATCTGAGGGAGATTGGCTAGTCATTTCAATCTATTAGGCGGCTTGTTGGGCCGGTCCGTTCCAACGGCTGGGCGCGTTCTCCCGCGCCTGCGAAAGGGAGGTGGGCTTTAGCGCATCCGCAGCGCGAATGCACGGCCTTTCCCAAGCCCAGTCAAAGCCCTTGAAGGTTAATATGGGATTTACTTTTGACGGTTTCGAGGTGGTCGCCGCGCGCGCGACTTAGGTTGCCGGCGAGCCGTTCGCGGGCTGGTCGATCAGGCGAAGTTCGACACGCTGCGCCCCGCTCGGATCGGCTTTCACATTCAAGTCGCCGGTCGTCAGCGACGTGTGCACCAATCTCTTGGCGTCGATGCCGTCCGCGACGAGCGTCGCTTCGACGGTGTGAATGCGCGCTTGCGCGAAACTCGGATCGTAACCGGGCGCGACTTTCGTTTCCGGGCCCGCGATCTCGATCATCTTCGTGCCGCTCATTTTCGCGGTGGAAGCGACATCATCGACGATCTTCTTTCCGTCACCCGTCAGATCGGTGCTGTGGTCCGGGAAGAAGACCACATAGACCGGCGGCGGCGACGAAAACAGATTGAACGTGCAACCGGAAAGGCCAAAAATAGCAATGAATACAATGATTTTACGCATGGTCGAGTTCCCCTCAGGGAACTAACGTTCCAAACGGGATTCCGTGCCGCACGGTCAGCCCTTCAGCAGGTCAACCAACGTGGTGCCCAAAGCCGCCGGGTTCGGCGAGACGCGGATTCCGGCGGATTTCATCGCTTCGATCTTGGAATTCGCATCGCCCTTGCCGCCGGAAATGATGGCGCCGGCATGACCCATGCGCCGGCCCGGCGGCGCCGTGACGCCTGCGATAAATCCGACGGTCGGCTTTTTGATCTTGGAGTGCTTGATGAAGTCGGCCGCGTCTTCTTCCGCCGTGCCGCCGATCTCGCCGATCATGATGATGCTGGTGGTTTCGGGATCCTTCAGGAACATCTCCAGCACTTCGATGTGCTCGGTGCCCTTCACCGGATCGCCGCCAATGCCGACGCAGGACGATTGGCCGAGACCAACCGCTGTCGTCTGCGCCACCGCTTCATAGGTGAGCGTGCCAGAGCGCGAAACGATGCCGACGGAACCGCGGCGATGGATGTGACCCGGCATGATGCCGATCTTGCATTCGCCCGGTGTGATGACGCCGGGGCAGTTGGGTCCGATGAGCCGCGACTTGGAGCCGGAAAGCGCGCGCTTCACCTTCACCATGTCGAGCACCGGAATGCCTTCGGTGATGCAGACGATGAGCGGAATCTCCGCGTCGATCGCTTCGAGAATCGCATCGGCTGCAAACGGCGGCGGAACGTAGATCACGCTGGCGTCGCAATGCGTGGCCGCGCGCGCGTCGCGCACCGTGTCGAATACCGGAAGACCCAGATGCGTCGAGCCGCCTTTGCCGGGCGAAGTGCCGCCGACCATCTTGGTGCCATAAGCGATGGCCTGTTCGGAGTGAAACGTGCCCTGATTGCCGGTGAAGCCCTGGCAAATGACCTTGGTATTCTTGTCGACGAGGATGGACATTATTTCGAGCCCTTCACGGCTTTGACAATTTTCTGTGCGGCATCGGCGAGATCGCTGCCGGAGACGATGGGCAGGCCGGAGTCGGCGAGAATTTTCTTGCCCAATTCGACATTGGTGCCTTCGAGGCGCACGACCAGCGGCACCTTCAACGACAATTCCTTCGCGGCGGCGACGATGCCTTCCGCGATGATGTCGCATTTCATGATGCCGCCGAAGATATTGACCAGAATACCTTTCACATTCGGATCGGAGACGATGATCTTGAACGCGGCCGTGACTTTCTCCTTCGACGCGCCGCCGCCGACATCGAGAAAGTTGGCCGGCTCCTCACCATAGAGCTTGATGATGTCCATCGTGGCCATGGCAAGGCCTGCGCCGTTCACCATGCAGCCGATGGTGCCGTCGAGCTTGATGTAGGAGAGATCGTATTTCGAGGCCTGCACCTCCATCGGATCTTCTTCGTCGAGATCGCGAAGCTCCACAATGTCCTTGTGGCGCATCAACGCGTTGTCGTCGAAATTAATCTTGGCATCGAGACAGATGACGTTGCCGTCCTTTGTCACCACCAGCGGATTGATTTCGAGCAGGCTCATGTCCTTGGCGACGAAGGCATTGTAGAGGCTCTGCACAACCTTGCCGCATTGCTTGGCGGCGTCGCCTTTCAGTTTCAGCGCGGTCGCGATGTCAAGCCCCACATAGGGTGAATAGCCAACGGCCGGTTCGATCTGGAAGGTCTGGATTTTCTCCGGCGTCTTGTGCGCCACTTCCTCGATGTCCATGCCGCCTTCGGTGGAGACGATGAAGGCGATGCGTGATGTCGCGCGGTCCACCAGTGCGGAGAGATAAAGCTCGCGGTCGATGGCGGAGCCATCCTCGATGTAGAGTCTCTTCACAAAACGGCCATGCGGGCCGGTCTGGTGCGTGACGAGGGTCATGCCAAGCATCCGCTCGGCTTCCTTCTTCACGTCCTCAATGGAATTGACGACTTTCACGCCGCCGCCCTTGCCGCGGCCGCCGGCATGGATCTGCGCTTTCACCACCCACACCGGTCCCGGCAGTTCTTTGGCAGCGGCCACAGCTTCTTCGACCGTGAAGGCGGCTTTGCCCTTGGGCACCGGCACGCCGAAGCCGCGCAAAACCTCTTTGGCCTGATATTCGTGGATGTTCATGAAGGGCTCCGAATGCCGGAAATGGCGGAATGGGCCGCACAATACCAATGCACCCCTCACGCGCAAGGTAAGAAAGCCGCACCGCCGGTCTTACCGAAAGTCAGACGGAAGGAGCGAGCGCTTTGTGGGTGGACGCAGCGTCATCCGCGGTGAGGCCGTTAAGCAGCAGGAGCGCGAGCGTCGCAAGTAAAACCGGCGCGGCGACGGGAATGCTCGTCAGCGCCGGAAGCGCGCGCGCAAAAAGCGGCGCGAGCCACAAAGCGGCGAGGGCGCTTTTCTCGAATGGCTTGAAACCGCGCGACAATCCTTGCGCGGCGAGAAGTGCAATCGCCGGGGCCAGCGCCATCAGATCGTAGTCGAGGCTGTAGGGCGTCGCGACAATGGCCGCAATGCAGAGTGTGGCGCCTTTGATCTCGCGCGATGCCTGCCCGCGCCAGAGCCAGACAAGGGCTGCGGCAACCGTTAGCGTGATGCCGGATTGCAGTGCATAGGCAAGCGAGACAGAGCCGCCCCACATGCGCACCCAGGCGAACACGCTTTCGATTTTGTAGAAGCCCGCGTTGCCCTGCTCGAGAACCACGCGCTGCGTGAACGGTGCAAACGCGAAGAAAGCGTGCCAAATTTCCGGGCCGAACAGGAGCGTGCAAAACGCAGCGAGAGTTGCGGTGGTCGCTGCCGCGCTGATGAGTGTGCGCCAGCGCTGCGTGGCGATCAGCACAAGCGGAATCAGGATCGCGAATTGCGGCTTATAGGCGAGAAGGCCAAACAGGACCCCGCTGATAATGACGTTGCTGTTCAGGCAGGCCAGCGCGCCTGCGAGAATGGCGGCCGTCAGAAAGCCGTTATGTCCCGCGAGAAGGTTGGCGAACACCGCCGGGAAGGCGACGGCCGGCAGGAGCCACGTCCATCTGTGCGCGATGCCGTGCGCGGCGGATTTGCGCAGAAGAAGCCAGATGCCGCCGAGATAGAGCGCGAAGGACGCAACCTGCCAAACGAGCAGAGCAGGCAGGTAAGACATATGCGCGAGCGGCGCGGCGATCAGCAGAAAGAAAGGCGGATAGTGCCAGCCATAAAAGGGAGTCTTCGCGCCGAAGATCGCCTTTTCGGTTGCGATATGTTTCGCCGGATCGAACGCCCAGGCCGCGTGACCTGCGTTTGCTTCGACGCCAGCCGCATAGACATTGGAAAAATCGGAGCCGAGTGGCCGGCCCTGCGCGTCATTCAGGCCATGTGCAGTCAGGCAGAGAAACACGATCGCTGCGGCGTACGCCATCAGCAGCGCCATGCACCACAGGCGCAGACGCGCCGGCGTCAGAAACCGGCCGCTGCAAACGCTGTCGAGAGTAAAGCGCAAAAATCCGGCCTTCCCAGAGGAAGACCGGATTTTGCCCTGCCCAGCTTAAGACAAGGTTTCGTTAAGTCTTCAGTTGCCCACGCCGCCGTCGAGCGACATGCCGGAAACTTCGGTGCCGCTCGTGGACTCCGCGGATCTGGCCGATGTGGCGCAGACCTGCGTGCGGTAGGAGAAGAAGAAATCGCCCGTCCCATAAAGGCGCAAATTTGTACGTTCCGTGCAGTCCTTCACCGGAATAGCCGGCGCGCATTTCAGCATGCCGTCCTTGTAGTGGCGCACGGCCTCGCCGGGACCGCAGGAAAGGACTTGGCCGTTTTCATAGGAACCCGCCATGCCCTGATCGGACTGGACCATGTCGCCGATGGTGACCTTGAGCGTCGCGCCCGGAATGCAGCGCGCCACTTCGCCCTCGTAGGAGGAGTCGATCCATGTGTCCCTAAGCATGTGGGAAGCCGCAAATTCGCGGCCTTCGGCCACGCATACCGCATGGATCGCCTTTACGACGCTGGCTTCCTGCATCTGGCAGATCTGCTCCGTGCTGACGCTGACCGCGCCCCCGCCACCGCCGTGATTGATCACGGTGGATTCGGAATAGCTGCCCGACGACGAAGACGAATTGGACTGTGCGCTGGCATTGGCGTTCGCCATCGCAAACGCAAAGGCCTCGGCTTGCGCGCCGCCGCCGCCTTTGACGATGACGATGTTCTTGTTGATGTTGATATTCTTGTTGTCGTTGATATTTTTGTTGATGTTGATGTTCTTGTTGATGTTGATGTTTTTATTGATGTTGATGTTCTTGTTGATATTGATGTTGTTGTTGAAGTTGATGTTTTTGGTGATGTTGCCAATGTGCCCGCCGTTCTTGCAACCGCCGCTCACATTGCCGCCGCCATAGCTGCTGCCGCCGGCAAGCGCGGGTTCTATCGGCAAGGTGACAACCAGCATCGAGAAGGATGCGGCGAAAGCGATCAGGGGCTTCATTTTCATCTCATGCTCCTTGGCTTGCCCATGCTAACCGCGCTCTGACGCTGCCCGGCCGAAATCATTGACAATGACTTAACGTCCACCCGTGATTGCTTCACGAACCATGCCATTCGGTCTGTGGCCGGCGGGCGGGTTTTGACCCAAAACGGCACAGGCCACGAAGGCGTGCGAAAGAGGCGTTGCAAATTGTGATCCCAATCTCGGACGACAATCCCTCGCGTGGCAGGCCCTTGGTGAACTGGGGCATCATCGCCGTCTGCATTGCGGTTTATGTCTGGGAATTCCGCCTGGGCAAGACGACGAACGTGGCGTTAACCGTGCTTGGCTTCACGCCCGGCGCGCTTCTGAATCACCGTAGCGTGCTGTTGCCAGGCTACATCGCCGTACCGGCCTGGGCCACGATCTTCACCTCTATGTTCCTGCATGGAGGTCTGCTGCATCTGGGCGGCAACATGCTTTACCTCTGGATCTTCGGAAACAATGTCGAATATGCGATGGGGCATTTTCGCTATCTGCTGTTTTATCTGCTGTGCGGAGTCGCGGCGGCTCTGGCGATGGCGTTCATGGATCCGACGTCCCACACACCCATAATCGGGGCGTCCGGAGCGATCTCCGGCGTGCTGGCTGCCTATGTTCTTTTGTACCCGCGCGCGCGCGTGACCGTGATCGTCCCGCTCGGAATCATTTTCTATCCGATGGCGATCAGCGCCATCTGGGTCGTCGGCTTCTGGTTTGCGCTGCAGCTCGTAAGCGCGGCGCTGAGCACACCGGGACAGCCAGGCGTTGCCTGGTGGGCGCATGTCGGTGGTTTCGCATTCGGCTTGCTGCTCACGCCTCTTTTCAAATCGGCGCAGTTTCGGCTGTTTGGAATCGGCCGGCGCGGCCCCTGGGGCTGATCGCGCGCCGCGCCGCACCCGCACGCTTGCGCCAAGCGCTGGAAGCGATGACGCTTTTTTGGTTTTGATCACCGGACCAAACGTTCTGGCATGCGCCGTGCTGGATAGGCTGCACGGAGGCCACAAGCCGTCTCAGAGCGAGACGCGGCCTCCCGAATGGGCGACCGGGGATCATGCAATGAAACATAGGAACAGCCATCTTCTGGTCGGGTATTGGAGCCGTCTGCGCAAGGGCCGCGAGGTGCCGGATCAAACCGACATCGATCCGCGCGCCATCAAGCGCATGCTCTCCTTTATCTTCATTCTGGAAGCGGCTGATCCTTCAAGGCCCATCTATCGCCTCGCCGGTACGTCGCTTTGCGAACGCTTCGGCGCCGAACTGAAGGGCACCAATTTCTTCGCGCATTGGGAAGGCCAAAGCCGCGAGGCTTTGACCGCGCTGCTGCGCCAGTCGCTCACATTGAAACAACCGGTTTCTCTCTCGTCGGTCGCGGTGACCGAATATGGGATGATGGAGCTGGAAACGGTTTTGACGCCGGTCACCTTTGGCGATGGCGCGCCCACGCGCTTCTTGGGCATGGTGCAGGTCTTGAGCGATCCTTCGGTCGTCGGTGGCCGTCCGATCGCCTTCGAACGTCTTGTCGGCTCGCAACTCATTCAGGAAAGCGAACCGCTTTCGTCTTTCGACAATCCCGCGCCGCCGCCTCCACCCCCGCCGCCCACAATGAATGTAGAATCGCTGCGCCGCCGTCCGGGCGCACCGCATTTGCGCCTTGTCGTCTCGCGTCCCGATCCCGCAACCGTGCATCACGACATGGATGAGACCATGCAAAAGCTGATCGCGGCGCTGGAAATCGTCGCGCAACCCAAAATGAGTGTGGTCAGCTAGATTATTTGGGCGGCGCGTCGGGCGGCGCCGGATTCTGCGGCTCCGAAGGCTGGGTCGGATGATCGACCGGGTCGTTGTGCAGAAGAACCCGGTTCAGATTGTCGCTCTGTTCGCGCTTTTCCAGATACGGCACTTCGTAATGCTCGATCTTTTCGCGATAGGCCTGAAACGCGGCATCGTCGGCGGGCAAGCGCTTGTCGCAACGATCCGGCGGCAGCTTCTGTTCATCCTGGCACCACATATCGAAATTCATTTCGTGGAGCGGCAGGGCAGTGGAGGATTGTGCGTCCGCGCGTCCGGCGAACAGCGCCGCCACGGCAAGGCCAAGAAGAGATGCGCGCATCATCTTATCCATAACGCCATCCTACGCGCGAAGTTGCAGGCGCGATAGGCGTCAGGCCGCAGCCATCGCCGATTTAATCCCGTCTTCCGCCACGCGCACATGCAGCGGTGCGGGCGGAGTGCGGCCCAGGATGAGATCGGCCGCCTTTTCCGCGATCATGATGGTTGGCGCGTTGGTGTTGCCGGAAACCAACGATGGCATCACCGAGGCGTCCACCACGCGCAGGCCTTCGACGCCGTAAACTTTCAATGACGGATCGACGACACTGTCCGCGTCGCGTCCCATCTTGGCGCTGCCGACAGGGTGATAAATCGTTTCCGCAGTCTTGCGGATCCAGCTATCGATTTGATCGTTCTTGGTCACATGCGCGCCCGGCCACAGCTCCGGCCCGCGATAAGGATCGAAGGCGGGCTGCGCGAAAATCTCGCGCGCGATCTTCACGCCCTCGCGCATGGCGCGGCGATCTTCCTCGGCTTCCAGATAGTTTGGCTGGATCAGGGGGGCTGCCAAAGGGTCAGCGGATTTTAGCGAGATATAGCCGCGGCTCTCCGGGCGCAGCTGGCAGACATGCGCCATGAAGCCGTGCCGGTCCGCTTTTTTACGCGTGTGATCGGTCATCAGCGCGGCGATGAAATGAAACTGCAGATCGGGCGTGTCGAGATCTGGACGACTCTTCAGGAACGCGCCCGACTCCAGTCCCTGTCCCGTGGCCAGACCTGTTTTGAACAAGAGGTATTGCAGCCCGGTCTTCATGGCGGCAAGCGGATTGGCCTGGCTGTAGAGCGTGATCGGCTGTGTGGACTCATATTGGATCGACGCGTCCAGATGGTCCTGCAAATTTTTGCCGACGCCTTTGAGATCCATCACCACCGGAATATCGAAGCGCTTCAAGATTTCCGGATCGCCGATTCCCGATAGCAAAAGAACCTGCGGCGTGTTTACTGCGCCACCGCACAGCAGCACTTCGCGGCTCGCGCGCACCTGCACCTTTTGCTTCTTCTGGGCGAACTCGACGCCGACGGCGCGTTTGGCTTCGAACAGAATGCGTGTCACCTGCGCATTGGATTCGATGGTCAGATTGGGACGCGACAGGATCGGCGTGAGGTAAGCCGACGCGGCGCTCCAGCGCCGTCCATCCTTGATGGTGAGTTGGTACGGCCCGAAGCCTTCCTGCGCGAAGCCGTTGAAGTCTTTGGTGGCGGGAAAGCCGGCGTCCTTGCCGCCCTCGACAAAGGCGCGAAACAGCGGATTGGTCGAGCGCCCGTTGGAAACATGCAGCGGGCCGTCGCCGCCGTGAAATTCGTCGCCGCCATTCTCGTTCGCTTCGGCGCGCTTGAAATAGGGCAACACGTCCGCGAATGACCAGCCTTCGCAGCCCATTTGCCGCCAATGATCGTAATCGCGCGCATGGCCGCGAATGTAGATCATGCCGTTGATCGAGGATGATCCACCCCAGCCGCGGCCGCGCGGCCAATAGAGCTTGCGGTTATTGAGATGAAGCTGGCCTTCGGTATCGAAATACCAGTTGTGTGGGTTCTTCTTGCCGATCAACGCCGGAATTCCGGCCGGCATGTGGATCATCAACGATTTGTCGCGCGGTCCCGCTTCGATGAGCAGCACCTGATTGCTCGGATCGGCCGACAGCCGGTTGGCCAGCACGCAGCCCGCGCTGCCCGCACCGATGATGACATAGTCATAGGCTTTCATGGCGATAGTCCCGACATTACCGACGTCAAGCATAGCCAAAGATGACACCAGTGTCGCCTTTGACGGTGGCGCTGTGGCATATCAGCTTGCAGCTCCCGAGATTGGACAATCGGCCATGACACGGATCGTCATTCTGGGCTGCGCGGGCAGCGGCAAATCGACTTTGGCGAACCGCCTCGGCGTACGCACCGGCGCACCGGTGATTTGCCTCGATGCCGTCTGGAGGCCGGAATGGAGGCAGAACGACGTCGCTGAATTCCGCGCACTTGTGAAAAAGGCGCATGAAGGCGAGGCGTGGGTCAGCGACGGCAATTTTGCTGCCGCTACTTTCGATCTTCGCTTGCCGCGCGCGACTTTGGTTGTCTGGCTGGATCGCTCGAAATTATTCTGCACCGGGCACGTCGTCCTGCGCGTATTCCGGCGGGACAACGATCATCGCATCGGCGGTCTGGCCAAGGTGCTACGGTTCATCTGGAACTTCGACCGGATCAATCGCCCGTTGATCGAGGCGAACAGGATCGCGCATGGCGCGAGCGTTCCTGTTTGCAGGTTGACGAACGGCCGCGAGATTGCGGCGTTCGTCTCAACCGGTGGCGCCGTTACGGCACCAGATTGATCACCGAGCGGCGGTTTTTCGGCTCTTTCACGCCGTCGCCTGTCTGTACGGCAAGATCGCTCTCGCCGACGCCGGACGCCTGAATGGCTTCGCGCCGTGCGCCCATATCGACCAGCGCCTCTACCACCACATTGGCGCGCTTCTCGGAGAGGCGTTGATTATATGCAGCCGAACCAGAGGTGTCGGTATGGCCGACGATGGTGATGTGCGATTGGCCGCCGGCGCGCGCGGTCGCGATCGCCTGTTGCAGAACGGTCAGATTTTCAGCCGTCAAATTCCAAGAGTTGAAATCGAAATAGACCTGATAATTGGCGGATGGTCCCGCCTGCACAGGCGCGGGTGCAACGGGCACCGGATTGAGGTCGCGTTCCAATTGCGTGACGGCGCCGTCGAAACTGCGACGGCATTGCTCCGCAGCGGATTTCTGCGAGTCCACCCGGGCGTTCATCACCCAGCAATCATATTCCGCTTGGGCACGCGCCGCATCGGCGGGAAACTTGTCGCGGCCATCTTCAAGGGATTTGAGCAGACGGATACGGGCAGCTTCGGCATCCGTGTCGCCATCGGCTGCCGGTTCCGGCAGAACGTCCGAACCCTTGGCGGCATCCAGCGCCTTCTGGGCAAAAGAGGTGGCAAGATCGGCGACATCATTGTCCGCACCGCTCAGCGACATCGAACTCTCCGAGTCGAAGGACGAACCCGATGTCGCGCCGACCGCGCCGAACGAGCGGGCCAGTGCCGAATAATCCTTGAACAGCGCCTGTGAGAAGGGCGAGCCGCTCGGCTGCGCCTGATCGAGATCCTCGAAGACGCCGCTGCCCGTGCAGGCCGATAACGCCAATGCCAGAAGCACGGCCAGCGCCGGTCCAAATTTGAATCGGGATGAGGTTCGCGAGGGTTGGGCGAGCGTCATTCCGGGAATCTCCTGGTGGTTGTGGCCGGCCGGCGGGGCCGGGGTTTGGCTTAAGGCAAGTCCGGCCGTTCCTATAGCCTGCGCCGCAGGCAAGGTTAAGCCCCGCGAAAGACCGTAAATCTGTTGAAAACGCAAACAAAGCTTGGTGCCGGGGCCTGCGCGTAAACCTCCTGTTGACCGTTTAAGACTTACAAATGGCAATTGAGGCACCATTCGGAGCGGCCGCTTGATGCGGTACGGTCGATGACGGCGGACAAAGAGGCCCTGATTGAAAAGGCGAAAGCCGAGCGCAGGCGCTATAAGACCGTGCGCGTGGAGCTTTCTGGCCGCCTGTTCATACCCGCCGAAAGCCGCGAAGCGCTTTGCAAGATCGCCGATATGTCACCCGGCGGCGCGCGTCTTGTCTGCGAAATCTCCCCAGACGCCGGCTCGCCGATCGTCGTTTACATAGATGGATTTGGGCGCTTCGAAGGGGTCGTTGCCAGACCCGAACAAGGTGGCTTCGGTATTCAGTTCAATTGCTCCGCGCACAAGCGCGAGCGCGTGGCCGAACAGCTCACGCTCTACTTGAATGGCGGTTCGCTCGATGAATCGGCGCTGCGGCGCCACGACCGTACGCCCACCAAGGGCATGGCCCGTTTCACGCGCGCCAATGGCGACGTGGTCAATTGTGAAGTGCTCGATCTTTCGCTCTCCGGCGTTTCGCTGGCGACGGAAATCCGCCCGCCGGTCGGCGAATTCGTTCTGATCGGCCAGATGGCGGGGCGCGTCGCGCGCCATCACGAGACGGGCATCGGCATCGAATTCATGGCGCAGGACAAAGCGATCGTCGAACCGCCGCGGCCCAAGCTCTTCGCCGCGAAATAATCAAAGCTCGATTGGTTTGCTAATCCGCCGGTTCGGTAATGCCGAGTGCGGCCCGCTTCTTCTTCGACAATCCGGTCGCCACCAGCGCATGCGCACGCGCAAGATAAGCCTTCAATTCCTTGTCGCTGAGGGCGCTCATGCGCTCAAGCTGCACCCAATGCGCGCGCGCCAGATAGGGCGCAGGGATAATACCCTTCTGTTTTGTGAGAATGGCAAAGCTTGATTCGCCGGCCTTGAAGGACAGGCCGCGCAGCTTGTTGTCCGACGGTCCCATCACGGCGAACATCTTGCCGCCGACTTTGAAAACGTGATCGTCGCCCCATTGAACGGAGCGCGTCGCGCCCGCGAACGACAAAAGAAATTTCTCGACTGCCTTAGGCGTCATCCTTCTACCGGTTCGGGAAAGCCGAGTGCGGCGCGAGCGCGCTGGTAATGAATCGGCTTGATGTGGCGCGAAACCATCCGCACGGTGCCAACGACGACAGCGGCGTCACTCGCAAGTCCCAGTGCAAGAAAAAGTGTGGGAAGGATGTCGAACGGCAAAACGAAATAGGCCAAAGCCGCCAGAAGCAGCGCCTTCACGCCTTTGGGCGTCTCAGGATCCAGTACGCAGAAATAGGCCGCCGCCAATTCTTCGGCGAATGGAATTTTTCCAGCACGGCGAAGCAGCGTCTTCCAGAACTTCTTGCGCACGATGCGCTCGTTGCGCGCGATCACAGCAGGAAGCTGATATGTCCTGGAGTCCGGTATGTCTGTTTTCATCGTCATCCCGGCTAATATCGTGCCGCCGAAGCACGATGAAAAGGGGCCATCATGTCCGACGACAAAACTACAATCGCAGGTTCCCAGCCTTTTCCGAACCTCATGGGCGTGGAGGTGATTGTGGCAGACAAGGAATCCGTGCGCGGACGGTTGGTGGTGCGGCCAGAACTATGCACCTCGGGCCACATTCTGCATGGCGGCGCCATCATGGCCTTCGCCGACACGCTGGGCGCCGTGGGCGCATTCCTCAATCTGCCGCAGGGCGCGGGCACGACGACGATCGAGAGCAAGACGAATTTCATCGGTTCCGCGAAAGAGGGAACGACCGTGGAGGCGGAGGCGACGCCGGTTCACATCGGCCGGCGCACCAGCGTCTGGCAGACCAGAATCACGCGCGAGGACGGTAAGCTGGTTGCCATCGTCACGCAGAGCCAGATGGTCCTCGTGTAGGCTTTCCGTGGCGTCAGGCTTTGCGAGGGCGAAAGAGCGGTCTAAGAGTCCGAACATGCTCCGTCTACGGATGTCCTAGCCCGTCCAGGGACCGACGGGTGGTGGTACAGTCTGAAATCCAGCCTGTTTGGTGCGGCTTTGACCCGTCCGGGTGCCATGCGATAGATTTCGTATGATAGTTGATTGCGAAATCAAGATCGACGGCCAATGGACTCTCGTCGGGATCGCAGACGCTCAGAAGTCATACTCGGATCGGGCGATGCGGTGTCCCGGTTGTAAGGGCGCGCTCCATATCTATGCTGGACGCGGAGCCGTCACGCATTTTGGCACAATCGCGCTCATGCTGGCTGTGCCCACTTTCCGCACCCGGACGCTCTGACATGACCAAGCGCGGCGAAGGTTCTCGAAGATTGGGAGGCGACATGAAAAGGATTGTGCAAGAAGACGAGAATGGTTGCGGAATGGCGTGCGTCGCGATGATTGCCGGAATCGACTACAACAACGCTTGCAATCTTTTTAAAACGAAGAGCGGACGTGGCTGTCCGTCGTCAAAACATTTGGGACAGCAGTGGGCGTGATTTAGCGGAGCGTTGACCTCATCTGGTTGGTTGATACTAAGCGGCGATGTTTTGGTGAAGCAAGCGTCTTTGGGCGATGGTCTTTCGT
>Ga0209483_1000418_pt1 | contig 37526 bp, 26 predicted proteins | sample NGEPerA_FD_184508 | JGI IMG/M metagenome (GOLD analysis project Ga0209483, IMG submission 184508) | Arctic peat soil microbial communities from the Barrow Environmental Observatory site, Barrow, Alaska, USA - NGEE PermafrostL2-A... | ecosystem: Environmental > Terrestrial > Soil > Wetlands >...
TATGGCCTTGGGCCGACTGGGCGGCCACCAAAACCGCAAGTCCGACGGCCCACCCGGCTGGCTCACCCTCTGGCGCGGATGGAATGACCTTCACCTGATGGTCATGGGCGCGCGGGCGGCTGGACTGGAAAAAATGTGACGAAAGATGAGGCGAGACGCCCGTGATACGGTAGCGGGCTTCGTCTCATGAGCCCCATTGCGCTGCGTTTACCCCAAAGTGTTACTATGGAGGAGGCCACACGCCGCCGCTCGTGAGAACAATCGCGCACATTTCGGATTTGCACTTCGGACGGATTGATCCGCCGGTGGCTCGTGGATTGGTGGCGGATTTGGCGCAGCGCAGCGCATCGCTGCTGGTGGTGAGCGGGGATTTCACGCAGCGCGCGCGGCCGGGACAATTCGCGCGGGCGGCGGAGTATTTACAGGGTCTGCCGACGCCGCGGATCGTGGTGCCGGGGAATCATGATGTGCCGATGTATGATGTGGTTCGGCGGTTCGCTTTTCCGCTGCGCCGCTATCGTCGATACATCAGCGACGATCTGGCGCCATCCTATCAGGACGACGAAATGTTTGTGCTGGGCGTGAGTACGGCTCGCTCATTCACGCATAAAAGCGGCTGGATGGACGAGCCGCAGTTAGCCGAGATACAACGGCAAATGTGTGGGGCGCCCCCCGGGCGAATCAAAGTGTTGGTCACGCACCACCCCTTCATCCCCTCCCCGCGCGATCCGCGCAGCGATGTGGTGCGCGGCGCGCCGCGGGCGCTACAGCGTTTCGAGGGATGCGGCGTCGATCTGCTGCTGGCCGGCCATCTGCACCTGGCCTACCACGACGACGTTCGCGCCCACCACACCTCTGCCAAGCGCAGCGTGCTGTCGATCCAGGCGGGCACGGCCACCAGCACCCGGCGGCGGGGAGAGCCCAACGCCTATAACTGGATCACTCTCAGCAGTGATCTTGTGACGGTTGCCGTTCGCGCCTGGAATGGCCGTGCGTTCGAGGAATCGTTGGTTACGCGCTATCGCCGCATCGATCACGTTTGGACGCGCGAGTTGCAGGTGCCCGTGGACAGCCTGGCCAAAGGCGCGCTCGCTTCCGAGGAAGTGCCGAATGAGGAACTGCGGCACTTTCAATCTTAAGGCACCAGGCACGGGCGAGACGCCCGTGATCCGACCAACGCATTCGACTCTCGAATTGGACAATTATCCTTCACCGTTCCTCATCTCCTTCTCCGTCCCTCGGCAGATGGGCCACCAGTTGTTGCGCCACGACGATCATCCGCTCGAACTCGATTTCGTCGAAAGGCCGGGGGGAGAAGTCGAGGACCATGTATTTCCGGTGCAGTAGCAGCCCAACATCCAGCGGCAACAGTCCCCGCGCCGCCGACCGCGAAAGGGCGGCGGCGGCAGCCGAGTCGGTGCCGTAGAGCACGAAACGCTCCGTATCGCCCAACAACGGAAAACTCGTCAGCGCGAACAACTCCACCACGCTTTGCGCGGCCCGCGTGGGCCGCAGGCCGGTGGGGGGCCAATGGTGTTCGAGCGGCCGGATCAGCAGATTCCACGCGGGGCCATGCGGTATCGCGGCCGGCGCGCTCGCGCCTGACGTCGCCTGGATTGATGCGGTCCTGCCCGAACTTGCGGTGCCGGGCGCGGACGGTGGCGAGTGTGCACGCAGGAGCGTCACATGCCTGCCGATCATGCAGATGTCGATGCTCGGCCGCGATTCGCCCAGGCCATCAAATGGCGGGGGCGTCTCCTCGACAGGCCCGCGCCGCAAACGAAAGCCCCTGTCTTTTCCCCATTCACAAAGCGCAACCCACTGCCGATTGGACGTGGATCGGCTCACCAGCGTATAGAATATGGCGCACGAGGCGGCGAAGACGACGGCGAGCGTTCCCAGCACCCATACCGATACCCAAAACAATGAAAACTCGGGTGTTGAGCCGGACGCGCAGATGAGCCAACTCTGCCACATGCGAACAGTGTAGCAGGGGAAGAGGAGAGGAGGGAGCTGAGAGTTGAGTGCTGAGTGCTGAGAATGAAGGAGGTAGACAATGTCAGCCTTCAACACTCCACCGTCCACACTCAACTCTCATCTCAGCACTCATCTCTCAGCACTCAGCACTCAGCTTCTCCTCCGCACTGATCTTCCCTCCGGCCATCGGCCGATAGCACAAAGGCACATGGCGGACTTTCATCAGATGGTGCGATTGATGCTCAGCCGGCATCGGATCCGGGTCCGCAAGTGGCGGGTGAGCATGAGCGGATGCGCCTGGCAGGTTCGTTATCGAAATGGACGGGTGATCCGCTGGATCGAAGCGCCCAGGCCGCGTTCAGCGCTGAGCCTTTCAATCTTCCTGCATGAAATTGGCCATCACGTCGTGGGATTCGATCAATACAAACGGCGATGCGAAGAGGAATTCCACGTCTGGCGCTGGGCATTGGACGAAATGCGCCGCCTAAAGGTTACTCCAGACGAGAAGGTGCTCAACCGCTTCGACCTTTCGATGCGATACGCGGTCGGCAAAGCGATGCGGCGAGGGATCAAGGATTTGCCCAAGCCGTTGCGGCAGTTTCTGCCGGAAGCGGCGTAAAGAAGCGGTATTGCCGGAAGCCGGCAAATGAGGAAATTGTGGAAATTGTGGAAATCGTGGAATTGTAGGGTTCGCTTCAGCGAACGCGGTTTTGCTGGCCCAAAGGTGCAAGAAAGCAGGGTTCGCTCCAGCGACATCGGCTTCGCTGCGGAAGACAAGCGTTCGCTGAAGCGAACCCTACGGCGTGTACATTTACCATATACAAAACACCCGCCGGAACAATCCTTCCGGCGGGTGTTTTTAATTCACAGGGCAACCGCAGCTTTAATCCGCTGGTTCGCGGATGGGGCGCGTCCTGGTGCGGAGGACGCCTTCTTCGAGTACAAGGCGGATCTTTGCCAGCGCCTTATTTTGGATCTGGCGGACGCGCTCCTTGGTGACGCCGATGATCTGCCCGACCTCTTCGAGCGTGAGCGGGCTGTCGGCTTCCTGCTCCCAGTTGAATCGGCGGCGAATCACCGTCGCTTCAACATCGGAAAGCTCCGCGAGGTTGCGCGTGACGATCGCTTTCAGTTCGTCGATGCAGTCTTCCTCGACCACGCCGCGGCGCCGATCCTGCCAATCGCTCTTTTCCATGTCCGGCTCAAACTCGACTGGGAATCGCATCTTGTGGCGGCTTGACTTCAGCGCGGTTCGGCTGAACGCCTTCAATATCGCACGGCAGGCATAAGTCGAGAATTTAAAGCCGCGATCAATACTGAATTTGTCCACCGCGCGGATCAGAGCCATGTTCCCTTCGCTCACGACTTCGGCAAAGTCCACTTCGCCCAAGCGCGTGCGCTTGGCCATTGCCAACACCAAAGCCAGATTCGTGCGAACGAGATATTCGCGGAAATGCTCGAAGCGGCGATGCCACTCGACCACTTCCTGGGCGCGTTTGAGGGTTAGGCCGCTCTTTTTAATGAGCCGTTGCAGTTTCTGAAGACGGAGCTTGCAGTAATTGAAGCGCAGGAACATCAGCCGCTCTTCGCCGCCCTTCATGAGTTGCGGAGCGCCCTGCATCGCTTCGTCCAGCGCCTCATCGCGGGTCGGCTGGTACCAACTGGTCAACGGCAGTTGCGGCTCTTTGTCAAAATCAAAGAGTTCGGCTTCAATATTCTTTTGTGCGAAGATCGGGCTGTCCATGAAGGCATAGGATTCAGCGATAATCGCCTCGACCTTTTGCCGCAGGGCGCGGCGAATTGTCGCCCCGCTTGAGGGTGCCCGCCTTCTGTTCATTACCATGGTGGCCATTGTCGGCCTCGCTTTCTACCTTCGGACCCCTACTTGAGCCCGGCGTGTATAATCGTATCAAACTCCGTCCCACACTTCAATACATACGGCGGATGTGTGGCGTTGTTCTTGTCATAACATCCCCCCGTTGCCGTGTTTACGCATAGTATCCCATTTGGGCGGGGAATCAGCGGCCTGCAAAAATTTGCACCCGATCCAAAAAATTCGACTTGGCAACCCCCGCAAACGACGGCAGGCCACCCTCCAATTGATAAGACACCGGCAAGTCCGATACCATTAGTAACCTTATGAATATTTCTTCCCCTTTATTTGGGACGCACCGATGCCAAGGCTGATCCTGGGTGGCAGTTTTAACCCGATCCACCACGGGCACTTGATATGCGCCCGCTGTGTCGCCGAACAGAGCGGCTTTGGTTGCGTCACGCTGATGCCCACCGCTCAGCCGCCACATAAGGCTGCCCCTGCCGACTTGGCACCTGCGGGGGATAGGCTCGCCATGGCGCGCCTGGCGGTTTTGGGAGATCCGCTGTTCGAGGTGGATGACCTCGAAATTTTGCGCCCCGGCCCAAGCTATACGATTGACACGGTCCGCCAGATTGCGCGGGGCGACTCGATTCATTGGTTGATTGGCGCGGACATGCTGCTTTACCTGCCACACTGGCATCGGATCGAGGAGCTGCTCCGCGAAGTGAATTTCGTCATCATGGAACGGCCCGGCTGGCCGATTGATTGGAACCTCTTGTCGCCGCTATTTCAGCCGTTGCGGCGAAATGTGGTGACAGCGCCGTTGATTGATATTCGCGCCACGGAAATTCGCCGTCGCTGCGCCGCTGGGCTGGCGATTGATTATCTCGCGCCTGCGGGGGTGTGCCGGTATATCCGGGAACATGGGCTTTTTGTCCGATAACCCTAAAGTTTTTTGCCGCGCCCCTCCGATGTGAGAAGTGAAGGTGGGGGGATGTGTCGGGAAAGAATATCGGTCGAAGGATCGGCCGATGGGGCTTTTGGCTCCAAGACCAAGGAAGGCACGCATGCGGACCATCGCGATCATCAACCAGAAGGGCGGCTGTGGGAAGACGACGACCAGTATTAATCTGGCCGCCTGTCTGGCACGCCTCGGACATCGAACGCTCCTCGTGGACATGGATCCCCAGGGTCACTGCGGCGTGGGGCTGGCCGTGCCCGAAGAGCAGATCGAGCGCACGGTATTCGACACCCTGCTCGAACCCTCCGATGGCAAAACGGTTAAACTCGGCGATGCAGTTTGGCAGATCGCCAGCGATTTCGACTTGGCGCCCTCCAATCTGAAGCTGGCGGCGTTCGAGCAAATCTTCGCCGGGCGCGGCGGGCGCGAAGACCGCCTGGCCCGCGCGCTGGATTCCATCCGCGACACCTATCAATGGTGCGTGATCGACTGCCCGCCGAGCGTCGGCCTGCTGACCTTTAACGCACTTCGCGCCTGCGATGAAGTTCTGGTGCCAGTCGAGACCGGCTACTTCAGCCTGCATGGCCTGACCAAAATGATGGAGACACTCGAAGAACTCAAGGAGCGTTACAACAAGCATGTCACCATCCGAGTGCTCCCCACGCTCTACGACACGCGAACGAAACTGGCGCGCGAAGTTTTGAGCGAGCTGCGGGCAAAATTCCGCGACTACCTGATGGAAAGCACGGTGAACTTCAACACCAAGCTCAAGGAAGCCGCCAGCTTCGGCCAGCCGATCACCGAGTACGATCCGGGAAGCCGGGGCTACAAGGACTTTGTGAATCTGGCGCGCGAGCTGATGGGCCACAAACCGGTGGAAGTCGAGCCGATGAGCAGCGAACGGCTCTCCCGGCCCGCGGAACTTGTGCAGCGAGCCAAGCAACTGGCGCAGCTGACCAACACGCAGTTTGGCCGGGGCACGATTAATTTTCCGCCGGTTCATGCGGCCGCTGCCAGTCCCGCCCCGGTGGCGACGGTCGCGGCCTCAAGCCGATTCGATTTGCCGGCGATGCCTGCGGCGGCGATTTCTTTCGGCTCCTCGTCCTCCACCGCCGTCGCGGATCTCGAATCGATGTTCACCGCGATCGCCGCTCCCGCGATCAAAACCACCCAGCAAAAGATCGACGAGTTTTATGGCGTGAAGCAGGTCGGCAACGAAGTCATCTTCGCCGCCCGCTTCGACAGCGCCGAGCAGGTGCAGGTTGCCGGCGATTTCAACGGCTGGTCTCCCATGGCCTCGCCCCTGCATTCCAGCACCGCCGGCGCCTGGACACTTCGTCTGCCGCTGCGGCCAGGAAAGTACCGCTACCGCCTGGTGGTGGACGGACAATGGATGACCGACCCTTACAACTCCGCCGTCGAAACCAATCAGTTCGGGGAGCTGAATAACGTGATTGAGGTTTGTTGATTGCTGGTTGTCGGTTGTTGGTGGTTGGTTGTGGGTTGTCAACCGCTGACTACGGGCGATCCACGACTCACAACCCACAACAAACAACCCACAACTGACGACCCACCATGCAAGATCAACCGCAAAAGCGCAGCCTCAGTGAGATCAGTCATCTGTTCCTGAGCAGTGTTCGGGAGAAGCAAACCAACGGCGCGCCCCGGCCGCGGCGGATTCCGCCGGGCGGGCAGCGGAATCCGGCCGATGCGGTTACCCAACCGGCCAACGCGGGAAACGCAATGAATACGACAAATTCTGCCAAGGACGCCTTCAAGGACAACGTGTCGATCGACCTGACCCCCGAGGAATTCGCGCAGGTGTTCGGCGATCCCGGCCGCGCCATCGAGCCGGCCGCCCCCGCGGCGCCGGAGAAGCGCGCGACGCCGGTGACCGCCATTTTGGGCGCGCATCTCAATGGCCGGCAATTCGAGCGCGTGAAGGAATACGCCCGACACCTGGCGATGATCCATGGCCGCATCGGATTGATCGAGCTGGATGCATCCGAGTTTCGGCTGATGAGCTTTGAAGTTGGCAATGCCGTTCTCGATCCCGATCTGGATCAACCTGAATCACACGAGTGCTACGACGTTCGGCAGATGGCCCAGGCGCTGGAGGAAATGAACTGCGACGTGGACCGCTGGCTTCTTCTGGTGTCCAGCCCGCGCACGCCCGAGGCCAAGGCGCTGCTGCGCTGCGTGAACCACTGGGTGCTGCTCTCCACCTGCGATCACGATGGCGTCGTTTCAAGCTACCGCATGCTCAAGGGGATGGCCGAATCGTATCGCCCGCGTCTGTCGCTGGCGCTGCTGGACGGCGCCGATGCGCAGGAAGCGGGGCGTGTCTATCGGAAGGTTTCCAGCGTATGCCGGCAGTTTCTGGATTGGCCCCTCGAGGATGAGCCGATCATTCGCAAGACCGGGCGCGTGACCGAGACGCTGGTGCTCTCCTGCCGGCCGACGCGCGACAAGGCGCAGCTCGCCGCCGCCCCGCAATGGCAGATCGTGGCCGATTTCCTGCAATCGCAGGCCGCGCTGCCCGCACCGCAGGCACAACCCGGCCAGCTCGCCCGCGAGTTGGCCGCTGGGATGGAAGCGGCGGAAGATACCATACACGCCGAATCGCAACGGCGCGTGGCGGACATCGGCGCGCCGACACCGTCGGCTGCCGGGGATTTCCCCGAGTCGACGGTATGCGAAATGCCCGAGCCCCAAGCCAACGACGACTACGACGCCCTGCCCCCGGCAACGATCCCGATGCCGCGCGTTTCGCCCCCAACCGCCGGCACGCGTGACACGTCGGTGGAAGTCATGGATTTGCCCGGCCCCAACGCCAGCGCAGAGACCATTCTTGGCGCGATCATCGGCCAGACATCGGGCGCTCTCATTGAATGTCCCGTGCGCGCCCCGATGTGTGCCCAGGCGCGCCTGGCCGTCACGCGCGACCGCGATCTGGTCCTGCTGGCCGTCGCCCGCGAGGGCCTCACCGAACTGCGCGCCATTGGCCAGGCCTATCGCTGGCTCATCGAGAATCGCGCGTTGATCGGGATGGCGATGCCGCAACTGGCAATCGACCCCGCCCGAACCCCGCGCCTTCGGCTGCTGGTGGATCAAGCCGACCTGAGCGCCGACGTTCTCCAGCCCATGCTGCAAAGCGAAAACGTCACGGTCCAAGCCTACCGCAAACTCCGCTGGGGCGGCAAAACCGGCCTGTTCCTCGAAGCGGCGTAACAGATAGCACACCCTTGGATTCCGCGCGCTTCTTCGCTCAAAAAGAAAGCTCACCACAGAGGCACGGAGGCGCGTTTGGCTACCCAGACGCCCGCGACCAATCCAACAGGACGGGATTAATCATTTTGCCGAGCGGCGGATGGCGTCGAATGCGCCTCCGTGCCTCGGTGTCTCCGTGGTTTTCTTCTCTTGGGAATGGGAACCGCGCTGGATTCAGACGCTCACATGCCGCCAGCCCCCCTGGCGGAAACGTGCGAAGACGAAGAGGCCGCGCAACGTCAACTCCGCACAGAGCACCACCCAGACGGCGGCCAATCCATATCCCAGGCCCAGCGTCACGATCACCACGCCCACAAATCGCAGGCCCACGATGCTCGCCAGGTTGATGAACATCACGACCAGCGTGTCGCCGGCTCCGCGCAGCGCTCCGCCGTAGATCATGGAGGCGGCAAAGCCCGGCTGGGCGAATGCGGTAATCAGCAGGCAAGTGGCCGCCAAATCGGCGATCCGCGGGTCGTCGCTGAGGATATGCGCCAGCGGATGGCGGAAGAGGATAAACATGATCCCGCCCACGCTCATCGCACCGCCGCCGATGAGGAACGCGAGGTGGGCGCTGAGTGCCGCGGCGGCTGGATCGCGCCGGCCCAGGTTTTGTCCGACGACCGTCGCCGCCGCGATCGCCACCGCCAGGCCCACCATGAAGCTCAGGCTTTCGAGCCGAATGGCGATGATGTGGGCCGCTGATTGAACGTTGGTCGGATCGATATAAAAGATAATCCCCAGGATGGCGAACTGCGCCACCCAGGTGAGCAGCCCCTCGGTGCCGCTGGGAATGCCGATGCGCAGCACGCGCCGCAGCGTGGCCCAGTGCGGTCGCAGGCGATGGAGGAACAGGCGGATTTTCCCCCGCCCGCTGACCAGCACGCCAAATTGGATCAACCCGCCGGCGATGTACGCGATGACCGTGCCAATGGCGATTCCGCGGAATCCCATCACCGGCAAGCCCCACCAGCCGCGCGTCAGCGCGAAGCTACAGACGATGTTCACCAGGTCCACGACGACCATGGCGATGGCCGGCGTCACCGAATCGCCGGCCCCGCGCAGGCAGGCGTTGGCCGCCAGCATCAACGTCATGAACGGCACCGACAGCCCCAGGATCTTCAGATAATAAATCGAGAACCCCAGCGCCGGATTATGCGCCCAGAAGCCGGTGGCATGGGAAATTGGCGCCGCCGCGAACGCCGCCGCCGCGCAGACCGCGCTGGTGACCGCGCCGGCCAGTACGGCGGCGGTAATGCTCTGCCCGCACACGCTGTTGGCCAGCCGCTGATGCCGCGCGCCCACGGCACGGGCGATGATGGCGGTGCTGCCCGTGCCGATCGCGCCGGCGAGCAGCCCGATCAGCCATAAAACATAAGTGACCAGCCCGATTGCCGCCGTCGCATCCGCAGCCTGGGCGGGCAGATGGCTCGCCAGGTAGGTGTCGTTGATCCCCACCCACATGTGCAGCAGATTTTCCGCCAGCACCGGAATCGCCAGCCAGAGCAACTCGCGCATCAATCGGCGCGTCTGGGTGAGCGGAGCAATGTCATGCGACAGTTGGGACGTCCTGCGAGGAAAGGGAAGAAAATTAACCACCAAGGCACAAAGACACGAAGAAAATAAATGCGGCTCGTGCGCACTTCCCGCCGCCTCACGTTTACGCAGAATGACGCTTCCCTCTCCATTTCGCTTGCAGGATCGCCCGTATTGGATGCTTGGTGTCTTTGTGCCTTTGTGTTTAATCTTCGTCTTAACAATTCAGTGTGTCGCTTGCTCGATGATCAGTGCCTTGGCCTGCTCGGCGGGCAGATTCAGCGCGCCTCGGGCTTCGGCGGCGGCGGTGCGGACGTCGAGATTGGGGGCCGTGTCCACCCGCTTTTGCAGGTCACCCAGTTGCGCCTCGGGCAGATGATTTCCGAAGAACTTGGCGTTTTTGGCCACGCTTTTGAGCAGGCTCACGCGAACGTCGTCGGGCGTGGCGGCGGCCAACGCCGCGCTGAGCATCGCGGGCTGAATCTGTTCGGAATTCATGTACGCCAGCGCCTCGCCCACCGCCTTCACAACTTCGGGCCGCTTGTCGTTGAGAGCGGCCATGAGGGTGGGCTGCGTGACGGTCAGGTCAAACGCCTGCACGCGCCCTTCGGCCAGGCGCTGCAGGAACTGGGCGGCGCGGACGGCATAGCCGGTGGCGACTTTCGGGTCGAGCGGCAGGCCGCCGGCCCGTTTGCGGGCCGTTTCAATCGCTGTCGCCAGGGCGGCAGGATCGCTCGATCGCGTCGTGAGCGTCAGCGGATCGGAAATGGCGCGCTGCGCCCAGGGCGAAATGCTGTTCGCGATGATGATCACTTTCGCTACGCGCTCCAGGCGGGGATTGTCGGCGGCAAGCTGGTAGACGTGGTCGATGTTCTCGTTGCCCAGCGATTCGGGCATCACGATGACGTCGATTGCGGGCAGCTTGATGGCGGCGGTAAAGGCCTGCTGGGGGTTGGTGCCGCTGGCTACGCCGTACTGCTTGAGTTCACTGTCGATCTTTTGCTCATCCGCCTGCGACGGTGCGATCACCAGCACGTTGGCGGTGCCAGTCTGCGACACCGCCTCGGCCAGCAATGGCGCCACGCGCTCGTGGCCGGCGAAAGGCTTGGTGGGCATGCCGCTGGCCAGCGCGAACGCTGCCTCGAAGCGCACCAGCCGATCGGGGTAATGCATCGCGGCCACGAGCGGATCGAGGCGCCCGCCGCTCCCCTGGCTGCTGGGGCCGACAATCTGCGCCAGCGATTCGATCAGCTTCAGCGCCACCTGTGAATTGTGGTCAGTGAGAGCCCGGCTCAGCGCCGTGTTCAGGTATTGCGCGCCCGCATACACGTTGTAGTAGTTGGCGCTGGGCCGATTCTTGGCGAACACGCCTGCCGTCGCGCCCTGGGGCAGATCAATTTCCAGCTTGTTGTTCGCGCAAAGCCAAAGGCTCAGCGCATCGCGGCTGCCGCGCCCCGATTGAAGGGAATACTCCGCGTCGCGCATCGACATCAGGTCCGAGAAGATCGCCGGGGGCACTTCCTTATAGATCAGCCCCGTGTCGGCCCAATACCACATGTATGCAACCGGCTGGCGCATGTCCGCCTGGATGGAAGCAGTGTTGTAATAGAATTTCTCCGCCAGGCGATAGAATCCGTCGGCGACGTTGGCATTGGGGTCCGCCCCCATCCGCCGAAGCGCCGTGCTGGCCGCCTGGCTAAGGCCCGGCCGCTGGCGGTCCATCGCTATCTTTCCGAGATACGGCGCCGCCACGTCATAACCGATGTGCTCGAGCGTATCGATGACGGTGAGCTCCAGCGTGTTGTTCTTGGTTTCGGTGGCGGCCAGCAGTGGGTTGAGGATGGGCCGGCCCAGATCGATCAGGGCCCGGCGGATCGAATCATGAAATTCGATCATTTTCGGGTTCATCAGATAATCGAGCATCATCGGGACGGCCAGCTCGCCGCTCTCGCGCAGCCGGCTCAGATGAATGCGATACGCCCGCTCGCCCTTGGATAACCCTTCGATGTTGGACTTGATGTACGCGGGCATGGCCCGGCGTTCGCGCCGGCCCTTGTCCAGCATCGCTTCAATCTTGCTGGCGACGCCCTTCATGCCATTGGCGTCAATGCCCTCCCAGCGCAGCATCCAGTCATCCAGCCCGTCGCTGTGCTCGGCGGCGGTGCTCTCGAACACCTGCAGAATGTCCATTGGCTTTTCGGGGCGGGAAAGAATCTTGTTCCCGAAGGCGGCGGCCATGTCATAGCGGGCGATCTTGCCGTAATGCCAGAAATCATCGACGTCGTCCGTGAGCTTCTGATTTACTGGAATCTGCGGAGGCACGGCGACCTCGGGGGCCGGCGCCGCGGGCGCGGCGGCATCCGCCGGCGCGGCCGCGTCACCGGCGGCTGGCGCGGCGGGGCGGACGGGTTTGGGCTTGGCCTTGGGCGCCTTGGGCTTTGCCGCGCCGGCATCCGGCGCCGCCGCATCGTCCGCCGCCGGGGCTGCGGTTGCGTCGGGCGCCGCGGCGGGGGCGGCGGCATCGTCCGCCGCCAGCAGCGTCCGGGCCCAAAGGCTCGATACGCCCAGCGAGCAGGCCAGTGCCAGACAAGGAAGGGATCGGGAAAACAATCGTGGGATGCGCGTCATGGTGCGGCCTCCAAAGGTGGGGAATCCTCTGCAACGGCGGGCGCTCCCAATCGCAATGCGCTGCCAACGCGAGCGTCTGAAAGCAGGGGGGAGTTCATCAAGTGCCGGAGGATAAATTGCCCACGCCACGGTGTCAAGAAACGCGGGAGTTGCGACGCCTTCATCGCTCTCGACAGGTTGGCTATTGATTCCGGTGCTAAATCCGTTACGGTCTGCCGCGTGTCACAGAACCCGATTTTAGATTTGTGCCTGACGCATGTGATGCTGCCGGAGATTGCGTTGCCATTGCAGCACGTTCTCAAGATATACACAGTTGGGAATTTTCTGGCCGCCTGGCGTGATCCGCGAAATCAGAAGAGCATCGAGCAAGTCTTCCAAACCCCCGAGCAGGCGCGGCACGCCGTCGCCACTTGCGCCGCGTGGATCGGCATGCCAACCCCCGCCGCGCCCAACCCCGTCCCGGCGTGGTGGGAAGGCATAAGGAGTGAAGATTGACTCACCACTGTGCTTCCTCGAATGGCCCGCTTGATGGCTTTATCTTTGGCTTGGGGAGCATGTGCAGCATAACTTTGGCCAGGCCGGCGTCACCGCTGCCGCCGATTCGGATATTCAACGGCGATCCCTTGAGCAGCGTCACCTCTGAAGGATGAATCTCGCGCCCACTCGCGGTCATGGCCAGGAACTTGGCCTTTGAGAATGATTGCGGCGTCAATAGCTGAACGAACGAATTGGGCAGGTGATACGCCATCGCGTTGCCGCCCTCATCGACTTCCACCAGGGTGCTGCGAATCGGGGCGGTCATGACGACCGCCTCATGTCTGGGCGCCTCTTCGAGCAGGGCGTCGATATCGGAGAAGGCGACGGCCGGCCGGGCGGCGTCGTGAAGAATGACGTGGGTGGCTTCCGGCGCGATATTCTTCGCGGCGGCGGCAGCCTGGTCGAGCCATCTGGGCCCGCCGGCAACCAGCTTCACGCCGGAAAATCCCAGGTGCGCCCCGTACTTGTGCTTGGCCTCCTCCATTGCATCGGCTGGCACGACCAACTGAATCTGCTTGATGTTCTCGCGATTGAGAAACAACTCGACGCTGCGCAGCAGCGCCTCGCGTCCCTCGATTTTTACAAACGCTCCGCCGGCCTCCGCGCCCTGTCCCGCCGGCGCCGCCGTCACCACCACCACGCTGAATATCGCCATGAGCCGTTCCCTCTTTCAAGTAGTGCGACCATCGTTGCGCGGCGAAGGGCGGGCGTCAAGCGCAAGCGATGCGTCCCGCGGCGTCGCCGCCCGGCGCGGGTCGTTTTAGTGGGGAAGGAAAATCCGAAATCCGAAGCACGAAATCCGAAACAAATCCAAAAGGAGAAAGGCGGAAAATTCAAAGGGTGCGTCCGGGCGGTTCCTGTTTTGAGATTTCCGCCTTTGAGTTTTGAGCTTGTTTCGGATTTCGAGTTTCGGATTTCGGATTTCAGCCTGCCCCACCCCCGGGCTTCGGAAACTTTCTCCTCGCCGTTGACAGCACGACCCCACGTCTTAAAATGCTCCGCCTGCGATTTGCGCTGGCAAACGCGGGGAAGCCGGCGTCAGCCGGGCACGTAGCTCAGTTGGTTAGAGCGCGTCCCTGATAAGGACGAGGTCACAAGTTCGACTCTTGTCGTGCCCATTGCATTTCTTTTTTGTTGCACCGCAGACCCCCTTGTTCCCTGCCGATATTTTCCGCATAGGCGGCAGTTCCCGCGTGGATCGCGGCAGCGGCGCCGCCGGGGCTGTACCGAGGTAAGTGAATGCTGCAAATGCTGTTCGTCCGCTTGTTGTTATTGGCACAATTGATGGCGTTTCCCGGGATGGCAAAAGCGATATTGCCCGATCCCCCGGCGACTGCCAACGGCCAGGCCGATAACCAGAATCAAGCAGCCAATAACACTGGCGTTCACTCCTTTTCGTCCACGGCTCCAGCCGATTCCACATCCGGGCGACCCGCCGCCGCGCCGGCCGATTCAGCGCACGCGGCGCCGGCGGTGCGTGGCGACTCCGATACGCTGGGCGATGCCTTCAATCGCTGGACCATCGGCAAGCTGTTTAAGGGCAAGAAAAAGCTCTCCCCCGAAGACCTGGGCCACATCGAGTTTTGGGTGGGGTTGATTAAGGAGCCGTTGCTGACGGCCATCAGCTTTGTGCCGCGCGCGTTCGTGGCGGGCGTGTTTTTGCTGCTGTTCTGGGGCGTTTATCGCGGCATCCGCCGACTGCTGCGAGCCAGCCTCGCGCACGTCGACGCCTCAATCCGCGACATGACCACGCACCTGGTGAAGTGGGGGGTGATGGGCTTTGGGCTGGTCATCGCCTGCAACCAGATCGGCATCCAAATCACCGCGCTGCTCACGGGCGTGTCGATCATCGGCCTGGCCATCGGCCTTGCGGCGCAGGAGACGCTCGCCAATTTCATCGCCGGCATCGTGATTTTCTGGGACAAGCCGTTTCGCCTTGGCGAAAATATTGAGATCGACGGCATCTGCGGCACGGTGCTCCGCGTCACCTTCCGCTCCACCCGCCTGCTTACCTTCGACGGCGAAGTCGTGGTCATGCCCAACACCAGCGTGCTTGCCAGCAAGCTGCACAACAGCAGCGCCCATCCCACGGGCCGCGTCAGCATCAATGTGCGGATTTCCTACAACGCCTCGATCGAGGCCGCCCGCCAGGCTCTGCTGGCGCTCACCGACGACGATCGCATCAGCCCCGTTCCCGCCCCGGCGGTTCTGGTCGATCAACTCGGCGACAGCGGCGTCAACCTGATCTTCCGCTTCTGGGCGAAGGAAAAATCGAAAGTGGCCGCGATGAAATTCGAATACACCGAAAAGACCAAAGCCGCCCTCGACGCCGCCGGCATCGAAATCCCGTTCCCGCAGATGCAGGTGCTGCTGCATTCAACCGAAGCGCACGTTCATGGAGAAGACCGTGTTGAGCTTCGCGCCGCCGGATGATCCGGGTAATCGACCGCGACGAGTGCCTTCAGCCGCAACCAAGTAGGATTAGCGCAAAGTGCGCAAAGGCGCAAAGTCGCAAAGGAAGAACAAAACACTTAGATTTATTTGTCGAGTGTCGAGTTGCCGGACGGGAATTGATCCCGCACCACAGTGAATATCCCGGCTCCGCGCCTTTGAGACTTTGTGACTCTGCGCAGATCTTCACGTCGCGCGAAAAAAAGCGCTGAGAGTATTACGAATAGCGTCACGCAACCGCGCCGGTTCGCGAATGCGAATTCAACGTGGGCAGCCCGATGGCGTCACCGCTCGCGGCCATCCCGGTCCACGCCGACTGCACCTGAAAATTCGGGTTGCTTGTTAGGACGTTCGCGAGCGCCGGGCTGGCGTTCACTTCCGCCACCTGCGTAACACCCCCCGGCTTTCCCGCGCGTCTTACGGTCGCGGTCAGCACGCTGGCGCTGTTCGTTGAATCGATAAAGATCACGGGGTCCGCGTCGGCGCGCTTGCGCAGGAAGACGAACACGTTCCCCCGGCCGCGCAGCTTGAGGGTGATGCGATTCTTTTGGCTATCGACGTACTGCACCTGCTTGCCTTGACGGATCGACCAATTGAGAACTTCATCGGCCCCGCCGTTGATGGTGCTGCCGGCTGCGTCCGTGAGGGCATGCGCGCCGGTGCCGCGGATGCGCAGTACCCGGAAAAACGCCTGCGCGCGGAACGGCGCGAGCGGGGTGAGCGTGACGGTATGGGCGGCGTCGTTGTACACCGCCGACGCGAATTGAATTTTCCCCGCCTTTACCAGCTTCGGACGGGCGACCGAGAGGAACAATAGGTTGCCCAGGTCAAAGCCGTTATCGCTGCCCGGCGGAGTCGGCTTGCCAAATAGAAATGCTTGCGGATCCTGCGCCTTGGCCGTGTTGAGCGATTCATTGAAGCTCAACACCACGGCATTCACCCCGCCCACCGGTCCCTCGAGCTTCACGCCGGTAAGGACGGGGCCGGCGCTAAGGAGTTGGCGCGATTCAAGACCTTCGACATGGACACGGGAGACACGCCCGGCCTGGCGACAAAAACGCCCCGCCACCGACTTCAAAAACATCATTCGTTTGCTCGCAATCGTTCGATGACCTGGCTCCGAGACACGGTTGTTTGATCGGCGGTCTTCAGATTCTTGATGACAACCTGGCCGCTTTTCAGTTCATCCTCGCCCAGCACCAGGGACCACGCCGCCTGCTCGCGGTCGGCGAGCTTAAACTGTGCCTTGACGCTTCGGCCAGCCAGGTCCAAATCACAGACGATGCCGGCGGCGCGCAGTTCAAGCAATAGTTTCCAGCTTTCGTTTCGGGCGGCATCGCCATGGCTGACCAGCCAGACCAGCGGCTTATCGGTTCGCGGCAGCGCGACGCCCTGGGCTTCCAGGGCGAGCAGCAGGCGTTCGAGTCCGCTGCCGAACCCGACGCCGGGCGTGGGGCGTCCGCCGAGTTGTTCGACGAGGTTATCGTATCGGCCGCCGCCGCCGATGGCGTTTTGCGCGCCCAGGCCGCCGGCGGTGACTTCCCAAAGCGTTTCCGTGTAATAGTCGAACCCGCGCACGAGGCTGGGATTGATGCGGAACGGAGCGCGCGCATCGGCGAGCATCGCCTGCACGCGCTGGAAATGCGCCCGACTTTTTTCCGATAAACTCTCCCCGGCCGGTGGCGCGGCCTGGCAAGCGGCTTGATCGCGCGGGTCTTTGCTGTCGAGAATCCGCAAGGGATTGGTTGTGAGCCGTCGCTGGGAATCCTCGCTTAGCTTGGCGGATTTAGGCTGTAGAAACGCGACGAGTGCATCGCGATAATCGGCCTTACTTTCGCGATCGCCCAGGCTGTTGATCTGGAGCTCAAGGTCTTTGACGCCGCATCGGCGATAGAAATCCATCTGGAGCAGGATGCACTCGACATCCTGTTCGGGCTCGGCAACGCCAAAGGCTTCAGCGCCGAATTGATGATGCTGTCGCAGTCGTCCAGCCTGCGGGCGCTCGAACCGGAAATTCGGCCCGATGTAAAAGACCTTGGCGCGAGCGCCCTGGTCGTTGAGAAGTCCGCTCTCGATCATCGCGCGGACCACGCCGGCGGTGCCTTCCGGGCGGAGGGTGATGGAGCGGGCGCCGCGGTCGTCAAAGGTGTACATCTCCTTGGAGACGATGTCGCTGGCTTCGCCGACGCCGCGATGAAAGAGCTCGGTGTGTTCGAAGATGGGGGTGCGGATTTCGCCGAAATGATAAAGGGTGGCGGCCTGGCGCGCGATCCGCTCAACCGCCTGCCATTTCCAACTTTCCTGGGGAAGCGTATCCGCCGTCCCGCGCGGCGCATTGATCTTGGACATGAGAAACCGCCGTGCTGGAAACTTCGATTATCCACGCCGAAAAGAAGATTAACCGCGGAGACGCAGAGACGCAGAGAAAACAGAAGGAAAACCTTTTTAGCGCGCGCCGATCAGATCGACGCGTATTATGCAGATATCAGAATTTGGCACGCTCGTTACGCCTTTAAACCATTGGCGTATATAAAGTGACAAGACTCGAATCAACCTGATTAGTCTCGTTTCCGATTCGTGTTCATTCGTGCCAATTCGTGACTCACCATCTCTTCTCTGCGTCTCCGCGTCTCTGCGGTGAATCTTCTTCTTCGCGTTACTCAGCCGGGGCTTCGCCAGACTGGCCGGGTTACGCGGGTTGGTGGATATTGTCTTCCGACGCCGGAGCGGCGGCGGCCTGGCCTTCCTGGGGGGTCATTTCGACTTCCTCGACCTGGGCCTTCTGGAGAATGATGTCAACCGCCTTTTGCTCGCGCATCTGCACATACAGGCTGGAAAGACTTCCGTCCTTTTCCATTTCCCGCTTGAGCTTCTCGGGCCGATGATCGCCCTGGGCGGCAAGCATCGCCACCGCGCCGTTCAATTCACCTTCGCTGACCTCAACGTCGGAATCCTTGGCGATCATTTGCAGGATGAAAAAGAGCTTAAGTTCGCGGATGGCCTCTTCCTGCGCGCCGGCCCGCAGTCTCTCGATGTTCGCTTCGACCCGCTGGCGCGGGATGCCGCGCCGCAGCAGGTCCATGGCACGCCGCTCAACGACCCGCTGCGTCTGCGACACGGACAATTTCGCCGGCACTTCCAAGGTCGTGTTATCCAGCAGAAATCGGTTCACCTGCTCGCGCATGGCCTGCTGAATGTCCTCGTTGATCTTCTCTTCCATCTGCTCGCGAAGGGCGACGCGCAGGCCGTGGCGATCTTCAAAGCCGAGGTCTTCAAGGAAGGCCTGGTCGATCTCGGCAAGCTCCAGTTTTTTGATGTCCTTGACCGCCACTTCGATGATGACATCCTTGCCGCGAATCTGCACGCCGGGATGCGTGTCGGCGGCTTTGGCGTTGATCGAACGGGTGTCGCCGCCTTTGGCGCCGACAAGTTGTGCACCCAGATCATCCACCTGAATGTCTGCCACCCGGCCCGGGCGAGCCACAAGCTGGGCATCGTGCTGATGGGCGACCACGTTTCCATCCACCTTCACATGTACGTCAGCGATAATGTAATCGCCGGCTTCCACGCCCCGGTCCTCAATCGGAACCAGGACGCCTTGCTGCTCTCGCAGATTGGCCATGGCCTGATCGATATTTTGCTCGGAGATCGTGATCTTCGGCTTCTTGACCTTGACGTTCGTCATGTCCGGCAGCGTGATGTCGGGCGCAACCTCCACGTTGAACGAGTAACTGAGCGAGCCTTCCTCGGGCAATTTGATGCCGTCGGGATTCTCAAACTCCGGCTCGCCGATCACGAGCAGCTTGTTCTTTTCCAGAGCCTGCTTATAGCTCTCCTGCACCAGCGCGCCGCGCACCTGGTCCTTCACTTCCTCGCTGAATCGCTTCTCAATGAGCTTTCGCGGCGCGTGGCCCACCCGGAAACCCGGGATGGCCGCCTGGCGGCGCACATCCTTGAACTGTTCCTCGAGCTTGGCGGTGATGCGGTCGCGCGGAATCTCGACGGTGACTTTCTTTGCCGCCGGCCCCACGGCCTCGACCTTCACCGGATACTCAAACTCCTGCGCATGTGCTTGTGCTTGCTCCTGGCCCTGTTCCTGTTCCGCGACGCCGGCTTCGTTCTCCGCCATGACAACCTCGTGTTATGTTGCGATCCAATTCCGTGGCATTCACCTGCCGCGAGCGATTCCCGCGGATACAAACGCACCAAAGGCCGCCTTCATGTCCAAGGGCGGGCCTCAACGCTGCGAGCCCAGCATGTTAGCCGGTGGGAATGCCTTTGCAACAGATACAAAATGATCTTGACACCCATGTCGCCCATCGACAACCCTATGCCGATGAACCAAGCCACGCTTTTCCCATTGCTCGACGACTTTCGGATCGAGACGCCCAGTTGGGGTTATGCCGACACCGGCACGCGCTTCGGCAAGTTTCACCAGCCGCGGCGGCTTCAACGATCGGGGAGAAGCTGGAGGACGCGGGCATCGTTCACGGACTTACCGGCTGCTGCCCAACGGTGGCGGAATATGCCGGGAGGCGTGGGGCGGGATGGGTTTGGATGCTGCGCGGGGTGCCGAAGGCCAGACGCAGAAGCCGGGGCGGGCGGTCATGGGCCGCCGAGCGAAATCACCGTTTCGGGCCTGTCTCGCTTGAATCTCTTGAAATACAGGCTCTCGATGAACTCTGGAAGCGGCGATTTCCAGGTCTCCTGCTTGTGATTATCGATCTTCCCGAGCTTCCTGGGATTCATCCCCAGTTCCCGCGCCATTTGCACCTGCAAATCCGAAAGGCGATGCCGCTTTTTGGCTTCGAGCCAGGGGAGGAGTTTTTGGGGAAGTTTCTTGGCGCTCATGGCATTCCGGTCGCTTATTTTACTTTCACGCGCGCATAAAGAGAAAGCTGGGCTGGCGGAGAATCTACAAAGCCATCCGCGGATTATCAACATTCGGTTTTGATGAACTTACAGGCTGTACGGATCGCTTTGACAAGTAGCATTTAGTAAGGCGAGTTTCGCCCCGGGCAGATTGGGTCTGGTGGTGCGGTTTCTCCGGTCATATCTACGATCACCTTGCCATGCCCGTCTGGCGACAGAAGCAGTTAGGCACCGGTTTTCAGCCTGAGAAAATCGAGGTAATCCACCAGGGCTTTTTTGATCATCTTGCGACGGTCGGTCAAGAAAGCCTTGTAGTCTCCGGTTCGGTACCGCTTTGAGCCGATCATATGTTGAGTTCGCGTGCCAGCGTCGACGTCGTCCAAGTATTCGATCGCGGAATCCCCAAGGCCGAAATTGTCGTCGCCAAGAATGAACGTGATATTGGCGATATCATTTATCCATGGCTTGTCGAACCAAAGGTCGTCGGAGACGTCGAGTTCGTTGCTGAGTCGGGCTGCCGGGTAGATGTGATGCTCATGCAAGATCATCCCTGCGGTAATTTTCCGTTCCGAATCTGCTTCCTCATCATCGCTTATTTCATAGACTCGGATCGCCTGGATCGGCCGCATTGATGGAAACGATACCGCCCCTTTCCAGCGCAAGAGGGCATAGACGAAACTGAATAGAGTATCGCCCCGTGAAATTGGACACTTCATGTCGTCCAGTTGTTTGTAAGCGCTGTTAAGCTCGGCTTCAACCGACTGCCGCCGCAAATTCTTTCTGAAATCGTCGAGCGGCGCGGAGTCCCAATCTCGAATCGCGGCGATGTCTTGTTTGAACCGTGCTTGGTCCCGGTGATAGCCGATCAAGATCGATTGAGCGAGCCAATATGCCGTGTGGCGGCTTTCTATCTGGTCACCTCTGCAAGTTTCGAACTCTTCGAGGAGATAAGCCAGACACGTCATCGTCCGCGGCGACCGTATGTACTTCATGGTGTCCATCTTCAAGCGGTCATCCATGAATCGCAGGGCGCGGTCGATAGCTGTTTTCGTGCGTTGAACGTCGGCTTGGACAGCCGATCGCATTTTGTCCACGTCCTCCTTTTGTTTCCACTCGTAATGGCCCGGCAATGGCCCCATCTCCGCGGAGCCACGCACAAGCACCGCGAGGGTCACCATGAAGAAATCCAAATCAAAGCCGCGCCCATGCTTCACCCTGGATTCCGCAAGATAGCCTTCAACCTTGGCGACGATTCCCGGATCAAACTTTGACAGCTTGCCCAAGACAATTTGGCTTTCCTTGACCGGTGTTCCTTGGTTGATTCTCTCGAAGATTTCTACCACGTCGCCGTAACTTCTTTCGTGTATGTTGTATAATCCAATCGAAATATTTTGCGGCAGTAATCTCCATAGCCTGCCGTTCGCTCCGAAAATCGCCTGGAACCGATCGTCGTCAAGATCGATCTGATTCTGCTCCCTTCTTAGCAGAGCAATTTCGTCCGGTCCCATCTTTAACAGCGCCCGCAAGCGATACCACGCGTGTTCTCGTGGATTGGGGAGCATGCTCTTTATTTTGCCATCAATGAGCAAAAATTCCTCATCCCTCACATTGAACGCGACGTGAACAGTCCAGTCTCGCGGGGGATTCCCGGCTTCATAAAGTGATCGGTAGAATGACGTGAGCCTTTGCTGACCATCGATAAGATAATGCCTCGCCGCACGAGAAGTTCCATTGTCACGTTCCTCTTCAAACTCAAAATCCCGGCAAACAATCTGACTCCCGGCTTCGGGTGTCCAAATCAACATGACTCCAAATGGATAATCGTGATAAACCGATTCCAACAAGCGCGGAATCTTTGCATCGCCCCAAACGCTGGGGCGTTGTAGTTCGGGCAGGGCAAGTTCGCCGCGCTTGAGCCAGCCGAATATCTCGGACAGTTTTTGATCCGTCATTCCCTTCGATAAATCCGGCATTTCTGATCTCCAAGTCGAAATTTGACCAATGGTTGAGCGCGGTGCAAGGAATGGCAGTGTAGCGACGACTGCATGACGGGCAACGATTGCCATGATCGCCCCCGCGCCGCGCTTCATTTCACACGCTTGGCGGTATCAATGAGTCCCGTGTTATCGCGAATTTGGAGATCGCCGCCGGGCGTAAGAACGAAATTATCCCCGCTATCCGAAGTTGGTCAACGAATGCCGTTTGCGTCGGTGGTTCCCTTGCCGCTCGCTTCACGGAAAAGAGCTTCCGCATCATCCCGCCGCCCATCGGCTATTGCTCGGGCAATTTCCTTCAGGCGTTCGCGTGGCACTTGGACATTTTCGCGTCCCGCCATGGCAACCTTTCCCAACAGCGCCCAGCCCTGATACCTCCGACTTTTCTACGGTTCTCTTATCGCAAAAGAACGGTTTCAGAAACAACTACATCCATCATTACAACCGAGGTCGGCTGGTTCGTCCGCTAGCTTTCCGTTATTGCCAGCCCGGCGGTTATCTCGACGATCTTCCGTGCCGCCTTGATCGCCAATTTGGCGTCATCTTCGTGTGCGATTTGCCCATCGTGAATAATTTTGTTCCGCAAGCCGTAGCTGGCGGATAAGTCTTGCCAGAAACCATCCGGCTCCGTGTACAACGAGCGACCCGCGACGAACCGCAAGCCCGTTGTCATTTTGTGACGCAAGCCAAAGTCAAAGCCCTTAAGGAATTCACGCCCGTCGGCCCACTCATCCGTCAAGCGATGATCGACAAGGCTCTTGAACTTACGGACAAACGTTGAATCAATTGCGCCCCAGCACAACAGAACTGCTTCGCGGAAACGTCCGACGCTCAGCGCATATTCGGCATCCAGCAGATTCAGTGTGGCAACATCGGGATCGGTCCCATCGCCCAATCCTTGGCGCACTGTATCGCCAAAACTGGCGCGGCTACCCTTCGCCGGCACGGGTAAACTTGCGGCCTCGTATTCCAGTGTCGCATCGCCACCCCATGCCGCGCCAGTACCATCAAGGATGAACCGGAACGGGCTGGCCTGGGCACGAGTCAATTCGATGATCGCCGCTTGGCCCGTCGCCACCCGGTACCATCGCAGCAGGCGGTTGACGCGACGCAACAGACGATCGGCCTCGACTTCGCGCTGACGTTCTTGCGTTTCGGCATTATCGGCATCTGGCGCATCAAACAGCATCGATGCTTCAGTTCGACTCTCAACTGTCCCGTCCACATTGGTGACTGATCCATCGGTCAGGCGCAGAGATCCACCGACTCCCGGCGTTGGATATTCACCAGGCGGCAGGGCCAGCAGGTACGGCAGATGGATCGAAGTGCGGACGGTCGCCATGATGCTTCAGCTATCGGGAGTAGATGAGCTTCAGCTTACCCGCAAAGCCGTGTTCAGCCGCGTAGCGGTTCAACTCCCCTACATAGGCGTCGGTCACTTCTTCCGGCTTGAAATCAGTGGGGAAGGAGACGTGCGCAACCAGCCGCCCGCTCTGCTCAAAGAGTTGCGCCAGCACCTGTCCGGTCTGACTGCGGAAGGTCGAGTGGTACTCCCCATAGGTTTGGCCGACCTCATCGGCAAAAGCTACATCCTGTTGAAACGGCATAAGCAAACCTCGCAATCTATACCCTTTAGTCTAAGGGGGAGCGGAACCGTGTCAACGGCGGGGCGAAGGTTTGTTGCAGCGCGGATAAGATTTTTGCCGCGTTACAAACAAGACGGCAAAATGATCTTGACACCGCTGCCGCCCATCGACAAACCTATGGCGATGAACCACGACGCACTTTTCCCGTTGCTGGATGACTTTCGGATCGAGACGCCCAGTTGGGGTTACGCCGACACCGGCACGCGCTTCGGCAAGTTTCACCAGCCGGCGGCGGCTTCAACGATCGAGGAGAAGCTCGAGGACGCGGGCATCGTTCACAAATTCACCGGCTGCTGCCCGATGGTGGCGGTGCATGTGCTCTGGGATTTTTCGGTCGGCGTGGACGCGGGCGCCACCGGCGAATTGGCGCGCAAACATGGCGTCAGCATCGGGTCCGTCAACCCGACTCTGTTTCAGGACCAGATCTATAAGTATGGGTCCGCCGCCAGTCCCGATGAGCGCGCCCGCGAGCATGCGCATCGGCATGTGCTGGATTCCATCCAGATCGCCAAGGCGGTGGGATCGAAAACCATCAGCCTGTGGTTCGCGGATGGGACGAATTATCCGGGGCAGGATGATTTGGTGGCTCGCAAGCACCGGATGCACGCGGCCCTGCGCGGCTGGCACGATGCCCTGCCGCGCGACATGGCGATGCTGGTTGAGTACAAGCCCTTCGAGCCGGCCTGCTACCACACCGACATCGCCGACTGGGGAATGAGCTACGTTTACGCCCGCGATGCCGGGCCGCAGGCAAAGGTGCTGGTCGATACCGGCCATCATCTTCAAGGCGCGAACATCGAGCACATTGTCGCATTCCTGCTGGATGAGGAAATGCTCGGCGGCTTTCATTTCAACGACCGCAAATACGCCGACGATGATCTCACGCTGGGAAGCATCGATCCGTATCAGATTTTCCGGATTTTCCATGAGGTGCGCAACGCCGCCGAACTGCACGACCGCGACGTGAGCGGGATCGCCTATATGATCGACCAGAGCCACAACCTCAAGCCCAAAGTGGAGGCGATGATCCAGACCATCACCACCGCGCAGGAATTGTATGCCAAGGCGTGTCTGGTGGACCGAAAGAAGCTGCAAGAGGCGCAGGCGCGGATGAACGTGGTGGACGCCGAGGAATGTTTGAAGGAGGCGTTTTTTACGGATGTGAAGCCGCTGCTGGCTGAATGGCGTAAAGGCCACAATCTCGATTCCAACCCTTTGGCGGCATACAGGGCCAGCGGATACGAGGCGCGCGTGGCTGACGAGCGGGAATCCGCCCGCGCGGCGCGGGGGGCGCGGCGGCACGGGACGTATGCATGAACTTACGGTATGATGGCTTGCCATGCGCCGTTACCTCTTCGCGGCATTATCGGCATTGTCACTGATGCTATTCGCGGCGACGTGCGTAATGTGGGTTCGCAGTTGCTGTCTCACCGAAACCTTCACTGGCGCCCAGACTTCAATCGGGTCGGGTTGGGGCGAGGTGCTATACCTCCATCTTGAGGCCTCCCCGGCGGCGCGCCGGCCCATACATGCCGCCTCGTTCTCGTTCTCTCATAAAACCGGCCCGGCGAATGGCAATGTAACTGAATACACGCCGCGGGGATCAGTGGGCCATGACTGGGGGCGTTTTCGATATGGCAGTCTAACGAGCGTGATGTGGTGGGTTCGCGCGCCTTGGTGGTCACTGGGTTTGGCCAGCGGGCTGGTGGCGGCCGGATGCGTTACGGGGTGGGTGCGTGCGAGACGAGCAGTTCGGTTTTCCCGCGGCCTGTGCCTCGCCTGCGGCTACGACCTGCGGGAAACGCCGGACCGCTGTCCGGAATGCGGGCGGGTGACGAAGCCCGCAGACCCTCAAGTGAGCGGGCGCGGATAAATTAGGCGGCGCGTAGGGTTCGCTTCAGCGGACGCTGTTTTTCTTTCACCGTGGGCGTCGGAACTGCGTCCGCTGAAGCGGACCCTACGACTGTTATTCAGTAATCGAAAAATCGCCGGCCCATCGGATTCGTTATTTCCAGCTCTTCGAGCGTCCAGGAGTAGGTGGAGTCATTATCTTGCGCGACTCCAGTGAATGCCGTCAGTAATCGACTTGTCAGTTGGAGCGCTTCCGTGCGGCCACGGTGCCTCCCGGAAACATCAATACACACGAGTGCAGCAGGCATCCAGGTAGTCGGCAACCGAAGCCGGCTCGCAGTCCGTCAGATACAGAAATACTGATCTCATGACGTCATTTCTCGCCGGCCCGCGCCACTTGCGCAGCCCCTTGTTCGCCAACCGGTTGATCCAGATAGATTTCCTCTGTGTCGGCGGAGTATCCCAAAAGCTCGCCGAATCGGCCCCAGCCGATGATCGCTTCGGTGAGGGCATCGACATCTTCGGTCGGCAGGCGCACCGCCAACTCCTCGCGCACCACTTCCTCGGGTAGGCGCGCGTCCTTGGATTCCTTGAGCATCTGCACGACGTAGCGGAAGACGCCCAGCTTCTGAAGCTGCTGGTTCAGCAGCGTTTTGCGGGCGTTGATGTCATCGTCGAGAAACTCGGCGCCGATTTTCGTGAGCACCACGCGATTCTTTGGCGTGTCGAGGAAATCGAGCATTTCGCCGGCTTTCACCACCGCCAGCGTATGGCCAAAATCGTAATCGGTCAGCCCGTCGAGGCGGAAGACGTCCATTGCGCCGCCGTTGTCGTGGAGGATTTCCATCAACCCGAAGACCTCGCCCAGATGCACATGCGGCACCGGCTCGCAGGAGGGGATTTCCGGGCCGAAGGCGCCCGCCGCCGCCTCAGGGTCTTCGGGAAGCTGTTCGGAAACGATGATGTCGTGCAGGCGTTGCACGAGGTTTTGAAAGGGCGGCGTGTGATAGTCGCGCGGATGGGCCAGCGGGTTGGAAATCACCTGCCGGATATGCCCGGGCCGCGTTCCCATGACCACGATTCGGTCGGCGAGAAAAGCGGCTTCCTCAATGTTGTGGGTGATGATTAAAACGCTCTTCACCGCGGCCCCCGGATCGTTGCTGACGGCCATGCCCTCCCCGCCCGTGACCAGCCGATACACCTCGCTGCGCAGACTCTCGGCGGTGAAAACATCCAGCGCGCTGAAGGGCTCATCCATGCAAAGCAACTCAGGCCCGCGCGCCAGCGCCCGGGCGAACCCGACGCGCTGCTTCATCCCGCCGGACAGTTCCTTGGGATACGCTTCCTCGAATCCCTCAAGGCCGATCAGATCGATGCACCGCGTCACCCGGCCCTGCGCCTCGGCAGGCGCAAGGCCCAGGTCTTCCAACGCCACCTCCACGTTTTCGCGGACGGTAAGCCAGGGATACAGAGCAAAACTTTGAAAAACCAAAGAGACGCTGGGATGGATGCCCACGAGCGGCCGTCCATGCGCGAGGACCTCGCCGGTGGTCGGCTGAACCAGGCCGATCAGGCTGCGCAACAGCGTGCTCTTGCCGCATCCGCTGGGGCCCAGGATGGCGACGATCTCGCCGGTGCGCACCGTGAGCGAAACATCCTTGATGGCAAACTTCAGCCGCTGCGCATCATAAGCAACCGAAACATTGCGTGCCTCGCAGATAGGTGTCGCGTCGTCTGCCGCCATGCGCAGTCCTTTGATCGATTTGCCAACGGTTCAAACGGAAGAGGGATTCACCACGGAGACACGGAGAGCACTGAGAAGAAGTTGAAGCGTGAGTGGATAGCCGCGTTAACCCGTCACGGAATGAAAATCGTCACCGTATCACGGGCGTCTCGCCCGTGCCGACGGCGCGAGAGTCGAGGATTTACGGGCTTGCTAATCTCAAAGCACCATGCACGGGCGGGACGCCCGTGATACAATGAGATCACTCGACGAACAAATCTGGCGTCTACATCGCAGGAGTCTGACGCCTTAATTCCTTTCTTCTCTGTGTCCTCCGTGTCTCCGTGGTGAATCCTCCAGTATGAGACGTACGCCATTCGTCACACATTCAGACTGTAGCGCTGTTCGGCCACCCGGTATAGCCGTTTCCAGAATGCACGGTTGAGCAAGACGACGCACAGGCCCAACATGACGGTGGCCGTCGCCAGCAGCGGGAAATTGCCCGCGTCGGTGGCCTCGCTGATGATCGACCCGATGCCGAAGGCCACATAAGTTTTGTCGTTCACCTTGACATATTCCGAGACGATCGTCGCATTCCACGCGCCCCCGGCGGCGGTGACCAGGCCGGTCACCAAAAAGGGGAACACGCAGGGAATGTAGAGGCGGGTCCAGCGCCTGAAGATGCCGGTGCCCAGCACGGTCTGCACTTCCTTGAGATCGCCGGGAATGGCCATCGCGCCGGCGATCACGTTAAACAGGATGTACCACTGCGTCCCCAGGAGCATCAGGGCGATGCAGCCGATGGTGAACGGGAAATGCATGTACGCGAGCAAGAGCGTGATCAGAGGAAAGAGCATGGGCGCTGGGAAACTGGCGACCACCTGCACGACCGGCTGAAGGCGCTGCGACCATTTGGGCGACAGGCCGATCAGAATGCCCGCCGGCAAAGTCCAAGCGGCGCCGATTAGGATAGCCGCGCTGGTTCGCAGGAAAGACGCGCCCAGCGCGCCGGTCACATGGAGCCAATCCTGCCCGCCAGCCGCGCCATGAAGGGGCAGGGCGGCAAGCAAGTGTATCAGCGCCCAAAGGCCGCACGCCGATCCACCGGCCAGCAGCACAACAACCGTCCAGCCTCCCAGCGGCTTGAGCCAGGGGAATGCCGGAGACTGCTGGCGGCCATATTCCAACGTGCGCGACGGTGTCACAAGTTTGCCGGCGCCAATGGCCGCGATCTCGCCATTTCCCGAGCCCGGCGGGCCGGATTGGGCAACATCCCCGTTATATGATGTCAGCGGAGCCGCGCCATCCACGGTGTTCGTGACAGCCAGTCCGCGAGCGACGATGGACGCCGACGGCACGGGCAGCGATTCGCTCCGGCGCCGGGGCCGCATCAACCGCGCCAACCACTGATAGACCCGCGAATTTTGAAACAGCTCCAGCACCCACGATTGCGGCTTATCGGTCTCTGCCGTCTCCTCCATCTTAAATCGCTCGCTCCACGCCACGATCGGCCGCCAGAACAATTGATCCACCGCCACGATCATCGTGACCATCGCGATCACCGCGCCGATGATCGGCTGCCAGGTGGCGCTGGCGTGCGGATCGAACTGGTTGATCGCCTCGCCCATGTACGAGCCGATGCCCGGCAGGCGAAAATCCTTGTTTCGCAGCGTAAACGCCTCGCTGATCGTCAGCACGAACCAGCCGCCGGCCATCGACATCATCGAGTTCCACACCAACCCGATCATGCTCGCCGGCAACTCGAGCACGCGGAACACGCGCCACCACCCCAGCCGATACACCTGCGCCGCCTCCTTGAGCGGCATCGGGATGCTCTTGATGCTGCCGTACAGGCTGAAGGTCATGTTCCAGGCCTGCGCGGTGAAGATCATCACGATGCACGCGATCTCCAGCCCGATCTCGCGCGTCGGGAAAAGCGCGATCATCGCCAGCACCAGCGATGGCAGAAAGCTGAGCACCGGAATCGACTGAAGCACGTCCAGCGCCGGCACCATGATCTTCTCAGCCCTGCGGTTGTGCGCCGCGACCGTGCCGTAGATGAGCGTGAAAACCAGCGACAGAATATACGCGGCAAACCCCCGGCCCAGGCTCAAAAGCGTGTATTTTGGCAAGGCCCAAAGCGAAAGGCTGATGACTGTTTTTTCAGTGAGGGGCGCGGACGCCTGCCGGCCCATCATAATCAATACGCCCACGATGCTGCCGGCAAATAATAGAACGACCGCGTCGGCGGCAATGCCCGTGGGCGCCCTGAGCCCCTCGCGCACCCGCCTGGTATAAAACAAAACCAACGACATCCACAGCTCCGCAAAAACTCGCCCACTAAGCGGATGGTATCAGGTGAAAAATGGAATTGAACCCTGCTGGTGAAACCCAGCTTCCGCCCTCAGATCTTCAATCAATGTGGAAAACGATCTCACCACAAGACTGGTCGTAGAGCAGCCTCGTCGTATCACGGGCGTCCCGCCCGTGCATGGTGCGTTCAGATTTGAAAAACCGCGATTCTTCTACTATTCCGCCATCGGCACGGGCGAGACGCCCGTGATACGTAGCGCGACTGTTGCTACAGGACTTCAACTCTCGCGGACTCGACGCTTTTCTTTTCCGCCTCGAGGATTTGCAAGCTGATTACCGCGTCTTGTGCTGTCACGCGTCTCGGCCTTGTGTTGGTCCTGATGCATTCCAAAAAATAACGCAACTCACCAACGTAGCCGTCGGTTCCCGGAATCTCGATCGCCTGCGACTTTCCATTTGAATAGACAATCAGCGGTTTTTCGGCCCGGCTGCTGTCGTAATCGGCGGTGGCGCGGTCGAAGTTGACGACATATTTCATGGCGAAGGGAAATCCATCCGCCATGCACCAGCCGCCTTCGGCGCTGACCAGCGGGCCGGCGTCGAAGAGATACTGCGTGATGAGATGATCGATCTCGCCGGAGGTTTTGGAGTAGCCCCGGCTGAAGACGCCGGCGGGCTTGCCGAAAAGGTGGTAGATGAAGTCGGTGTCGTGGACGTGGAGATCGAAGACCGCGCCGCCGGAGAGTTTGCCCTCCTTGAACCAGCCCGCCGGCATGGATCCCAGCCGCCGGAAGACCGCGGAGCGCACCGCGCCGTAAGATCCTTCGTCCACCGCGCGTTTGAGCCATTCCCATTGGGGCCAGAAGCGAACGCACATGGCCGGCATGAACAGCCCGCGCGCCTTGGCTGCCGCCTCGGCGATGCGCCGGGCGTCGGCCGATGAAATCGCCAACGGCTTCTCGCATATCACATGCTTGCCCGATGCCAACGCCGCCAGGGTCGCCTCCACATGGCCTGGCGTGGGCGTGCAGATGTCGATCAGGTCCACCTGTGGATCGTCAATCAATTGTTGAAAATTGGTGACGCCGCGGATGCGGTCCATCGGCAATTGGGTGATCGCGCCGGTATTCAGGTTCCCCCAGCCGCCCGACAAATCTCCGGCGGCCCGGCGCGCATCTTGATCGGCCACCATGACCACCTGCGCATCGGGGATCTTTTGATAGGCCTCATAATGCGTTCGCCCCATGAATCCCAACCCGATTATGCCGATTCGCGTCATGGCCTGGTTCCTCGTGTCCCACTGCAACCGCCACGACTCCACAAAAGCCGTGATTTCGCCCATTTCATCATCGGGCAAAAACGCACAAAATGAAACCCGTGGAGTTCTCGAACACGTTTGCCGTCACCCGGCGGATAATCTCACCCCGTTCAGCCACACCCTCGGCAAGTTTCCAAAAATCGCTCAGCTTCGATCAATCCCTTCTTCTCAGCGGCTTCTGATCCGGTGAAGCACTCATCCTCCAATTCGATGCTGATGATTCCGTGATAACCCAACTGCGCAAGCCGCGCTAAAAGGGTCGGCCAATCTATTTCGCCCTGGCCAGGAATGGTGTAGCGCCAATGGAGGCCGCCGAAGGCGTGTGGGACGGCGACGGCGCTGGGTTGGAGAACGCCGTGCTCGTATTGGCTTTCGTGGAGGATTCGCGTGTCCTTGGCATGCACATGATGAATGCGCGGCGCGAATTCATCGAGAAAGCAGAGATAGTCGATGCCCAGGCGCACGAGATGGGAGGGATCGTAATTGATTCCCATGACGTCGCTGCCAATCGCGGTGAAAAGTCCCCGGCATTCGGCGGGCGTGCAACCCAGCGTGCTGTAATGGGGCGGGCGGCCGGGCCAGCCCTCGATCAAAATCCGAGCGCCCGTCGGCGCGATCATTTCGCACAATTGGCCATACCCGTCCGCCGCAAACGCAAAGTTCTCGCGCCGATCGCGCGTGGAATCTTCGGGAATCAGTACGACAAAAAAGTTGCGTATCCCCAGCGGCACGATGGTGCGGATGTAGTCCGCGTTGGCCTGCGCTGCGGCGCGACGCTTGCCTGGGTCCGGGGAACATAGGTCGGTCCACGATTGCCTGATGTCAACCGATCCGATCATTAAGCCGGAGGCGAGGATTTGCCGGATCGATTCGGGGGGGAGGGAATCGACGTCCAGGGCGGCAAACCCCTGGGCGCGCGCCCAGGCGATCGTGGCGGGGAGATCGTCCTGCCAGCCGCCTGCGCGCAAACGAAAGCCAATGGGGAAGGAGCCGATGTGGGTGGTTGATAGGTTCATCGCCATTTCAATTGAGCATTTCGTTGCGGGGCGGGAAGAATTGCGCGAAGGTTGCAGGGCAGCGAACGCTGATCACACTGCCCAAGTGGAGGGTGAAAATTCGAAATCCGAAGCACGAAATCCGAAACAAGTCCAAAAGTAAGAAAAACGAAAAATTCAAAACGCGCGTCCATTCGGTTTGAGCATCGCACGATTTATATACTGATTTGGAATGTCCCGATCGCCCCAGCCGCGGCGGCGTTGCCGGCGGTGTCGAGGACCCGGCCGGGTTGCAGGGAGACGGTGTAGGCGCCGTCGGCGGCCGCGGTCCAGCCGCCGGCCGGCGGGGCGATCTGGTAGCTGGCGGCGCGGGGCGTGCCGGGCGAATTGTTGTCGACCGCAATGAACGTCGCGGGCGCGGAAAAACCATTGGGCCCGGTGACGATGAAATTGCCGTTGCCCAGGCTCGACGGATCGAGGGCGACGTCGTCGCTCCAGACGACGGAAAATCCGTAGGGTGCCGATCCCCCGACGGTGAGGGGAGCGGCCTGTAGCGTGGCAACGGGCGGGGTCAGGTCGATGGTCACGCTTGCCGCGGAAGAGTCTGGCGATTGAAGGGCGCCGGGCATTTGCTGGCGAGCCGTGAACGTATGGACTCCCTGCGCAAGCGGCAGATCCCCGCGCGTCGTCAATATGGCGGCGGCGCTTGTGGCGACGGTCGCCGTGAGGGGTGTGCCGTCGGCATATAGCGTGACTGTCGCGCCGGCGGCTACGCCGCCTACCGAGAATTGCAGTTCGCTGGCGGGCGAGGCGTTGTTCAGGTTTGTGATGCCATCGGCGTTGGACGCGCCCGTATCGCTCGCCGCCGCCAGGACCGGCGCGGCGGTGGGGGGGCTGATGGGCTGGGGGATGTTAACGACGAATGACCCCAGCGACTGCGCCGCATTGTGATTCCCGGCGGAGTCGGCAATTTGCCCGGCCTGGAGCGCGATCGCATACGTTCCATTATCCGCGAAACTCCACGCGCCATCCGGCGGAGCGATCTGATACGTCGCGCTCAACGACCCGGCGGGCGCGCCGCCGCTGGCGGAAACAAGCGCGGCCACAATTGAAACGCCGCCGGGGCTGGTCACAACGATGTCGCTGTTATCGAAACTTGCCGGATCAACGGCGATGTTATCGGCGTAAGTGACGGTGAATTGATAAGAACTGGCCCCCGCGGCGGCGATGTTTGCCGCCTGTAGCGCGTTGGCCGCGGGGGGGCTGGTATCGATGGTAATGGTCACGCTCGGCGAATCGCTCGATGCGCCTTGGCCCACCTGCGTTTGGCGCGCGGTGAAGGTATGGGGTCCATCGGCCAAGGGGACCAGGCCGTTGGTGACGACGGTTGTCGTGCCGCCGTTGGCGAGCGCTGCGCCGATGGGATTTCCGTCGGCATAGACCGTTACCGTGGCGCCGGCGGCCGTGCCGCCGACGGAGAATTGCAATGCCGCGCCGGCGGAGCTGTTGTTGAGATTCGTTATTCCATCGGTGGAAGACGATCCGGTATCGCTGCCGGGCAGCAGGGCGGGGGCGGCGGGAACGGCACTGGCCAGTACGCCGGCATTTACGACGAAGGTTGCGAGCGTCGCGGGGGCGGCGGGGTTGCCGGCCGTGTCGAACACCTGGCCCGCCTGTAGCGCGATCGTGTATGTTCCATTGTCCGCCGGCGTCCAAGCGCCGCCGGGCGGAGTAATGGCGTAGGTCACGGTGCGGGGCATGCCGTTGTAGGGCGAGTTCACCGAAACAAAAGTGGCCGGCGTGGCAACGCCGGTGGGGCCCGCCACAACAATATCTTGCGAATCAAATTTCGATATGTCCAGCGAGAAGTTGTCGCGATAGACGACCAGGAAGCTGTAGCTGGCCGCGCCCGAGCCGTTGACGTTTGCCGGCTGCGAGGCGGCGGTGGGGGGCTGATCGTCGATCACGATTCCCATGGCCTGCGAATCGGGAGATTGGCCCTGCCCGGCGATGGTTTGGCGGGCGGTGATTTGATGCGCGCCGTCCGCCAGCGCGACAACGCCATCGGTGCTCACCACCGTGCTGTCGCCCGCGGCGGTTGCCGAGCCAATCGGCGTGCCATCGGAGAAAAGAGTAACGCTCGCCCCCGCCGTGGTGCCCGGCACCAACACCTGCAATTCCGTGCCTGGCGAACTGTTATTCAGGCTTGTGAGGTTATCGCTGCTGGATACGCCCGTGTCGCTGGCGGGCATTAGATTTGGGAGTCCCGGGGCCAGAGAGAGCGGCATGCCGATGCTCACCGCGAACGTGCCGACCACGCCGCCGGCTATCGTATTTCCCACGCCGTCTCGCACCCGGCCATCCAGAAGGGAGACGGTAAAATTGCCGTTATCGGCGGAAGTCCAGGCTCCGCCGGGGGCGGAGATTCGGTAGGTTGCCGTCCGCGTAGGGCCGTCCATGTTGGCATCCAGGGCGATGAGGGATGGCGTCTGGCTAAACCCATTGCTTCCCGTCACCAGCAATCCTCCGCCGCCCAGCGAGGCAACCGACACATTGGTGTCGTCGCTGTAGGTGATGGAGAAACTGTAGCCGGCGGCGCCGGCAGTAATGATCGGCTGGGCATTGAGGGAGGCATCCGGGGCGGTGGTATCCACGATGATCCCCGTCGGCGCCGAAGTCACCACCACCCCGCCGGGCAAAGTTTCGCGCACGGCCAAAACGTGCTGCCCGCTTGTAAGAGCCGTGTGACCATCGGCACTGACCAGCGTCGTGTCTGACGAGGCGTTCGCGGCGCCGATCTGCGCGCCGTCGGCCAGCAGCGCCAGTTGCGAGCCGGGCGTTGTATCGTCGATCCGCACGGCAATTGCGCTGGCCGAAGAACTGTTGTCGTTTCCGGTCACGTCGCCGGCGGCGGCGTTCAGCAATAGCGGCGCGGCGGGCACCGCCGGATTGATCGCAACGATGAACGAGCCAAGCCCGATGGCTGGGTCGGCATTTCCCAGCGTGTCGCGCACCTGGCCGCCTTGTAGCGTGATCGTATAGACTCCGTCGTCGGTTGCCGCCCATCCGCCGGCCGGCGCCAGAACCTGATATGTTGTTGTGCGCGGCGAGCCATTGCCGGTGGCGTCCAGCGCCACCAGATTGCCCGGCTGCCTGTAGCCATTGGGGCCGGCGACGATCACATTGCCATCGCGAAATCCGCTGATATCAACGCCGGTTGCATCCGACCAGGTGACGCTGAATCGGTAAGGGTCTGGGCCGGCGGAGGAAAGGGAAGCAACATCCAAAGCCGCCGACGGCGGTGAAACATCGGGCCCGGTACGTCGGCCTACGGATGAAGTGCCGGGCATATCCACGAATAAAACGCCAAGCACCGAATGTCTTTGCGTATTGACCGCAATCGCGCCGCTGGCGGGAGTTTCGGGCACATATCCGGGGGGAGCCAGTTCGATCAGGCTGTATGTGCCGGGGGTGAGCTTGCGAAAGATGAAATGGCCCTGCTTGTCGGTGATGGCGACCGGCTCGTTGGCATCGGCAATCCCGTTGCCATTGAGATCCAGAAATATGTGTATGCGGGCGATGGCATGCCGGACATGATGCGGGTGCTTGGAGGCGACAATCACATCGGCAACGACATGCCCGCCAATCATCCGGGAGCCCGCGAACAAGACGCGCGGCTCGAGCGCTTCCACGCCCGGCGAGGCCGGGCGCGTTCGCAGGCGCGACGTGCATCTACATTCAGCGGCGCCGGCGGAAACCGGCGAGCCCTTTCGCGCAGTTGATTGACGCATTCAGGAATCCAATTGACACGGCAGCGAATTCGATCGCCAAATAATCTCGTCGTATCACGGGCGTCCCGCCCGTGCCGGGTGCATTGAGATTAGGAATATTGTCGTTCGTCTACTACCGCGCCATCCGCACGGGCGAGACGCCCGTGATACGTTGCAGTGTTTTCCTGGAAGCCAGGTCTGCGAAAGACTGACGCTTTACATTTCGTTCATTCGACGAACCGATCGGATCGTAAGCCGCAAGTAGAACGGATCATTTCGCCCGAGTTTACTACATATGGCCGCTTGAGTGGTTGAAATCCACATTGGGCGATATATTACAATCGTGTCGGCACAAAAAGGGCGCTAACTCCATGCCCGAAAAACTCCGCGGCATCTTCACCCCCAATCTCGTTCCCCTCGACGCCAAAGGGGAGATCAACGAGGCCGAGCTTCGTCGTTATGTGGATTGGCTGATCGCGCGCGGCGTTCACGGATTATACCCCAACGGCTCGACCGGCGAGTTCACGCGCTTCACCGTGGAAGAACGCCGGCGGATCATCAAAATTGTCTGCCAGCAGTGCGCCGGCCGCGTGCCGGTGCTGGCGGGGGCGGCCGAGGCCAATGTCCGCGAGACGATCCGCGCCTGCGAAATCTACCACGACTACGGCGCGCGAGCGGTGGCGATCGTGTCGCCGTATTACTATCGGCTTGGGCCTGAAAGCGTGTATGCGTATTTTCGGGAGATCGCGGTCCATTCCCCGATCGACGTGACGCTGTACAACATTCCGCTGTATGCTTCCCCGATTGATGTGCCGACGGTGCGGCGATTGGCGGAGTTTGAGCGGGTGGTGGGGATCAAGGATTCGACCGGCGATGTGACGAACATGTGCCGGATGATCGCCGCCGTCCGGCCTGGCCGGCCGGATTTCTCATTCCTGACCGGATGGGAAGCGGCGTTGGTTCCGATGCTGGTGATGGGCGCGGACGGCGGGACGCATGCGACCAGCGGCGTGGTGCCGGAACTGACGCGCCGCATATTTGATCTGGCGACTTCGGGCGATTTGACCCAGGCCGTGCCATTACAACTTCGGCTCATCGAGTTATTCGATGCGATGCTCGGGCAGGCGGATTTCCCCGAAGGATTTCGGGCGGCCGTTGAACTGCGCGGGTTTGACTTCGGGCGTGGGCGCCAGCCGTTGAGCGAATCGCAGCAGGTGGACCGGGCGGCGTTGCAGCGCGTGTTGCAATGTATCATGGCGGAGTTTGGAGTGGTGGAGCCGCCGGTTGAGGGATGTCCGCCGCGAAACGGCGACCTGCAACCGGACAAAGTGCGGCGAGTTACGCAAGCCGTTTTGCGGGAATTGAGCGAGCGGGGGCTGCGGTAGAGGCTAGTTGGGCGCGAATCCCTGCACGACAGCAGCGACACAGTGTCGTTCGGCAAGGAGCTTCGTTTTCTACTACGGTTTCTCACTCTCCGCTGTAAGCCGATATTCGGCGGCACTAAGTATCTGCCGCGCGGTGGGAAATGTAAGTCGTTGCAAGGCAGGCTTGTACGGTAAAAACTCAAATCCCGCGTGTTCGTCACTGATTTGCACGTCCCGATTGAATGTGAGCCCCAGGAAGAACACCACCGTCTTGCGTACAAGCCCGTGGCGCTTTGAGCGGAAAAAATAGACGGACTCCTGACGAAATCCCTCCAGCATCGTGACGTTTACAATGCCGGTTTCCTCCCGAAGTTCGCGACGGGCGGCGGCAAGATCATCTTCCCCGGCCTCCACATGTCCCTTGGGGAAATCCCAATGCCGCCCGTAGTTCAGCAATAGATATTCGTGGCCGCGGTTGGTCTGAGTATCGTCCCGCCCGTGAAC
>Ga0209483_1000419_pt1 | contig 37510 bp, 37 predicted proteins | sample NGEPerA_FD_184508 | JGI IMG/M metagenome (GOLD analysis project Ga0209483, IMG submission 184508) | Arctic peat soil microbial communities from the Barrow Environmental Observatory site, Barrow, Alaska, USA - NGEE PermafrostL2-A... | ecosystem: Environmental > Terrestrial > Soil > Wetlands >...
ACCTCATAGGCGAAGTCGACATGGCCCGGCGTGTCCATGAGATTCAGTACGTATTTCTCGCCGTTCTTCGCGGTATAGGCGAGGCGGACGGTCTGCGCCTTGATGGTGATGCCGCGCTCGCGCTCGATGTCCATGCTGTCGAGCACCTGGGCACGCATCTCGCGCGATTCCAGGCCGCCGCATTTCTCTATCAAGCGGTCGGCGAGCGTCGATTTGCCGTGATCGATATGCGCGATGATGGCGAAGTTACGGATGTGGGAAAGATCGGCCATGTCCTAGCTGCGAAGCGCTCCGCCACTGGCCTTCTCGACCGCGGCGATCACCTTCCTGCCGATGGCGTCGATCTCGGCGTCGGTCAGGGTCGCCGTCTCGGGTTGCAGCGTTATCGTGAAGGCGAGCGACTTCTTGCCCTCGGGCAGGCCCTTGCCCTGATAGAGGTCGAAGAGCCGGACCTCGCCGATGAGCTTCCTGTCGACGCCGCGCGCCGCGCGCAGCACCGTCTCGGCCGACACCGATCGATCGACGGTGAAGGCGAAGTCGCGCGTGACCGCCTGGAACGGCGACAGCTTGAGCAGCGGCCGGGCGGCGCCGCGGCTACGCGGCTCGGGCAGCGCGTCGAGGAAGATTTCGAACCCCGCCGCCGGCACTTTCACGTCCATCGCATGCCGTACGGCGGGATGGATTTCGCCGAAATTAGCGAGAATCTTCAGCCCTTGCTTCAAAGTGCCGGAGCGTCCCGGGTGATACCAGGCGGGCGCCTCGGGCGCCAATTGCAAGCTGTCGGCGGCCACCCCGGCGGCGGCCAACGCCGCCAGCGCGTCGGCCTTGGCGTCGAAGGCATTTACCGGACGCGCATCGGCATCCCAGCTCTTGGCCGTAGCGTCGCCCGCGCGCAAGCCGCCGGCCACCAGGAGCTGGCCCTCCGGCGTGTCGTCGCGATATTCCGGCCCGACCTCGAACAGCGCCAGATCGGCGAAGCCGCGTTCGCCGTTGCGCCGCGCCGTCGCCAGCAGACTCGGCAGGATCGACGGCCGCATGGCGTCGAGATCGGCGCTGATCGGGTTGAGCAGCGTCAGCTTGGCGTTGCCGCCGCCGAATAGCGCGGCGTCCTTCAGGGGCATGAAGGAGAAATTGACCGTTTCGACCAAGCCGCGCGCGGCCAGCGAACGCCGCACGAAGCCGGTGCGGCGTTGCGTCGGAGTGAGCGAGGGCACCGGCACCGAGCTTTCCCGCGGCAGCGGCAGGATGGGAATCGAATCATAACCATGGATGCGCAGCACCTCTTCGACGAGGCAGGCCTCGCCCTCGAGATCGGCGCGCCAGGACGGCGGCTCGACGCTGAAATGATCGGTGGCTTCGGTCACGGCACAACCCAGATCGCGCAGGATGCGAAGCTGCTCGTTCGCCGCGACCTCCACGCCGCCCAGGCTGCGCACGCGGTCGGGGCGAAAGCGGATGGTGCGGCGCCAAGCCGGGGCCGCGCCGGAAACGCCCACAGCCGAGGCATTGCCGCCGCAGAATTCGAGGAGCAGCCGAGTCGCGATCTCGATCCCCGGCCGGACGAATTCGGGATCGACGCCGCGCTCGAAGCGATAGCGCGCGTCGCTCTGGATGCCGAGCTTGCGGCCGGTCGCCGCGGTCCGGATCGGGTCGAACAGCGCCGCCTCGATCAGCACGTTCGTGGTCGCCGCGGTGCAGCCGGTGCTCTCGCCGCCGATGACGCCGCCCAGGCTGAGGACGCCGTTGGCGTCGGCGATCACCGTCATCTCGGCATCGAGGTCGTAGGTCTTGCCGTTGAGCGCCGTGAGTTTTTCGCCGGCGCGGGCGCCGCGCACCGCGAGATCGCCCGCGATCTTGGCCGCGTCGAAGACGTGCAGCGGCCGGCCGAGATCGAAGGTGAGAAAATTGGTGATATCGACCAGCGCCGAGATCGGCCTGAGGCCGATGGATTTGAGCCGCTCCTGCAGCCAGGCCGGGCTCGGCCCGTTCCTGACGCCCTTGATCGTGCGGGAGAGGAAGAGCGGACAGGCCTTGTCGTCGGGCCCCGCCAGGTGAACCGCGACCGGGCACGGCTCCTGGCCCGGCACGGCCGCGTCTTCCAGCGGCTTGAGCTTGCCCCGGCCCGCAGCCGCGAGATCGCGCGCGAGGCCGCGCACGCCGAGGCAATCGGCGCGGTTAGGCGTCACCTTGACGTCGAGCACGGGATCGTCGAGCCCCATCGCCGCAACGAAACTGTCGCCGGGATTTCCCGTCGGCAGCTCGATGATGCCCTCGTGATCGTCGGAAAGATTGAGCTCGTAGCCCGAGCACAGCATGCCGTTCGAGAGCACGCCCCGGATCTTGCTCGCCTTCAGCACCTGGCCGCTGCGCGGAATGACCGTACCAGGGGACGCGAAGACGCCGAGCATGCCAGCGCGGGCATTAGGCGCGCCGCAGACGACTTCCACCTTTTCCTTGCCGATGTCGACCAGGCAGAGCTGGAGCTTGTCGGCGTCGGGATGACGCTTGGCCTCGATCACGCGGGCAACGATGAAGGCGGCGAGTGCCTTGCCCCGGTCGACAACGCTCTCGACCTCCAAGCCGCCCATCACCAGGGCACCGACGATCTCGTCAAGCGACGCTGAGGTCTCGAGATGCGCCTTGAGCCAGGCGAGCGTGGTCTTCATCGCGCGAGATCCCCGGACAAGGTGGGAACATCCAAGGGCAGGAAGCCGTAATGCCGCAGCCAGCGCAAATCGCTCTCGTAGAAGGTGCGCAGATCGGGGATGCCGTATTTGAGCATGGCGATGCGCTCGATCCCCATGCCGAAGGCGAAGCCCTGATATTCCTCGGGGTCGATGTTGCAGTTCTTCAGCACCTTCGGATGCACCATGCCGCAGCCGAGAATCTCGAGCCAATCGCCGCCGGCGCCGATCTTCAAGCCGCCGCCCTCGCGCGAGCAGCCGATATCGACCTCGGCCGAGGGCTCGGTGAAGGGAAAGTAGCTCGGCCGGAAACGCACCGGCAGATCTTCGATGCCGAAATAGGCACGGCAGAAATCGATCAGGCAGCCCTTCAAATGCCCCATATGCGCGGCGCGATCGATCACCAGCCCCTCGACCTGGTGGAACATCGGCGAATGGGTCGCGTCGTGATCGCTGCGGAAGGTGCGGCCCGGCACGATGATGCGCAGCGGCGGCTTTTGCTTGAGCATGGTGCGGATCTGCACCGGCGAGGTGTGCGTGCGCAGCACCTTGCGGCTGCCATCGGCGGCCGGGGCGGCGAGATAGAAGGTGTCCTGCTCCTGCCGCGCCGGATGCTCGGGCGGAATGTTGAGCGCGGTGAAATTATGGAAGTCGTCCTCGATATGCGGGCCTTCGACGACGCTGAACCCCATCGCGCCGAAGATGGCGACCAGCTCGTCGATGGTCTGGCTGATCGGATGGATGCGCCCCTCGGTCTCGGCCTTGACCGGCAAGGTCACGTCCACCCGCTCTTCGGCCAGGCGCCGGTTGAGCGCGCCGTCGGAGAGGCGCCGGGTCGCCTCGGCGATGGCCGCCTCGACGTCGTCCTTGAGGCGGTTGAGCGCGGCACCCTCGCTCTTGCGCGAATCGGGATCGAGCGCGCCCAGATTCTTCATCAGCCCGGTGACGCGGCCCTTGCGGCCGAGCGCGCCGATGCGGACCTGCTCGAGCAAGTCGAGACTCGTCGCCGCCTTGATGAGGCGAAGCAGCTCGTCGCGAAGGTGGTCGAGACTTTCCATGGCGTTCCGTCTAGCGCGTCACGGGACGAAAAAGGGGCCGCGCGGCCCCTTCATTCGCTGTCGCCGGGGCACCTGCCGGCATTCTAGGCGCGCCCGCGTCGCCAGCCTAGGAGGCCTTGGGCAAGGCAGCCTGGGCTTGCGCGACGATCGCCTTGAAGGCGGCCGGCTCGCGCATCGCGAGATCGGCCAGCATCTTGCGGTCGAGCGTCACGCCGGCCCGCTTCAGGCCGTTCATGAATTGCGAATAAGTCAGCCCGGAATCGCGCGCGCCCGCGTTGATGCGCTGAATCCACAGCGCGCGGAAATTGCGCTTCTTGAGGCGCCGGTCGCGATAGGCGTAGCGCAGCCCCTTTTCGACCTTCTCGATGGCGATGCGGAAGGACGATTTGGCCCGGCCGCGATAGCCCTTGGCCATGCCGAGGATCTTCTTGTGGCGGGCGCGTCCGGTGACGCCGCGTTTTACGTGCGCCATGGCTAGCCCCTCATATACGGCATGTAGGTCAGCACCAGCCTGGCGTCGCCGTGCTGGAGCGTCATGGTGCCCTTGGCATTGCGTTTCGCGCGCTTGGATTTGCTGACGAGGCGGTGGCGCTTATGCGCGTTCCCCGCCTTGATCTTGCCCGTGGCGGTGCGGCCGAAGCGCTTTTTGGCGCCCGATTTGGTCTTCATCTTGGGCATTTGATGGCCTTTCCCAATTTGGGTTTGTTTTGTAAAAAAAAGGGCGGTCAAGGCATGCCCGCGAGCCCGCCGCCCGGTGCGGCGCGGTTTATAGCGGTCGGGCGGCTTTAAGGCAAGGGCTCCGGCAGTGTAATTCAACGTTTCAAAGGCTATATGCAGCCGCCGCCGTAATGACCTTCAATGTTGGTAATCTGTCTCTCACCATTTACAGACCACCAGACCGAAATACTCTGACTACATGGAAATCGACCCCAATCGTACTCAAGAACATGATCGGGATCCCAAGGTTGTACGCATCGGACTGTTGCACCGCCTGACAATTGATGCGTGTCCGTATCGGAGCATCTATAGGGCGAGCCAAAGCCCTGTGCTTGAAGGACGGTCCTCAACTCGTCTTCGCTCGATCCCAGAGGAAAACGCGATTGCAGAGCTTTCGTAACTTTTTGACTCGCCTCCTGCCATTTCAGCCAATCGGCGGACGTGATAACTCCATTGACGATTGGTGGCTGATGCAGATGAGGCCAACCGGCGGCCCAAAGGGCTGCAACACCTACAATAATGACAACAACAGCTACGACGCCCGCAAACACCCGCAAGAGCCGCTTCATAGGATTGTTCCACTCTGGCCAATACAAAACCGCGGCGAAACCACAAAATCGAAAAATTGAAGTCGTCTATTTACTCTTTCGCTTCGCACGACGGCGCGGGCCGGTTTTGGCCTGCGCCTGCGCTACGCACTTACTTCGGCGACATCACCATGGTCATCTGGCGGCCTTCCATGCGCGGGTGCTGCTCGATCTTGGCGATCTTGTCGAGCCCGTCCCGGACGCGCATCAGCACGTTCATGCCGAGCTCCTGATGCGCCATTTCGCGGCCGCGAAAGCGCATGACCACCTTCACCTTGTCGCCTTCCTCGATGAATTTGAGCATCGCGCGCATCTTGACGCCGTAATCGTGTTCGGCGACGCCGGGGCGCAGCTTGATTTCCTTGACCTCGATGACCTTCTGCTTCTTGCGCGCGGCGTTGAGGCGCTTCTGCTCCTCGTATTTGTATTTGCCGAAATCGAGGATCTTGCAGACGGGGGGATCGGCTTGCGGGGCGATCTCGACAAGATCGAGACCGGCTTCGACGGAGCGGGTCAAGGCTTCGTGACGCGTGACGACGCCGACCATGTTGCCGCGTTCATCGACGAGGCGCACACGCGCCGCGGCGATTTCGTCGTTGACCCGGGGACCATCATGCGCGGTCGGCCGTGTAACGGCGGGGGGTAGTCTAGGCGGGATGAAAAACCTCCTTGAATGGACAGTGGGAAAGCGGTTTCGGCTCAAGCCGATGGCGGCTTGGCTTCTTCTTTCAATCTAGCGATGGCGTCGCCGAGCGCAAGGATTTCCTGATCTTTGCCGCCGAGACGGCGCAACGCAACGCTTTGCGTTTCGGCCTCGCGCTTACCCACGACCAGTAGCAGCGGCACTTTCTTAAGGCTGTGCTCGCGCACCTTGTAATTGATCTTCTCGTTCGCGAGATCGGCCTCGGCGCGCAGGCCGGCCGCCTGCAGGGCCGCCAGCACCTCCGCCGCATAGGCGTCGGCGTCGGAAGTGATGGTCAGCACCGTGGCCTGGACCGGCGCCAGCCAGAGCGGGAACCGTCCGGCATGCTGCTCGATCAGGATGGCGATGAAACGTTCGAGCGAGCCCAGGATGGCGCGGTGCAGCATGACCGGTCGGTGACGCTGGCCGTCCTCGCCGATGTAATGCGCATCGAGGCGCTCGGGCATGACGAAATCGACCTGCAGCGTGCCGCATTGCCAGTCGCGGCCCAGCGCATCGCGCAGCACGAATTCGAGCTTCGGCCCGTAGAAGGCGCCCTCGCCGGGATTGAGCGTGTAGGGAAGCTTCGCCGCCTCGACCGCCGATTTGAGTGCGCCCTCGGCCTTGTCCCACACAGCGTCGTCGCCGGCGCGGCGCGCCGGGCGGTCGGAGAATTTCACCGACACGTCCGCGAAGCCGAAATCGCGATAGACCGACAGCAGCAGATTGCAGAAGGCGACGCTCTCGGCGGTGATCTGCTCCTCGGTGCAGAAGATATGCGCGTCGTCCTGGGTGAAGGCACGCACCCGCATGATGCCGTGCAGCGCGCCCGAGGGTTCGTTGCGATGGCAGGAGCCGAACTCGGCCATGCGCAGCGGCAGGTCGCGGTAGGAATGCAGGCTCTGGCGGAAGATCAGCACATGACAGGGGCAGTTCATCGGCTTCAAGGCGAGGATGCGCTGATGCGCGCCGTCCCCATTCGCTTTCGAAGCGTCCTTCGTGCCTTCCTTGCTGTCTTCCGCAAAGGTGAACATGTGCTCGCGGAACTTTTCCCAATGGCCCGACGCTTCCCACAGCGTGCGGTCGACGAGCTGCGGCGTGCGCACCTCGACATAGTCGCCGCGCGCCAGCCGCATGCGGATGTAGTTCTCGATCGTGCGGTAGAGCGTCCAGCCCTTCGGATGCCAGAAGACCGAGCCGGCGGCCTCTTCCTGCTGATGGAAAAGATCGAGCTCGCGGCCGAGACGGCGATGGTCGCGCTTCTCCGCCTCCTCGATCTGGAAGAGATATTGCTTCAGGTCCTTTTCATGCGCCCAGGCGGTGCCGTAGACGCGCTGGAACTGCGCGTTCTTCGCGTCGCCGCGCCAATAGGCGCCGGCCACCTTGGTCAGCTTGAAGGCATGGCCGAGCTTGCCGGTCGAGGGCAGATGCGGGCCGGTGCAAAGATCGACGAAATTGCCCTGCCGGTAGAGGCTCACCGCCTCGTCCTTGGGGATTTCGTGAATCCATTCGGCCTTGTATTTTTCGCCCAGGCCGGAAAAGAACGTCACCGCCTTGTCGCGCTCCCATTCCTCGCGCGCGATCGGCTCGTTGCGATCGACGATCTCGTGCATGCGCTTTTCGATGCGCGCCAGATCTTCCGGCGTGAAGGGCTGGGCGCGGGCGAAATCGTAATAAAAGCCGGTCTCGGTCGCCGGACCGAAGGTGACCTGGGCCTCGGGATAGAGCTCCTTCACCGCCTCGGCCATGAGATGCGCGGCGTCGTGGCGGATGATCTCGAGCGCCTCGGGGGAGTCGCGGGTGACGATGGCGATCTTGGCGTCGCGCGACAGACGCGTCGCCAGGTCCTTCTCCACGCCGTCGATCTTGATGGCGAGCGCCGCCTTGGCAAGGCCCGGGCCGATCGCCTTGGCGATGTCCTCGCCCGAAACGCCGGCAGGAAAATTCCGCACCGAGCCGTCGGGCAAGGTGACGGCGATCTGCGATGGGGTCGCGGTTTCGGCCATCGCCAAGGGTTATCCCAAGGGAAGCGTCGCGGCAACCTCCTCCACCGCGAGGTCGCCCAGATCGGGGCGGCGGAGGATGGTGACGCGGGCGCCGCGCGGCGCGGTCAGTAGCGGGTCGGAAGCGGCCGAATAAAGCACCGTTGCCGGGCCGCCGCCGGCGACGATCAGGTGCATCGGGCCGGTATCGTTGCCGAGCGCGTGCAGCGCGCGGCCGCCGAGCGCCACGATATCGCCGAAACTGGTTTTGCCGATGAGATCCCGCGCCGCGGGGCAAATGCGGCGGATTTCCGGGCCGAGCCCGGTCTCGTCGGCGCCGCCGATGACGACGGGTAGAATTCCACGCCGCTGCGCCCGATCGGCAATCTGCGCGAAGCGCCCGGCGGGCCACCGCTTCTCCGGCCGGTGCCGGGAGCCGCCCGGCGCCAGGAGCAGGAACCGCGCCGGCAGCGCGAAACGCGCGAGGTCGGTCGCCGCCCAGGAAAGATCGGGCGGCTTCACGTCGTCGATCCCGGCCATGCGCAGCTGCTCGACCTGTCGCTCCAGCGTATGCATGGCATCGCGCGCCGGATTGGCATGCGGATGCGAGGCACCGCGCGCAATGCCCGACCATTCCGGCGCTTTCGGCCCGAGGAAATAGGAATAGGCGCTTGAGCGGTCCGAGGTCTGCAAATCATAAACCCGCGCAAAGCGCGCCGCGCGCAGCTTCAAGGCGAGGCGCAGGAAACCGAGCGGCCGCGACCAGCCGCCTCTTTCATCCAGCCATACCTCATCGAAATAAGGCGCCCGGCGAGCGAGCGCCGCATAGGCCGGCGACGTCAGCAGCGTGATATGCGCAGCGCCGTGGTGACGTCGAATGGCCGCGGCGGGCCCCATCGCCTGCACGAAATCGCCGAGCGCGCCGAGCTTGATGACGAGGATGCGCGGACGCGCGGATCGAGCGTCGCTCACGCGGCCGGGGTCCCGTGCGGCGCGGGGCCGAGCAATTCCTCATAGACGGCGATGGTGCGCGCCGCCATCACCGCGATGGAGAAATCGGCCCGCACATGGGCGATCTCGCGCAGCGCCAGCGCCCGACGCTCTTCGGCCGGCAGATCGAGCGCGCGGCCGATCGCCTCGGCCAGCGCCGCGGCGTCGCCCGGCGGCACCAGCCAGCCGGTTTCGCCCGGCACGACCGTCTCCGCCGAGCCGCCATGCGCCGTCGCGATGACCGGCCGGCCCATCGCCTGCGCCTCGACGGTGACGCGGCCGAAGCCTTCCGGCTCGGTCGAGGCCGACACGACGATGTCGGCCAGCATGTAGGCGGCGGGCATGTCGCGGCATTCGCCGAGCATGCGGAACGTCACGGCGGAGCCGGCGCGCCTGATCGCTTGCGCCAGGCTGGCCTGGTAGCGCGGCGAGCCGCCGCCGCCGACGAGGAGCACATGCACCTGGGGCCGATTGAGCAGGCGCATCGCCTCGATCAGCACGGTATGTCCTTTCCAGCGCGATACCCGCGCCGGCAGCATGACGATCGGCACGCCATCAGGCAGCCGCCACTCGCCCGCCAGGCGGACGATGCGCTCGGCGGCGACCTTCTCCGGGTCAAAGCGCTTCACATCGACGCCGCGATGCACGATGCGAATGCGGTCCCACGGCACGCCATAGGCCGCCGCCGCGCGCTCGGCAACGAAGCGCGAAATCGCGATCACCCGCTCCCCCTCAGCCATGATCGCGTTGTAGCGCCGCTTGAGCCACGACTTGCCGCGATAGGCATTGTGGAAGGTGGTGACGAAATGGGCGCCGGCGCGCTTGGCGGCGCTGCGCGCGCTCCACGCCGGAGCACGCGAGCGCGCATGGACGATATCGACGCCGTGCTGGCGGATGATTTCCGCCAGCCGCCGCACATTGGCGCGCATGACGAGCGGATTCTTGGAGGCGAGCGGCAATGTGATGTGCGTGGCGCCGGCGCGCTCGATCTCGCGCACCATCGGCCCCCCCGCGGAAGCGACGAGCGAATTCCAGCCGGCCGCAACCAGCGCCTGTGCCATGTCGACGGTGCCGCGCTCGACCCCGCCCGAAACCAGGCCCGGCAGCACCTGCAGCACCGTCGCGCGGCGTTTCGCGTCCGTAGCCCGGATGGTAGGCTCGGAATCCGTCATTGTTGATCACCGGAAAGCGATGGCCGAAACCGAAAATTCACCTCCGTCCATCTTAACACGCGAGGATGGCGCGACAATCGCCTACCATCGCCGTGTCGGCCGCGCGCCGGGGATCGTCTTTCTCGGCGGCTTCATGTCGGACATGAACGGGACGAAGGCCGCGGCGCTCGACGCCTGGTGCCGCGCGCGCGGCCAATCCTTCCTGCGTTTCGATTACTTCGGCCACGGCGCCTCGTCCGGCGATTTCGCCGACGCCACAATCGGACGCTGGAAGGAAGACGCGTTGGCCGTCTTCGACAAGCTTACCGACGGACCGCAGGTGCTGATCGGCTCCAGCCTCGGCGGCTGGCTCATGTTGTTGCTGGCGCAGGCCCGGCCCGGACGGGTTAAGGCGCTGATCGGCATCGCCGCTGCCGCTGACGCGACCGAGGATTTGATGTGGGCGCAATTTCCGGAGGAAGTCCGCGCCCGGATTTGGGGCGACGGTTGGGCCCGCATTCCCTCGACCTATGGCGAGCAGGGCTACCTCATCACCCGCAAGCTTATCGAGGACGGGCGGCAACACCTCGTCATGCGCGGCACCATCCCGCTCGCCTGCCCGGTGCGGCTGCTGCACGGCATGCGCGATGACGAGGTGCCCTGGCAACGGAGCCTCGATCTTGCCCAGCATCTCGCCGGCAACGACGTCCGCGTGATGCTGATCAAGGACGGCGACCACCGCCTGTCGCGCGAACAGGATCTGGAACTGCTTATGCGGATTCTGGCGGCGCTGCTCGATCGATGAGTGCCGCCATTAACCACCGCCGGCGGGCCAAAAACTCGAGTGTTTTGAAGGGATATCGTCGCCATTTCTGGCATATCTAAGGGGGGCTCGGTATAGTGCGCACACCATGATAAATCATTGGCGCCAACGGCGCTTCGCAGGGCTCCTGCCGTCGGCCATGCGCGACAAATCGACCACCGGCAAGCGCCTGCGCTGGATCGCCGGTGCCGCCGTGCTGATGATCGCCGCCGTGATCGCCTATGAAATCTTCGCGCCGGCACGCACGACCAATGCGCCGGCCCGCGCCGCCGTGCCGGTGACCGTCGTCGCGGTTGCGCGGCAGGCGATGCCGGCGCGGCTCGAAACCATCGGCACCGTGCAACCCATCGCCAACGTCGTCATCAAGTCGCGGCTCGACGGCTATGTAACCGACGTGCTCATCCAGGACGGCCAATACGTCAAGGCCGGTCAGATGATGTTCAAGCTCGACGACCGCGCCGCCAAGGCACAGCTCGATCAGGCGCGCGCCCAACTCGAAAACGCCCGCCAGGACGTCGGCCGTTACAAGCCGCTGGTCAGCAAGGAATTCGTTTCCCGCCAGCTCTTCGACACGACGGTGGCGAACGAGAAGGCGCTTGCCGCCTCGGTCGAGAATTTCCAGGCGCAGCTCAGCTATTACACGATCACCGCGCCGATCGACGGGCGCGTCGGCACCATTGCCATCAAGGCCGGCAACAGCATAAAGGCCAATGACATTCCGCTGGCGACAATCAACCAGGTGGCGCCGATCTATGTCGGCTTCACCTTGCCGCAGAGCGAGCTGCCCGGCATCCGCGAGGCGATGCGCACGGGTCCGGTGCCGGTGATGGCGGTCATCGCCGGCGATAATGGCGGTCCAATCAAAGGCCAAATCGCCTTCTTCGACAATACGATCGACGTCAATTCGGGCACGATCGGCGTCAAGGCGATCTTCCCCAACGAGGATCAGCGCCTGTGGCCGGGCCAGTTCGTCAATGTATCGGTGACCGAGCGCGTCGATCCGGATGCGCTGACAGTGCCGCAATCGGCGGTCCTCATCGGCCAGAACACCAGCTACGTCTACATCATCAAGCCCGACAACACCGCTGAGATGCGCCCGGTCAAGGTTGCGCGCACCGTCGACGGCAAGAGCGTGATCGCTGACGGCCTCGCCGAGGGCGAGCAGGTCGCGACCGACGGACAGCTGCGGCTGACCAATGGCAGCCGCGTCGATATCCGCCCTGCCGCGGCAAAGGACAACTCCGCCTCATGACACTGCCGGAGACCTGCATACGTCGTCCGGTGATGACGACGCTGCTGATGATGGCTTTCGTCATATTCGGGTTGTTCAGCTATCGGCTCCTGCCGGTGGCGGCGATTCCGCGCGTCGACTTCCCGACCATCGTGGTTTCCGCCCAATTGCCGGGCGCTTCGCCCGAGACCATGGCATCCGCGGTGGCCACGCCCCTGGAGAAACAGTTTTCGACCATCGCCGGTCTCAGCTCGATGGTGTCGACCTCGGGCCAGGGCGTCTCGACGATCACCATGCAATTCGACCTCGACCGCAATATCGACGGCGCTGCCCTCGACGTTCAGTCGGCGATGACCACGGCGGCCAAGAAGTTGCCGGTCGAGATGACGACGCCGCCGAGCTTCCAGAAGCTCAATCCCGCCGACCAGCCGGTCATCTTCCTGACGCTCGGCTCCGACACGCTGCCGCTGTCGATGCTCGACGAATACGGCGAGACGATGATGGGCGAGCGCATCTCGACCCTGCCGGGCGTGGCGCAGGTGCAGGTCTACGGCGCGCAGAAATTCGCGGTGCGCATCCAGGTTAATCCCGAGGCGCTCGCCGCGAAGGGCATGAGCCTGGCGGATTTGCAGAATGCCATCGCCGCGGCCAATTCCAACACGCCGGTCGGCACGCTGATGGGGCCCGGCCAGAGCTTCACGCTGCAGATGAACAGCCAGCTCAACAACGCGGCGGCCTATAAGCCGATCATCGTCGCCTATCGCGACGGCGCACCGGTGCGGCTGCAGGACGTCGCCACCGTCGTCGACAGCGTCGAGAACGATCAGGTGGCCGGCTGGTACAATGGCCAACGCTCCGTCATCCTGGCGGTGCAGCGCCAGCCCGACGCCAATACCGTCGAGGTGGTTGACAGCGTCAGGGCGTTGCTGCCGATTTTCGAAGCCGAACTGCCGGCCGCCGCCAAGCTGTCGGTACTGAGCGACCGCTCGATTTCCATCCGTTCCTCGGTGAACGACGTGCAGTTCACGTTGATGCTCACTGCGGTGCTCGTCGTGCTCGTGATCTTCCTATTCCTACGCAATGTCACCGCCACGATCATCCCGGCGCTGGCGCTGCCGGTTTCGGTGATCGGTACCTTCGCCGGCATGTACGTGATGGGCTACAGCGTGGACAATCTGTCGCTGCTGGCCTTGACGCTGTCGGTCGGCTTCGTCGTCGACGATGCCATCGTCATGCTCGAGAACATCGTGCGGCACATCGAAAACGGCGAGCGCGTCATGGATGCTGCCTTCCGCGGCTCGCGCGAAATCGGCTTCACCATCATATCGATTACCCTGTCGCTGGTAGCCGTGTTCATTCCCGTGCTGTTCATGGGCGGCGTGGTCGGGCGCGTCTTCCGCGAATTCGCCGTCACCATCAGCATGACGATTTTGATCTCGGGCCTGGTGTCGCTGACGCTGACGCCGATGCTGTGTTCGCGGCTGTTGAAGCCGGCGCGCCACGACCGGAAGCAGATTGCCTTGCTGCGCTATTCCGAGGCGGCCTTCGAGAGCCTGCGGCGCGGTTATGAGCGGGGCCTAAAGCGGGTGATGCTCTACCGCCGCGCCACGCTTGCCGCCACGTTCCTGTCGATCATCGTGAGCGGCGTCCTGTTCGTCACCATTCCCAAGGGCTTCTTCCCGAGCGAGGATACCGGCAATCTCTTCGCCTTCACGGAAGGTCCGCAGGACGCGTCCTTCCAGGCGATGGCCGAGCACCAGAAGCTGGTCGCCCAGATCATCAAGGACGACCCCAACGTCTCCGACGTCAATTCCTTCATCGGCGCGACCGGCTTCAGCCCGGCGCTCAACAACGGCCGGCTGTTCATCCAGCTGAAGCCGCGCAACGAGCGACGGCTCACGGCCGACCAGGTGATTCAGGAGCTGCGGCCGAAGCTGGCGCAAGTACCGGGGATGAACACCTTCATCCAGAGCCTACAGAACATCCAGCTCGGCGGCCGTCTCGCCAAGAGCACTTATCAATATACGCTGCAGGATGCCGATACGAAGCAGCTCTATCGCTATGCGACGCTAATGCAGGACCGCATCGCGCAGCTGCCGGGTTTCCAGGACGTCAATTCCGATCTCCAGCTGCTCAACCGGCAGGCCATCGTCGATGTCGACACGGACAAGGCGGCGGCGCTCGGCATCACGATCGATCAGATCCGCAACACTTTCTACAGCGCGTTCGGTGCACGGCAGATCTCGACCATCTACCTGCCGTCGAACGATTACCAAGTCATCCTCGAACTCGACAAGCGTTACCAGCAATCGCCGACCAACCTTTCCAAGATCTATCTCAAGAGCGTCGGCGGGCAGGCCGTGCCGCTTGAAGCGGTGGCACATTTGTCCTCCGGCATCGGCCCGGTGACCGTCAACCATCAGGGCCAACTGCCCTCGGTGACCATCGCCTTCAATCTGCAGCCCGGCGTCTCGCTTGGCACCGGCGTCAACGAGATTGCGCAGCTCGAACGCCAGGTGAATCTGCCGGTCACCATCAACACCGGCTTTCAGGGCAACGCCCAGGTCTTCCAGGACGCGCTCAAGGGCCAGGGCCTGCTGCTCGCCGCCGCCGTGGTGGTGATCTATATCGTCCTCGGCATCCTCTACGAGAGCTATATCCACCCGATCACAATTCTGTCGGGCCTGCCGGCGGCCGGCCTCGGCGCGCTCGGGACGCTGATGCTCTTCCACCAGGATTTGAGCGTCATCGCCATCATCGGCATCGTCATGCTGATCGGCATCGTCAAGAAAAACGCGATCATGATGATCGACTTCGCGCTCGAACGGCAGCGCGCCGGCGACGTGACCGCCGACGAAGCGATCTTCGAGGCCTGCATGCTGCGCTTCCGCCCCATCATGATGACCACCATGGCGGCCATCATGGGCGGCTTGCCGATCGCGGTCGGTTTCGGCGCCGGCTCGGAGTTACGCCGCCCGCTGGGATTGGCGGTGGTCGGCGGATTGATCGTGTCGCAATCGCTGACCCTGTTCATCACTCCGGTGATCTATCTCTACCTTGAGAAGGTGCGGCACTTCTTCACGCCGCAAGTGGCGCCGGCCGCCGCTGAGGGTTCGGCAATCGATAAGCGCCATGCGCCACAGGCAGGCGAATAGCCGGGCGGCGCGCGCGGCGCTTATCCTCGCAGCCTGGTTTCTCGGCGGGGCGGCGCCCGTGCCGGCGGTGCCGACGCGCATCGGGCCCCCTTCGAACCAATACGACGACTGCCTTGCCGAGACGCGGCGCGACCCCAAGGCGGCCTTCGCCACGGCCGAGAATTGGCGGCAGGCGGGCGGCGGCTTTCCGGCGCAGCATTGCGCGGCGATCGCGCTCCTCGGCCTGAAGCAATATGCCGAAGCGGCGAAGCGGCTCGAGGAGCTGGCCGGAATCATGATGCGACAGCCGGCCGAATTGCGCGCCGGCGCGCTCGACCAAGCGGGCCAGGCCTGGCTGCTCGCCGGCAATCCCGCTGCGGCCAAGATCGACTTCGACGGCGCGCTCACTTTCGCCCCGCGCAACGCTGAATTCCTCATCGACCGCGCCGAGGCCTATACCGATGCCGGCCGCTATTGGGAAGCGATCGACGACCTCAACCGGGCGCTCGATCTGGCGCCGAAAAATCCGATCGCGTTGCTCTATCGCGCCTCGGCCTACCGCAACGCCGGCGGCGACGACGGGCTGGAGCTCGCCCTGGCGGATGCCGAGGCGGCGCTCAAGCTTGAACCCGATTGGTCGCCCGCGCTGCTCGAACGCGGCAACATCCGCCGCCTCAAGGGTGACACGAAAGGCGCGCGCGCCGACTGGGAACGGGTGCAGCAACTGGCGCCGAACTCGGCCGCCGCGGAATACGCCCGCAACAATCTCGCGCATATCGGCGAGAATCCGGCGGCGGCGCGGCTGCTGACCGACACGCCCGCCGACCGCTGAAGCGCGCGCTCAGAAGTCGAGATCGGCGTAATGCTGGGGCGGCGGCGCACCCGGTATGTGATCGCTCAGCAGCGCTCGGAACGACGGACGCGATTTGACCCGCGCATACCATTCCTTCGCCGATTCGTGATCGGCCCAGGGCACATCGCCAAGATAGTCGATGGCCGAGAGATGCGCCGCCGCGCTGATATCGGCGAGCGAGAAATGATCGCCGGCGAGCCACCGCCGGCGCTCCGCCAGATAGCTGATGTATTCGAGGTGATAGCCGAGATTCGCCTTGGCCGCGCGCAACACGGCGGAGTCCGGCGTGCCGAATCCGAGGAAGCGCTTCATGATTTTTTCGTTGAGGAGGCTTTCCGTCACCTCGGCGTTCATCTTGCCGTCGAACCAGGCGCTGAGCCGGCGCGCCTCGGCGCGGTCGAGCGGGTTCAGTCCGAGCAGGAGCTTCTCGCGATAGACCTCGTCGAGAAATTCGGCGATGGCGCCGGAATCGGCCAGCACGGTGCCGTCCGGCTCGACCAGTACCGGCACCTCGGCCGCCGGATTGAGCGCCAGGAACTCAGGCCGCCGTTCCCACACCTTCTCGACCTTCATGGTGAAGTCGAGCCCCTTCTCCGCCAGAACGACTCGAATCTTGCGGCAGAAGGGCGAAAGCCAGAGGTGGTAGAGAACCCGCATGGCGCATGCTACCGCGGGGCGGGTAATCCCGCGAGCGCGGGCGTCAGGTGACGATGGCGGTTTCGCCCGCCGGCAACAGCGCCGTGACGCCTTCCGGCCGGCGCCACACCAGGCATTCGGCGATCATGTCGTGCAGCGCCTGCTTGCGCTGGGTCCAGCCCGCCATCATGAATCCGATGTAGAGGATGATGGTCGAGATGATCTTGGCGAAGTGCCGGCCCGAGGCGCGGCCGAAGGAAATCCGCTGGCCATGGATGTCGGTGACGAAGATGCGGCAGCAGCGCTTGCCGATTGTGGCTTGCCAGGCCGAGCTTTCCTGCAGCGCGAAATAGAGCCAGGTGCCGACCACGTTGATCACATAATTGACGCCGACGTCGGTGCCTTCCGGCATGTTCGCGAACCCGGCCGCGACGAAGACGACGAAATCGACGGCATAAAACCCGGCGCCGACGATCAGACCATCGATCAGCAGCGCGACGAAGCGCCACCAAAAGCCGGCATAAGGATACGTCGCCATGTCGTCCCTCCTGGCCGGTGAAACGCTAGCACGCGGCTTTCACAAGGGTCCAGGCGGGCGGCTAATCATTGCCGCCGCCCCGCGCGGAACCGGGATATTTTCCTTAAGAGACCGAATGAATTGTCGGGATCAGCGCGCCGGAGCGGCGGAAGCGGTCGAGATAGCCGGGCAGGATCAGCTCGAGCGCGGCCGGCTCGATGCCGAGTTCGGCCAGCCCCGAAGCACCTGATTCCACCACGGTATCACGCTTCAACATGCGCACCTGGTCGCGCGTCAGCAGCGGCGGAAAGGGCGAGAATTCCAGAACCAGGGCTTGGATCATGGCGACCGGAAACGGCAGCGGGATGAGCGCGCGCCGCCGCCCGGTTTCGCGCAGGATGAGCTCGAAGAGCTGCTTCAGCGTATAGATTCGCGGGCCGCCGAGTTCGTAGGTGCGCGCCAGCGCCGCCTCGTGCCGGAGCGCCGCAGCGACCGCTGCTGCCACGTCGCCGACATAGACCGGCTGGAAGCGCGTGGTGCCCCCGCCGATCAGCGGCAGCGCCGGTGCGAAGCGCGCCAGCGCGGCAAAGCGGTTGAAGAAGGCATCCTCGGGCCCGAAGATCAGGGACGGCCGCAGCACCGTCGCATGCGGAAATTCCGCCCGGACCGCCGCTTCGCCGGCCGCCTTGCTGCGCCCATAGGCCGATGGCGATGCCGCATCGGCGCCGAGCGCCGAGAGATGAACGAAGCGCCGCACGCCGGCCGCCCTGGCAAGCGACGCAAGCTGGGCCGGCGCTTTTTCGTGAATGGCGCGGAATCTCTGCGCGCCGCGCTCGTAGAGGATGCCGGTGGCGTTGACCACCGCATCGGCGCCTTGAAGAAGGACTTTCAGCCGGCCGGCATCGGTGATGGCGCAATCGACCGGTGCGATCTGGCCGACATCGCCCATCGGCCGCAGGAAGCCCGCCGCGCCGCCATGGCGCGATGCGGCGACGATCACCGCACCTTCGCCTGCGAGGTGCTTCACCACGTAGCGCCCGACAAAGCCGGAAGCGCCGACGACCACGACCCGCGGGTTTTGCATTGCCTAAGACCGCTATTTTGCTGCGCGCCTCTATACAATAGCCCTGCGCCCGAGGCGAGCGAGAGTGATTGACAGAAGCCGGGCCCGCCACTTAAGTCACGGGGCTAATTGCCCAGGTGGCGGAATTGGTAGACGCGCTAGATTCAGGTTCTAGTGGCCGAAAGGTCGTGGAAGTTCGAGTCTTCTCCTGGGCACCACGGACGCCTTCCCGGCGATGAAAGCGGTACGGATGACGACGAAACTCCATCACGGCGATCTGCCGGCCGGCCTCTCCTTCGGCGATTCGGTGGCGGTCGACACCGAGACAATGGGCCTGCAGCCGCCGCGCGACCGCCTGTGCCTTGTGCAGCTGTCGGCCGGCGACGGCCACTGCCATCTCGTGCAGCTGGAAGCCGGCAAATACGCCGCGCCGAACCTGAAGGCGCTCCTCGCCGATCCCAAGGTGCTCAAGATCTTCCATTTTGCGCGCTTCGATCTGGCGGCGCTGAAGCGCTATCTCGGCGTCATGCCGATGCCGGTGTATTGCACCAAGGTCGCATCGAAACTGGCGCGCACCTTCACCGACCGGCATGGGCTGAAGGATTTATGTCGCGAGATTCTCGGGGTCGAGATGTCGAAGCAGCAGCAATCCTCCGATTGGGGTGCGGCAAAACTCAGCGACGAACAGCTGCGCTACGCGGCTTCCGACGTCGAGTATCTCCATGCGCTCAAGGCGAAGCTCGACGAGATGCTGGTGCGCGAAGGCCGCGCCGCGCTGGCGCAAGCCAGTTTCGCCTTTCTGCCGCTCCGCGCCGAACTCGACCTCGCCGGCTTTTCCGGGCCCGATCTGTTCGAGCATTGAGGCGGCCGTAGCGCGCGGTTAAGGCGGTGTTAACGCACAAAAATGCGCGCCGCAATCAAGCCTTAACACTCCTAAGCAAATAATGTGCCGTTTGCAGCCGCCCGCCGTTGATTTCGAGGGTTGGCCGGAGCATAGTGGCGCCATGACGAGGGGGAATTTGCGTTCCCGTCCGCACGCGATTCCGGCGGGGAACAGCCAGAGCGACGGATCTTCCTTGCGCCGAATCATCGACAATGAAACGCCTGAGCTCGTGGTCGCGCGACGCGTGCTGCGTCAGGAGATCGCCGGGCTCGAAGCGCTGGCCGCCGAATTGGGCGCTGCTTTCGCCGAAGCGGTCGAGACGCTGGCATCCATCGCCGGCCGCGTCACCGTCACCGGCATGGGCAAGAGCGGCCATGTCGCGCGCAAGATGGCGTCGACGCTTGCCTCGACCGGCACCTCGGCCCAGTTCGTGCATCCGGCGGAAGCGAGCCACGGCGATCTCGGCATGATCGTCGCCGGCGACGCGGTGGTCGCCCTGTCGAATTCCGGCGACACCAGCGATCTCGCCCATATCCTCGAACATGCGCGACGCTTCCGCCTGCCGATCATCGCCATCACCAGCGGCGCCAAGAGCGCGCTCGCCGAGGCGGCCGACGTGACGCTGCTGCTTCCCGCCGCGGCGGAAGCCTGCCCGATGGGCCTCGCACCCACCACCTCGTCCACGATGATGATGGTGCTGGGCGACGCCCTCGCCGTCGCCTTGCTCGAGCGCAAGGGATTTTCCGCCGACGATTTCCAGCGCCTGCATCCGGGCGGCCAGCTCGGCCGGCGCCTGCTCAAGGTCACCGACATCATGCACGAAGGTCCCGCCGTCCCGCTGGTCACCGGCGAAACGGCAATGACCGAGGCGATCCTGACCATGACGGCCAAGAGCTTCGGCTGCGTCGGCATCACCGACAGGGACGGCAGGCTGGCCGGGGTCGTCACCGACGGCGATCTGCGCCGCCACATGGGCGACCGCCTGCTGCGCTCGACGGTCACCCAAGTCATGAGCCCGCGGCCCAAGACCATTCGCCCGCAGGCGCTCGCCGCCGAGGCGCTGGCGGTCATGAACGAGCACACCATCACCAGCCTCTTCGTCGTCGACGGCAAGGGCAAGCCGCTCGGCATCCTGCATATCCACGATTGTCTGCGCGCCGGGGTGGCATGAAAACCCCGCTCGACATCGCCTACGAACAGGCGCGCCTGTCGGTGGTGCGCAATCAGCGCGGCGGGATTCGCCGGCGCTACAGCCGCTTCGTCGGCCTGGCGAAACGCGTGCTGCCGGCGACGGCGCTGGCGCTGTTGCTGCTGGTCGCGGTGTGGCCGCGCATCCAGGGGGCGATCGACAGCGTGCATTTCACCGCGTTGCCCAAGATCGACATCAAGGACGCGAGCGAAGTGCGCATGATCGATCCGCGCTATACCGGCCTCGACCGCGAGAGCCGGCCTTTTGTCGTCACCGCGGACGTAGCGCACCAGACGCCCAAGGCCGACGACGCCATCTCGCTCGACGCCCCCAAGGCCGACCTCACGACCCAGACGGGAAATTGGAACGAACTTACCGCCTATGTCGGCCTCTATCAGCCGCAGGCGCAGTTGCTCGACCTCTTCGGCAATGTGGAGCTCTACCAGGACCGGGGCAATTCGCTGCGCTCGGACAGCGTGCGCATCGACATGGCGCAGGGCACGGCGATCAGCCACGACCCGGTGACCGGCGACGGCACGTTCGGCCACATTCAGGCGCAGGGCCTCAAGGTGCTCGACCGCGGCGACACCATCATCTTCACCGGGCACGCCGCGCTCGACCTCAATTCGCGGGCGAAGGCGGTGCCGTGAAATTCACGTCGGTCCTCGTCACCGGCGCGATTGGGCTGGCACTGGGCGGTTTCATCGGGGCCGCCCAAGCCGAAGGCCTCGGGGGCGATTCGCTTGCCAGCGACAAGCCGATCCACATCACGGCCGAGAACGGCATCGAATGGCAGCAGAGCAATCGAGTCTATATCGCGCGCGGCCACGCGACAGCCACGCGCGGCGATGGAAGCGTCGCCGGTGACGTGCTCTACGCCTATTACCGGCCGGCCCGCGCCACGTCGACAAACGGCGAACAGAAACCGCCATCGGGCGCCAGCACCTTGATGGCCGGCACGGGCGGCTCGACCGAGATCTACCGCATCGAAGCCGACGGCCATGTACGCTTCACCGACGCCGACCGGATCGGCTATGGCGATCACGCGGTTTACGACGTGGACCAGGCGGTGCTGGTCATCACCGGTAAGAATCTGCGCATCGAAACGCCGCGCGAGACCATCACGGCGCGCGATACGCTCGAATGGTACGACAAGAAGCAGATCGCCGTGGCGCGCGGCGACGCGATCGCGACGCGCGATGACCGCCGCATCCGCGGCGACGTGCTGACCGCCGAGGCCGAGAAGCCCGACAACCAGCCGGCCAAAATCCGGCGCGTCGACGCCTATGGCCACGTCTTCGTCTCGACGCCCGACCAGATCGCGCAGGGCAGCCAGGGCGTCTACGACCTCGAGACCGGAATTGCCACATTGATCGGCGACGTCAAGGTCACCAAGGGCGACAACGAACTGACCGGCCAATACGCCGTGGTCGACACCAACAACAATGTGAGCCGCATCCTGGCGGCGCCCCCCAATTCGCGCACCGCCTCGGGCGGCAAGCAACGGGTCGAGGGCCTCCTCGTCCGCTCGCCTGTGACCCATACGGCGACCGGCCAATGACCGGCGCACACCACGACCCCGCCGCAGCGCCGCGCGGCACCGAGGGCGCGCCGCGCCTGGTGGCGAGCAACGCCGGACTGGCCGCCTACAATCTCGGCAAGAGCTTCAAGAAGCGGCCCGTGCTGCGCGCCGTCAACGTCTCGGTGCAGCGCGGAGAGGCGGTCGGGCTGCTCGGCCCCAACGGCGCCGGCAAGACCACGTGCTTCTACATCATCACCGGCTTGATTCGGCCCGACGTCGGCGCCATCACGCTCGACGGCGAGGACATCACCGATCTACCGATGTACCGCCGCGCGCGGCTCGGCATCGGCTATCTGCCGCAGGAGGCGTCGATCTTCCGCGGCCTGACCGTCGAGCAGAACGTCCGCGCCGTGCTCGAAGTCGCCGAGCCGGTACCCGAAATGCGCGAAAGCATGCTCGACGCGCTGCTCGCCGAATTCTCCATCACGCATCTGCGCCGCGCTCCAGCGATGGCGCTATCGGGCGGCGAGCGCCGCCGTGTCGAGATCGCCCGCGCCCTGGCGACGCGACCGCATTTCATCCTGCTCGACGAGCCGCTCGCCGGCATCGACCCGATCGCCGTCAATGACATCCGCGACCTCGTCGCGCATCTGAAGGATCGCGGCATCGGCGTTCTGATCACCGACCATAATGTGCGCGAGACGCTCGAAATCGTGGACCGCGCCTATATCCTGCATCAGGGACAGGTTCTGATGGAGGGTGCGCCCGACGAGATCGTGCGCGACGCCAATGTGCGCCGCGTCTATCTTGGCGAGCGGTTCAGCTTGTAGCTGGTCCCATGGCCCTCACCCAGAGATTAGATCTCCGCCAGAGCCAGGCGCTTGTCATGACGCCGCAGCTGCAGCAGGCGATCAAGCTGCTGCAGCTCTCGAATCTCGAATTGGCGGCTTATGTCGAGAACGAGATCGAGCAGAATCCGCTGCTGGAACCCGATGAGGGTCCGGCCGAGATCGATCGGCCGGCCGAATCCGAAGCGCCCGCCGAGGCCGCCGAGGAACCCTCCGCCGGCGGCGACACCGGCCTCGATCCGGTCGAAGCCTGGCATGCGGTCGCCGGTAGCGAAGGCGAAGGCAATCTCGATTATGCCGGCGATCCCGCCGCCTGGAGCACACGGGGCGGCGGCGCGGCCTATGGCGACGATCTGCCGGGCCTCGACCAGACGCTGGCCCGGCCGCCGACGCTGCGCGAGCATTTGATCGAGCAGCTCGGCGTCGAGCTCGACGACCCCGCCGATCGCCTGATCGGCACGCATCTTATCGACCTGCTCGACGACGCCGGCTACCTCACCGCCGATCTGAAACCCGTCGCCGATCTTCTCGGCTGCGATCTGGCCCGGGTCGAGGCCACGCTGCAGCGGCTGCAGTGTTTCGATCCGGCGGGAATCTTCGCCCGCAACCTGGCCGAATGCCTGAGGCTGCAATTGCAGGAACGCGACCGTTTCGATCCGGCGATGCAGATCCTGATCGAGCATCTGCCGCTCCTGGCGAGCCGCGATGCGGCGCAGCTCATGCGTCTCTGCCGCGTCGACGCCGCCGATCTGACGCAGATGGTGGCGGAGATCAAGGCGCTCAATCCCAAGCCCGGCCTCGCTTTCGACAAGGCCGCGGCCGAGCCCATCATGCCCGACGTGCTGCTGCGGCCGCTCGCCGGCGGCTCCTGGGCGGTCGAGCTCAACAGCGAGAATCTGCCGCGCGTTCTGGTCAACAACCGCTACTACGCCGAGGTGGCGGGCGCCGCCAAGAACAAGGCTGAAAAGGAATATATCTCCGAGCGCTACCAATCGGCCAATTGGCTGGTCAAGGCGCTGCACCAGCGGGCCACCACCATCCTGAAGGTAGCGCGCGAGATCGTGCGCCAGCAGGAAGGATTCCTGCGCCACGGCGTGCAGCATTTGCGCCCGCTCGTGCTGCGCGATATCGCCAGCGCCATTGAAATGCATGAGAGCACGGTCAGCCGCGTCACCACGAATAAGTACATGATGACCCCGCGCGGCATCTACGAGCTCAAATACTTCTTTACCTCGTCGATCGCCTCGGCAAGCGGCGAAGCGCATTCGGCCGAGGCCGTGCGCTTCCGCATCCGCTCGCTGATCGAGGCGGAAGCCGCCGAAGTGCTCTCGGACGACCGAATCGTCGAGATTTTAATGAAAGAAGGGGTAGACATCGCCCGGCGGACCATCGCCAAATACCGCGAGGCGATGCACATCCCGTCCTCGGTGCAGCGGCGACGCGACAAGGTGATGCAGTTCTGACCATGGATACCGGGCCGCGCATGATGCAAATTTCCGATCTTCTCACGCCGAAATCCGTGGCGGCGAATCTACGCGCCGCCAACAAGAAGCAGGCCCTCCAGGACCTTGCGAAGCGTGCCGCCCCAATCCTCGGTTGCGGCGAGCGGGCGCTGTTCGAGACCCTGATCGAGCGCGAAAGATTGGGTTCCACCGGCATCGGCAACGGCGTGGCCGTGCCGCATGGCAGGTTGCCCGGCCTTGCCGCACCCCGCGGCTTCTTCGCGCGGCTGGATAAGCCCATCGAATTCGAGGCGGTGGACAACCGGCCGGTGGATTTGATCTTCTTGTTGGTCACCCCCGAAGGCGCGGGCGGCGACCATCTCAAGGCTCTCGCCATGGTGTCGCGCCTGTTGCGCGACCGGAAGACTTGCGAGAAGTTGCGCGGCACCGACCGGGCGGAGGCGCTCTATGCCTTGCTCGTCGACCGCACAACGAGCCACGCCGCCTAGCGGCGCGGCTCGCGCCTATCCTCAATGGACGGTGAGCGGCTCCAGGTCGTTCTGGAGTGCCGCGGCCTGTGCGACCGCGAGGTCGGGCATCACCGCCATTGGCGTGCCGTCGGCGGCGTGGATGGCGTAAGCCTTCCCGCCGTTGACGATGACAGGACGGATATATGCCAAATCCGGCATCCCCCAGCGAACGAATTCCTGGGGGGTGATGTGTTTCAACTTGTCGGTTTCAAAGCGATTCATGAAATTGCCTTTCCGGCCTTCGCGAGCGGCCCGGTTTCATTGCGGATTTCGACGCGTTGCACGCGTCCCGTGGATGCGCGGCGTGCCAGATCGACGTGCAGCAGTCCATTTTCGATCCGGGCCCCCACCACCTCGATGCCATCGGCCAGCACGAAGGAACGCTGGAACTGCCGCGCGGCAATGCCGCGATGAAGGTAGACCCGCTCCTTCTCCTCGGCCTGCTTGCCGCGGATGACGAGCTGGTTGTCTTCGATCTGGACGGAAAGGTCGTCCATCGTGAAGCCGGCGACCGCCAAGGTGATGCGCAGGGCGTTCTCGCCGAGCTGCTCGACATTGTAGGGCGGGTATCCATCGGATGTTGCCTTGGTCACCCGGTCGAGCGTTCGCTCGAACTGGTCGAAGCCGAGCAATAAAGGCGAGTTGAACAAAGAAAGTCTCGTCATGGGGACTTCCTCCACTGAGCTAAGTCCTTGTCGGTTTGCAGGACCCCATCTGGGCATCTCGCCGTGGTCCTCTTTTAGGGCACCATACATGCCATGATGTGGGGATTCGGCGTTGGCGCATCAAGACAGAGAGATCCGCGGACACCGCGGATTCAAAGGCTTTTTTGACTGTTTTCTGAGCTTTTGCTGTGACCAGCTTGCCGCGCCACGACAGCCGGGGAGACGAAAAGGGCCCGGCTCGCGGAAGCCGGGCCCTTCTTACTTGGTGGAGCCAGGCGGGATCGAACCGCCGACCTCTACAATGCCATCGTAGCGCTCTCCCAGCTGAGCTATGGCCCCTAACATCGTGCGCGGCGCGGCAGGGCGCCTGCTGGGAAGACTTGTTCTAGCGCAGAGCGGCGCGCGGGAAAAGGCTGTGCAGAACCTTAGCGCTCGTCGTCGTCGTCAACGTTCTCAATGACCTCGGCCATGTCGTCTTCGTCCTCGCCGAGCTCGGAGGCGTCCTCAAGGACCGCTTCATCCTCTTCCTCCTCCTTCTTGACGACCTCGCCCTCTACGGCTTCGACCTCTTCCTCGGCCTCCCCGGCCACAATGGCCACTGCCGGCACGGCTACCTCAACCACCGTTTCCGCTTCCGGCTCGGCGGCCAAATCGGCCTCCAGCTCCTCCTCGGCGATCGGTACTTCCTCGGCCTCGACCGGCGCCGCCGCGCGGGATTTGCGCGTCCGGACCAGCGTCTCGGCATCGAAGGGCGCGCCGCATTTAGGGCATGTCACCGGATCGCGGCGCATATCGTAATAGCGCGTGCCGCAATTCGGGCAGATACGTTTTGTTCCCCAGTCCGCTTTTGCCACGGCCCCTCCGCTGACCCGACGGCGAATTTCCTGCTACCGGCCCTTTGCCACGAGCGCCGGGCGGTGTCAAAAGCAAAATCAGCACGGGCCGCCGGCAACGGTTTCGCCACCTGTCGCTTGCGCCGACGCGCTGTGCTAAGACCGCGCCGGCGACGATAGAATGCCGAGGCTGCGCAGCCGTGACCGCTCTTTCTTCCGGCACATCGCGCCCGCTTCGCGGCACCTGCCGCGTCCCGGGCGACAAGTCGATTTCGCATCGCGCGCTCATCCTGGGCGCGCTCGCGGTCGGCCGCACGCGTATTAAGGGATTACTTGAAGGCGAGGACGTGCTGCGCACCGCGCAAGCGGTGCGGGCGCTCGGCGCCCGGGTCAAGCGCGACGGCGAAGGAAGCTGGAGCATCGACGGTGTCGGCATCGGCGGCTTCAGCGAGCCGGCCGAGCCCCTCGACCTCGGCAATTCCGGCACCGGCGCCCGGCTCCTCATGGGCGCGGTAGCGACGCATGCCTTCACGACCTTCTTCACCGGCGATGACAGCTTGCGCAAGCGGCCGATGGCGCGCGTGGCCCATCCTTTGTCGCAGATGGGTGCCCGCATCACGGCGCGCGACGGCATGCGCATGCCCCTGGCCGTGGAAGGCGCCCGCACGCCGCTGCCGCTCTCTTACACGCCGCCGGTGCCGTCGGCGCAGGTGAAATCGGCGATATTGCTCGCCGGATTGAATGCTCCGGGCGAAACCACGGTGGTCGAGCCCAACCCGACGCGCGATCACACCGAGAGCCTATTGCGGCACTTTGGCGCCAGGGTGGAGGTCATGGAGATCGAGCGCGGCGGTCGACGTATTACGCTGACCGGCCAGCCCGAGCTGAAACCCGCCGATCTGACCGTGCCGGGCGATCCATCCTCCGCCGCCTTCCCGCTGGTCGCGGCCCTCATCCGCCCCGGCTCGGCGATCACCATTACCGGGGTCGGAATCAATCCGCTCCGCGCCGGGCTCTTCGCCACGCTTGCCGAGATGGGCGCCGACATCGACTTCAGGCGGCAACGCGTGGCCGGCGGCGAGCCGGTCGCCGATTTGAAGGCGAAGGCAGGGGCGCTCCGGGGCGTCGACGTGCCGGCGGCGCGCGCCCCCAGCATGATCGACGAATATCCGATCCTGGCGGTCGCCGCTGCCTTCGCCACGGGACGCACGGTCATGCGTGGCTTGGGAGAACTTCGCGTCAAGGAAAGCGACCGGCTCACCACCATGGCCAAGGGCCTCGTCGCTTGCGGCGTCAAGGCGACGATCGACGGCGACGACCTCATCGTCGAAGGGCGCGGAGGATCGGTTGTCGGTGGCGCGCGCATCGCGGCCGAGCTCGACCACCGCATCGCCATGGCCTTCCTGGTGCTGGGCGGCGCCGCCAAGAAGCCGACGCGCATCGACGACGGTGCCACCATCACCACCAGCTTCCCCGGCTTCGTCGCGCTGATGAACCGGCTCGGCACGCGTATCGCCGAGGCGAAGCGGTGATCATTGCGGTCGACGGACCGGCCGCTTCCGGCAAGGGCACGCTGGCGCGCCGCCTCGCCGTCCATTATGGCCTGCGCTATCTCGACACCGGCTCGCTTTACCGTGCGGCGGCGCTGCACGCGCTGCTCGTCCATGCCGACCCGGCCGACCCCGATGCCGCCACCGCCGCGGCTCGGCAAGTCACCGCCGCCGATCTCGATGACGCCCGGCTCCGAGGGGAGGACGTGGCCCAGGCGGCCTCGGTCGTCGCTGCCATTCCTGGGGTGCGCGCGGCCCTTTTGGACTTTCAGCGGCGCTTCGCCCGGGAGAGCAAGGGGGCGGTGCTCGACGGCCGCGATATCGGCACCGTGGTGTGCCCGGACGCCGACGCCAAGCTGTTCCTCACTGCCACCCGGGGGGCCAGAGCGGCTAGGCGATTCAAAGAGTTGCAGGGTGGGGGCCGGGCCGCTATATACGAGCGCGTCCTGCAGGACATGATACGCCGCGACGCGCGCGACAGCGAGCGCCGTACCGCCCCTTTGGAGCGGGCGGCGGACGCTTTCGCGCTCGACACCACCGCGCTCGATGCCGATGCCGCGTTCGAAGCGGCGCGGCATTTCATCGAAACGAAGCTCGGCACGTCGCGGCATTGAACCGCTCTGCATGACCACGGGTCCACGCCGCCGCGCCCGCATTCGCGGCGGCCGATCGCGACGTCCCCCCGGAACGGCGCGGTCACAGCAAACGGGGAAAGTCTGGAGTTCTAATGGCTGCCGCTCGTCAATCCACCGCGAAAAAGGAAAGTTTCGCGGCGCTGCTCGATGAATCGCTCGGGACCTCGGCCGGCCTCGAAGGCACGGTCATCAAGGGCCACGTCATCGCCATCGAAAACGACATGGTCCTGATCGATGTCGGCCTCAAATCCGAAGGCCGCGTCGCGCTGAAGGAATTCGGCGTGCCCGGCAAGGCCGCCGATCTCAAGGCCGGCGATACGGTCGAGGTCTATCTCGAGCGCATGGAAGGCAAGAACGGCGAAGCGCAGCTCTCGCGCGAAAAGGCGCGGCGCGAGGAGGCATGGACCCTGCTCGAGAAAAGCTTCCAGGCGAACGAACGGGTTCAAGGCGTCATCTTCGGCCGCGTCAAGGGCGGCTTCACCGTCGATCTTTCGGGCGCGGTGGCATTCCTGCCCGGCAGCCAGGTCGACATCCGCCCGGTGCGCGACATCACTCCGCTGCTCGGCTCGCCGCAGCCCTTCCAGATCCTCAAAATGGATCGCGCGCGCGGCAACATCGTCGTCTCGCGCCGCGCCGTGCTCGAAGAGAGCCGCGCGGAGCAGCGTTCCGAGCTGGTCGCCTCGCTCAAGGAAGGCCAGGTGCTCACCGGCGTGGTCAAGAACATCACCGATTATGGCGCCTTTGTCGATCTGGGCGGCGTCGACGGCCTGCTCCACGTCACCGACATCGCCTGGCGGCGCATCAATCACCCGTCCGAGGCGCTCCATATCGGCCAGACCGTGAAGGTCCAGGTCATCCGCTTCAACGCCGAGACGCAGCGCATCTCGCTCGGCATGAAGCAGCTCGAGGCCGATCCGTGGGAAGGCGTCGAGCTCAAATATCCGGCCGCGGCCAAGTTCAAGGGCCGTGTCACCAACATCACCGATTACGGCGCTTTCGTCGAATTGGAGCCCGGCGTCGAAGGCCTCGTCCATGTCTCGGAAATGAGCTGGACCAAGAAGAACGTGCATCCGGGCAAGATCGTCTCGACCAGCCAGGAGGTCGAGGTGATGGTGCTCGACGTCGATCCGCAGAAGCGGCGCATCAGCCTGGGCCTCAAACAGTGTCTCGCCAACCCGTGGGATAGCTTCAAGGACAAGTACCCGGTCGGCGCCGACATCGAGGGCGAGGTCAAGAACATCACCGAGTTCGGCATCTTCGTCGGCCTGCCCGGCGACATCGACGGCATGGTGCATCTCTCCGACCTCGACTGGCAGAAGGCCGGCGAAGAGGCGATCAAGGATTACAAAAAGGGCGAGAACCTCAAGGTGCGCGTGCTCGACGTCGACGTCGAGAAGGAGCGCATCTCGCTGGGCGTCAAGCAGCTCGCCGCCGACCCGACCGAACAGCAGGTCGCCGGCATCAAGAAAGGCGATGTCGTCACCTGCACTGTCTCGGCGGTCACCGACGGCGGTATCGAGGTCCAATTGGCGAGCGGCCTGCCCGGCTTTATCCGCAAGGGCGAGTTGTCGCGCGACCGCGCCGAGCAGCGGCCCGATCGCTTTGCCGTCGGCGAGAAAATCGACGCCAAGATCACCGGCCTCGACCGCGGCGGCCGTAAGGCGACGCTCTCGATCAAGGCGCGCGAGGTCGACGAGGACAAGCAGGCGATGGCCGAGTTTGGCTCATCGGATTCGGGCGCCAGCCTGGGCGATATCCTGGGTGCGGCGCTCAACCGCAAGGGCACCGACGAGGACGAGAAGGAAGGCGAGTAACGCCGGGGGCCGGCAGCCGGTCCCCGGAATCCTTGACGCCGGGTGCTTGGTTTGGCAGGATTTTCAATATGTTAACGCGGCAGGGGGCTAAGGCTGCGCCATGACGAAATCCGAGCTCATCCAGCGCTTGGCTGAGCGCAATCCGCACCTCTACCAGCGTGACGTCGAACGCATCGTTTCCACCGTGTTCGACGAGATCTCGGCGGCGCTGTCGCGGGGCGACCGGGTCGAGCTCCGCGGCTTCGGCGCCTTCTCGGTCAAGCGCCGCGGCGCGCGGCTGGGCCGCAATCCGCGCACCGGCGAGAGCGTCCAGGTCGGCGAAAAGCACATCCCCTTCTTCAAGACCGGCAAAGAGCTGCGCGAGCGGCTCAACGAGCGGCCTTGACCGCGCGCGTGCGCGTTCAAGAGTCAGCATGAAGCTTTTTCACTGGCTGGTGACCGCACCGCTCGCGCTGGTGCTGGTCGTCTTCGCCGTCTCGAACCGCGTTGTCGTCACCATCACGCTCTGGCCATTCCCCTTCGAGCTCCAGACCGAGCTCTTCCTCGTCGTCCTGCTGTCGCTGCTGATCGGGCTGCTTCTGGGGTTGCTGATCGCCTGGATCGGCGGCAGCCGCGCCCGCCGCGAGGCGCGCGCCAATGCCAAGCGCAATGCCGCGCTCCAGCGCGAGATCGATGGGCTGCGCGCGCCGCCCGGCCCGACATTGCCGCCGACGGCGCTGCCGCCCTACTAGATGCGCGTCTTCGGCTATAGCGAAACCGTCGCGGCGCTCGATTTCGCCTCGCTGATCGAAGCCCTGCGCCAAGCCTTCCGTACCGCCGGCGTGGCAACGCCGCCGCGTCAGCGCTACGAGATCCCCGTGCCGCACCGCGCGGCGGGCACGCTGCTGGTGATGCCGGCGTGGAAAGCGGGCGACCGCATCGGCGTCAAGGTGTTGGGCCTTTTTCCCGACAATCCGGACCACGGCGAGACGACGAGCCAGGGCGCCTATCTCATGCTCGACGGCCGGACGGGCAAGCCGATGGCGGCGATCGACGCCGCCGGGCTCACCGCGCGGCGCACGGCGGCGGCCTCGGCGCTGGCGGCGAGCTACCTGGCGCGGCCCGACAGCGAGCGGCTGCTCATGATCGGCACCGGCGCGCTGGCGTCCCATCTGATCGAGGCGCATGCCAGCGTCCGCCCGATCCGCAACGTTCTGGTGTGGGGGCGCAACCACGAAAAGGCCGAGCGCCTCGCTCAGCGCCTGACGCGGCGCGCGCTGAAAGTAACGGCGGCGGAGGATTTGCAGAGCGCCGTCAACGGCGCGCATGTCATCTGCTGCGCCACCGCCTCGCGCGAGCCGCTTCTGCTCGGCCATTGGCTGCCGCTGGGCGCCCATATCGACCTGGTCGGCGGCTTCACGCCGGAGATGCGGGAGGCCGACGATGAGGTCATCCGCCGCGCGCGCATCTTCGTCGACAGCCGCGACGCGGCCCTCGCCGAGGCCGGCGACATCGTTCAGCCGGTGCGCGACGGCATCCTGCGCCCGGACGACATTGCCGGCGATCTGTTCGATCTGACGCGGGGTGCCCGAAGCGGCCGCCGGTTCCACGACCAGATCACGCTTTTCAAGTCGGTCGGCCATGCGCTGGAAGATATGGCGGCGGCGAAGCAGGCGTTGGAGAATGCGCTGGCGCCATGAGCAAGCCCGCCAACCCCATCCTCTGCGCCATCGATTTAGCCGATCCGGCCAAGGCGAAGGCGCTTGTCCGCACGCTCAAGGGCGCGGTCGGCGGCATCAAGCTCGGCCTCGAATTCTTCACCGCCAACGGCCCGCGCGCGGTCAAGGATACGGCGCAGGGCCTGCCGCTGTTCCTTGACCTGAAGCTGCATGACATCCCCAACACCGTGGCCGGCGCGGTCCGCGCGGCGGCGGCGATCGAGCCGCTGTTCCTGACCCTCCACTGCGCCGGGGGTGGGGCGATGATGAAGGCGGCGACCGAGGCGGCAAAGCAGGCCGGCGGGAAGACGCGCATGAAGCTGCTCGGCGTGACGGTCCTCACCAGCCTCGACGAGGGCGACCTCGAATCCGTCGGGCAAAAGGGCCCGGTTGCCGAACAGGTGAAGCGCCTGGCCCGGCTCGCGCGCGCCAGCGGTCTCGACGGCATCGTCTGCTCGCCGCACGAGGTGGAAGAGCTGCGTCGCGAATTGGGCGAGGATTTCCTGCTGGTCGTGCCGGGCATCCGCATCGGATCGCTGGCGCTGGGCGACCAGAAACGCGTCATGGGGCCGCGCGACGCTGTCGCGGCCGGTGCCGACTATCTCGTGATCGGCCGGCCGATCACCGGCTCGCCCAGCCCGCCAGCGGCGGCGCGGGCCATGCTGGCGGAGATCGGGAAAGCCGCGACATGAGCGTGTTGGCCAAGATCTGCGGACTGTCGACGGCCGAGACGGTCGCGGCGGCGGTGCAGGGCGGCGCGGCGTTCACCGGCTTCGTGTTTTTTCCGCCCAGCCCCCGTCACCTGACGCCCGAGCAAGCGGGACCTCTCGTTTCGGCGGTGCCAGCCGGAGTCACGCGGGTCGGCGTCTTCGTCGATCCGAGCGACGAGTTCCTGGAGAAGGTGCTCGTCAAATCGCCGCTCGACCTGCTGCAGCTCCATGGCGAGGAAACGCCGGAGCGCGCCGCGGCGATCAAGCGGCGCTTCGGCAAGAAGGTGATGAAGGCGATCAAGGTGGCATCCGAGGCCGATCTGCAGCGAGCGCCAGGCTATTTCGCCGCCGTCGATTGGTTGATGTTCGATGCGCGCCCCCCCAAGGACGCGACGCGCCCCGGCGGCAACGCCCTCGCCTTCGACTGGGAGCTGCTGCACCGGCGCAACTGGCCGCTGCCCTGGATGCTGTCGGGCGGCCTCAATGCCCAAAACCTCGGCGAGGCGGCACGGATTTCGCACGCCACGGCGGTCGACGTCTCGTCGGGCGTCGAGAGCCGGCCGGGCGCCAAGGATGGGGCCAAAATCCGCGAATTCCTGGCCCAGGCGAAGGCGATTTGAGCCTTTGAGCGTCCCCCTATTCGGAGTAAAACAGCGCCTTCCCATATAGGGTTCGGCATAAAGCAGATGGCAGCCCCCAACACCTTCCGTGGCGGGCCCGACGAGCGCGGGCTGTTCGGCATCTATGGCGGGCGCTTTGTCGCGGAAACCCTCATGCCGCTGGTGCTCGAAGTCGAGCGCGCTTATGGCGCGGCGAAGCGCGATCCAAGCTTTGCTGCCGAGCTGCGCTATTACCTCGAGCATTATGTCGGCCGGCCCTCGCCGCTCTATTTCGCCGAGCGGCTGACCCGGCATCTTGGCGGCGCCAAGATTTACCTGAAGCGCGAGGATCTGAACCACACCGGCGCGCATAAGGTGAACAACACGCTCGGCCAGATCCTGCTCGCCCGGCGCATGGGCAAGCGCCGCATCATCGCCGAAACCGGCGCCGGCCAGCACGGCGTTGCTACCGCCACGGTCTGCGCGCTCTTCGATCTGCCCTGCGTCGTCTATATGGGCGCCACCGACATCGAGCGACAGAAGCCCAATGTCTTCCGCATGAAATTGCTCGGCGCCGAGGTGGTTCCGGTCCATTCCGGCACCGCCACGCTGAAGGACGCGATGAACGAGGCGCTGCGCGATTGGGTCGCGCATGTCGACGACACCTATTACCTGATCGGCACGGTCGCCGGGCCGCATCCGTATCCCGAGATGGTGCGCGACTTCCAGAACGTGATCGGCGAGGAAACCCGCGTGCAGATGCATCGGGCCGAGGGTCGCCTGCCCGACACGCTGGTCGCCTGCGTCGGCGGCGGCTCCAACGCCATCGGGCTGTTCCATCCCTTTCTCGACGAGCCCGACATCAAGATGATCGGCGTCGAGGCGGCGGGCTCCGGCATCAAGAGCGGCAAGCACGCGGCCTCGCTCAACGGCGGCGCGCCCGGCGTGCTGCACGGCAACCGCACCTACCTGCTTCAGGATTCGGACGGCCAGATCCAGGACACCCATTCGATATCCGCCGGGCTCGACTATCCCGGCATCGGCCCCGAGCACGCCTGGCTGTTCGACCAGAAGCGCGTCGAATACGTGCCAATCACCGACAAGGAGGCGCTCGTCGCCTTCCAATTGCTGACCCGTCTCGAAGGCATCATCCCGGCGCTCGAATCGGCGCATGCCGTGGCTGAGGCGATGAAGCGCGCGCCCAAGCTGCCGGCGGACAATCTGCTGGTGATCAATCTGTCGGGCCGCGGCGACAAGGACATCCCCTCCGTCGCCGGCATGCTGGGAGCGAGACTATGAGCCGCATCGGCAAGCGCTTCGCCCAACTGCGCCAGGAGGGCCGCGCCGGGCTGGTGACCTATTTCACCGGCGGCGATCCCGACGGCGCCACCTTCGAGAAGTTGCTGGCGCAATTGCCCGAGGCCGGCGCCGATCTGATCGAGATCGGCATGCCGTTCTCCGATCCGATGGCCGACGGCCCGGCGATCCAGGCCGCGGCGCTGCGGGCGCTGAAATCGGGCACGAATTTGGCGAAGATTCTGGCGGCGCTGCGCCGTTTCCGCGACAAGGACGATGCCACGCCGGTCGTGCTGATGGGCTATTACAATCCGATCTATCGCTACGGCGTGCCGCGTTTCCTGAAGGATGCGAAAGCCGCCGGTTGCGACGGGCTCATCATCGTCGATCTGCCGCCCGAGCATGACGACGAGTTGTGCCGGCCGGCCCTGGCCGCCGGCATCGATTTCATCCGTCTCGCCACGCCGACCAGCGACGATCGCCGCCTGCCGACGATCCTGAAGCACAGCAGCGGCTTCCTTTATTATGTCGCCATCGCCGGCATCACCGGCACCCGGTCGGCCAAGGGCGCGGCCATCGCCGCCGCGGTCGAGCGGCTGAAGCGGCACACAAGACTGCCGGTCGCCGTCGGCTTCGGCATCAAGACGCCGCTCCAGGCGGCCGAGGTTGCGCGCAGCGCCGACGCCGCCGTGGTCGGCTCGGCGCTGGTCGAACGGCTCGCTGCCCAACTCGACAAGAAGAACCGGCCAAAAGCCGGATTGGTGGCCGCCGTCCTCAAGGACGTGCGCGCGCTGTCTAGGGGCATACGCGGCGCCCGGCAGCGCATCAAGAGCGCGGCGACGGCCGCACGAATGGCGGCGCCATGAACTGGCTGACCAACTTCGTCCTGCCGAAAATTCGCGCCGTCGTCGCGAAGAAGGAGGTGCCGGACAATCTCTGGCACAAATGCCCGGGTTGCGGGCAGATGCTGTTCCATCGCGAGCTCGAGGCCAATCTGCATGTCTGCGGCAGTTGCGGCCATCATCTGCGCATCTCGCCGGACAGGCGCCTGAACCTGATGTTCGACGACGGCAAATACACCACCATCGAGCTGCCCAAGGCCATCGCCGACCCGCTTAAATTCCGCGACCGCAAGCGTTATAGCGACCGCCTGAAGGAGGCCCAGGGCGCCAAGGGCACGGCGCGCGACGCGGCGGTGGTGGCCCATGGCATGATTGGCGGCGTCGGCGCCGTGGTCTGCGCCTTTGACTTTTCCTTCATGGGCGGCTCGATGGGCATCGCCGTCGGCGAGGCGATCCTGGCGGCGGCCCGGCTCGCTGTGCTGCAGGAGGCGGCGCTGATCATCGTGCCGTCATCGGGCGGCGCCCGCATGCAGGAAGGCATTCTCTCGCTGATGCAGCTGCCGCGCACGACCCTGGCGGTGGAGATGGTCAAGGAAGCCGGGCAGCCATATATCGTGCTGCTGGCCGATCCGACGACCGGCGGCGTCTCGGCCTCCTTCGCCATGCTGGGCGACATCACCCTGGCCGAGCCCGGCGCGGTGGTCGGCTTCGCCGGCGCGCGCGTGATCGAGGAAACCATCCGGGAAAAGCTGCCCGAAGGCTTCCAGCGTGCCGAATATCTGCTTGAGCACGGCATGGTCGACATGGTCGTCCACCGCCGCGACCTGAAGGCGACGCTCGACCGCGTGCTCGACCTGCTGACGCGACGGCAACCACCCGCGCAACGCGCCATCGCGGCGCCGCGGCCGATGGAACACGGCTTCTGACGGCCGTGGCGCGCGCCAGCGACCGCATCCTCGAGCGGCTGCTCACCCTTCACCCGAAGCTCATCGATCTCTCGCTCGATCGCGTGGCGCGGCTGCTCGCGGCGCTCGGCCATCCCGAGCGGCGCCTACCGCCGACGATCCATGTCGCCGGCACCAACGGCAAGGGCTCGGCCATCGCCTTCCTGCGCGCCTGCCTCGAGGCGGCGGGCCATCGCGTCCACGTCTATACCTCGCCCCATCTGGTGCGCTTCCACGAACGCATCCGTCTCGCGGGCAAGCTGATCGACGAGCAGGCCCTGGCCGCCCTGCTCGAGGAATGCGAAACGGCCAATAGCGGCGCGCCGATCACCTTCTTCGAGATCACCACTGCCGCCGCACTGCTCGCCTTCGCACGCGCGCCAGCCGACTATTTCCTCTGCGAAGTCGGGCTCGGCGGCCGCTTCGATGCGACCAACGTCATCGACCGGCCGGCCGCGACGGTGGTCACGCCGATATCGCTCGACCACCAGCATTTCCTGGGCGAGACCGTGGCGAAGATCGCCTTCGAGAAGGCCGGCATCCTCAAGCCCGGCGTCCCCGCGGTGATCGGCCCGCAGACGGCCGAGGCGGTGTCGGTGCTGGAGGCGCGGGCGAAGGAACTCGGCACGCCGCTCTATCGCTGCGGCCGGGAATGGTCGGCAGCGCGTGCGGTCGACGGGACGCTGCTCTACGACGGCAAGCGCATCTACGAGCTGCCGCCGCCGGGCTTGCTGGGCGACCACCAATACGAAAACGCCGGCGCCGCGCTCGCCACGCTGGAATGCCTGACGGATCTGGCGCTTGACGAAAAAGCGCTGGCGCGCGGCATGCAGAATGTCGAATGGCCGGCACGGCTGCAGCGCCTGGCCGCAGGCCCCCTGGTCGACGCCTTGCCGCCGGGCGCGGAACTGTGGCTCGACGGCGCGCATAACGCGGCCGGCGGCGCGGCGCTGGCGCGCCAAGCGCGCCAATGGAACGACCGGCCGCTCGGCCTGGTCTTCGGCATGCTGAAGACGCACGATCCCGCGGCTTTCCTGAAGCCGCTGGCGCCGCATGTCAACCGGCTTGCCGCCATCGCCATTCCGCGCGAGGCCAATGCGCTGACCGCCGAGGAAGCCGTCGCCGCTTCGCGTCAGGCCGGCATCGCGGCGACGCCAGAGCCCGATCTGCCGACGGCCGTCAAAGCGGCGAGCACGCGCCAGGGGCGCACGCTGATCTGCGGCTCGCTCTATCTCGCGGGACGGGTGCTGGAAGACAATTGCTGAGCGAGGCTCTCTTCTAGAGGACCGACTGCACCCACTCGACCAGCTTCGATTTCGGCAACGCGCCGATCTTGGTGGCGGCGACCTGGCCGTTCTTGAACAGCATCAGCGTCGGAATGCCGTGCACGCCGTATTTGGTCG